>Ga0209471_1000038_pt1 | contig 109396 bp, 105 predicted proteins | sample GraSoiAngelo_128_FD_185885 | JGI IMG/M metagenome (GOLD analysis project Ga0209471, IMG submission 185885) | Grasslands soil microbial communities from the Angelo Coastal Reserve, California, USA - 14_0927_12_20cm (SPAdes) (version 2) | ecosystem: Environmental > Terrestrial > Soil >...
CGTGTTTGGTCAGCGGGCTCATTCTTGCTGCACCGCAATTTGACGCGGGGAAAGCGGTTGAAGCAGTGGAAGGAGAACGTGCTACGGCGCTGATGGGCTCACCGACGATGTTTATTGCCCAGCTTGGGCACCCGGAGTTTCGACGGTTTAATCTTACTTCGCGAACAGGAGCGATGGGCGGAGCGCCCTGTCCTGCAGAGATCATGAAATGTATTGTGGAGGAGATACACTGTAGCGGGATGATGGTGTGATCTACGGTCAAACCGAGAGTTCGCCTCTGGTAACGATGTCGCGGCCCAAAGACAGCCTTGAACACCGCGTGTCCACGATTGATGCGCGGCGCTGAATACGGAGGTCAAAATCGTTTCGACCTGCACCGGGGAAACCTTGCCCATCGGAGAACAGGCAAACTCGGCACGAGGCTACCTCGTCATGAAGGGTTACGACGAAGATCCGGAAGCCGCGCGCAAAGCGATTGACGCTGACGGCTGGCTGCACACGGGCGACCTGGCGACGATGAGGCCGGACGGCTATTTCCGGATCACCGGGCGTGGAAAGGAAATGATCGAAACATTTATCCGCGCGAAGTGGAAGAGTTCCTTTATTCGTACCCCAAAATCATGGAAGTGCAGATTGTCAGCTTGCCCGACGCCAAGCATGGAGAAGTCGTGCTGGCCTGGATCCGCTTGAAAGCTGGAGAAACCTGCAGCGAAAAAGAAATTCGCGATTTTTGCGAGGGCAAGATCGCCTATTTCAAAATCCCGGAGTACATCCGATTTGTTGACAGCTTTCCTATGACCGTAGCGGCAAAGTCCAGAAATTCAAAATCCGCGAGCAAGAGATGTGCGGCAAGGAGCGGAATTTCACGGGCAAGCACTTTTGGGCCCGGGGGTACGCCGTGTCCACCGTGGGCTTCGAGCTGGAGCAAGTCCGCAAATACATCCGTGAGCAAGAATCCGCGGATGGTAACAGCGGCGGCTTCTAATCTCGTCCACCCAGGCGCGCTTTAGCGCGACGGGTTAAACCAACGGGAGCACCGGCTTTGAGGCAGCCCCACTCACCAGGCCACCCGCTACGCGGGGGGTGTCTGACTCGCATTCAGACAGGCTAGGCGCAAAATCGCAAACTGCTTTAGAATAGGGGCGCACTTCATGTCGGGGCGTAGCGCAGCCTGGTAGCGCGCCTGCCTTGGGCGCAGGAGGTCCCGAGTTCAAATCTCGGCGCCCCGACCATTTTTCATTTCTGGCCCTCAGGAAGATCAGATCGAAGGGCTTTCTGTAAGTAGGCCAGAGATTTACCCCATCGGTGGCGCAGTTCAAAAGCAATGTTTTCAGCAGTCGGCCTCTTTTCGTGTGCTTTCGCGTAAGGTACAGAGAATGCGCCTTTTGCGCGAGTTCAAAAGTTCTCGCCACGGTCAAGAGACGCTCCGGTGTAATCGGGCGGTTCAAGCTTGACAGTGCTGTTTCGAGGCTCCGCTCCTGGTCGGAATACTCCGCGGTGCTTGCGCGTCCAGCGCTCCTCGGTGATCTTCCCATCCAGCTTGTCTTCGTAAAGCTGATCCCTGCGCAGCGCAGCAAGTCGCAGCCCCAGAGCCGCGATCCGTTCTTGCCGCTTTTGTTCGCTGCGATTCAGGTCCGCTTGCAAATGGTTTCCGGCACGTAGATTTGCTTGAGCAATTCGCCCAGTCTATCCGATACGTCCTGCTCGCGCATGTAGGGCAGTGAACACTTGCCGCCCGTGGGAGCACCGGCTGTAGACATACTTGCCTTTCTGCAATTCCGTGGTAACGGTCCGGAAAACCGAAACCCTTCCGCAACTTTCATTGCGCAGCACGGAAGCAGATAGCGATACCGGAACGAAGAGACTTGATCTAGTGGAGATGAACCGCGGCCGCCTGATTGGAAATTTGGAGCGCTTGGTTCTAACCCTGGTCGCGGTTGCGGGGGAGATATGCGGCGTTGGGCTTTGTCGTCGCAGCAAAGGGCCTAATTCGCTCAGAGGAACGTGCAGGAGCGGGAATTTGCCGAATACTTCCTGGTAGGCTCCCTATGCAACGTTTTGGTTGCACTGTGTGCCGGAGATATCATGGGGTACCCGACCGGAGCCTCTCAGCCTACGATTGGGAAGAGCCATCGGCAAGCTGCGTGGGAGGCACGGGCGGACGACAATCAACCGCCGATGTCAGCTGATTCTTGCCTTTATGTACCTTGGATGGTACACTACACCAAGTGAGTGAAAAGCCCAAATCCCCCGGCGAATCCGAAGGTTAGGGTAAACGGGTTCCGGCGATCTTCTATCGCACGGACGCGGGTGGAGAGCCGGTGCGGGAATGGCTGAGGGGGCTATCGCCGCAGGGTCGGAGACGCATCGGGCAAGACATCAAAACGGTGGAGTTCGGCTGGCCCATCGGGATGCCTGTTTGCAGGCTGTTGGGTGGCGGGATCCATGAGGTGCGGACGAGCCTGGCCCAGAACCGAATTGCGAGGGTGCTCTTCTACATCGACAAGACGCCGGACGAGGATTTGAAACTGGCGAGGAGCAACAAGAGCAAGCACGAAAGGGGACTGCAATGATGGACCACAGTGGGTCGAGCTTCGATAGCTTTCTGGAGCAGGAAGGAATCCGCGAAGAAGTCGAGGCAATCGCTATCAAGCGAGTACTGGCGTGGCAACTGGAACGGGCCATGCGGAAACAGCAAAAGACGAAGCAGGCGATGGCGAGGCAGCTTCATACAAGCAGGTCGCAACTGGATCGCCTGCTCGATCCTCGGAATGTTTCGGTGACGCTTGATACGATCACCCGCGCGGCACGGGCGCTCGGCAAGCGCGTAATTATTCGCGTCGCCGACGCGAAGGCAGCGAAGGGCGCATAGGCCGCCTGCATGCCGTCTGCCTACTTGCGAGGAAAGTTAGGTCCAACTACAGCCGGATGCAGTCCAAAACCGTATACCATGACGTAGAACAAAGCTAGACGAACTAATCAGATAGCCGAGAACACCGGCGCAATCGTGCTGCCAGTCGAACGACTGGGCACCCCCACTATCTCCCCCTTGAGACAGATAAATGACAAGTAGTTGACAAATCCCCCCTCAAAAAGCTGCACGGAAACGTGCAAACTGGAACAAACCAGGTTTCAACGGTCTGTACCGGACCGCCAATTATTTGGGGGTGGGCGTGTGCTGAACTCCGAGGATCCGCCAGGCTTCGAGCAACTCGTGCTGCCACATCTGGACACAGCTTTCAATCTGGCTGTGTGGTTATTGCGTAGCCGAACCGATGCGGAGGATGTGGTGCAGCAGGCTTTGCTGCGTTCGTACCAGTTCTTTCCGACCTTTCACGGGCGTGATGCGCGCCCCTGGCTTTTGCAGATCGTGCGCAATGGCTGTTACACGTGGCTGCGCAAAAATCGGCCAGTCGAATGCCTGAGCGAGTTTGACGAGGATTTGCACAGTCCCGTGAATCCAACACCAGAGGCGCTCGCAAGGGCAGGTGAAGACCGAGAACGCTTGGCCCGAGATCTGGAATCCCTACCTCCACGCTCTCGTGAATTAATTGTCTTGCGGGAGCTCGAGGGCTGCTCTTATAAAGAGATCGCCGTCATCCTGTCTATTCCTATGGGCACGGTTATGTCCTCGCTTTCGCGTGCCCGCCGTCAGCTTCAATTGGCACTCGTGAAGCCCGTCAAAGGGGAGGCCGCCCGTGAGCGGTGACAACGATCGCACCATACGTGCGTTGTCTCCGACGTCGATTCCGCTGACCTTGAGCGGCTCCAGGAGCTGATCGCTAAGTGTTCCTTCTTGTCGCCGAGGCCAAGCCAAAATCGAAGCGAAGAACAGGCAAACGGTCTTCGTGCGCTTTCGAACCCCGGCGCAAATTGCTTAGGCGTCCCCGGTTGAAATCCGGCGCCCGACTACTAACCCACTGAACGTGCTTGTTTTGCGATCCGCGCTCTGCGCCGGGTTCATAAAGCGCATATCTGCTTGACCGCTTGACGAAAGCCCTTTGCGGGAGAGGCTCATTGGTGTAGTCTGTGGCCCCTCAAAATCAAAGCCCCCGGGGAGAGTGATTCGATGAATACCGATATGAGAACCCGAGCACTGGCGGCTCATGATGCCCATCTGGCCCTGCTGGAATTGAAGAAGTTGGTGGACGAGGCCGCACAGGCCACGCATGCCGCCGAACTCGAAGCCGTCTATTTGGCGGTCAGTGCCCGCCCGGGTGCTGCCATTTGCACGACGTTGCGTGTCATTATCGACCGATTGAACTCGCCGAACCTCGAAACTACCCTGTCGCAGATTCGCCAAAAGCTGGAGACAGCGGCCTCCTAGCAAGGCAAGCGACTGTACTCCAGCCTGCTGAGGACTTCTTTGTCTTAGGTCCTGCACGCACACCGAATGCGGAAGCTCCTGGCTGACGAAATCCTGCATTTTCTGTTCACGTTCCGGCTGCGAGTAACTCGTTCTTGCCCTTCCCTGAGCCCTGCACCGCCGACTAACACATGGAGCACTGCGTTTCGGCGCGGGCGCTATCCTCAAGTTATACTGGAGAGGATGAATCAAGAAGGAACTGAACTGCAGAAGGAAGCCCCGCCGGCGGAGGCGCGCGCAGCAGGCTCGGTTCTCTCCATCGACTATGGCCGGGGGAGAATGGGGCTAGCGATTGCGGATGGGAATGCGAGGATAGCCCAGCCGCTCAGCACGATAGAGCGAATTAATAGGAATGAAGACATGCGGCGGCTTCGCGAACTCGTGCGCGTTTACGGCGTCAAGCAGATCGTCATGGGATTGCCGCTCAAGCTGGATGGCACACGTAGCGAAATGGCGGAGGAAGCGGAACGGTTTGCGCGGCGCGTGCGAAAGCAGATTGGCGTGCCCGTCGAAATGGTTGACGAGCGGTTGACCAGCTGGGAGGCGGAACGCTTGCTCGAAGAAACGCAAGGAAGATTCCTCCACGCTGAGAAATTGGGCGGCTCCAGGAAGCGCAAAAGGACGCCGGAAAGATCCACCGTGGATGCCATAGCCGCCGCTGTGATTCTGGACGAATACCTCGAGCGGCAGGGGCAAGCGGCAAGACCACGTTGAGATTCGAAAAAATGGGAACGTGAGGCAGGATTGAAACATCTCCTGTACGTAATTCTTGTGCTCGTGCTGGCCGCGGCAGGATACGCGGCGTGGATGTGGTATAGCATCACGTATCCTTACCAGGGCTTCCCGAGAGAAGGAGTGTTCGTCGAGGTTCCACATGGAGCTTCCCGGCGGTATGTCGGTTATTTGCTTAAACAAAACGGCGTGGTGCGCAGCAAGCTGGCCTTCGAGATTTACGCGCGGCGCCATCCCAAGCGCACGCTGCAGGCTGGCGAATATTTCTTCGACCACTCCATGACCGGACGCGACGTGTTCTGGAAAATAGCCAATGGGCAAATTTTTGAGCAGCCCTTCACCGTGCGCGAAGGCGAGACCATGTTTGAAATCGCCCACGAGTTAGAAGCCGGGAAGTTCATGCCAGGTAGCGACTTCCTCTTTGCCGCAAGCGATCCATCGTTGATCCGCGATTTCGCGCCCGATGCGCTGACTCTGGAAGGATTTCTCTTCCCTGCCACTTACGAGCTTCCCCGGTATCCCTCGGGGAGCGAATTGACCGCGGAAATGGTGCACAAGTTCAAGGAGGAGTGGAAGCACATTGAGGCTTCCGAGTCGAATGGCCCAACGGCTTCGAATGCACAAACAAGCGGGGAGAGTAGCTCGAAGGGACTGTCGCATTCCAATGGACAAGCCAGCTCAAGGGCACCCGCGGCAGCAGAAAACCCCCGCCAGCGGCTGCAACTGGTCACGCTCGCTTCTCTGGTCGAGCGCGAAACCCCCAAGCCGGTAGAGCGTCCCCTGGTGGCCAGCGTCTTTGAAAACCGGCTGCACAAGAGAATGCGTCTACAATGCGATCCCACGGTGATTTATGCCATGGAGCGCTCGGGACGATATATGGGGACGCTGACTGGAAAAGATTTGAGCTTTGAGTCCCCCTACAATACCTATGAACACGGCGGACTTCCTCCCGGCCCGATAGGAAATCCGGGGGAAGCGTCGCTGCGCGCGGCATTGCATCCGGCCGAGACCAGTTACTTATACTTTGTGGCAAACACGCAGGGCGGACATTTTTTCAGCTCCACTCTGGCGGAGCATAATAAGAATGTGGTGAAGTACCGGCGGCTGCTGGCCGGGCTGCCTGCGGACCCACCGCCACCGCCACCGCCCCCGGACGCGAAAAAGAAACAGGCGAAGCCAGTGGCGCATTCGCAGATGCAGAAGCAGAACAAAGGCAAAGGTCGATGAGCCAGGCCCTCAAGAACAAGAAAGCGCTAATCCTGGAAACAGCCCGCGAAATTAACGCGCCAAAATGGACGCCCGCAGAAATCGAGCAATTGCGTTTGCGGCTCCTGGCGGAACACGGTGAAGCGGGCAAAACCGGCTCCGAATACATTGCCGACGTTTTGAAAGACGCGGGGCACAAAGTTCTGCTTTCGATGCAGGAGGAGGCCGAAGAGCAATACGAAGAGGAATTTGAAGACCTATTGCACTTTAAGACGCTGGAGGACGCGGAAGTCAGCATCATGCGGCTGGACGAACTGATGCGAAAATTCCGCGATCAGGGAGAGAAAGCCGCGGTGCAGCGGGTGTTGGAAGTCGCCCGGCTGGGCAAGCGCCGCGCCGAGATGATTTCGCGCAACCATAAAGTTGAGCCGCAAAAGCGCGCGGAGAAAGTCGAGATTGCCAATTGGTTTCGCATCTGGCTGGAAACGCCGGACGCTTTCTTTGACTGGTTGGACGTACGCAAGCAGTCGCCCGAATTCCAAGAAAAGTTTCCTCCCAGCGAGGATGAAGAATGAGCACTCCCGGCGTTCCAGCCATGGGGAACGGCGCGCTTGAGCTCCCCCCTTATTCTCTGGACGTGGAGGCGCTGAACCTCGGCGCCGGCGTGAAGGCCGTGGGTTTGGAATTGGTAGAAACCAAAAACCGCGAGCCGGTGCGCGGGAACGAAGGCGCGGAAATCTGGGCCGAGATTTTCCGTGCACTTGCGGCGAAAGAACCGTATGCCGTGGATTTCTTCAGCCACGTCGATCGCGTGCGGGAATTCTGCAAAACGCGGAAAATCGGGTGGCGAGAAGCTGCGGAGCGATGCGTTGTGATTCCTTCGCCCAGTATGGAAGAGCTGCGCCACCTCCTTGAGCGCTTCGAAGGAGAAACTTTTGGCATTCGCGCGGGAAGCTCAGCGCAGACGCCCGATGCGGCGCTCGAAGGCGATCTTTCCAAGCGCGGGTTGGATGCCTACCAGCAAGCCTATACCGGCTACGCTTTTTGCGCGGTTTGCGAACAGGAGGGCGGCTGGGTCACGATTTTAAGCGAAGCCCTCTGGCCGAGCGAAATCATCCGGCGGGTGCGCCCGGTGGTGCAACGATTTGATCTCCATATTGCGCGGCCGAATTGAGCCTGTGTCCTTATGCGCCCGTCTTCCATTGACGGGCATCCGAGTGGTTGTTAGATTGCTTCATTTGTGCGTGGGAGAGCGCAACTTATTGATGCGATGTGTCGAGACATGCCTGCTTGCTGCGACACTGGCGGCTATTTCTTGCGGCTGCCATGGCAAAACCATCACGTCCCACAGGCAAATCCCCGCTGCAGAAAGGCCCGTGGCAAAGGATGCTACGCGCGAGGAACTGCTCGACGCGTACAACGCGTTTGCGCGCAACATGAAAACGCTGAACGCCACGGTGGAGCTCAAGCCCATCGCGGGATCGAAATACAGCGGGGTCATCGATGAGTATCACGAAGTAAAGGCATTTCTCTTGGCGGCGCGACCGGCAGAAATCCGCATGATTGGGCAAGCGCCGGTGATTGGGAAAACGGTATTCGATATGGCCAGCGACGGGGATACGTTCCGCGTTTCCATTCCCACGAAGAACAAGTTCCTCGTGGGCTCTGTGGCAGGCGAAAGGAATAGCGCGAAACCGATTGAGAATCTGCGCCCGCAGCATCTCTTGGACGCATTGCTTTGGCCCGAAATCCGCAAGGAAGAAGCCGTGACCGTGCGCGAATTCAACAACGAACAGGGACGGTACTACGTGCTGACTGTCTTGCGCGGCGGCTATCAGTTGGAAGTCCTGCGCGAGATTTGGTTTGACCGTTCGAATCTTCAAGTTGCCCGCATCGAGACTTTCGGACCGAAAGGTACGCTGCTCTCCGATGTCTCCTTCTCCGATTGGGAGCCGCTGGACTCTGCCCCGGCGCAAAGCAGCGCCTCGGTCTTCGCACCGACGACTCCGGCGCCTGCCGTGTCTTCGTTTCCGCGGGCCATCGTGATCGAGCGGCCGCACGATGATTACAAGCTCGAATTGCAAGTAACTAGGATTGCCTTGAACGAGGATATTCCCGCCGACCGCTTCAAACTCGAGCAGCCCGCTGGCTCGGAATTGGTGCGCGTCGGAGAAACCGCGGAGAACAAGCCATCCACGGAGAATAAGCCTCCTATGGAGAAGCCCCAATGATGGGCGAACTCATCATTCGAAACCTGCTGCATCGCCCGATGCGCACGCTCATCGCGCTGACGGGCATTGGTTTTGAAGTGATGCTGATCATAATCATCGTGGGGCTGACCAGCGGCCTGCTTACCGAAACGGCCAAGAGAATCGAAGGCATCGGCGCGGACATCATGCTGCAGCCGCCTGCCGCATCGATGTTGATTAACTTCAGCGGCTCCCCTATGCCAATTAAGATCGGCGAAAAACTTGCCGAATTGAAATACGTGAGAGACGTAGCCCCCGCCCTTCTCCAGTTCAACTCTTCCGGCGCCGTCGAAACGGTCTGGGGAATCGATCCAGTCAGTTTTCGCGCCGTCTCCGGCGGTTTTGTTTTTCTCCAGGGACATGATATGGAAGGCCCGGACGATTTGCTAGTGGATGATTGGGCGGCCAAAGCCAAGCATCTCAAAGTGGGTGACACCTACAATCTGCTGAATCACGACTGGCACGTTGCCGGGATCGTCGAGCATGGAAAAGGCTCCCGGCTTTTTGTTCCATTGGGAACCTTGCAGGACTTGGTCGGCGCGCACGATAAGGCTTCGATTTTTCTGTTGAAGTGCACTCGGGCGGAGCACACCGACGACGTCATGGAGGAAATACGGCACCTGCTCCCCAATTACACCGTGCGGCCCTTGAAAGATTTTCTTTCGCTCATGACCTCTACCAATATTCCGGGCCTGCAGTCTTTCATCGACTCGATGATTGCACTGGCGGTCAGTATCGGTTTGCTGGTGATCTTTCTAACCATGTACACGACCGTTCTGGAGCGCACACGCGATATTGGCGTGCTGAAATCGTTGGGGGCGGACAGCTCTTTCATTGTCCGTTCGTTGTTGTCGGAGTCCGCGGCGCTCTGTGTCTTGGGCATCTTCGCCGGCGTCGGTTTAAGTTATCTTGTTCGCGCGGGGTTTCTTGAGGGTTTTCCGACTTTGTCTATTTCGATTACAACGGGATGGATTCTGCGCGCAGCCGCGATTGCGCTCGCGGGAGCGGTGCTGGGCGCTTGTTATCCCGCCTGGATGGCCAGCCGAAAAGATGCCGTGGAGGCTTTGTCTTACGACTAAATGCAAAGGAGATCTACACAGCTTTCACAGGGAACACGGATGCACTGAGAATCGAGGCACAGAGTTCGCGAAGGAGAGAAGAAAGGGGCGCAGTCGCGGCACGGCTAGGCACGGATGACAATCGCAGCTACAATAGCGGAACCTGCGGAAAGTTAGATCCTCCGGGAAAAAAGCGTGGAGCCGATACTCAGGACCGAAAACTTATGGAAGCTTTACCGCGCGGGCAAAGTGGAAGTGCCGGCCCTGCGTGGTGTGAATTTCGAAGTCCTTCCCGGAGAATCTGTCGCGGTAATGGGGCCGTCGGGATGCGGCAAGTCCTCGCTCCTCTATTTAATCGGAGGGCTCGCGCAAGCGACGCGTGGCAAAGTCCTGGTGGACGGCAATGACCTCACCGCGCTGAGCGACTCGGCGCGCACCAAACTCCGCCGGAGTAAAATCGGTTTCGTCTTCCAGCGCTTCAACCTGCTTCCGACGCTCACAGCCAAGGGCAACATCGCCATTGCGCAATTTATTCACGGCGACGGCTTCGACCCGCACCGCTTCGAAGTCGTTACGCAAATGCTCGGGCTGGCCGGACGCCTCCACCACAAGCCCTCCGAGCTTTCTGGCGGCGAGCAGCAACGCGTGGCCATCGCACGCGCGATCATCAATGAGCCCAAAATTCTTCTGGCCGACGAGCCCACTGGCAACCTCGATTCCAAGAACTCCGAAATCGTGCTGCAGATGCTACGGCAATTGAACAAAGAGCTCGGCCAAACCATCGTGATGATCACTCATAATCCGGAAGCAACAACTTGCTTCGATCGCGTGGTACACATGCGCGACGGCCTCATTGTTGACGGCGTGCCTGCAGACTGACATGGCAAGCCCCGGACGGATCCTCTCGAAAACATTCTTCTGGTCGTACGAGCGCGGCACTTGGCAATATGACCTGGCCGTGATTCTCATTCTCGCGTTCGTCCTCGCCACTCCAAGACACTGGTTCCGCGATCTTCCGGAAGCCAGCGGGCCCGCTGTGGCCGGGCAAGTGCAACTTCTTTTGGAAGAGGGCGGCCGGCAGACCTATCGCGTGGATGCACGGCTCCTGACGCCGCCCAAATTTGCGCTACAAAATGATCTCCACACCGCACTGCAGCAGGCGTTGCCCGCATTGCACAAGGGCAACTTCTCGATTTCCAAAATCGAGCCGGTGCGCGATGAGCAAGGCACGGTAATTGCTTATCGAGTGGAGATCCGGCGCTGACTCTTTGCAAGCGCCGCGAGGGTGCCACACCGCACCGTTCGAAGTGGATGAGGGATTTGTTTCTTGAGAGCGCTCTTGCGTGAGCGTCCGTGCGCAGGTGTGGTTCCGAAACGCGGCTGCCGGTTCGCGCATCTTCTTATATATGTTACGATTGCCGGACTGTTTATGAGCCACAGCAGATTCCTTTGGTCCAGGTGTTTGCGGCGTTCCCTGCTCGCCTTGGCCATGGCGGGGCTTTGCTGCTTTACAGGTGAAGGCTCAACACGGCATGCACAATCGAATGGACGATGGACGATTGAAGGCGTGCTGGGTATGATGGACAAGGCCGCGCAGGACTTCCACACGCTCACCGCGGATATCGAGCACACAAAGTACACCGCCGTGGTGGAAGACACGTCCACGGAAACGGGGCGCATTTTCGTCCGGCGCGACGAAAAGATGCGCATCGAAATCACCAAGCCGGATCCGCGCACGATTCTGCGCGAGGGCGATAACTTGTTTATCTTCAACCCCAAAATCAATCGTGTGGAAGAATACAATCTGGGCAAGAATCGCCAGTTGGTCGATCAATACGTGCTGCTGGGCTTCGGCACGAAGGGCGAAAACATCAAAAAGGGTTACCTCGTTTCCGTGATCGGAGAGGAAGATTTCGACAATAAGAAGACGGTTGTCCTCGAGCTGACGCCCAAGTCGGAGCAGGTTCGCAATCAAATCAGTAAGATTCAAATGTGGGTGGACGAAGCGTCCTGGCTCCCGGTGCAACAGAAATTCTTTGAGGCCGGCTCGGGCGATTACTTCCTGTTTCATTACACCAACCAGATGAAGAACCTCAAGGTCGGCGACGGCCAGTTCAAGCCGAATTGGCCGAAAAGCGTCACCCGCGTCAAACCCCGCGGATAAACGCGCCTAGGCGGTCAGCCTTAACCTCGTCTCTATCACTTTGCCGCGCCTTTCCGGATAGAATGGCCTTTTTCCCTGTTCTATTCTGATGCTGATGTACAGGACAAGGAGCATGACACACACTCGAATCGATCCCGCGCAACCCATCACGCCGCATGCCGCCGCGCGTTACTGGCGCGCCACGCGGGCGCGCGATTCCCGCGCCGACGGCACTTTCGTTCTTGCCGTGCGCTCTACGCGTATCTATTGCCGCCCGTCTTGCCCGGCACGCCGGCCGCTGCGCCGGAACGTCACGTTCTTCCGGACGCGCGAGGAGGCGGAGCGGCATGGTTACCGACCCTGCCTGCGCTGCCGCCCCAACGAAATTTCCGGACCGGTCGCACTGGTCCAGCGCGCCGCGGATCTTCTCGCCCAGTCTTCCGAAGAAGGCATGACTTTGCATCAACTGGCCCAGACGCTTGGCGCGACGCCGTCTACCTTGCGCCGGGCGTTTGTTCAGGTCACCGGCCTCAAGCCTCGCGAACTTGCCGAAGCGCTTCGCCTTAGGCGCTTTAAGGCGCTGATGCGCGCTGGCAAGAGCATCACGGATGCCCTCTACGAAACCGGCTACGGCTCGTCCAGCCGCGTTTATGAGCGCAGCAACGCGCAACTGGGCATGACTCCGGCCACGTACCGCAAGGGGGGATTGGGAATGAAGCTCGGCTACACTATCGCCAAATCGCCGCTCGGGAAAGTACTTGTTGCCGCCACGGAGCGCGGCGTTTCAGCCGTTTATTTGGGTGACGACGAAAACAAACTGGTCGCGGAACTTGGCGAAGAATATCCGCGTGCGAAAATCGTCGCCGCTTCAAATGGGTTCGAGCGCTGGGTGAAGGAAGTCTTGCTGCGCATCGGTGGCCAACCGCCCCATATGGAGCTTCCACTCGATCTGCAGGCCACCGCTTTCCAGCGGCGCGTCTGGAAGGAGTTGCAGCGCATCCCCTGCGGCCATACGCGCAGCTATTCGCAGGTTGCGCGTTCGCTCGGCCGGCCAAAAGCGGTCCGCGCGGTCGCCCGCGCCTGCGCTGCCAACCCTGTATCTATCGTCGTGCCCTGCCATCGTGTCATTCGCGAAGACGGCGCGCTCGCCGGCTACCGCTGGGGCCTTGCTCGGAAGGAACAGCTCCTCGCCTCAGAACGCTCCGCGTAGCGGCTACTTTACGGCACGATTTCTGCTTTTCAGTGTGGCTGTTCAACGCCGCTTCCGTTAGGGCGCGAGTCCAGTCGTGCCGAACCGCCGCTGCTCTTTGTCCGTCTCTTCCCGCTCTACATCACTTCGCCGTTCCAAATCTCGCTGCGGCGCGGGCCCGGGCTCTGGCAGCTTGGGCCTCCCGGTTGCGACGCGGCGCAGTTGTTTCCAGGGAATGCAGCAGCCGCGAAGAGGTGCGGGCGAGTTCGTCAATGGCCGCGTTGAAAGCTGCTTCGTTGGCTTTCGACGGATGGTGGAAGCCGGTGATTTTCCGCACGAACTGCAGGGAAGCGGCGCGCACTTCTTCCGGCGTGACCGGCGGATCGAAATTGAAAAGCGTTTTGATGTTGCGGCACATGGGACCGCCTCCGGTGTTTAGAGAACAGTTTTCCGTGGCCAGTATAAGCGCAGAAGCCGCCCTGAAGGGCGGCGCCACACAAAAGTCCGAGCCTTTAGGTGCGGCACGCAGGAAGCCTGCGTGGGACGATGCGGCTTGACGCGAAGTACTTTGTTATGTAAAGTACGTCGTAGCACGAAGCAACCTGCGTCCCGCTGCGCTTCGCGCTGCTCGCACAAGAACCGCGGAGGCGGCGCTCATCCGTCGCGAGGAGCCACAAAAATGGAAAAACAGGATTCGCAGCCCATGCCGGAGTCCGGCCAAGCAACACGCGGCTCAGCACAGGGGTCGGGGTGGAAAGGTCTCATCGGCGCGGCGCGATTCTGGGAGCCGCGCCGGTTGCTGTACAACTTGCTTTTGTTCGTCGTCGTTGTGATTTGGGTGACTAAGACTTGGCCACATTTTCGCCCCGCGATGAATCTGGAGGGTCTCGGCCTCGCGTCAGGTCTCGGATTACTTGCGAATGTTTGTTATTGCGCGGCGTATCTTGCGGAAATCCTCATCCAGAACGCCACCAGCACCGCATCGTGGAACCGCCAACGCTGGGCCATCTGGGTAGTGGGCACACTTTTGGCGCTCGTGTTCGAAAATTATTGGATTGCGGACGAAATTTACCCGTTTGTCCAATGAGTTGCGCAGAAGCTACGGCACCGGAGCGCACGGGGGACGCGAAATCGCGTTTGGCCCCGTGGCGAGCAGTCGCACGCGCGGTGAGGCCGGGGAGGGCCGGGGACCGCGCCGGAACACACGAAACGCGGCAGCTCCCCGGTCTCGGCCCGGTCGGGGGCAGCGAAGTGGACGGCGCGCTGATGGCATCGCCAAGCGAGTCTTTGATCAAGCTAGACTCGCCAAGTGCCCTGTGAGCCTTAGCGCAGCCGTCCTCTCGCATAAGGGCAGCCACCTGTAAAAAAAGTATAGGCAAATATCTAGGGTATTTGCCGGAGCCAAACTGCCCGTCCCTGTCAGGCGAAACTAGCCGCCGGCAATGGCGCCGAGGATGAGCAGCGGCTCTTTTCCTGAGACGACCGCTTCGGGCAGCGGCGTATCGGGCGATTCGTGCGAAAGATCCTCCTCGCACGCGAAGAAGCGCAAGAACGGCCGTCGTTGCTGCGTGACGTGATCGCGAATCGTTCCGGTCAGCATCGGGTAAGCGGCTTCGAGCGCATCCAAAACGGACCGCACGGTTGGCGTCCCCGCGACTTCCACGTGAAGTTCGCCTTTGATGTGCGCCAACGCGCGCAAGTGTGGCGGAAGGAGGATGCGAATGTTGACCGGCGGCATCGAACTCACGCAAGTGTCTGCACTTCGACGGAAAGCACAGCAGGGAGATCGCGCACGATGGGCGCCCAATTGTCGCCGGCGTCGGCGGAACAGTAGACCTGGCCGCCAGTCGTGCCGAAGTAGACGCCGCACTTATCTAGTGAATCGACCGCCATGGCATCGCGCAGCACGTTTACGTAGCAATGGCTTTGCGGCAGACCTTTCGTGAGAGCTTCCCACTCGTTTCCGCCGGAGCGGCTGCGATAGACGCGCAATTTCCCTTCGTGCACGTAGTGCTCGCCGTCGCTCTTGATGGGAACGACGTAGATGGTTTCCGGTTCATGGGCGTGAACGTCGATGACGAAGCCAAAGTCCGTCGGCAAATTGCCGCTGATTTCTTTCCAGTTATCACCAGCGTCATCGCTGCGCATGACGTCCCAATGCTTTTGCATGAACAAAACGTTGGGACGCTTTGGGTTCATCGCGATGTGATGGACGCAATGGCCCACTTCGGCAGCGGGATTGGGAATGTGTTGCGAGTAGAGACCTTGGTTGACGGGCTTCCACGTCTTGCCGCCGTCCTCGGTGCGAAACGCGCCCGCGGCGGAGATGGCGATGTAAATGCGCTTCACGTTGCCCGGATCAAGAATCAGTGTGTGTAGGCACATACCGCCCGCGCCGGGTTGCCACTTCGGGCCGGTGCCATGGCCGCGAAGTGCGGAAAGTTCCTGCCAGGACTTGCCCCCGTCTTTCGACCGGAAAATAGCGGCGTCTTCCACGCCCGCGTAGACCACATCCGGTTCGGCAAGCGAGGGTTCAATGTGCCACACGCGCTTGAATTCCCAGGGATGCTGCGTGCCGTCGTACCACTGATGCGTGGTGAGAGGCGCGCCGGTTTCGGCGGAAGTGTCGTACACGAATTTGTTGCTTTCGCCCTTGGGCATTCCGCCGGGGCCTGTGGTCGGCTCGCCAGGAGGGGTACCCGGCTGAATCCAAGTTTTGCCTCCATCATCGGAGCGCTGAATGATTTGTCCGAACCAGCCGCTGGTCTGCGACGCGTAAATGCGGTTCGGATTCGCCGGCGATCCCTTCATGTGGTAAATCTCCCAGCCGGCGAAATGCGGGCCGCTCACGTCCCACTTCTCGCGCTTGCCGTCCGAGGTCAGAATGAACGCGCCTTTTCTGGTTCCCACCAACACACGCACCTTGCTCATCGGTCATCCTTTCCGAAAAAGAGCTGATGTTCTTCTTACGCAAAGCAACGAACAGAAATTTCTAGCGCGAGCGCGACGAAAATGCGTACTTTGTCGCCCCACCTTGCCCCGGCCAACTCGATGGACCTCTCCACGTAGCGTCCCTCGCAGATATCGCACCTGCTTACGGTTTAATCGGTACCCAAACTTCGATCCCGCCCATTCCGGTTTGGGGATCGAATTCTTCACTATAACGTTCGAAGAAGGCCGGTGTTTCAGCGTCGGCTGCGGCGGGTTGGTAGCCGGAGTCCGGCAGCCACTTGGAGATGGCGTCGCAGGTTTCATGCAGTTTCGAAACGTTGCGCGCGATGGGGAAAAACGGCATATCGCAGAGCGGGAATGCTTACCACCGTGAAATCGGCGGGGACGCCTGTGAAGCCGGAAACTTCCACGCCCGACAAATACTCAATGCTTTCGTTATCTGCCGCCTGCCAGCAAATGCCGTAGGCGGTGCGGCCAAGCTGCGCCGGGATTTTACCAATGTGCGGCGCAAGGGTCTGCCACTGCGCGGGAATGCCACTCATTGCTTGCGGAGCATAACTGTTTCGCAGTCCGGCGATGAGGAGAGGTTTGCCGTTTTCGAAGCGCGGCGGTTCGAGTTTGATTGCCGGTGATTGTTTTGCGGGTGTGTGGCCCATTTTCTGTTCTCCAAAGTGAGATAGCAAGCAGGTTGCCAGTGTGCACAACCAACTTGCAAAATGCAAGTGAAAAATGCTAGCGTGGAAAAGTGCCAAGGGAAAAGCCAAGTGCAAAGCGCCGGTCAGGCTGCCCGCTGAATGCTTCTGTGGAGATGCTGGGAGACCGGTGGTCTCTGCTGATCATCCGGGACATGATGCTGTTGGGGCGCCGAACGTTCAAGGAATTCCTGAGTTCCTACGAACGCCCGGCGTCGAACATATTGGCCGACCGGTTGCGCAGGCTGAAAGCGTACGGAATTATCCGGGCCAAGCGCGACCGGTCCGATGGGCGAAAGCTGATTTATCTGCTGACGCCAAAGGGAATGGACCTTGCCCCGGTGTTGACGGAAATGGTGCTGTGGGCGGGCAAGCACGAAAAAACCGAAAACCGGCCGCTCATCCGGCTGATGCAGAAGGACAAAGAGAAATTCTTGGCACAAATTCGCCAGCGCTGGGCACAGAACAAAATCAGTCCACCCTCTCAGTAAGCCTCACTAAAGAACCCGCCAGCAAAAGAGGCGCGCCCGGGAACCTATTTCCAGAGGACGAAGACTGCGCCCATGAGGAGATAGCAGACGAGCTGGTAGGCGGCGTTGATGGCGAAGAGCTTCAGGCTTTGTTTGGTGAAGAGAGCTCCAGTGAATTGCACGGTGGCGACAAAGCCGAGCCAGATATGAAAGCTGGCCATCAAGCCGAAATGGAGAGATTCCGCCCGCAAGCCATGAAGAATGAGCGCGAGAGTAAAAGCCGAAATCAAACTGGCAACAAAAGAGCCGGCGTAGGCGGGGCCGGCACTCTTGCGCATTTCGTCCATTTTCGCCTTGTCTTTCAAATCGTAGCCCATCTCGCGAGCCCAGGCTTTGCCGAAGAGGAATGGCGAGTACCAGAGGAAGCCGAGAATCATCGTGGAAATGGCGGCCGCGAGAATGGCAAGCCAATTCAAGCTATGCATGTGCATGCAGGATCTCCTTTATGAGCGTTTGCAGAGGAAAAGGTGGGCGGTATGGTATGACGCAGCGGAACGGGATGCAAAGGAAAAAGAGAGAAACGGGAGGCCAAGGCGGAGAACAGTGGGAACGGGAGTAGTCACTCTTCGGTGACCGGCCTGAAATTATCCTCATGGATGAAAATGTCTTAAAAGAAAAGGAACTCAGGCAACGCAACCTGACGATGTGTCTTCGCCCCTATGTGGCGCATGCCAATCGCTCTCCAGCGTGTGGCCCAAGCGAAGGTCATGCAGACGGGGAAAGGGGCAAATCACGGCGGTCCGAGCCGCAATTCGGACGAGGAGGAATGGTTTATAAAAGTAAGAATCGTGAGTTTCGTGGTTACTGCATCGTTGATCCTGGCTTTTGTATTCTTGGTATCAACGCACGCCCGGGCTAACAAGGCCAACACTCCAGCAACTCCGGCCGAACCGCATCCGCAGATTCGCGAAGCGCTGGGTGCCTTGCGCCGCGCGAAGGAACACATGGAACGCGCCGCCCACGATTTCGGCGGGCATCGCGTGGACGCCTTGAGGGCGACGGAAGAAGCCATTCGGCAGTTGGAGATTTGCCTGAAGTTTGACAAGGATTAGTTAGCCAGAAGCGCCGGGGGGCGGCCTGGCAGTAAATGTTCAAAACAAGCCCGGGCTGGTGAAGAACAGCTCGGGCTTTGCTTTTTGCAAAAAGAGCGCGGATCAACTCGTGCGGCGGAATTCGATGAAATCGCGGCCGATGTACAACCGGTAGGTTCCTGCAGCGGAGGAGGCTACAACCCGAAGGGGAATGGGCCGTTTCAATTCGGCGTCGTGCTGCCCCGCGGCTTCGATGAGGTTATTGGCCGCGAGATCCATCACAATGAATTTTCCAGAGACGAAGCCGAAGCCGTAGGCACCGGGCTTCAGGGTTTGACCGCCAATCTCCAGCGCGACTTCACTGAGCAAATAAGCTTGATATTTCTCCTTAATGGCAGTGGAGTAGCCGGAGCTATCGACGAGACCGGCCAGAACGTAGAGGTCATCAGCAAAATGCAGCCCGCCCGTGTTGCGAAGTTGAGCGGGGGCCACCTGACCACGGAAAAAGACATGCTCAGGGAAGGTTCTGGGAGTGATGTCAGAGGCCTTAAGGACAGCGTCTTGCCCGGCGGGTGGGCCGCCTGATTCGGCGGTGAACGCATTGCGGAGGGAAAAAGCCAAAAGCAATAAAGACAGAAACACAACGAGCTTCGCAGAGAGTCTCATTGTAACTCCTTTCCAGATAACGGCATGGTACAGGATTCGATACACCAGAGCCAAGAACGGAGAAACGTTTTTGGGTCAATAACCGCCGGAGCGTTGGCGCTTCGGCCGTTCGTATTTAGAAAACAAAATGAGAAAAGGCGGCCGGGAGGGTGTGATATGTTACGCGCGCTCGCGCGAGCGGTTGCTCGGGAGGATTGAAGATGCTGGACCGGCGCAATTTCATGAAGACCTGCTCGGGGTTGGGGTTGGCGGGGACGCTGTTTCCGGGGGTGCTGTGGGCACAGGCGCAAGGCGGGACGAAAATCACAAAAGAGATGATCGAAAACGCGGCAGCCATCGCCGACGTGGCGATTGCGGACGAGTACAAAGAAATGATGCTGGAGGACTTGAATGACCGCGCCAAAGGCTATGAAGAGATTTACAAACTGAAGATCTCTAATGCCGTGGATCCCGCGCTGATATTTGATGCGGTGCTGCCGGGAACGAAATTCGAAACCGAGCGAAAGCCAATGCGCCTGTCGAAGGCTCCGAACGCAACGGCGAGCGCGCCGAAGAATCTCGAAGATTTGGCGTTTGCCAGCGTGAGGGAATTGGCGGAGCTGGTGCGAACGAAAAAAGTTTCGTCGCTGGCGCTGACGCAAATGTATCTGCAGAGGCTGAAAAAGTACGACCCGACGCTGAAGTTTGTGGTGACGCTGACGGAAGAACGCGCGCTGACGCAGGCGAAGAAAGCGGATGCGGAAATCGCTGCGGGAAAATACCGCGGGCCGCTGCACGGATTGCCGTGGGGCGCAAAAGATTTGCTGGCGACAAAAGCGTACCGGACAACGTGGGGCGCGGGCGGCTTCGAAAACCAGATGATCGACGAAGACGCGACCGTCGTGAAGCGGCTGGATGAAGCGGGCGCGGTGCTCGTGGCGAAATTGACGCTGGGCGCACTGGCACTGGGTGACGTCTGGTTCGGTGGAGTGACGCGGAATCCGTGGAACACGAATCAGGGATCGAGTGGATCCTCGGCCGGTCCGGCTTCGGCGACGGCGGCGGGCTGCGTCGCGTTCAGCATCGGTTCGGAGACGCTGGGCTCGATTTCGTCTCCTTGCACAAGATGCGGATGTACGGGATTGCGGCCGACTTTCGGGCTGGTGCCGCGAACCGGGGCGATGGCGCTTTCGTGGAGCATGGACAAGCTCGGGCCGATCTGCCGGAGCGTGGAAGATTGCGCGCTGGTCCTGGATGCGATTTATGGTCCAGACGGACACGACCGGACGGTGCACGCCGCTGCGTTCAATTGGGACGCGCATCTGGATTGGAGAAAATTGCACGTGGGTTATTTGAAGGCGGATTTCGAGCACAAACCCGAGCCGCCGCAAGAAGAAAAGGAAGGGCCCGCGAAAACTCCCGAGGAACAGAAGAAGCGGGACAAGCAAAAGAAACAGCGCGATGCGCTCCGGTGGCGCGCGGAATACGACCGAAAATATAACGATGCGGCGCTCGCAAAACTGCGCGAGATGGGCGTGCACCTGATTCCCGTGGAACTGCCGAAATTCCCGTACAGCGCGATTACGGTAATGCTGACGGCCGAATCGGCCGCCGCGTTTGACGACTTGACGCGATCGGGAAGAGATAAGCTGCTGACCTCACAGAAAGACTACGACTGGCCGAACACTTTTCGTTCCGCGCGGTTCATTCCTGCGGTGGAGTACATTCAAGCGGCGCGCGCGCGAAAGCTGGCCATGGAAGCGATGGCAAAAGTGTTCGACAGCGTAGATGTGATCGTGGCACCAACGAACGGAAGCCAGCAGTTAGTGATCACGAATCTGACGGGGCATCCTTCAGTGATTCTGCCGAACGGGTTGCGCGGAGACGACGCGCCGAAGTATCCGTTCGAGGATCCCAGCGATTTTCAGAATGCGGGCGGCCCGGAAACGCCCACTAGTTTGACATTCCTGGGAAAGCTGTATGGCGAAGCAGAGTTACTCGCGTTTGCGCGCGCGTACCAACAGGCAACGGAATTTCATCTGCAGCATCCCAAGCTATAGGGGTGAGGGCGCTGGTGGCGTCTGACAGGAGACAAAAGAAATGGGCTGAGGCTGCCTCCGAATTGCCCCGTAATCCAGCTGCACGAGTCAAGTGCCCAGAATGTGGTAAGTCTTTTTAACTACCCAAGACGAACAAGTGGACGCCTCGCGTGCAGACCGGCGTATTTTCTCGACCGACTGCGGTCGGGAAGAGTGGGTCTTTATAAATACAACGCTGAGGAATATTCGTTAGGTCCGGCGTGCCGGCGTCTGAGGTCAGCCCAACGATCTACATGCCCTTCTGCAGGGGATAGCCTTCGTCGGCCCAATCAACGGCGAAGCTCGTCGGAAGGACGAGCACGCGAACATTCTTGAACCCCATGCTGGTTAGGGCGGTGTATGCCGGGCGAATGTTGGGGCACTTATCGAACGGACAGCAACCGCAATAGATGACCAGCTCGGTTGAGCGGGCCAACCGTGCCGCCCAGGATTTCAACTCAGCAAGGCCTTGTTCGGTGGAAGCGGTACCGTGAAAGATTGCATCAGGGACGTGCCCGCCTACGTAGAGCGAACGAAAGCCAACGAAAACGACAGCAGGAACCGGCGGGTATTTGTCCGTGAGCATCTTGGCAAGTTGCGCTGGCTGCAGGGTTTGCGAGCTGGGCCAAGGATCGGCCGATTTCTTTTCATCCCCGCTGGCGATCTTTACGCGAAAACAACTGAGGGCCAGCGCTAACAGAAAGATCAGCCATAAAACAAAAGCCAGCCCCGCAGAGCGAAACAATCGAAAGAGAAACACAACGGCCTCCTGACTGTTTTTCGAAGGTAGTTCGAAGTAGGTGGTCGAGGCTACTCGGGTCAAGACTACCGAAGAAGCGCGACGACAAGCAGTTCGTTCGCGCGAGCCGAAACCGCGGTGGGGTTTATCCGTGTGCGGAAGCAGGGGGTTACCTTTTCTGATCGGCCCGAGTGCGCTGCAGTTTGCAAGCCGTGGTGCGCAGCGTTTCAGGGACGTTCTTGTTCGTGGTGAGGCGCTTGAGATCCTGGGGATTGAGCATGGGCAACATATGCAAAGTCACGTCTAAAGGAGTTTTGGGATTGTTGATGAGATTTCGCAACACGACGTAGTTTTTGCGGAACGCGCGGTTGCCAGCGATAAGCCTCAGAATTTCATCGGTGAGACTGGACATGGAAGCGAAGGCTTCGACCTCCTGGTCGGTCAGGCGCGGAGATTGAAGGACGGCGCGCTGAACGACCTTGTTGGTATCGCGGATCAGCGTGCGGCGCGCATCGGAGCCGCCTTTGATCGCGAATTGCACGCGCTGCGCGACCGTCATTGTGGCGATACGCTGGAGCAAAGTTTGACGACGCGCGGCATCGGGCTCCGCGGCCGCCGCAGCCTCCGCCAGCGCCGACTCGTCGATGGGATGGCCCGGCCCGTGAAGTTCACGAAGATGGTTCTTCTGTTCCGCAGTGAGCGAAGCGGATTGTTGCAGAGCAGCGGCCAGTGTGGGAGAAGCACTGACGCGGTCGAGATCTTCGGCTAGGGCCTGAATGGCGCTGGGAGAAAGATGGCGCACGGCATGAAGGAGATGCTCTGCGCCACAATTCTTGCTCTGTACGAGCGCATCGCCGATGCCGGGCTTGTCAGCCAAGTGCCGCGAGGCGTAGGCAAAAAGAGCCGGAAGAGCGTTCTCGCGCTTGATGGCTTCGATAAAGGTTTCCGGTGTAAGAGAGAGGATGGCTTCGGCCGCGCGCGTCGCGATCATTTCGTCGGGGTCGCTGGCGAGCACGGCAAGAACCTCGGCGCGGTCTGCTGGAGCAAGGTGTGCGCCGCCGGCGCAAACCGCAAGTTTTCTTTCGCGAGTGGCACGGCCGTGCCGCAGATCCTCGACAACTTCGGGGCTGAGAGTCTCCACCGGGTCCCTACCTTAAATTCTTGTGGCTGAACACCATTCTACCGAAGGTTCCAGGAGAGCCGAGGGGCGGCATCGCTTTGCCGTTCAATGTCAGCAACACTGCCGTGGAGTTGGTCGCGCTGACGTCAAACTGCTGTTTGGCCGTGAAACGCAAAGTTTCGCCCACGTACACTTCGGCGTCTAGAAGAAGTTTGTCGTCCGCAATCACGCGAACATGCGTGCTTGCTGTGGCCGAAACGGTGAGTTCCAAGGGGACATTAGGCGAGGAAGCAATGGAGACCGCCGCCTGCTTCGCGGCTCGATAGTCGGCGAGGTGGTGCCATGCGTACCTCGCTATGTAAAAACACGCAACAAGTAGAAGAAGTCCGATCAGGGCTGCTGCGGCAGGAATCCATTTCGGCGGGGGAGGAATGGGCGCGGCGGGCTTGGGGGGGATAGGCAGCGACTTCTCCGCGCGTGCCGAGTCGTATTCACCAAGGAGCGCCTCCTCGGAAAGGCCCAGATATCGGGCAATGCTGCGCACAAAGCCATGTCCGAAGACTCCGCCGGGCAGCTTTTCCCACTCTTCGTTTTCCAGGGCTTGGAGGAAGCGGTTGCTAATTCGCGTAGCCTTGCTTAGTTCCTCCAGGGAAACTTCACGGAGTTCGCGCTCGCGCTTGAGGTGTTCGCCGAATCTTCCCCTGGCCATAGAAAGGACCTGTCCCTCGTTGACATAATGGTGGGGCTCTAGCGTGAGCGGCACGCGAGCCCTTGACGGACTATAGGCGGGGCGGGAAGGTCTGTCAAATGAAGGACTTGGGGGGATTGTGGAAAGTGAGGCCCTGAATCGTTCGCACAGGATGGCGAGATCGCGACGCCGGTACCACAAGCATATTGCGCCTTTTTTTAATAGGGGCCTATACTGAGGTGGATTCGCCACTTGGGGCGCGAAGGGGATATTTGTGTTTGTACCGGGCTCGCAGCGGCGGAGTTTTTCGCGTCTGGAGAAGGCCAGGGCGGTTGGAAAATCACGAAAATGAGAAAGGATAGGCTTACCAAGGCGTGGAAGAAGTAAAACAGTTTCCAGCTGTAGAGAGGCGACGCAACGTTTCAACGTCGTTGGACCGCGAGAAGGGGGAAGTAGCCGTCTTCCAGGAATTAGGGAAGGCGCTCACGTCGTCACTGCAGCTCGACCAGGTTCTCCGCACCATCATGGAAAAGATCGACGAATTTTTGCGCCCGGACAACTGGTCCTTGCTGCTGCTGGATGAAGAAAAGCAGGAGCTTTATTTTGAGCTGGCTGTCGGGAAAGCCTCGCAAGCGTTGAGGGACGTGCGCATCAAGATGGGGCAGGGCATCGCCGGCTGGGTGGCGCAACACGGGGAAACCGTGGTGGTGCCCGACACTTCCAAAGACACTCGCTTTTTCTCCAAAGTCGATGAGAAAACCAAGTTGGAAACGCAGTCCATTGTGGCTGTGCCGGTGCGTTTTCGCGACACCTGCCTGGGCGTCATCGAACTGATCAATTGCGTTGGGCCTGAAGGGTTTGATCCGCGGGACTTGAAGCTGCTCGAGGCGCTTTCAGACTTCGCTGCTATCGCGCTGGAAAATGCGCGGCACGTCAAGAAAATTCACGACCTGACCATCCGCGACGATTGCACGACGCTCTATAACGCGCGGCACATGGGCTTCATCCTGGAGACGGAAATCTACCGTTCCCAGCGCTACAACTACGAATTTTCTCTGGTATTCATCGACTTGGACCATTTCAAAATGGTGAACGATACGCACGGCCATCTGGTGGGGTCGCGGCTGCTGGCGGAAATCGGGAACGCCTTGAAGGCGCATTGCCGCTTGATCGATTTTGCATTCCGGTATGGGGGGGACGAATTCGTACTCTTGCTGCCACAGACTTCCAAGGAGAACGCACTGAACGTCGCGCGACGTTTACACAAACTGATCCGCGAGAGCGTGTGGCTTGAAAAAGAAGGCTTGAACATCCGCCTGACGTCCAGCCTCGGCGTAGCTTCTTACCCCATGGACTCTCGTACCAAGGAAGGCCTGCTCCATCTCGCCGATGAAGCCATGTACCTGGTGAAAAACAACAACCGCGACAGCGTGGCGGCGGCAAACATCGGAATCCTGCCCAACACGGCAACGGCAGAAACCGCGGGATAATCGCACTTTCAGCAAGCTCACCGCCTCTATTACTCCAGTTGAAAGATTGCCGGATCAAAATTTGGCGCGACTGCGGGACGCAGCTCGAAGTACAATGCTGGCCGGTCCTGGCTCGGCGGCGCGACGAAGAAGAAAGGAACCTGGTGGTTATGAAGCGTGCCCAGACTTCCATCAAAATGTGCAAGTGCGGTCATGGCAAGAGCATCCATGCGGGAATTTTCCAGCGCAAACGAACCGGCCCGGCCAAGTGCAATTACCCCGATTGTCGCTGCTCCGGCTACCGGCCCATTTCCGCGTCGGCATCCAAGGCCAGAAGTAGAGCGTAGCGGCATCCGGTCTTATCCATTGGCGCCACGGAGCGGGAATCACGCCTGGCGCAGCAGCTTTTGTATACAGCATCCCAAAATTCTGCTTAACTGAAAATATGAGGAGAAGCGAAGCGGCCAGGTATGCGCGCTGGTCGGCGGCAGTTGCTTGCCTATTGGCGATGCTCACGGCAGGCGTGTATCTGGAGCGAAAGTGGGTTGCACGCCGGGAAGAGAAAAAAGCGCCTCCCCCGGCGCCCGAGGGCGTCACGCGGCAAGAAAGCGGCCTCACTTTTTCCAAAGGATTGGGCGCGCAAAAGCTTTTTACTGTGGAGGCCTCGAGAGCGACGAATTTCAAGAATAGTGCCGCGAGCTTGTTGGAAGACGTCAAGATCACCATTTTCGGAAAGGCCGGCGAACGGCACGACGTAATACACACGCATAGCTGCGAGTACGAAAAAGAGGGGCAAAGCATCGTTTGCGGCGGTGACGTGCAGCTCGACCTGCAGAGCGCGGAGGATGGCGCGCGTTCCGAGAAAAACCAAGGAACGGCGGCACAAAAAGTTCATGTAGAGACACGTGGTGTGACCTTCAGCCGCAGCACTGGTATCGCGCGGTCAGACCAGCAGGTCAAATTCGTTTTCCCCAACGGCCAAGGACAAGCAGTAGGTGTGGAGTATCACTCCGAAGAGGGAGCGGTGCGGCTATTGCGAAACGTCACTTTTTTACTTACCACCGCTGATGCCAGTCCAAAAGGCAAGAGTCCTGGAAGCACATTGCATGAACCCGTCCGGGTGACCGCGAAGAGTGCCGATTTTGAGCGCGACTCCAGAATCATGCATCTTCGCGGGTCTGTGGAAGCGCAAACGGCCACGACTCGTTTGCTGGCAGGCGAAATCACGCTGGCCCTGGACAAGGCCTTCCACGCCGAGAGATTGGTGGCCAGCCCTGGCGGTAGCGACAAAAGCCCTGAACTGGAGTCTCGCGGAAAAGACCGCCAAACGCACTTGAGCGTCGAAACATTAACAGCGAGTTTCGCGGCAGAGGGCTGGCTGACCAGAATCGAAGCATCCGGCGCTATCAAAGGCTCCCAGCAAAGCGGAAAAATTGCGGATGAGTTCATCGCCGAAACTGCTTGGTTGGAGCTGTGGCCAAAGGTAAATCAGCCCAAGGAGCTGAATTTGAAAGGGAATGTGCGGTTGAGGTCCAGGATGGAGCAAACGGGGGAATCCCGAACGCTGCAAACCAGCGCACTCCTGGTGGAATTTGCCGAGGGCAGGAAAGGCGAAAGAAGCAGGCCGGAGCGAGCTGAAACGCTAGCCAAAGGCACGCTGGAGTGGACCGATCCGGCACCACAGATAGCGACGCCGGCAACTGCCGTCGAAACTGACGCAGGGCGAACAAAATTGACCGCAGACAAACTTGAGCTGAAGTTCGATGCTGATGGAAAGGCGAGTCAGCTCCTTGCGAATGGCGGCGTAACGACGGAAAGAACGCTGCCAGGAAAGCCGCTGCAGACGGCCACGGCGCAAAATGGCAGTGCGCAATTGGTGGGGAGTGGTTGGACGCAAATGGAATTGCAGGGTGATGTACAGCTGAAAGAAGGGGATCGAAGCGGCCAGGGAGAGCGAGTTGTGTTTATGCGGTCTCCGCAGACTGCCACGCTAACGGGGAACGCTATCGTGCGTGACGTGGCAACGGAGACGCGGGCCCCACGCATCACTTTTATGCAAAGCTCAGGTGAGATCCGCGCGGAGGGCGGCGTGCGATCGACGGATTTCTCATCGAAAGGGAGCAGCCTGCAACTGGCGGCAGCGCCCACAAACCTATCGGCCGATACTCTACGCGCGAATTCCAGGACGGGCAGAGCTCTCTACACCGGGCACGCGCGCTTATGGCAGGGTGACTCGGTGATGGAAGCCGATTCCATGGAACTATTGCGCGAGACGAAGATCCTGATTGCTTCGGGAAATGTGCGCGCGGTGTTTCCGCAGAGCTCGGGCCAAACCCAAGCGCAGGCATTGGCAGCGCGGCAGCCCGCATCGAAGAAGCCAAAGCTTTGGCACGTCACTGCGGGGATATTGGTTTACAGCGCTGCCGACAGCCGCGCGCACCTGGAAAAGAACGTCGTGGCGCAGTCCGCCGAGCAAGAAATACGCGCTCCGGTGATGGACTTGTATTTCATGCGGAGCGAAAAAGGCGCTCCGGTTCCCGGCGGCTCTTCTTCCTCGACTGCGCCAACGGGAGCGCAACGAATCAGCCGCGCCATGGCCACAGGAGGCGTGATTGTGGAGCAGGGTTCCCGGAGAGCCACTGCGGAGCGGGGCGAATACTTCGCTGCCGATGGAAAATTCGTCATGAGCGGCGGAAATCCCACGATTTTCGACGCTTCCGAAGGGACCACTACAGGCCGTCAATTGACCTTCTTTTTAGCGGATGATACCATCATCGTGGACTCCGAAAATGGTTCGCGGACGTTGACGAAGCACCGAGTCGAGAAATGACGAGGTATGCTGAAGCTCCAGGCCCTCGAGTTAAGCAAGTCTTACCGTGGCCGCAGAGTCGTTGACGACGTCGAACTGGAGATCGGTCAGGGTGAAGTTGTCGGGCTGCTTGGCCCGAACGGCGCAGGAAAGACGACAACGTTTTACATTCTTGTCGGTCTCGCCCGGCCAGACTCCGGCCGCGTGTTGCTCAACGGCGACGAAATCACCGACCTGCCCATGTATCTCAGGGCGCGAAGTGGCATCAGCTATCTTCCTCAGGAACCCTCGGTCTTTCGGCAACTTACGAGCGAAGAGAATTTGCTCGCGGTGCTGGAAACCCTCCCTCTTACGCCGGAGCAGCAGCGCGATCGGCTGGAGGAGTTGCTCGTCCAAATGGGGTTGGAAACGGTCAGAACGAGTAAAGCTTACACGCTCTCGGGCGGGGAACGACGCCGCCTCGAAATTGCCCGTTCCCTAACCCTCCAACCTTCCTTTATTCTACTCGACGAACCTTTTTCGGGGATTGACCCTCTAACCGTCAAGGATCTTCAGGAAATTATTCGTGATCTGGCAAAGTCGGGGATCGGGGTGCTGATTACCGATCATAACGTCCGCGAAACTCTCAGCGTAACGGATCACGCTTACATCCTGAAAAATGGGAGAATATTCCGGAAGGGCCGCCCCGAGGAGTTGAGCGCCGATCCGGAAGTCCGGCGCGTCTATCTCGGCGATCATTTCCGGCTGAACTGATTTCAAGCAATGAGACGAACGAGACCATAGATGGCTTGGCAAGGGCTCAAACTCAACCTGAAAGTCGCGCAGAAGCAGATTCTGACACCTGGCCTTGTCCAGATGGTCAGCGTGCTCGCGCTGAATCGGCTCGAGCTCAAGGAAATGATCAATCAGGAGATGATCGCCAACCCGGTGCTCGAAGAACAGAGTGAAGAGCCCACTCAGGCCGACAATTACAGCGACGAGAATTTTCTGAAAGAAGAAACGGAAAAAGTTCCGGAGAAACCGGAGCCCAATCCCTTTGACGAGTTCGACGTCGGCACTTTTTTCAACCATTACCTGGATACGGGGGGAGACGGGGGCCAGTCGCAAGAGCGTGAGATTTCCGAAAGACCTTCCTTTGAGAAGTTCCTCTCCTCTCCCACCGGGTTGACCGACCACCTTCAGTGGCAATTGAGCGTAACCATCTGCTCCGATTCCGTCCGCCAGGTTGCGGAAAATATCATCGGCAACCTGGACGAGAACGGTTATCTGACGGCTTCCGCCGAAGAACTCACCGAGAACGGAAAGCATTCGCAAGACGATTTGGAAGATGCCGTGGCTGTGGTTCAGGAATTTGACCCTATCGGCGTCGGCGCCCGCGATCTGCGCGAGTGCCTGCTGCTGCAATTGAAGGCCTTCGATCCTCAGAATACCCTCGCGCAGCAAATCGTTTCCGAATACCTCAAGCAAGTCCAATCCAACCAGCTCAAGGAAATTGCCCGCGCGCTGAACCGTCCGCTGGAAGTCGTGAAGCGCGCCATTGACGTGATTAAGAAGCTCGATCCTCGCCCGGGCCTGCGCTACAACAAAGCAGAGCCGCGCTTGGTCGAGCCGGACGTCTATTTCCGCAAAGCGGACGGCCAGTGGCAGGCGTACCTCAACGAAGACGATATGCCGCAATTGCGTTTAAGCCCTACGTACCGCCGGCTCCTGGTGAAAGACGCTGCGGACCGCGATGTGCGCAACTACGTCAAAGAGCGTTTCACCGCGGCCGTGCAGTTGATGAAAAACATCGAGCAGCGCAAGCACACCATTCTGCGCGTTTGCCAGTCCATCATCGCCAGGCAGGGCGAATTCCTGGATCACGGCCCCGACGCGCTCAAGCCCATGATGATCAAGGAAGTGGCGGAAGAAGTCGGCGTGCATCCGTCCACGGTAAGCCGCGCGGTGGCCAGCAAGTACGCGCACACGCCGCAAGGGGTTCTGGAGCTGCGTTCCTTCTTCAGCGAATCCGTGAATGGCCCGGAAGGCGGCGGCATGTCCCTGCTGACGCTAAAGCGCCTGGTCAAGAAAATGATCGAGGAGGAAGATTCTTCCAAGCCGCTCACCGACGAACAAATCGCCAAGAAGCTGGACGATGCCGGCATACACGTCACGCGGCGCACGGTTGCGAAATACCGGGAGGACATGCGCATTCCCAGCACTCATCAGCGCCGCGTAAAGAGCTGAGCCGCTCGCCTGTGAAGCCGCCCACCCGAAAGGACGCGCGCCAACTCGTCATCCTCACCGGACTCTCCGGTTCCGGCAAAAGCACAGTCCTCCGCGCTTTTGAGGACATGGGCTTCTACTGCGTAGACAACCTCCCGGTGGACCTCATTCCCATTTTTGCCGAACTTCACGCTGCCGGTGAAGGCGACTTTGCCCGCGCCGCCCTGCTGGTGGACGCCCGCGAGGGTTTGCAGCTTGAGAAGCTCCCCGCGCTGCTGAAACACCTAAAGAAAGATCATCCGATAACGCTGGTTTTCATCGAAGCCAGCGAGGACGCATTGCTGCGGCGCTACAGTGAAACCCGCCGCCCGCACCCGCTGGGAAAGAATTATTCCGTGCGCGAAAGCCTGAGCCATGAGCGCGCGCTGATGGAGCCCATCCGCAAGCTGGCGGACGTGGTCATCGACTCGTCGCGGTTCAACGTGCATGAGCTTCGCCATTTCGTTACCACGCGCTTCAAGAATCCTGACACGCGCCCGCTGCTGGTGTCCGTGGTCAGCTTCGGCTATCGCTATGGCGTGCCCTCGGATGCGGACCTGGTTTTTGACGTTCGTTTTCTGCCAAATCCGCATTTTGTTCTGCGGTTGCGCCCGTACAACGGCACGGATCCCAAAGTCCGGCAGTACATCCGCTCATTTCCGCAAACCGGCGAGTTCCTGCGTCGCATCGAAAGCCTGCTCAGCTATTTGATACCGCACTATATCCGTGAAGGGAAAAGCTATCTGACGATTGCGTTTGGATGCACTGGGGGAAAGCACCGTTCGGTGATGCTGGCGGAATCGGTGCAAAAGGCTTTGGCCAAGCACGGATACTCGGCCAAAGTTGTTCATCGCGACATAGAAAAATGAGCCTTCCCCAGGTTTGTTTTCCGAAAGCAAATGGCCGCGGAAACTTGACACGCCGCAGCACCGCGAATAGCGTAGCAAGTGTCTAAATCGGGAGTTTACCGGAGCGACCCGTTGTTATCGCCACAGTTAAAACGCCTGTTGGGCTATGTCCGCCCATACTTTTTCCGGATGGTTATAGGCGTCATATTCCTGGCGGTAGTGGCGATAGCGGAGGGCGCCATCGTATTTCTGATCGTGCCAATCATCGACCGGGTTCTAAATCCGGCTGCGGTCGATTCGGCGCTTCTCCTCTTTACCGTTCCCTTCACCGGAAAAACCATCTACCTGAATCACTTCTTTCCGCCCAGGATTCATCACGTTTGGGCGGTTGTGTCTATTTCTCTGCTGGTTGTGTTCGTCGTCAAGGCAATTGCCGAACTTATCGGCAACGGGCTCATTCAATTTGTCGGGCATTCTGCCGTAACCGATTTGCGCAATGAGATTTATGCCAAGCTCATCCGCCAGCCCATCGGGTTCTTCCAGCACCAACCGGCTGGACGGCTTATGTCGACAGTGATCAACGATGTGGAGCGCGCGCGTCTGGCTGTTTCGGAGTACCTCGCCGACCTCTTCCGCCAGAGTTTCTCCTTAATCGTATTCGTCGCCGTGCTCCTTCGGCTCGATTGGGCCATGGCGGTTGGTTCGGCGGTCTTTTTGCCGCTGGTAATTTGGCCCGTGGGAAAACTGGGGCAGCGCATCCGCCGTTCGGTGCAGGACAGTCAGACGCGCCTGGGAGAACTCAGCCAAATTCTTCAGGAAACCGTGAGCGGAAACCGCGTAGTCAAGGCTTTCGGCATGGAAGAGTTTGAAATCCGGAAGTTCCGCGGGGCGGCGCACCGGCTGCTTCGAGAAACCATGCGCTGGGTTCGCGCTTATGTGGCCAGTTCGCCGCTCATGGACTTGCTTCAGCCAGTGGTCATCTCGCTGCTATTGCTTTATGCCCGTGACAAAATCCTCGCGAAACAGATGACTTTGGGCATGTTTTTCGCTTTTGTGGTAGCGCTTTTCAAGTCCTATGAGCCTGTCAAGCGAATGGGCTCGGTTTATCAACAATTCCAACAGGCGGAAGGGGCCACCATTCAGGTTTTCAAGTTTCTTGACCTTGCCGAGGAAGAGCAGGACGCCCCGGGCGGGCAGCCTCTCCCGGCGTTCTCGAGCGAAATTCAGTTTGAAAACGTCAGTTTCTCCTATGACTCGGCTCCCATCTTGCGAGGAATTAGTCTTCGCGCCGCAAAAGGCGAGGTGATCGCGCTCGTGGGCTCGAGCGGCGCGGGGAAAACGACTCTGGTCAACCTGATTCCCCGGTTTTACGAAGTCAGTTCAGGGGCGATTCGTATTGACGGCGTGGATATTCGCTCGGTCACCCTGCGCTCCTTGCGCGCGCAAATCGCGATGGTTACGCAGGAAAATATCCTTTTCCACGACACGGTCTGGAACAATATCTGCTACGGCATGGCCAATGTTCCCAAGCAAAAAGTTGTCGAAGCGGCGCAGGCAGCCCTGGCTCACGACTTCATTCGGGAGCTTCCTCAGGGGTATAACACGCTCATCGGGGAGCGCGGAACGCGGTTGAGCGGAGGGCAGCGCCAGCGAATCGCCATTGCGCGCGCCATTTTGAAAGATTCGCCGATTCTCATTCTTGATGAAGCCACTTCAGAACTTGATGCGGAATCCGAGCTCTACGTGCAGAAAGCGCTTGCGAATTTGATGGTGGGCCGAACTACCTTTGTGATTGCCCACCGCTTGGCCACCATCCGGCGCGCCGACAAAATCCTTGTGTTGGAAGATGGCCAGATTCGCGAATGCGGTACGCACGCGGAACTCATTGCCCGCGGTGGCACCTATGCGCGGCTCCACGATTTGCAGTTTGCCGATGACGAAATGCTCGCGCCAGCTCAAGCCGCGCCTGCCAACGCGGGGTCCTCGCAAAACATTTCATGAGCGAAAAACATACAGCGACAACAAAGCAACCCGAATGCCTCTCGATGACCGGCTACGCCCAGGCGCGCCTCGAAAAGCATGGCTGGGCCGTGCGCGTCACCGTCAAAAGCGTGAATCACCGCTTTCTCGACTTGAAGATGCGCCTGCCGGAAGGTTTCGATCTCTACGACTTGCGATTGCGACAGATTGTTCGAGAGCGCATTCATCGCGGTCATCTGGAAATTTACGTAAACGCCGAGCCGGGAACGGCCGCGCCAGTCCAGGTTAATAAAGAACTGGCGCAAGCGTACCTGCGGGCAGCAGAATCCTTGATGCGTGGAACATCGGAAGCCGGAAAACTGGACGTGGTTTCCTTGCTGCGTCTTCCCGGGGTGATTGCCGGAGTCAACGGCGCTGTCCCGGAGGAAGTGGAAGACCAGGAAAAGCTGGGGCAGGCGCTCGAAACCAGTTTGCGTGAAGCTCTCTTCAAGCTAGATGAGATGCGTCGCGCGGAAGGGAAGCATCTCGTCACGGAGCTGCGTGATCGGCTTGCTCGTATCGCGGGCCAGGTCGAGGAGGTACGCGAACTGGCAATGTCGTTGCGTCCCGCATTTGCCCGGCGACTCGAAACGCGCCTCAAGGAATTGCTTGGTGGAACGGCCATCGATCAAGGGCGCCTGGCGCAAGAGGCGGCGCTGCTTGCGGAACGGAGCGACATCAGTGAAGAATTAGACCGCCTGCGCAGCCACCTGCAACAATTCACGAAGTTATTGGACGGCGCGGGCGAACTCGGCAAGAAACTGGATTTTCTTCTACAGGAGATGCATCGCGAGGCCAACACCATGCTTTCCAAAACGCCTGGGGTGGAAAGCGAGGCCCTCGCGATTACTGGATTGGCCCTGGAGATCAAGGCGGAGATCGAAAAACTGCGCGAACAGGTACAGAACATCGAATGAGCGTCGAGAAGGAGATCGCTCCCCTGGTGTTGATCGTTTCAGGGCCTTCCGGCTCGGGCAAGTCTACCTTGGTGCAGAAAATTCTTGAGCTGCCGGGAACCATGCCCTCAGTCTCCTGTACCACTAGGCCGCGCCGCGCGACGGAGTCCAGCGGGAAATGTTATGATTTTGTCTCCGAGGCGGAATTTGACGCCATGGCGGCGCGTGGCGAGTTCCTCGAATACGCGCGGGTCTTCGGAAGACATTCCTACGGCACGCCAAAAAAGTGGCTGGAGGAGTCGCGCAAAAGGGGACTTGACCTCGTGCTCGAAATAGACGTTCAGGGAGCGGCGCAGGTCAAGGAAAAACTGCCCAAATCGGTGGCTATCTTCATCTTGCCGCCTTCGAGGGAAGAGCTGGAGCGCCGCTTGCGCAGCCGCGGGCAGGATTCCGAAGAGGAGATTGCGCGGCGGCTGGCCGAGGCACGCGAGGAAATCGCCGCTTTCGGCAAGTATTATGATTTCTGCGTAGTGAACGAGGACGTGGAGCGCGCGGGACGTGAAGTGCAGGCGATTGTCACTGCTTTGCGCTGCACTAGCTCCCGCCGCCGGGACCAGGTGCAGAGACTTCTGGCATCATTTGGGGGGTAGAATTGATGACCGTGCAAACGAAAGCTCCGGAGAGCCAGTTTGCGTACGTAGTGCTCGCGGCAAGGCGCGCGCGGCAGCTCATGGCTGGTGCGCCTCCGTTGATTGAGAACCCCAGGACGCAGAAGGCCACGCGTCTCGCTTGCGAAGAACTGGAGCACGGCTTGCTCGAATTCGATGTTCCCGAGGCGACTTCCGTCGACGAAGACAAGGACGGCAACAAGAGAAAGAAGTAGCTCTCTGCTGAAGGAAGAAATGCGAATCACATTGGGAGTCAGCGGCGGCGTGGCGGCGTACAAAGCGGCGGAACTCGTGCGTCGGCTGCAACAAGAGGGCCACACCGTACAAGTGGTGATGACCCGCGCCGCGCGCGAATTTGTGACTCCGCTTACTTTCGCGGCGCTGAGCGGCCAGAAAGTCATTACCGACCTCTTCAGCGATTCTTCCGGCGGCGAAGCCAATCTCGAAAGCGCGATTGAGCACATTGCGGTTGCGCAGCGCACGGACCTTCTTCTAATAGCGCCCGCCACAGCCGATATCATCGCGAAACTCGCGCGCGGGGTTGCCGACGAATTTCTCACCACGCTGTACCTTGCTTCCACCGCGCCAGTTGTCGTTGCTCCGGCCATGAACGTGAACATGTGGAACCACGCGGCCACGCAGGAAAATGTCGAGACGCTGCGGAGGCGCGGCGTGAAAATAGTGCAACCGGATGAGGGCTATCTCGCTTGCGGTATGACCGGACCGGGTCGTCTTGCTGGCATCGAAGAGATTCTTGCGGCTGTAGGTGACGTCGCCAAAGCCCAGCGCGACTTGGAGGGCGAAACGATCCTTGTTTCGGCGGGGCCGACTTGGGAAGACCTCGATCCCGTTCGCTTCATCAGCAATCGCTCGTCCGGCAAAATGGGCTACGCCGTCGCGGAAGCGGCTGCGAAGCGCGGCGCAAAAGTAATCCTGATAAGCGGCCCAGTCAATTTGGAAACCCCTGCGGGCGTCGAGCGCATGGATGTTCGCACGGCCCAGGAAATGCATCGTGCAATCATGGAGCGGCTTCCCGGGGCTTCGATGGCTATCCTCGCCGCAGCCGTGGCGGATTACCGGCCCGTGGAACGCGCGACAGAGAAGATCAAAAAAAGCGCCAGACCTCTAACCATATCATTCGAACCAACCACCGACATCCTTGCGGACGTAACCATGAACAAAGGTCGCAAGGTTGTGGTGGGTTTCGCCGCCGAGACGGATCATGTCGCGGAAAATGCGCGCAAAAAGCTTGTCTCCAAGAATGCCGACCTGATTGTGGCGAACGACGTTACGGCGGAAGGCGCCGGCTTCGATCGCGACACCAATGTCGTTACTCTGTTCTCTCGTGACGGCCGCGATCTCGCTCTTCCCAAGATGTCCAAGGGCGAAGTGGCCCAGCGCATTCTGGACGAGGTCATCCGTTTGCGCGTTGCGCTCCAAGCGCCGGCGGCCCGGCGCTCGAACGTCTGATCCTCGATGCCAGCTCAAATTCCAGAGAGCCTTCAGAAAAAAGTCGCGGACCGGTTGGCGTTTTATCACGACCTGGGTATCGGCCCGTTCTACGGCGATCGTCACTCGGAAGCGGTCTTCCAGCAAGAACAATCGGTGGAACCGGCCGCAGGCATGTCCGCTTCAACTCCAATTCCACATGAGGAATCCCCCTTGCCCAAGACTCTTCTTCGGAAGTCCGACTTCCAAAAAGCAGCCGCAGCAGCGCAACCTAAGATTGCCCCCTTGCCTCTGCCCGCTGCGCCTGGACCTTCTTTGTTCGACGCCGCCGACAAAATCGTGGACGACACGCTCTTGCGCATTCGCGAGGATATAGGAGAATGTACGCGCTGCAAGCTTCATAAACATCGTCACACCATCGTTTTCGGCGACGGCAATCCCAAAGCCGAGCTCGTTTTCGTGGGCGAAGGTCCCGGCGCCGATGAAGACGCGCAAGGGCTGCCCTTTGTTGGGCGCGCCGGAAAACTTCTCACGCAGATGATCGAAGCCATGGGACTGCAGCGCAAGGACGTTTATATTTGCAATGTGGTGAAATGCCGCCCGCCCGAGAATCGCACCCCCGAAGACGACGAGATCTCCACCTGCTCTCCATTCCTGCTCCGCCAGCTCGAAGTCATCGCGCCCAAAGTCATTGTTTGCCTTGGCGCCGTGGCAGCCAAGACTCTCTTGAAGACGAATCGCGGAGTTTCCCAGTTCCGTGGCCAGTGGCTCGACTACCGCGGCAGCAAGCTCATAGCCACATACCACCCTGCTTATCTCCTGCGTAATCCCAGCGCCAAAAGCGAAGTCTGGAAAGACCTTCAAAAAGTGATGGCCGCCCTCGGCCTCCGCGCAAAAGGCAAATCCGCCTGATCCGTCATGGGAATCCTGCTTGGGCTGATTACCGCTCTGACCTGGGGCGGAGCTGACTTCGTCGCGCGCTTCTCCACGCATCGCATTGGCACGCTTCGCACCATGTTTTACATGCAGTTCATTGGATTCCTTCTTCTGACCATTTCCATGCACTGGCTCGGCGGTTGGGGACACCTGGCCGATGGCTCGGGATGGCAACCCTGGGCCTGGGGGTTTCTCGCAGGTCTTCTCAACGCCTGCGGCACGCTTTCCCTCTATCGTGCTTTCGAAATCGGAAAGATGGCCGTCGTTGCTCCGCTTTCCGCGAGTTATCCCGCCCTCACGTTAATCCTCTCCTGGCTCGGTGGTGATCATCTTTCCTCCGCGCGTGTCGGAGGCATGGCGCTCATTCTGTGCGGGGTCGCCGTGGTTGCCGGTGGTGAGCATGTCCCTTCGGAAAACTCGGCGCCGCAAGCAAGAACCAATACTCGAGGTATTGGCTTGGCCATTGTCGCAGCCCTTGGATTCGGCGTTTTATTCTGGCTGCTTGGCGTTCGTATCATCCCGCGCGTCGGGGCTATCCAAGCTGTTTGGATGATTCGTTTGACCAGCTCATTGCTTGCCGCCTCGGTGATTTTTTCTGCCGCGCAGCCCATGCGCTTGCCGCGCGGCAGCGCGCGCTGGATGGCGCTCGGCATGGGCATGTTTGATACTCTCGCTTTTGTGTTCAGCAACCGCGGCATGCAATTGGAGCACGTTGCCGTCATCAGCGTTCTTGGCTCGCTCTATGGAGCTGTCACCGTAGGGCTCGCTGCCATTTTTCTTCGCGAACATATCTCCCGCTGGCAATGGATTGGAATCGCCACCATCTTCGCAGGAATTTTCCTCATCAGCCGATGATTCCGCGCCGGCCGAGTCCTGCAAAATATTTTGGCGAAGCCATTTGGGAGTGCGGCAGCCCGGCTGCCGCTTTTCTCTGGTACCCGCACTCCTTGCCCTGCTGATCCGCTTTTTCTCTTTTCAACTCTTGACTCTTCGACTCTTGAACTCTCTTGAACTTCCTCAGCCTGATACACTACTCGCCGCGATGAATTTCTCCTTCTGCAACGTGGCCTTGCCTGTCCCGCTGCGCACGACTTTTACCTACGCAATACCGGAGTCGATGCACGTCACATTGCAACCGGGCAGCCGCGTCCTTGTGCCTTTCCGCAAAAAATCGCTGGTCGGCGTCGTTGTGGAATTCGTCGAAGCCGCTCCCAAAGAAACACAAGTCCGCGAAATCGCCCGCGCCCTCGATCTGGTTCCCGCTCTTGCCCCCAAACTCATCGAGCTGGCGCAGTGGATTGCCAGCTACTATCTGGCACCCATCGGCGAAGTCTTTCGCACTTTGCTTCCTCCGCTCACAGAGCTGAAAACGCAACGGCAAATCGTTTTGACGGAATCCGAACTTGCAGCTTCAGGGAGCATCGGTGGCAGCGAATATTCCCGCGGTTTGAAGACCGAGGAGGTCGCATTCCTCGCAAAGCTGAAAGAGAAACGAGGAGCCACACTCTTCGCGCGGCAAACAAAACTGGGCCTGGACGTTTCCTCGCTCCAAAAACTCCAGCGGCTTGGTCTGATTGAATTTCGCGAGAGCATCCAGGCAAAAAAGCGAAAAACGCAGCGCGTGATCGCCTGGAGGTCCGCACCAGCTCCTGGCGAAACCGACAAGCCGCTAGCCGACAAAGAAGACAAAATCCGCATGCTGCTCGAGACCGAGCGCGGCCCGCTTCCTCTGCCGCGGCTTTTGCGTCTTGCGAACGCCAGGCGATCCCTGATCGACCGCATGCTGCGCGACGGCCTGCTCGAAAGCTGGGAAGAGCCGCTCGATCCCGCCGAAGATCCTTTCGACGCGGGCTATTCGCCCCCCGCGCACGAACTGAACACCGAACAGGAAAACGCTCTCGCACAAATCCGCGCGCGATTCCAATTGGGCGTTTTTGGCGTCCATTTGCTTCATGGCGTCACCGGCAGCGGTAAAACCGAAGTGTATCTCCGCGCAGTGCAAGAAACTCTCGCTCGCGGGAAATCGGCCATCGTTCTTGTCCCCGAAATTGCCCTGACGCTTTGGATCGGCCGCCAGTGCCGTTCCTGGTTTGGCGCGCGATTCGAGGGCGTCGCGGTCTTGCACTCTGCCCTGAGCGACGTCGAGCGGGCCCGCGAATGGTGGCGCGTTCGAAACGGCGAAGCCCGCGTCGTAGTGGGCACGCGCTCGGCGATTTTTGCACCGCTTGAAAACGTTGGCCTCATCATCGTCGACGAGGAGCAGGAGAGCAGCTACAAGCAGGAAGAGACGCCTCGCTATCACGGCCGCGACGTCGCCATCGTGCGCGCAAAAATGGAAAACGCCGTCGCGCTTCTCGGCTCGGCCACGCCATCCATGGAGAGCTACCATCACGCGCGCAACGGGAAGTACGAATTACTCAGGCTGACTTCCCGCGTTGCCGATCGTTCTCTCGCCTGCGTGGAGATTGTGGACCTGCGCGAAGAATTTCAGCAAACGCATCTGACTAGTCCAATTTCCTCTAAGCTCCACGCCGGCATTCAAGAATGTCTCACCAATCAAACACAGGCGCTCGTGCTCATCAACCGCCGCGGCTACTCCTGGTCCGTGCTCTGCCGCAGTTGCGGCGCTTCCGTGCAGTGCGTCAATTGCAGCATCTCCATGACGCATCACAAGCAGCGCAATCGCCTGGAATGTCATTACTGTGGCTCGATTCAACCTATTCCGAAGCTTTGCCCAAAATGCCAGTCCAAATACATTTATTTTTTCGGGGAAGGTTCCGAGCAACTCGAAGAACGCCTCCGCAAGGAATTCCCCGGTGCGCGCATCGCGCGTCTCGACCGCGACACGGCGCGCACCAAGCGCCAATATCAGGAAACGCTCGGCGCGTTCGCCGGCGGCGCGCTCGACATTCTCGTGGGCACGCAAATGCTCGCCAAAGGCCACGATTTTCAGCGCGTCACTCTGGTCGGCGTCGTCACCGCGGATTCCTCGCTCAGCCTGCCGGACTTTCGCGCCGCCGAGCGCACTTTTCAACTCCTCACGCAAGTCGCCGGCCGCGCCGGTCGCGGCGAACTCGCCGGCCGCGTCCTTATCCAAACTTTTTACCCCGAGCACTACGCCATTCAGGACGCGGTCAAGCAGGACTACCTTTCCTTTTTCGAGCGCGAACTGCATTTCCGGCACATCATGGCTTACCCGCCGTTTACTTCGCTCGCCAACGTCATCGTGCGCGACATCAGCCTCGAAAAAGCGATTCGCTGGTCGCGTCAACTCTCCGAATATTTTTCTCCTCACGGCGGTGAGAAGGTCCGCATTCTGGGACCTGCCACCGCTCCGCTCGCGCGGCTAAAAAAGGAGCATCGTTTCCAATTTCTACTGAAGTCTCCGAAGCGCTCCGTCCTCACGAAGCTGCTTTCCGGTGCGCTGGCCTATTGTGGCGCAAAAGAAATCCCGCAAACCGCCGTGCTCGTAGATATGGATCCTCTCAGCCTCTTGTGAGGCGAGCAGCGTGGGCAAGCGTCGCAGGCGGTTCTTCTTTAGGCTGGGGCTTCTTGCCGAAGCCGGCCCGTTCTTTTGCCGCGTTTTGTACGGTGCACGACAGGTCGTACATGGAAAGGCGCAGCCCGCTGCGCCTTCTCGGCGCTCCCGCCCCCCGCTGTCATTCCGAACCGAGCGAAGCGAGGGATCCTAGCTGCGCTGAAGCATTGCCCCGGTCACTGCGAAGGCCTCGCCTTAACTGCGCCTAGTTTCGAATTTCCGCTTTCCAATTTGAGTTTCGACTTTCGAATTTTCAACAGGGCGCACCACAACCACGCGGCAACCTCGCGCCAAGCCCAGGCATCGAAAACCACAGGCGGTGTCGGGGCGGCCTTCAGGCCGTCCCTTTCCTAGCATGCGGCCGGCACCGGTTTCGGCGGTGGCGTGGACTTTCCGTTGCGGGGCCGCCTGTTGCGGGACTGGATTCTTGCCTGTCACCCGCTGTCCTTTGCGCCGTTTCCATCCCGGATGGTTTTGCGAGATCGAAAGCGACGAGGTGTTCTGCTCCATCGAGCGCGCCTTTGGCTTGATGAATCCATCTCGATTTTCGAATTTCCGCTTTCTGCCTTCTGGCCTCGCCAGCTCCCTTACTTCGCTGCTAAGCAGATACCGGTTGTATTCCCTCAGGCACGCCCAGGCTAAATCGTCAGGAATCCCGGTGAGTCTCTCCTGTTGACGCATCTATTTCGAGAACTCACCGCGAAGCTGCAGTGCGATAGCGTGGTAATCACTGCCAATCGACTTTTGCAAGACTTCCCCAAGCCTCTTGATCGAAGTAATGTGTCTCTCCATCTTCTCTCTATCTGTCATGTTCCTTATCCCCAGGGCTGGCCCCCACTTGGTTTACCACTCGAATTCCGAATAGACGATCACGGCAAAATGTAGTGATAGCCAACACCTGCAGAATTGCTCGACGGTCCGGGGAGTTAAATTTCTATGTCATACCAAAATACTGTCAATGGTACTTTCTCCAATTCCAGGCCACGTTCTCTTCTTCGAAGCTCCGGAGGCGCCTAACGGCACCCCGAGCACCGAAGGTGCGGCACAACCGGGCAGCAGACAGCAGCCAGATCGAACCAGCGAAGTGACGAAGCTTCGCCGTCCCAGGGAAGCATCGCGACCGAGGGACCTCTCTTCGTCAGTAGAATCACTCCGGCTTGAGGTTTTTGCGGTCCCGCTCATGCTTTGCCAATTGCGGTCGAAGGCTCGCGAGGTTCTGAAACAGGTTGTAACAAAATGCCGCGCCCAGGCTGAGAAGTGCTACCGTGACCAAAAGGCTTGGCACTTCGCTTGAGGACTGCAGCCAGCCGCGCTCGTCCTGGAAGAGCCTGAATTGGGAGCGCGCGAGTTCACTCTTCAGCGAAGCGGATTGGTCAATGAGCTTGTCGGAATCGCTGACTAGCTCGGCGTTCACTTCTTGTTGGTAGGCGGCAACTAGGCTCTCGCGCGCGGGATTTCCATCCAGGGTCGCGCGCAGCCAGGACTCGCCGTCCTCACGGCTCGCAAATCCCGGCACCGCTTCGAGGTCGCGCATCGCTTTGGACTTCGCTCCTGCGGTGACACTGTCTTCGGCAGGAGCCGCGGTTTTTTCCCGCTCTTTTGCCCGCCCTTTCCGCTTCACCGGAGTCCTGGCGTCGATCCCTTCTTTATTCGCGTGAGTCTCCGGAACAGCCTGGCCAGTCGAAGCTGCGGCTTGTCCATTGCGGTTCACTTGCACAGGGATGACGGAGACCGTATGTAAGATCGCAACCATGGCCTTGCGATACACGTCGGGCACAACCGTGTGAGCGCCTTGCTTGGCACGTGAGGATTGCTCGGCCTGCTTGTCCATCCCCACCGCAGTGGCCGCCAATTGTGCGCGCAATTCGGCGCCTTGGGACATCGACTGCAAAAGCCGAACGGGGTTAAAGTGCGCGGCGAAGACGAAGATGCAGGAGAGCACGACCGTGACAAGCCGTGCTTCTACTGTGAAGCGCTGCGAAGCCCTGTCCATGAAGTCATCGAACCAAGCCCGGAGGCCTTCCAAACGCGGCTCGGACGGCGTAGAGACCGACGTCAATCCTTCAGGTGCGGGAACGGATACCAGCTCGGCTACCCTCGCTTGTGCTGTCGCATTCGCCACGGCCACGGCGACGCTCCCCTCCGTTTCGACCGGCTCGGCGTGGCGAACGATGCCTTCGTCGAAATCCGCAGGCTCCGGCGAGAGATATTCATGCAGCGAAGCCTCGGTCGAGGCGCGGCGAACGGCGCCCTCATCCCAATAAGGTTTTGAGTACACAGGCCGGCCCGCTTGCTCCGCTCCGGCTCTGGCTCCCGGCTCCTTCTCCTTCCACGCAATCGTGAGCATTGTGCGCTGGGCAGCATCGGGCAGGGTTCCAGGAAGCGGTTCAGAGAGCTTTTCGAGCACGGCGGGCAGCTGTTCGGCGCGGATGGAAGTAGCCAGGCGCCAGCGGCTGAGCAGCCCGCCAAGAACCGCTCCTACGAGCGCCCCGGTGCGCCAGGGATGATTGCAAAAATCGATTGCGGAAACGTAGCCGGCCAGAAAATCCGAATATTGGCAAATATCCGCGGCAAACAGGCGCTTGGCCGTCGCCAAGACGATTGGGGTAATGAAGAATCCTCCAACCCCACCCATGATCCATGGCAACAGGGGAATGGAGGCGGTGATGCCTTGCAGCTTCCCCGCGGTCTCCGGCGGAAGGAAGGGAACCCGGTCCGCACGTAGGCGAAAGTGCGAAAAGATCGAGTCAGAAGCGGTGGGGTGACGCAAGACTCTCCCGGCAATTTCCTTTGCCCAGTGTCTGGTTTCCTGGTCCGAATAAGCAGTTTCCAGCAGGTCCGCCAGGCTGCGCCGCAAATTGGCCCCGCGCAGGCCTAGAAAACTGACGACAACCTGGGTGGCCGCCGTGATGAACAGGCTGGCGACAAGGATCAGGACGACAAAAGCAATCACACTGTCAACGTAGTGAAACATGGCAGTTTTCCGATATGAGGAACATAGAGGACACTCCTATGGCGCGGAGAAAAAAAGCTGGGTGAGTGTCCTTATCCTACCACCCGCTTATTGATCCCCTCCAGAAATGAAGGCTGCTGCCACCGATGAATAAACATGAGACAGAACTCGAAGACGGGCGCCTGGCCTCGATCGCACTGGCCTAATTGACCTTCATCGGCAAATCTCAGATTTGCCAGATGGAAGCAAGGTAAGTCTCCGCGTCAATCCTCCAAAACGTGCATCATGAGACTTGAAGGAAATACGTCCCGCTTCTCTCTCCTCCGGAGCTATACTCGGAAGATTCGGCAACTCGTCGATATCGGCGTTTTCGCCGAGAAGGAGGTGATCCAGTGAGGTACGGTTTACGTTGACGCAGTAGAGGAGGCGCTTGTGATCTACGCCGAGCGCCTCTCTCCTTTTCCCCCTGTCTGAATTTCCCTGAAAATTTGCCAGTATCGGCCCAGCTCCTCATCGGCGTTATCCTTGCGCCCTCTCACGCCCCAACCCATGCCCCGTCATTCCGACGCTTTGAGGCTCACGCGTTAGCCCAGCCCGCGAGGGCTGGGGCAAGAAGCAAGCAATTCTCTCCATTGTGGTTCTCCTCGTCACTCATCACTCGCCTCCGTCCCTGGAGTAAAATTCCCAGCATGAAAAACTCACTTGGATTCGCAGCACTCACTCTGCTTGTCCTTATTCTGTCCTCGCCTGCCACTTTACAGGTACAGGCTACACAGACCGCCCAAACGGCTCAAACCGAAGGCGCCCAGCAATTCGCCGACTTGGGCGAGTTCCGGTTGCGCAACGGAAGTGTCATCCGGGATTTCCGCCTCGGCTATCGCACGCTGGGAAAACTCAACGCGGAGAAGTCGAACGCCATCCTTTGGCCTTCGTGGCTGGGCGGCAAGTCCCAAGACCTGTTGCAGTTCGTCGGACCAAACAACGTCGTGGATAGCACACGCTATTTCGTGATTCTCGTGGACGCGATTGGCGATGGCGTTTCCAGTTCGCCGTCAAATAGCGCCAAGCAGCCACTTATGAAGTTTCCCGAATTCACCATTCGAGACATGGTGGAATCCGAGCACCGGCTCGCCACAGACTTTCTGCACTTGACGCACTTGCGCGCCGTCCTGGGCATCTCCATGGGAGGCATGCAAACCTTTGAATGGGGCGTGGCCTATCCCGATTTCATGGACCTGCTGATCCCTATCGTGGGCTCGCCGCAGTCCACCTCTTTCGACAAGTTGCTTTGGACCGCTCAAATCGACGCCATGGAGCTGGATCCGGTCTGGAATCACGGCAATCCCACCGGGCCGATGGACCGCAGCCTCGGCCTCGTTGAAGAAATCGGCTCGATGAATCTCACTTCGCCGGCTTATCGCGTGGCGCAAACCAGGCCCGAGGGGTTCAACGAGCTGCTCGCGGGGATACGGAATAGCGCCAAGGGTGATGGCGGAGTCGCCTGCGACCGGATCCGCCAGCGGCAAGCCATTATTGCGCTCGACATTCCCAGCGAACTTGTCTTGACGACGCTGGAACAGGCCGCGGCTAAGGTCCGCGCGAAGCTCCTGGTCATTGTTTCGCCCGAAGACCATCTTGTGAATCCCGAGCCGGCCATGAAGTTCGCCGAGGCCGCCGGCGCGCCCTTGGTAAAGTTGGATTCTTCGTGCGGGCACTTGTCCCCGTCTTGCATCTCGGTGGGCCCGACAGTCGCGCGTTTCCTGACCGACCCCTCTTCGGTCAACAGTGAGACGCTAAAGGAGGTGCCCAAGCACTAGCGAGTGTGGGCGCGGCAGGAATTTTCTTTCTCAGATTGAGCCAACTCTCTGGAAAATAGTGCCGTTTGAGACGATTTCGGCTGGCGGAGCCGCTCGATCGTAATGCATGCCAGTGCCTAGTTAGCCATCGGTTCTCAATTCAGAGCAAAAAATAGAACTGCTCACGATGATTGAAAAAAAAGAAGTTGCTGAAGCAATACGGACTCCAACGGTCTTCCAGACCGATGTTACACGATGTTACGCAGAGGGAGGTGTAAAGACCAACGGTTCTGGTACAAGCGGTGCATATCTCGCCTGCAGGTCTGCGCACGAGACGGTCGAACCAGGGAGACAAGGTGCAAAGCAAGATCCGGGGAAGCCATCAGGAAACTAGGTTTAGAGCAGGCTCCTCACGGCCGCAATCAGGGACTCCCACTACCGCCATTCCTCAAAAGTGCGCTGCAAGGTCGAGATGCAGTGCAAACTGTCTAATGTTGTCTATACAATTTTAAGGCTAAGACTTGCTCTAGCGCCGCATGCGAGTACGATTCGCGCCGTCCTGCTCGCCTTTGCGCTCCTTGTCGGCACTTCGGCTGTCCATGCCCAAGGTCCCGAGGCCAGCTCGCAAAAAGCCGAGGCGCCAAAAACCGAGGCGATGGCCCCGGGTACCATCTCAGGTACCGTCTTTCTGCCCTGCGACCTGCACGCCAGCCAGGTGGCGGTCACCCTGAAATCCCACGATGCCGGAGTTTTTCGCAGCTTCCTGACCGATTACGACGGTCATTTCGAAGTTCCCAGCCTTCCTGTTGGGACATACGAGGTCAGCATCGAAGAACAGGGTTACGAGCCTTACCGTAGCACCGCCGAGTTCGATGGAACTTCGCTCAAGCTCGAGCTTCGCATGGCGGCATTTGCCACACCGCAACCTGCGCCGAATGCCTATACCATTTCCGTTCGCGAGCTCAACATTCCCGGCAAGGCGCAAAACGAGTATCACAAGGGGCTGCAGCAACTGGCAAAGAAAGACCAGAACGGAAGCCTCAGTCATTTCATGAAGGCTGTTCAACTGTTCCCCGGGTATTTTGAAGCCCTCTATCACGCGGGGATTGTGCATACGAATCTGGGGCATTTGGAAAAGGCTATGCAGTCCTTCCAGAGGGCGGTCGTTACGAGCGGCGGACGTTACGCCAAAGCGGTATTTGGAGTCGGTTACTTACATTATTTGCAAGGGCGTCCAGCGCAGGCGGAAACGACCATCCGGAGAGGTTTGGAAATCGATCCAAACTCGCCGAACGGTTACGTGATTCTGGGCATGACGCTTTTGCGTTTGAACCGGACCGACGAGGCGGAGAAAAGCGCCCGTGAAGCCTTGCTTCGCGACCCCAACGCCGCGAGCGCTTACCTCGTGCTGGCGGATTCCTGTGCGCGCCGACAGAATTATCAAGAGCAAATTCAGGACTTGGACGCTTACCTAAAAATGGATCCCAGCGGCCCGGCCAGCACACGAGCCCACGAAGTCCGCGCCGTTGCTCAACGCCTCCTGGACCGCTCCCAGCCCCAAAACTGACTATCCGACAGTCTCAGGTGGGGCATGGATCGACCTCAGGGAAGGAATTCGGGGTGCCGCACGCTGCGGTTCCAATCACCTGCGCACTCTTTTTCGCAACGGAGCCTCGCAACACCTTTCCCCTCAATGACTTCCGCCCTCTTCTCCGTGCGATGGAGGGGGTGCCCCATTGCTGGCCGCAACTCGTGCAACCCGAAAGCGGGGAAGGGCCACTAAGCCATTCCGAGGACCTTCTAACTCCGAAATTACTGTTTGATGCCGGAACCTGTCGCTGTTCCAGTGATTTTGGCGGCTTTCACGATATCGGCCCCTTCTTTCGTAGTCTTCCACAGCACCAGTTCAACCGATACCAGAACTTTTAGAGGTAATCCGTATTGTTGACTGCTGTTTTAGCCATTCGAACGGAAGATAGAAAACTCAATGGCCTGCGGTGGACTTGAACACGAACTCCAATTCCTTTGTGGCGCCGGAGCTCACCGTGATTTTCTGCGTTGACGTACCGAGTTTCTCGTGCCAGGCCTGAATCGTGTAGTCTCCGGGCGGAAGATTCTTCAACTCGAAGTTGCCGCTCTTGTCCGTCACCGCAAAGAACGGATGCTTGAAGACGGCGATGTAGCTGCGCATCCAGGGATGAATATTGCACTTCATGGGAATCGCGATCTCTTCCCGGGCAAAGGTGGCGTCCACACGAGTGCCGGGGGCCTGAGCCTTATTCCATTCGCGATTGTTGGCGGGGACGGGATGCAGGTTATGCGTCGTAAGGTCGTTGTTTATAATGTCCAGCTCCTGATTCGCACGCAGAGTGACGACGTGAGGAGCGTACATGCAACCTTTCTGCTCCAAGCTGACTGGCTGCGCGGGGGGATCAAAGGTGCGATCACCCAAGCCTTCGGAGACGAACACGACTGCGTTTTGCAAACCACCATCAGGAGTAGCCACAACATCTTCCCCGGTCACTCCGCCGGGATGCAGCTTGGCGCAGGTCGGATCTGCGTTCATGTTTATGCGCGTCGGAGCGGGCCGCTGGCCCGCAAACTTCACCAATCCTTTTACTGTCGCGGTTCCGGGAAGGGAACTATCATTGGCCGGGGAGCGACCAGAAGCAGGTTCGCGCGCTTCCACGAGCAGAACAAGAGTGGCAGCGAACAGTATCACTACAGCTTTAGCTTTCATCGTGCATGCATCTCCTTGGTTCAGATTTTTTGTTCAAGCACTTTCTAATTTCTTTCTTCCGCTTGGTTCGCAGTCTTATTGCCGTTGCGGGGCACTTTTCGAATTCAGGGCCGATTTGTAGCCCTTCTCGTAGCCAACTCGGAAGGAAGCGCGGTCCTTGTCGCTGTTCCAGCGGGCGACGCTCGGTTGCAGTTTTCTTCCATGTTGGGCATCAAGTTCTCCCCAGAAGAAGCCGTCGCGGTAGGCGGCGTCCCTCTCCTGCACCGAGTTGACATTCCGTTGACCAAGCCGAGTTGCGCGACCAGCCAATCCCACAGTGGCTACACCCCCCCAAGGTGCGGCCATGAGGGCCAAAAACACAGACAGCTTCTTTGCTTTTATCGTCATAAAACCTCCATGGCCGACCCGATTCTTCCCGAAGCCCAGCCGCGACGCGAAAATCTAATGACAGAGACCCCAAGACCTAACGATCTGACGTGCTTTTTTTGCTTTGTTTGGTGCTTCAGCTATCTCTGTCGACCTCCCACAGGCCACAAGTACTGGGGCAGCGTCATACCTGCGAGTGCGGTCTGGGAATCTTCGAAGCACACGTGGAGCAATGAACAAAACAGGAACCACGGCCGCAGACGGCCCTAGCGGGTAAACGCGTGAGGGAGTTATGATCACTGACAGCCCACCTCGTCTGATCCAATGGCACGCAGAAAGCTGCTTGCCATCCCTCGGAGGAGAGGGCTGGAGTAAGCGCTCTCTGCAAAGTGCGCCTGCTTCCGGTCTGGGGCGTAGCGCGATTACTCCCCAGACCTAACTTGCAACAGCCGCAAAATATTCCAAAAAACCCAGTACCGAATCACCCTTCTTGGGTTCAGATCGTCAGCCTGGGAACGACACCTTCGACTCACCTGGATGCCGGTTAAAGAGGGACTATTCTCCAATCCGGCAATACACAACGATATTGTGCTGCAAGCAACGTTATAGGAATAAGGGTGAGGCTCCATGTTCCAGAGCAAAGATGCACTCGGCTAACGGGCGATTTTACAAAGAGTTTACAAGCAAGAGTGCGGGCGTTTTATCGCGCTTTCGCCGTCGACTTTGACTGCAGAAAACAAGCCACTGTCAGGTTTTTGTGTAGGCAACCCTGAAAGTTATTCCGCAATGGCTCTCGAGGGGTTCTTCTTCATTGTGAGACAGATCCCGATATTGGTAACAGCGCTCGACATGCCCGGATCTAGCCGGACGGCTTCGTTATATTGGCCAATGGCTTGATCCAGCTTGCGCTGATCCAGCAAGACGTTTCCATAGTCGTTGTGCAGCACCGCAGACTCTGGCGTGTAGCGCAGGAGGAACAAGTACTGTTCGGCCGCCGAGTCAAGTTCGCGACTCTCCCGCAGCAAATGAGCAAAAAGGTTCAAGTCCCGGAAGCGAGCTTCCACAAACTTGCCCTGGTCACCATAGGCAACGGAAGAAGCCTTCAACGAACGGCGGAGTTCCTCGATGGCCGCTTTCGAGTCCTTTTCTTCCAAGTAAAGCTCCACCAGGGACTCACTTGCCGCAATGGCCGCAGGATACATGGCTGTAAGACGCCGCAATTCGTTGATGGCCTCGAGGGTGCGTCCAAAGGATGCAAGAGTTTCCGCAAGAAAAATATGTTGAACGATCCCGAAAGGAACGATGCGAACTCCCTCCCGGAGTTCAGCCAGAGCTTCCTCGCGGTTGTGTCGGGAAAGGTAGTAAACCGCGAGGTCGCTTCGAATCAAAGGATTGTCGGGCTCCAGCCGGATAGCTTCCGCAAATTCGCTTTCGACCATTTCGAAATTGCCTGTCTGAAGATATCTGGACGCGAGCCTGCGGTGATTGCTGGCCAGGTCAGGGTCAATCTCTATATGGCGGGCAGTCTCGGGGTCCATCCTGGCTGGCTGCTCGGAAGAGGCTGTCGAACCGGGAGTCTCTTCGTCGCCGCCAACATAGGCTATCCGGGGAACCTGCAAGGTTGTTTCGCTAATTTCCAGTCGCTCCCCGTCTAACCTGCTGGCGTTTTCCAGTTCCGTCGCCGCTTCGCCGGAATCCATTTCCGTTGCCAGCGCCTGATGAGTCATCGCTAGATTAGGTCCTAGCGTCACCGCGCGCTGGAGCAGCTCTCTTCGTTCTTCGGGGTTCCCCTGGGAGGTTTCAAAGCGATTCCCGGTCAAATCGTAATGTTGCAAGAGCCGGGTTGTCGCCAGCAAGGGCCAGGGACTCTTGGGGTTCTCTTGAATCGAGATGCGGCACTCCTTCTCCGCCAGATCCGTCGCGCCTGCGTGAATCAGTTCCGCGCACCTGGCCAAGCGCTCGAAGCTCACTTCCATTCCCGACAAGGACTGTGGCTGCCCGGATTCCTCCGCCGACAAGAGTCGTTCCACGAGAATGCCTTCGCCGCCGGCGAGCTTTACCCGGTCGAGGAAGTCTTCGGAAATAGGGAAACTGACTCCCCTGGTTTTGACGAGATGAGCGATGTAGCTGGGCGTATTACCCGCTGCAAGGCGGCCCAGAATCTCAGCCTGGCCGAGCGGAATGTTTTGCGCTGAGGCAGAGGCACAAGCCGACGCGAACAGAAGGAACCACCCAAGAACCAGGATAGGCGGCTTCCTGGCAGAAAAAATTTGCGCAATTGCGGAGAGTTTTTTCCGCATTCCCATCATTAGAAAGCGGGCCTGCGCACTGTGCAACGAAACAATAGTACCAATGCACCCAAAAAACAACCATGAAACGACTAATGCGGCCGTCACTCGTCTCCCCGACTACGAAAAAATGGGTTGCACAAATCATGCTTTGGCTGCTAAGAGAGCTGTTATTATCTCCGTGATAACAAATTGCGGGAATTTTGCGGGCCGCAAGCATCCTCCTGGCGGTAGCATTTGGGAACAGAGGGTTCTCGACCCGAGGAAACGGATTGAGCCCTTCTCGCTGTGAGGTCCCCAACACACTGGCAATTGTGGCCATTCCATTCCTCAGATAGGAAGAGAGGATGAAGCGGAACATGCGATTGGGAACGATAAGCTTCGCGGCCCTGCCCATTCTGTTGGGTTCAGGGGCTTTCTATCCCGGCCCCAGCTCCGGAGCCATCACGGGAAAGGTGACCTACACGGGAACGCCCGCGAAACCGAAACTCATTGACATGGCCAAGCAGCCGGAGTGTATCAAGTTAAATCCCGAAGGCCTCCGAACAGAAGACGTGGTCGCCGGTCCAGGAAACGCTTTGCAAAATGTCCTCGTTTACATTTCTGGCGGAGACTCCGATCCCCCCGCGCCGCCAACCGCAGTAACCTTTGATCAACACAATTGCCAGTATACAACGCATGTTCTTCCTCTTCGGGTGGGGCAAGATGTGAACATTTCCAATAGCGACCCCTTTAATCACAACATTCACCCGCTAGCCAAAATCAACCGCGAATGGAACCGCATCCAGCTGCCGGGTACTCCGCCCTTTTCCTACTCCTATGAGAACGAAGAGTTCATCCACGTGAAGTGCAACATTCACGCGTGGATGAGCGCGTATTTTGTGGTTCTCAAGACCAGCCATGCCTCGGTTACCCAAAACGACGGCACATTCCGGCTTCCCGATGTCCCTCCGGGCAGGTACACGGTGACGGCGTGGCATGAGACTTACGGCACGCAGAAGAAAGAAGCCACTCTGGGCGGCGAAACGCTAAACGTCGATTTCGTCTTTCGCGCCATGCCACAATCTTATTGAGAAACTATTTGGTTTAGGATCGCTGCCTTAAGAGCAGGAATGCTACGCCGAGGCGCGTTTGCGCCAAAACAGATATGCAGGCAAACCGACAGCAAACAGAATGATGGCAGCGGTGAGATTTTGGAATTGAGCAGGATCACGGAACGCCAAGTACACGGCGTTGCCGACGATGGCAGCCGCGGCAAGGACGAAAAGAATCGGCGTCCAGGGATATCCTGGAACGCGGTAGGGAAGAGGCCGGCTGCCGCTGGCGCTGCGAATGGGAAAAATGGCCGCGGCTCCCAAACCGTAGAAAATCCAACCGATGAAAATCACGCCTTCAATCAATTTTTGAAACTGACCTAATTGTCCGGCGCAGACGAGCACCGCCGACCACGCGCCAAGCGCAACGATGGCAAAGACCGGCGTGCGGTAGACGGCGTGCACCACGGCCAATTTCTTGAAGAACAAATTATCCTGCGCCATGGCGTAAAAGACGCGCGGGGCGGTGAGGAGGACGCTGTTTGCCGCACTGAACGTGGAAACGAGAATGGTGAGCGCGACGATTTTGCCCGCCCACGAGCCGAGAACTGCGCTGACCGAAGTTGCAGCGATAGTATCGCTAGCGGCGGTAGCCGCAGGACCGAGAGCCCACAGATACGCCACGATGGCCAGGAGGTACAACCCGATAAGAACCAGCGAGCCAAGCAAGAAAGCGCGCGGAAATGCTTTTTGCGGATCCACAACTTCCCCTGCGCTGTAGGTTCCGAATTGCCAGCCTTCGTAAGCCCAAAGGACGGCGATCATCGCGAGGCCAAAACTCGAAAACAAGCTGGCGTCATGTTGCGTGACGCCCATCGCCGGAAGCACTTCCTTGGCGTGATGTCCCAGGGAGAGGAGCACCGCGCTCAGAATCACAATGACACCGGCCTTGACGAGTGTCGTCCAGTTCTGCAGGTCGGAACTTTTTCGCGTGCCCCAGACATTGACTGCGGTCACGAAGGCGATCACCAGCACGGCGACGAACGTCTGCATGATTTGAGAAACGGGAAATATCCTGGCGAAGTATTCGCTGAACGCGCGCGCCAGAGCGGCAACGGAGCCGCTGGCGATGACGAGAAAAAGACACCAGCCGTAAAGAAAAGCGGACGCGCGGCCGAATCCGTCGCGAATGTAGCAATAGAGGCCGCCGGCTTCGGGATTAGCGGCTGCCAGTTCCGCGTAAGTGAGCGCGCCAAGGAGGGAAAGAACGCCGCCGACGATCCACACCAGCATCGCGACGCCGACCGAGCCTCCCACCTGACGCAGAATGGGGCCCGGCGTGCGAAAGATGCCGGAGCCAATGACGGAACCGATGAACAAAAGAAACAGATCTCGCAGGCGAAGTGTGCGGACAAGTTCAATCATGGAGTAGCTTGCGGCGCCGTTTCTCGCGAGCAAGCCGAACGCATCATAACCGGAGATTGGGAGGCGTCAAGGAGAACTTGGAGGAACGTAAATCGGCGATGGCATAAAACACAGAATAAAAATGACCAAGGCGAGGAATGCGCCGAGCCGCCGATTTGCATCCAGCGGAGACGAATCGTAGACCGGAGGGATGCGCAGAAAACGCATCAGCAGGAGCATGCCGCCCCAGATGTACCAGCCTTCCCAGAAATGCAGCCAGCCAAGAGCAATCAATCCGATGGGCAGCAGCAGAGAAAAAACGCGGTGCGCTGGCACGCTGACTGAACGCAGAATGTGGCCGCCGTCGAGCTGCGCGACCGGCAAGAGATTCAGAGCGGTGACAAAGAGCGCGACCCACGCGGCGCGGCCAATTGGGGGCAGCAACAGCGCGGCGGGAGAAATCCCCGGGCGAAAAGCCGCTTCCAAAAACCGCAGCAGAAGGGGCGTACCGTAGATCAGTTCCGCCTTCGCGGGATTGGCAAGCTCAGGAACGAACTTTGCATGCAGGACTCCGTAGGCCAGCGCGGGAATCGCGAAGACGAAACCCACGATGGGCCCTGAAGCGCCTACATCGAACAGCGCGCGGTTGGTGCGCATCGGCGAGCGAATCAGCATGAACGCGCCAAAAGTGCCGGCCAGATTGGGAAAGGGAATAAAAAAAGGATAGCTGGCGCGGAGACGATGGTAGCGGCAAGCAAAGAAGTGCCCGAGTTCATGAGCCAGTAAAATTCCGAGCAGCGTGGCGGCAAAGGGAAGCCCAGTCAGCAGACCGGCGGGATTTTCGTAGAACAGGGTGAAGGCGTGGATAAACTCGTTTACGGACACGGCCTCGTTGTGCGCGTAAGCGACGGCAAACTGTGTGCCGGCGACAATAGAGGTGCACAGTGTAAGGAAAAAAAGGAAAACCGCGAGGACCAGCGATTTCACGGATGGGCGAGAAGGAATCTGCGCGTCATACCATTGGCGGACGAGATCGGAGCTCCAATCCGCGCTGACAGGTCTGGTTGAAGGAGGATTCTCTGGCACTGGAGGCGGCAGGCTCACGAGGTCATAGGCGCGGCAAATGTGCCAGCCCTCATAGTACAGCACAGGTGGGCGGATTCATGCCAGCGAGGAAACCCGGAGGAATTCTTGTCACGAGGATTTGCAAATTTGTTTTGCGGGCTTCTGGAGAACCACGAGCCTTATTTCTTTTCGTCGTCTTTGCCCTGAAGTTCCTTGCCCGGCTTGAAGCGCACGGCTTTTCCGGGAGGGATGTTGACTTCTTCGCCGGTGCGAGGATTGCGTCCGATGCCGGTCTTGCGGGGCTTCACGCTGAAAACGCCGAAGCGGCGGAGCTCGATGCGCTGGCTGCGGCCAAGCGCCTGCTTCAGGGATTCGAAAACGGTTTCGACGGCCTGCTCGGCCTTGGTGCGGCTTATATTTGTCGCTGTCACAACGGCGTTAACCAGATCCAGCTTAATCACGCGCTCCTCCCGCACATCCGAGGCAGATGCTAGAAGGTGCGAGGGCGGGTTGTCAAGACGTGAGGGGTAATTTACACTGAACGTCTTTTGGCGCGAGGGGGCTGCGCCGATTCGCTGCAATCATCGAAACAAGTTGGCCATGTGACATCAACGAGCAGCATCGGTAAAAAACCGGAAAGCAGATCCCTCTCCCCGCAAAAACTGCGGGGATTCGGGATGAAAAGTTTGGACCGATGCGCTTTCAGGCAGGATGTCAGCAGAACGAAATAAGTTCCTTAAATTACATCTCAGGAGGAAGGGATGTCCGTCAAGCCAGACCGGTGGATCCGGCGCATGGCGCTGGAGCAGAAAATGATCGAGCCGTTTACGGACCGGCAAGTGCGGGAAGGAGTGATCAGTTACGGAGTGTCATCGTACGGCTACGACATTCGCGTGGCGGACGAGTTCCGGATTTTCACCAACGTGAACACGACCATCGTCGATCCCAAGCATTTCGATTCGCGGTCGCTGGTGGAATTTAAAGGCGAGGTTTGCGTCATTCCGCCGAATTCCTTCGCGCTGGCGCTGTCGGTGGAATACTTCCGCATTCCGCGCAACGTACTGACGATTTGCGTGGGCAAATCGACGTATGCGCGCTGCGGGATCATTGTTAACGTGACGCCGTTTGAGCCGGAGTGGGAAGGCTTCGTGACTCTGGAAATCAGCAACACCACGCCGCTGCCCGCTAAGATTTACGCCAACGAGGGGTTGTGCCAGGTGATTTTCTTTTTGTCGGACGAAGATTGCGAAGTCAGCTACAAGGACAAAAAAGGGAAATATCAGGCACAGGGTGGCATCGTGTTGCCGCGGCTATAGTTGGGAAGTGACCGGTGAATAGTGGCTGCGAAACGGCAAAGGGTTGCCCCGCGACAGAGATTGCCGGCATTCCGCTTGGCACTGAATTGTTTCTGAACTCCTGCGGGAATTTGCCGATCATGCTCACGGACGAGTTGCCATGGGGAAGCCGCGCTCGCGCCAGGCCTGCAACCCGCCTTCCAGCGGCCGGATGCGCCTGATACCGTTTTTTCTAAGAAGCAGCGCCACACGGGCGCTGGTGGCTTCGTTGGGTCAAGTACAGTAAAGAACCACTTCGCCATCCCGCGGCAAACGGTTGTTCTTTTCTTCGAGTTCCTTGGCTTCGATGTGCACCGCTCCGGGAATGACTTCAGGCGCGGCTTCGAAATCCATCGAATGGCGCAGGTCGACAATCGTGATTTGCTCGCCCGCGTCGAGTTTTTGCTTTAATTCATCCACGGTGATACGCGCGATACGCAATTCGCGCAGGAAGCGCTGCCTGCCAACAAATTTGTATCCGATGTATGCCGCAAGCGCGCCAAACACCACGACAAGAAGCCACCCTCCCAGCGAAGCAAGGCTCGCTGCAACGCGCTCGATCTCTCCGGCGAACACGTAGCCAAGCCCCAGAAACGCGCCGGCCCACAGCATGGTACCCAACGCGTCGAACAGCAGAAAGCGCCGAAAGCGCATGTGAAAAATTCCGGCAAGCGGGGGCGTCACCAATCCCAAGCCGGGAATGAATTTAGCCACTAAAAGCGACCGCGCACCTTGTTTGGAGAAAATACCTTCCGTTCGGCGGACGCAGGAATCCGGTTCGAGGGAAATGCGGCAGAGAAGCTGCAGAATCTTGATTCCCCTGTGGCGGCCAAGCTGAAACCAGACGGAATCCGAACTAACAGCTCCCAGCACGCAGAACAAAAGGCAGGCGAAGAAATTCAGGTACCCCTTGCCGGAAAGTGCGCCCGCTGCCAGGAGCAAAGGCATAGCCGGAACAGGCACGCCTAATTGTTCGACAAAAACCCACCCGAACAGAACGGCGTGTCCGTGGTGGATGAGGAACTCGAAGGCACGATGCATGGATAGGCTGGAGCCCGTCTCCTCGATTACTTTGCCGCGAAGGGAGCAGTATGCCCCCAATGGCCGGTCATCACAAATTCGCGGATGGGCTTGCGCGCTCTTGGCGCCAACTCGGACTTCCGGAAATCCTCGGGAAGAGTTTCCGGGTCTCCGGGATGGCCAATGGCGATGGCCGACACGGGATCCCAGCCCTCAGGAATTCCGAATGTTTGTCGAGCCTTGTCGTGAGAGAAGCCGGCCATTTGGTGAACGAGCAGGCCTCGCGATGTAGCCTCCGCGGTCAATTGGGCATTTGCGGCGCCGACATCATGGACAGCCACGGGATTCGGCGTGCCGTTGTGGCTGAAGTTCCGCCGCGCCACGGAAATCGCGAGGACCGGGGCGTTCTTCGCCCAGTTTTGGTTGAATTCCACCAAAACCCCCAGCATCTTCTTGAAATTCTCGGGATCATCCTTGGTGGCCACCAGATAAGCCCAGGGCTGCTCGTTGTAGCTGGAGGCTGCCCAGCGGGCCGCCTCGAAAAGGCTTGCGAGAACCGCCGGTTCCACGGGCTTGTCCGAGAAAGCGCGTGGACTCCAGCGATTGCGGATGAGCTCGTGAACAGGATGATCGGTTACCGCTGCTTTGTGCATGTTCTTGATCCTTTTTCGTCGGCTCTTCTTAGATGATGAGGCGAAGGGAAGCGGTGCATTCACGCCGCTTCAGACCTGGTCGTAATTTTCCGAAATAATGTTAGTCGCCGGATTTTACCGGAGCTTTCTGGATGAATTCCGCATCGATGGTGATGTTCACTTCGTCGCCCACCACGACTCCGCCGTTGTCGAGCTTGGCGTTCCATTTCACGCCGTAGTCCTGCCGGTTGATTTTGGTAGTGGCGGAGACGGCCACGCGCTGATTGCCCCACGGATCCTTCGCCGGGGAAGTCGGCCCTTCCACGTCGAGGACGACTTCCTTCGTTGTGCCATGAATGGTCAGGTCACCGGTGACGCGGAGCTTTCCGGGGGCGACTTGCTCGACCTTCTTGGATTTGAAGGTCATGGTGGGGAAGTGCGCCACATCAAAGAAGCGTTCGCTGCGCAAGTCCTTATCGCGGTCGGGTTCGCGGGTATCCACGGTGTTCACGTCGATGGTCACATCCACGCTCGATTTGGCGATGTCCTGGTCATCGAGCAGCATCGTTCCGCGCATCTTGCTGAACGCGCCGCGCACGGTGGAAAGCCCTAGATGGCGGACGGCGAACTGCGCTGAGGAGTGTTGCGGGTCAATCTGCCAGCTGGAATTGCCGGCTCGGACAGGCAGGGAAAGCCCCAGTGCCAGGCTGGCGAGTATTGCCATTCGAGAGAGGTATCGATTCATCATGATTTTCCTTCCTTCTTGAGTTTGGAGTTTGAAACATGGAACTGCTGTGTCTTTACTGCTGCTCGTGCGCACGAACTTCTTCCAGCAAGTCATACAGAGTCTTCAGGCGCGCGCCAGCCATGTGCCGGAACTGCTTTTTGTGCAAATCCCGCATGGGTTGGTCCAGCGGCTTTAACAGCTCAAGCCCACGCGGAGTAATGCGTGTCTTCACGACGCGGCGGTCGTCCTTCTGGCGTTCGCGGGTAATCAATCCGCGCTTCTCCATGCGGTCGAGCAGACGCGTAATATCCGGGTCGTGCGTAATCAAGCGCTCGCCAATGCCGCGGCAGGCCAGTCCGCCCGGGCCCGCGCCGCGGAGGATGCGCAGCACGTTGTACTGCGTGCCGGTCAATTCCGCGGTGCGCGTGAGATGTTCGGCTTGTTGGCCGAGCGCGTCGGCGGCCTTCTGTAAGCTGAGAAAGGTGCGCTCTTCCAAGCGAGCGGGCGGGCGTTGCGGTTTGTTCCCGGCGTTCATGAACGGAATAATAGTCGTGTAAACGACTATTGTCAAGAGGAAAATGTCAGGACGACGGCGCCTTCTAAGCCTTGCGCAGCGGCCGCAATTGCATCTCGCTCAGGAAGCTCCCCGGCCTTTGCGTGACGATCGCTTCTATGGCATGCGCGACGTCTTCCGCGCTGAGCGCTTTCGAAGGATCTTTTGGGCGGCTGCCGGAAAATTCGGTGGCCACGCTTCCCGGGCAAATCACGCTCACGCGAATGCCGTGGTCACGCAAATCTTCCGCCATGCAGCCGGAGAGGCCCATCAGGCCCCATTTGGAGGCGCAGTAGATTCCGCCTCCGGCAAACGTGCTTTTCCCGGCCAGCGAACTGATATTGATAATGTCTCCGGAGCCGCGCTTGATCATCGACGGCACCACCGTACGGGACACGAGGAACACGCTCTTGAGATTGCTATCGAGAATGCGATCCCAATCCGCCTCGGTTTTTTCGTGCGCCGGGCCGAAGAGGCCGATTCCGGCATTGTTCACCAGAATCGTGATCGGACCGAGTGCCGCTTCGGTTTTGGCGACGAGTTCGGAAACCGGCCCTGCCTGAGTGACGTCCGCTACTTGAGCAAACGCGCGCGGGCCAAGCTTTTTCAGGCTGGCGGCGGAATCTTCCAGCGCCTTGCGGTCGCGGCCGCAGATGGCCACCGAAGCGCCGAGTCCCGCCAGACGATGCGCGATGGCGCGGCCGATGCCGCGGCTCCCTCCCGTCACCAGTGCCACACTTCCCGAGAGTGCCTTTTTTTCGCGTAACTCGCTATTTGCGTCACGTATTCCAGCCATGAGAATTCTTCCTCGCACGGGCCACTCTTTTTGTGCGAAACTCATCCTATCATCAGAGATTTCTGTGGCAGCAGCCATCCGTTCGCTGCAGCAGAAACGATTGAGAAGTGGCCCCGCGGCACAAAGAAATCATCAGGAGCATCGTCGAGGATAACGGCTTGCGGATTGAACTCGCCTTTACCTATAATCCCAAGGTTTTCCGAGACAGAATGATTCCCGGTGGAAGAATTCCGGGTCGCACCGAAACACAAATTCGACGCACGGAAGCTCAGCGAGGAGAAACCGGAATGAACGGAACAAAGAAATGGGTGGGGATTGCGCTGGCAGTGGCGCTTTGCCTTCTTGGAAGTGCATGGAGCCTGAACGCGCAAGCTCCTGCCGCAGGCGGCCAGGACTCCGCACCCAAGTACACCCTGGTCGAATACAACGCTTACAAGGCCTGTGAGGGCGAATCCAACCCAACCGCCAAGATTAAATGTCTGGACGATTTTGTCTCAAAGTATCCGAATTCCGCGCTGCTGAATTTTGTCTACGTTCAATACTCGATCGCCTACAGCCAGCAGAAGAACTATCCCAAAATAATTGAGACCGCCGACAAGCTGGCCGCGCTGGGCGACAAGGTCGATGCCTATACGCGGTTCCAGGCATATCTCACCCATGTGGTCACCTATTATCAAATGCTTGCCGACCCCGGCAACAAAGGAAAAGGCCTCCAGAAGGACGCCGCCCTAGCCAAGGGCACGATAGAAGCGGCTCAGAATGCCTTAAAGCTGCTGCCAGACATAAAGAAGCCGGAAGGCGTGGCTGACGATGCTTGGAACAAACAGAAGGCGCAGTGGCCGATTACGATCAACGACATTGCCGGGCAAGCCGCGATGAACGCAAACGACTGCTCGGGTGCAACGAACTTCTACAAGGCTGAACTTGCGGTGAATCCCGATAATGCCGTCGCTACTTATCAGCTCGGGCGCGCGTACTACTGCATGACTCCTCCCCAATCTATGGATGCTTTCTGGTACATGGCGAGAGCGGTGACCTCCAAGGGCGCCACGCAGGCACAGTCCGACCAGGTGAAGAAGTTCCTGAAAGGTCTCATCGCCAACTACCAGGGCGGAAACGTCTGTGACAGCCTGATCGATGGGGAGATGAATGAGCTTCTTCAGCTTGCGGGCAGCTCTGCGGATCGCCCCAGCAGCTATTCTTTGCCCGGCGGCGCGGACATCGGCGCCGTTCAGAAGGATATGACAATCGCTTCGGTGTTCAACGACCTTAAAGCAGGGGGCGACAAGAGCAAGCTAACCTGGCTCGCGGCCTGCGGGCTGGAATTTCCGGAAGTTCCGGGCAAGGTTATCGAAGCTGTTCCCGGTGACCCCCTCGTGCTGAAGATCGCGTTTGTGACCAGCGATGCCGAGTTTGACGCCGCGACGACCGCGAATATGGACGTCAAAGTTGTCGGCCAGCCGGAAGCCGCGCGCGTCGAAAAAAACAGCGCCGTTCACTTCACGGGAACTCTCGTTGCTTACGACCCGGAGCCTTTTTTCCTGCACTGGGACAAGGCCAAGGTCAAGGAAGAAGACATTCCCAAGGAAAAAGGCCCGAAGAAGCCGCCGGTTCGCCGGCCTGCCAGAAAGCCAAGTGGGCGGTCTAGCTAGCAGCTAGCTCTCTCGCAAGAATCTGCGGTGCAAAGAAAACGGCTCCGCGATTGGGAGAGCCGTTTCACTTTCGGTACGCCAACTTTGTTCTACCGCGGCCGCCGCCGATGGCCGTTGGTGTCCAGCTTGTACTCCTCGATCTTCCGGCTCAGGGTATTACGATGAATGCCCAGGAGCTGAGCGGCGCGCGACTGATTGCCGTTCGCGCGGTCCAGCACGCGTTTGATGAATCGCTTCTCGAATTCGCTTATGGCTTCGTCAAAGTTGATGCCACGCTCCACCATTTGATTGACGAGCCCTTCCAATTGATCTTTCACGATGGCACGCTCCGCAAGATTGTTTGGGGCCCGGTTGCTACGTCAGTTCACGGCTGGTGAGAATCCGGTACGCCTCCCGGTACTTGTCGCGGGTGGCGTCGACTACCTCCGGTGGCAGCTCCGGCCCGGGCGGGGTTTTGGGCCAGCGCATCCGTTCGAGATAGTCCCGCACAAATTGTTTGTCAAAAGACGCTTGCGGTCCGCCGGGAGTGTAATGTGCGGCGGGCCAGAAGCGCGAGGAATCCGGTGTCAGCGCTTCGTCGATCCAAATCAGTTCACCGTCCAACAGGCCAAATTCAAATTTCGTGTCGGCCACGATGATTCCGCGTGGCTCGGCATGCACCGCCGCGCGCCGGTACAACTCCAGGCTGACGGCGCGAACCCTTGGTGCAAGTTCTTTGCCGATCATTTTCTCAGCCTGTTCAAAAGGGATATTTTCGTCGTGTCCGGTCAGCGCCTTCGTTGCGGGAGTGAAAATTGGTTCCGGAAGCCGGCCCGATTCGAGTAATCCGTTGGGGAGGGGGATTCCGCAGATTTTCCCGGTTGTTCGATAGTCCTTCCAGCCTGATCCCGAAACGTACCCGCGAACCACACATTCAATCGGCAAAGGCTTCGTCTTTCGCACCAGCATGGACCGACCTGACAGTACCTCTTTGAATCTGTCAAAGGGAGCAGGGAATTCCACGGCGCTAATCACGTGACTGGGAATGACGTCTTTCAGGAGGTCGAACCAGAAGAGAGAAAGCTGCGTGAGCACGCGCCCCTTGTCGGGAATCGGTGTCGGCAGGATGACGTCGAACGCGGAAAGCCGGTCCGTCGCGACGATCAGCAGCTTGTCGCCCAGATCGTAAATGTCGCGGACCTTCCCGCGCGCGCTCGGCGACAATCCGGCGAACTGGGTATCCCTCAGTACTTTCATTGCTGGAGCTGAAGACACCGGGAAAATCTCCCCGACTTGGTGCTCCGCATTCTAGCGCACCGAGTCGCGATGTCAAACCGGTCAGCGGTGGAAAATTGTGCGAAACGCGTACGCACGAACGGCGATAGGAAACTTTCATGAAAATAATAAACAATACGCGAAAAAATCTTCAGCCTCTCTATGGTTGTTTATTTCTCGCGGGAAATGACAAGGGGCCGTCTTATTTACGCTGCCGACGCCTGCCCACTGGGATTTTCGTTTTCCGTTTCTTCCCAGCGCACGCTGACCAGCTTGGAGACGCCCGGCTCCTGCATGGTCACGCCATAAAGAACAGGGGCAATCTCCATGGTTTTGCGGTTGTGCGTGACGATGATGAATTGCGTCTGGCTGCTCATTTCTCCGATTAATTTCGTGAACCGTCCCACGTTCGCCTCGTCCAGCGGAGCGTCGACTTCGTCGAGGATGCAGAACGGGCTCGGTTGATAGCGGAAAATCGCGATCAACAGCGCTAGTGCGGTCATAGCCTTCTCTCCGCCAGAAAGCAGCAGTACATTTTGCAGCCGCTTGCCTGGAGGTGAAGCGACGATGTCGATGCCCGCATCACCGGAGCTGTCCGGCTCAGTCACGCGCATCTCTGCCATGCCACCGCCAAAGATCGCGTGGAAGGCGTCGGAGAAGCTCTTGTTAATCGCATGGAACGCGTGCTCGAACTTTTCCTTGGTGGCCTGGTCGAGCTCGACGATGGCCTGCTGTGTGTCGGCGATGGATTTCAGCAAATCGTCGCGCTCGCGCGTCAGGAACGTGAACCGCTGCTCGCACTCGTTGAATTCCTCGAGCGCCATCATGTTCACCGCGCCCATGTTCTCAATGCGCTGCTTCATGTCGCGATAGTTCGCTTCAGCAGCAGCAAGTTCCTCGCCGCTCATGAAGGCCACTTCCGTCGCGATCAGATCCTCCGGTTGCGCGTTCACCTCGCTCATGCACGTTTCGCGCAAATGCTGCCGGTCGGATTCGTTTTTCGCGCGCTCCACTTCGGCATGATTGCGTTGTTCGCGTAGTTCCTGCAGTTCCTGCCGACCCATGCGCAAATGATCTTCCGTCTGGGTCACACGAGTGCGGGCCGATTCCCATTCCTGTTCGAGCTCCTTCTGCCGCGCTTCCAGCCGCAGCTTTTCTGCACGCAGCCTTTCCAGTTGCAGCGTCAGCTCTTCGCTCTGCTTTGCCAGGACAGCCGTTTCGTCGCTGATGGACAGGACCTGTTGCTGCAGCGCCGTCTCGCGGCGTTCCATTTCCGTGCGCTCTTCGCGCAGCCGTGTCGCCAAAGCTTCCGCTGCCACCAGACGCTCATTAATTGCTGCTAGCCCCGCGCGAGCTGTGGCAAGGTCGTGCTGCTCGCTTTGTACGGAACTGCGCAGACCCACGAGTTCTTCCGTGAGACGCGCGCTTTCCGTTTCCGCTTCCGCGCGATTCAGCGCCGCCGCGGCGTGTTCGTGCTTCGCGCGTTCCGCGCGCAGCCGCGCTCCCTCCGCTTCTTGCCGTACGCGGGCCAACTCGCCCTGGCAAACCGCCAGCTCCGCGCCCAGACGCGCCAACTCGCTTTGCATGTGGCTGTGGCGATGCTGCGCGGAAATAACATCGCGCTCTACGTCGCGCTGCTTCGCGTTGATCTCTTCCAATGCCTGCTCCGTTGCGCGAAGTTCCGCCGTTACCTTTTCCAGCGCACCCAGCTTTTCGTTCGTTTGGTGTTCGAGATGCAAAACCTCGGCGTTCAGCGCGCGCAATTCACGCTTCATGCCCAAGGGGCCGGCTTCGTCCGGACGCCCGCCGGTTACCATGCGTCCCTGGTAGCACGTGCCGTCCGGGGTAACGAACGCGTATTGTGGATTGTCGCGCGCCAATCTTTCCGCCGCGGCAGCGCTGTCCGCCATATACGCCGCGCGAAGCCTCGGCAAAAACTGCTTCGCCGCTGCTCCTAGCGGATCGCGGAATTCCACCAGCTTGTCCATCCGCGAAATCACGCCGTCATCGCGATGAAAATTCGCAATCGGCTCGTACTCGCTCCCTAAACGCAAGTTGCGCAGCGAATCCACGAAGAAGGTCGCCCGGCCGCCCACTTCCTCGCGCAGCATGGAAATGCCGGTGCGCGCATGGTCGAACGTCTCCACCACGACAAACTCGAGTTCATCGCGCAGGAATTGCTCGATCGCCGCTTCGTGCTTCTCTTCGACTTCTGCATAGTCCGCCAGCACGCCCACGGCGCGGAACTGTTGCCCGCCCCCGCGCTCGTTCGCCGCAAAAAGCTTTTGTACTGCTTCCGCGGTATAGGACCGGTCATTCAGGATTTGCGTCAACGTCGAATGCCGCGCCCGCGCGCTCGCCAGTGAGTCGCGCAGTGTGTCCGCTTCTTCCGTCAAACCATCGCGTTGTTCGCGTAATCCGCTAATTTTCGCTTGCAATTCCGCCGCGGTGTGCTTCAATGTGCCAAGCTGCCCTGAAATCGCCTCCAGCTCTCGAGCGGCCCGTTCAGCGTCGTCTCGGGCGCGCATCGAAGCTTCCAGCACCTCGTGCTCGTTCGTTTCCAATTTCCGTAGCGCCTCGTTTTGATGCACTAGTGCTTCTTCGGCCTGCTTTTGGTCGCCGTGCAAACGCAACAGGCTCTCGCCAGCTTCCGATGCGCGCTGCCGCAGCGCCTCGATGCGCCCTTCGCTTTCGCGAATCTGCGTTGCGCGTTGTTCGGCGCGCTGCAAAAGTTCTTCCACACGCGCGTTCAATGTGCCGGATTCCTCGCGCAGCAGCGTCACCGCTTGTACTTGCGTCGTGCTTCGCGTTTCCCATTCGGCCGCTTGAGCCCGGGCCTGTTTCAGCTCCGCATCCATCTGCGCGTGGCGCGCTGCCAATTCCTGGGCGCGTTGCCGGTTAAACGCAATTTTGTTTTCGCTGCGGTCGACTTCCAGTGCCGTCAAATTCAATACGTTCTGGTTCTGCCGGAGTTCCGCATCCAGTTCGTAAATCCGCTGATTCAAGCGGTCCTGTTCGCCTTCCATCTCCTGGATGGCTGTCGCGCGCCGGCTTTCCGCCACGTTCAATTCTTCCAGTTGCTTTGTAATTCTGTCCGCAGCGGCATCCAGCTCGCGCGCCTTGCCGGCCAGCATTTGGCGCACGATTCCTCGCATCTGGTCGCGGATTTCCGAATAGCGCCGCGCCTTGGCCGCCTGGCGCTTCAGCGAGCCGAGTTGCTTCTCCACCTCGGTGACGATGTCGTTCACGCGCGCCAGATTGAGCTTCGACGATTCCAGCTTCGCTTCCGCCAGCCGCTTTTTGGTTTTGAATTTCGTTACCCCCGCGGCTTCTTCGATGATGGCGCGCCGCTCCATCGGCTTGGTGGAAAGGATCAGCCCGATGCGCCCCTGTTCGATGATGGCGTACGAGTCGGGCCCGAGCCCCACGCCCATGAACATTTCCTGGATGTCGCGCAACCGCGCCACGCGGCCATTGATGAGGTATTCGCTTTGTCCGGAACGGTACAGCCGCCGGCTGACCGTCATTTCTCCCGGCTTGGTTGTCAATGCTGGTTTCTCTTCACTCTTCTTCTTTCTCTTAAACAGCTTCTTGAATCTGCCCCCGTTTTCCTCTGCTTCTCCGGCTTGCGTGTTGTCCTGGCTCAACTGTTCCTGAGCTTGGCCGGTTTCTGGTGTATCGGCTGTTGTCGAGCGGCTTCCTTCTATCCCTCTCTTCTCTGTGCTCTCTGTGCCCTCTGCGTTGGGTGTTTTGTCTTCCGCAGCGCCTTCCATCACGAACCGCGCCGCTTCCGCCAGCTCCGGATCTTCCATCGTGATGGTCACTTCCGCCATGCCCAGCGGCGGGCGCTTGGTCGTTCCATTGAAGATACAATCCGCCATGCGCTCGGCACGCAGCGACTTGTGGCTCTGCTCCCCCAACACCCAGGAGATGGCGTCCACTACATTCGACTTGCCGCAGCCGTTCGGCCCCACGATACACGTCGTGCCCGAGCCGCTGAACGTCACCGCCGTGCGTTCGCAAAACGACTTAAAGCCTGTAATTTCGACTTTTCGCAGCTTAAGCAAGATGACCTCTTCGCCTCTCCGACTGCGCCCGTTCGAGTTGGATGCCATCCGGCCATACGCTGTTCGCCGGCCGGGCAAGTGAGAATGAATGCAATAAGAGACGGCTTCGTTTGCCTCGAGGGGAGGGGCTTTCGAGCGTCAGGTCAGTCCCACACCCTGGGACCGCCCGCAAAGCCGGCCCGTTAAAGGCCGTCTTGAAAACGTTTGGCAGGTTCCTAGTCAGAGCCCAGCCGCCTGGCGCAAGGATGGCGGTACCAAAAAACCCTAGCACGATGTCCCTGACGTGTCTAGCCCTACTCTACGCCTTGTGGCCCTCTCGTCACCGCCACAAATCTATTTTCTTGGGCTCCTCTGAGGGGCTCCTGAACCAACTTGTTGACCCGTATGATGGAAGGCGATTCTCCTACGCTCCCATCGCAGGGGGGGCTTTCAACGGAAGTCTCGCTTGACGCCGGGAGTCCCATTTCGCTATCGGTCGCACCGCGCACTCCAGATCAGAACGGACGACGACCCTAGCGACCCGCAGCGCGTCTTGGCCGAGAAGCAGGATCTGGGCAATAAACTTTCGCAAATCCGCTCGCGGCTGCAATGATTCTTGGCCAGGTTAGCGGTAGGCACGGGGTAACTGAACCTTGCTTTTATTCGTATCTCAATACAACCACGGGATCTACGCTCATCGCCCGGTGCGCAGGGACGGTGCAGGCAACCAGCGCAATCGATGCTAGCAAGGCCATCACGCTGGCCAACACCAGCGGATCGAAAGGCCGGACTCCATAGATTTGGCTGGCCACGGCTTTTTGCAGCAGCGCCGCGCCGGCTATCCCTAACACGAAACCGGCCGCAACGAGTTTGAATCCTTCTCCCAGCACCAGGCGCAGAACTCCGGTTCGCGTGCTGCCGAGCGCCACGCGAATGCCGATCTCGCGCTTGCGCTGGGCGACCAGATATGCCAGCACGCCATAAATTCCGAGTGAAGCCAGGAACAAGGCGACTCCGCCGAAAGCGTTCGCCAGGAGCATGGAAGTCCGGCGCGAGGACAGCGAAAGATCAATTCGCTCCACCATGGAATGAATGTCGAAAAGGGCCAGGTCTGGATCCAGCCGCGAGATTTCGGCGCGCAGGGCGCGGATGACGGATGCTGAGTCGCCCGCGGTTTTAAGGGCAAAAGTGAAGCCGCCGGCAGGCTGCTGGGCATTGGGCAAATAATATGCTCCGACAATCGCGCCGGAATCATCGAGGTTTTCGTAGCGGAGCGTACGGGTGACCCCTACTACGGTGTACCAGACGGTGTGCTCGTCAATTTTCAGCAAATCGTTCGGATCGCCGGGAAAGTACATTCGCCGGCCAAGGGGGTCGCGGTTCGGCCAAAAATGACGCGCCAAGCGTTCGTCCACAATGACGACGCGAGGAGCATTCTCATTGTCGCGGTCATTGAAAGCTCGGCCCCGAACCATCGAAATGCTCAGGGCTTCGAAATAGCCGGGGGTCACGGTGATATTTAAAGGGGAAATAAGCGACTCGCCCGGCTTCATCCGATAGCCTTCGGCGAGAATCACACTGTCATTGTGATTGCCGCCGAAAGGAATTGTCTCCGTCGCGCCCGCCGACGAAACTCCGCGTATAGCCCGAATAGCCGGCAGTGCGCGATACATGAAATCGCGCCGGGCCTCTGGCGTGGAATATTTGGCGCGCGGCAATGCCAGCGATGCGGACACCACGCCGTTCGGGTTAAATCCTGGGTTCACATGCAAAAGCGCTCGAAAGCTTGCGAGAAGCAGTCCCGCGCCCATGAGCAGCGTGAAAGCAAATGCCACCTGCGCCGTAACCAGCAATTGACGCACCCGGCGCGATTTCTTTCCGCTCGTTCCTGTGCGCGACTCCTCATGCAGCGCATCCTTGATCCCGATCTTGGAAACGCCCGCTAAAGGAAACAGCCCGACAAAGATTCCCGCTGCCAGGGACAGCCCCAGGGAAACCAGAACTACTGTGCCATCCATGCGGACTTCGTTCGCCCGCGGGAAATGTTCCAGCCCGATGGCGTTCAGCGCCCGCAACACGCCTGCCCCAAGAACCACGCCGCCCAAGCCCCCAATCAAGGCCAATCCCAGGTTCTCTAAAACCAATTGCCGTATGAGCTGTGCACGGCCTGCTCCCAGCGCGATCCGCGTTGCGACTTCCTTCCGCCGCATGGCCAACCGCGCCAGCGCCAGGTTGGCGATATTAAGCCCGCCAATCATCAAGACAAGGAACGCGCCGCCCCACAGCAGGTAGAGAGTCCCTTTCACTCCGGCGGTCAGCATGTCCTGCAGCGGCTTCACCGTGGTGTGGAATCCGGCGTTGATCAGGAGCTCTTTCATTTCTGGAAAACGCTCGAGGTTTTCCTGGTTCAACGCGTTCACTTGGGCTTGGGCCTGCTCAAGCGTGGCGCCGGGCTTCAAGCGCCCAATGTGGAACCAGTTATTGTTGTGATGAACGGTCTTGTCTTCCGGTGTGAAGGCAATCGGCATCCAAAGCCGAACTTCGGGCTCAATGAAAATAAAGTTGGGTGGCATTAGGCCCACGATCGTGAAAGGCCTGCCGCTGATGCGCAGCGTATGGCCAAGAACCGTTTTGTCTCCGGCATACAACTGCTCCCAAAGCCCGTAGCTCAAGATGACTTCTTGATCACGCCCGACTTCACCTTCTTGTTCCGCAAACGGCCGCCCCAGCAGCGGAGAGACACGCAGCAGATGGAACCACGAAGGCGTCACCAGCATCCCGCGAATCTGCTGCGGCGAACCGTTCAGCTCCACGGTTTGATTGTGCGGCTGGAAGAGGGCCTGGCTCTCAAAAGCCGTCATTTCCTTGAGCCGGTCGAAATAGTCGCCGGAGGCGGAGTAGTTGCCGCCAGAAACTCCGGCGTTGGGGTAATCGTTCGACATGAGGAGAATGGAGTTCGCGTCCGCCACCGGCAACGGCCGCAAAATGACCGAGTTCACGATAGCAAAAAGGGCGGCGTTGGCTGCCATGCAAACGGAAAATGTAAGAAGCACGGTCAGCGCAAAGCCTCTGTCGCGCCGCAGCGAACGAACGCCGTATTTCAGGTCACGAAAAAATGCACCCATGATTTGAGCTCCCCTCGCCTCCCACCTGTTCCTTTGCTGTGGGTAGTTCCAATACTCGCGCGGGATTCTGGCACTACATTATCGCCGACGTCGGGACAGGCCGGCGCCCGCCAATCAATACGCACAGCGCCGCCTGTCTTTAGACGCTCCAGTCGCGCCCCCGGATAATCCTCCGGCTGGTTGCGAAGCGGTGTTCCAGCCAATTTGACGGTTGCGCGCTTGCTCGGGATTGCGCGAAAATTGGATTTCCGCCGGGGCAGGAACGTCCCCTGACAGAAACCCGCGGCCGGTTCGCTCCTTTCAGCGGGAATAAGCCGCAACCATCAACAAGGGCAAGAATCAAAAGAAGGGGCAAGCTTATGACGCAACACATTGGAGAACTCAATCCCCCCGTGCGGCTGATGTTGACGCCGGGACCGTCTTCGGTCGACCCGCGCGTGTACCGCGCGCTGGCCACATCGCTCGTGGGCCACATGGACCCTTGGTTCCGCGGCTGCATGGATGAAACGCAGGTCCTGCTTCGTCAGATTTTCCAGACGGAGAATCGTATCACGCTGCCTTTATCAGCATCAGGATCCGGCGGAATTGAAGCCTCGGTGCTCAATGTGTTGGAAGAAGGCGATGAAGCCATTATCGCGGTGAACGGCGTGTTCTCCAAGCGCATGTGCGAAATTGCGACGCGCGCTTCATCGAAAGTGATAAAAGTCGAGGCACCGTACGGGAAACCCGTGGATCCCGAAGATGTGCGCCGTGCCGGCAAGGGCAAGAAGATCAAGATGGTCGGCCTGGCTCAGGGCGAGACGTCCACAGGCGTGCTTACCAGGATTGACGGGTTTCGAAAGGTTGCGGACGAATTGGGAGCCTTGCTCGTGGTGGATACCGTGGCGTCGCTCGCGGCCGTGCCCCTGCACGTGGATCGCGAGCGCGTGGACATTTGCTTTAGCGGCTCGCAAAAGGCCATCAGCGCGCCTCCGGGAATGTCGCCCATCACCGTGAGTTCCGCGGCCGAAGAGGTGTTTCGCAAGCGCAAGACGAAAGTACAAAGCTGGTATTTCGACCTGACGACCGCGATGGATTATTGGGGCAAGGACCGCCTATATCATCACACACCTCCGATTTCGCTGATTTTTGCTTTGCGCGAAGCGATGCGGATTGTCCTCGAAGAAGGCCTGGAAACACGCTGGGAGCGCCATCGCGTAAACCAACTCGCGCTCATTGCAGGTTTGGAAGTGATGGGCTTGAAGCTTTTGGTGGAAAAACCGGCGGACCGGCTTCCCACGGTCACGGCAGCGATGATTCCGAGCGGTGTAAACGACGAAAAGCTGCGAAATCAGTTGCTCGATGAATTCAACATTGAAATCGCCGGAGGTTTCGGGCCGATCAAAGGCAAAATCTGGCGTGTGGGCCTGATGGGCTACTGCAGCCAGAAGCCCAACGTCCTTCTCTTCCTGGCGGCGCTGGAGAAGTGCTTGACCGACCAGGGATTCCGCGTTGGAAGCGGCGCTGGCGTGGGCGCCGCAGTGCAAAGCTATGCGCACGCCGAGACTGCGGCGGCGGTCAGCCGGTAGAGTTGAGCGAAGGGAACGGCCCGCAGAGAAAACCCAAGGGAAGCCAAAAAGTCTTGTTTGGAATTTTTCTTTTCACTGAAAACTTGTACCTGAAAACTCAGAACTAGCCTAAGGAGCAAGCGTGACCACACGGCCTGTACTGGCAAACGCCGGCGCGATGAGCCAGTTCGTCGGCCCGTTCGAAGTAACGTCCAAGCTGAGCGGGCAAACCTACCAGTGCCGTTTCTCGCACATGTGGAACGGCATCGCCACGCGCCACGCGGACACCATCGACACGAAGTTCTTCGTGGATGGCGAGGCGCATGTTGTAGGTTTGGCGCACACCGCCTTCGTGAAATTCCGCGAAAAGTCCCACCGTGACTTGACCGATCGCGAAGCCAGTTTTGTGGCTGCGGAATATTTGCGCGAACGGCTCGAAGAAGAAGATCTTCGCCCGCTTTATGACGTTCCCGAGAGCGAAGTCCTTCGCCTCATCAACCTAATCGGCGTCAAGTAAGCAACACGCCATGAACGTGTCATCCTGAGCGAAGCGAGGGATCTCAACGAACACACCGCCTCGACATCAGATTTCACTTGGCTCACATAACCGCGTTTAGCAACCACGTTCAGGGTGGAATTTCCCATCGTTGCAATTCCTGGCACTGCCGTATGATGGCTGTCAATGCCTTACGGACATTCAAGGAACGTTTTTCTTGTGGTCGCGGGCGGAAATCCGGCCGCAGAGCTACATTTTGAGGACACCATTCAGCGCCAAAGAACACTAGAGGAAGTTTGGCGATTTCTGCCATCCCAAGAGATCGAAAACCTAGAAAGGATTTACCACCGCTCGAATTTCATCGTGTGGGGCGCTGTCCCGGGACCGATGAACGAATCGCGATGGGAAAAGATGAAACCGGGCGGCGTCGTGCTTATCTACAACAATGGCCGTATTCGTTTTGCTGGTGAGATTGCTGCCAAGGTGAGGAAGTACCCAAGAGCATCGAAAATATCGACGTCGTCTGGAAATTCGGGCCGTACTCTATAAAGTCCGCGTTCGAAATCGAGCGCTCGACGTCAATCTACTCTGGAATTCTTAGGCTGTCTGATCTCAGGGCGGAAGCGCCGAACTCGAACTATCCACTCTTCATAGTGGCTTCCGAAGATCGGCAGAAAAAAGTTTTTGAAGAATTGAGGCGACCAACCTTCGCTGGCCCGTGTTTACATCTGAACGAAGTCATGAAATTCTTGAGTTATAAGGAGCTCCGCGATGTTGACGAATCGTCGAAGAATGCGAAGGACTTTGATATTGACGTTTTGCTTGCGGCTGGCGAAAGCGTTCCGGGTGGCCTAGACACAGGAGCGTGCGATTGTTGACATTGAATTCAGCCATTGCACGCATCTCGTCGGTTGAGATTCTTCGCCCATCCTCATCGGATGCGCTCAGAATGATGCGTTTCCCGAAGTGTTGCTGCCGAAGAGGCGCTGTCTTGGAAAACGCATTTTAGTCGCCCGGCTCAACGTGAAATGTTTCGAGGATGGGATGGCGAAGGCCGTCGCGGCGGACGAAGTAAATCACGAGAAACAACAGCAAGGCCCCGCACACCATGACAGCCACGGCAATCTCAAGACTGAATTGCAGGTCGTGAAAGTCGGAGATTTTGCCAAGCAGATGCGGCCCCAAACCCCCGAGGAGCTGCGTCACAAACATGTAGACTCCGACAGAAGTGGCATGCGCGCGGCGCGGCATCATATCGTGTATCACCGCTGTAACCGGGCCGTGATACCAGGACATGAAAAAGCCGGCAATCGCCATCCCAGCGAGAACCATCCATTGTTCGTCGGCTTGAATGGCAACGATCAGAAAGGGGGCGGCAAGCAAGAACGCGACCGCAATGGCCAGCAATCGTCCGTAGTTCAAGCGCTTCTGAAGAGAGTCCGCGACGGAGCCGCCCACAAGCACGCCTAATACCGAAGAGATCATGGCGATTAAGGAAAGAGAAACAGATGCCTGGCCCAGGCTGAAGTCCTTGTAATTAACAGCGAAGTCGATGCCCCAGAAAAGCAGCGAGACGCTGGAGAAGGTAATGCATGTGCCTGCGGCGATCATGGCCACAAAAGCGGGAACGCTCAACAGACGAGGTATGGGTACGACCTCGGACCGTGGGCCGCGCGCAGGTTCCTCCAAAGAAAAGACTGCGATGCCGGGAACGATGCCCAAAAGCCCCACCAAAAAGAGCGCGTATTGCCAGCCGTAATGCTGCCCAACAACGCCGCCAAGGGCTTGGCCTCCCACCCCACCAAGCAGCATTCCGGCAGCGAAAATGGCCTGCGCCCGTGCCCGCCGCTCCTGGGGAAAAGCGCCTGAAATCATGGATTGCGCTGCGGGCGCGTAGGCAGCTTCACCCAGGCCAACTGCAGCGCGGGCGAACAGCAAGAAAGCATAGGTAGATGCCAGGCCGCTGACTAGGGTCGCCACACTCCAGCACGCTACGCCGATGACAATGACCGTGATGCGATTGAAACGGTCAGCGAAGAATCCGAAGGGAATGCTGGCCACCGCCAGGACCACCAGCAGCCACATTTGCAGGGCCCCGAGCCGTGCATCGGTGGCATGGAAATGATCGCGCAGCAGGGGAATAAGGGGAACGACTACCTGCCGGGCTGCAAAGTTGACAAAGTTCACTAAAGCAAGTACAGCAAGGAGGCGAATCTGTTGGGCATTCAGCGGAATGGGCTTTGTGGACATGCCAAATTTGCCGGGTGACCCGCGCGCGACCTGGTAGAGCGGAAGGAAAAAGTTATCAGAAACCAGCCGGTACACGAAAGGACCGTGTCCGCTCGACCCCTAACGATTATAGTACGACCATGAATGCCGCTCCTTCAACGAATGCCACGACGAGCCGTCTGACGGCGGTACTTTCCTACGGCATCTTGCTGCTGCTGCTCTACCTGATCTTCCGTATCGCCGAGCCATTTCTGGGAGCCCTGGGCTGGGCGGCCATTCTGGCGATTTTCTTCTATCCCATGCACCGGCGGCTCGCCAACCGCCTATCACCGTCGCAAGCTTCGGTAGCTAGCACCGTGGCTGTCACGGTTCTTCTGATTGCCCCTTCCATCTTGTTGGGCACTCTTTTTGTGCGGCAGGCTATTTCGATTTCGCGGGGCGTGCAGCATTCCATCGTCGGTGGCCAGCATTCCCCCGTGCTTGCGGACAGTTGGTCCACCATTGCCAAGGGCTGGTCTTGGGTGGCCCACCACGTTCCGGGAATCGATCCCAACGCCGACCTCTTCGAGACACTCGGGCAAGCCATCGAAAAAGAGGCGGGATTCATAGCCCAACGGCTCGGGACCATTGTAAAGAACATCGCCGCTTTCATTTTTGATTTGTTTGTGATGATTTTTGCGATGTTCTATTTTTTCCGCGATGGCGAGAGGATTCTTGACAACGTACGCAGAATTTTGCCGTTTGATGCGGAGCACCGGGATGCGATGCTCAAGCAGGCCCGCGAACTGATCTCGGCAAGTGTCGCGAGCAGCCTGCTCGTCGCAGCAGTTCAAGGAGCTCTCGGCGGCACAGGCTTTGCCATCGTAGGCCTGCCCGCGCCGGTCTTCTGGGGCGTTTTGATGGCCTTCTTTTCCTTGATACCGGTCGTAGGATCTGGCTTGATTTTTGTGCCCGCCTCGCTTTGGCTGGGACTTACTGGACATTGGGGGCGCGCGGTTTTGCTCCTGGCGATATGCGCGGGCATCTCGACCATCGTGGATAACGTGTTGAGACCTTTGTTGCTCGAGGGCCGGACGGAATTAAGCGGCCTGGTGATATTCATCAGCATTCTAGGCGGCATCAATCTGTTTGGAATGCTGGGCTTGGTGCTGGGGCCGATCCTGGCAGCCATGGCCGCAGGCGTCCTCAGGGCCTACACGGAAAGCACGGAGAGTCCGCCGCCCATAACCGCTGGGTAACACCTGCCTGGCCCCAACGCTGCGGCCTAGCGTGAGTGTGTTAGAGTAACGCGCTCGAAAGGATTTCATGACCACCAAGCCTGCGCCGAAGCCAGCGGAGCTTCCTCCGGCGAAACTGCGCTGGAGGTGTGAGCTCTCGCGCATCCCTTTCGAAACGACAGCCCAGGCCGATCCCCGCGAAGGGTTCATTGGCCAGGAGCGAGCCCTGCGAGCTTTGAAAATGGGGGTGGAGCTTTCTGCGCCAGGCTACAACGTGTTTGTCTGCGGATTGGCGGGCACCAGCCGCGGCGGAACCATCGCGCGCATGATTCAAGAGCTTCATCCGCCGACCAAGGAATCCTTGGACCGCTGCTACGTCAACAATTTCAAATTGCCGGACCGGCCAAGACTGCTGACGCTCCCGCGCGGGCAGGCAGATTCCTTCAAAAAAGACATGCAAGCGGGAATCGATTTTCTGCGCCGGCGGATTCCTCAAGTGTTCGAAGGCGAACCTTTCCAGCGGCAAAAGGGAAGGATTGTTGAGCGCTTCACTGTTCGCGAAAAGGAATTGATGGACGATTTCACGCGGCGCATTGCTAGGGATCAGTTTGCGCTGGGCCACATGCAAGTCGGCGCCGTAGCGCTGCCGGAAATCTTCCCGGTGCTCGAAGGGCAGATGGTGCCCATCGAAGACATCTCGAAGATGGTGCACGAGGGGAAACTCGAAGGCACCGTCGCCGAAGAGATCGAGCGGAAGTACGAGCAATTCCGGCAGGAATTCACGGTGGTTTACCGCAAAACGCTCACGCTCTCGCGCGAACTGGCCAGCGAGCTGAGTTACCTGGAACAAGAAGCGGCTTCCGTGTTGGTGGATGGCTTCATCGAAGAACTGAAAGAAAAATATCCCGGCACAAGCGTCGCGGAATACCTCGAAGAAGTGCGACATCACTTGCTGGATAATCTGGATCCCTTCAAGGAGCGCGAAGGGGAAGGAGAGCAGGAGGAAGAGTCTGCTGACGGTGCTCAGAAAGCCCCGGGCGGGCCCGAACGCGACCCGTTTCGCGTGTACGGCGTCAACGTCATCCTCGCGCACAATCACGAAGAAGCTTCTCCGGTAATTTTCGAAACCACCCCGACATACGCCAATCTTTTCGGCACCATTCAGCGCGCTTATGACGCGCGCGGCGGCTGGAGCAGCGACTTCATGGACCTCCGGGGCGGTTCGCTCCTTCGCGCCGACGGCGGCTTTCTGATTATGTATGCGATGGAGGCTCTCTCAGAAACCGGCGTCTGGCGCGCGCTAAAACGCACGCTGAATCACAATCGCCTGGAGATCCAGCCGCAGGAAATTTTCTATCCTTTTGGCGGAAGCGCGCTGAAGCCGGAAGCCATCGACATCAACGTGAAGGTGATCCTCATCGGCGACCGCCAGCTCTACGAATTGCTTTACGAATACGAAGAAGACTTTCGCAAAATATTCAAAGTACGCGTGGAGTTCGACGAAGAGATGGCCATGAGCGACGGCGTCATCGCCGAATATGCCGGGCGGCTGCGCGCGCTGTCGGAGAAAGAAAATTTGTTTCCTTTCGACCGCGGCGCGTTCGCCGCGATGCTCGAATACGGAGTGCGCCAGGCCGGACGAAGGAACAAGGTGACCGCGCGCTTTGTGGACATCGCCGATTTGGCCCGCGAAGCCCACTACAGCGCCGCTGCTACGGGGGAAACCATAGTTCGGGCCCATCACGTCCGCCTCGCTTTGTTTTCCAAAATCGAACGACACAATCTCATTGAGACACGCATCCGCGAAATGATCGAGGAAGGAACGCTTCTTGTGGATGTGTCGGGCGCGCGCGTCGGCCAGGTGAACGGCCTCAGCGTGCTCGAGATTGGCGGATATTCGTTCGGGAAGCCGGTGCGCATCACCGCCACCGCGGCTTTGGGAAAAGCCGGGCTGATCAACGTCGAGCGCGAAGCGAATTTGAGCGGCCGCTTTCACGACAAGGGCGTGCAAATCATCGCCGGCTATTTGCGGAGTCAGTTCGCGCAAGACAAGCCGCTCTCGCTGGCCGCCAGCATCTGTTTCGAACAATCCTATTCGGGCGTAGATGGAGACAGCGCCAGCTCCACGGAAATCTATGCCCTTGTCTCCGCGCTTTCCGGCCTGCCGTTTCGACAAGACATTGCGGTGACGGGATCCATCAACCAGCAGGGCGACGTTCAGGCGATCGGCGGCGTGAACGAAAAAATCGAGGGCTACTTTGACGTGTGCCGCATCAAGGGCCTCACCGGCACGCAGGGCGTGATGATCCCGGAAGCAAACGTCGAGGACTTGATGCTGCGAGAAGACGTGCTCGACGCAGTGGCCGCGGGAAAGTTTCACGTGTGGCCGGTGGCGAAAATCGAACAGGGGATCGAGCTTCTAACCAACGTTTCCGCCGGAGGCAGGAATGGCGCGGGGAAATTCAACTCAGGCACCGTTTTCGCTTTGGTAGACGAGCGCCTCAGCGAAATGGCCAAAACGCTAAAGGAATTCGAATAAGCCGCACCGAACCAGATCTTCCAGGCGCAAATCCCAGTACTCATTTTTCTGGAGCTCACCCTCTGCTCGCCAAGAAGGATGAAGCCCTGCCCCACATCTCTTCCAGAACGCAGAAAGAGCCGCTAGCAAAAATCAAATGCGAATCGCGCCTACGGTTTGTCCGTTGCAGGAGTCGCTGGCGTGGCCGATGCAGAAGGCGCTGGCGCTGCGGCGGGTGCCGGTGCGCCCGAATCCTTGGGCGTTGCGAGATACCCCGTGATCTGATTTTTGCCCACATCAAAGACCACGATTTCGTACGGCGCCATCCGGGTGCTGCCCTTCACGTAAAACTGCACGGGCTCGCCCGAGGTTTTGTCTCTCTTTTCGATGGTTTTGTCATCCGCGATGACGGTGATGGTGTACTTGGACTTCTTGGGATCGGTCCGGTTTAGCGAGATCTGGACGGGTCCGACGCGCTGGGCGTTCTTGGTTCTTTGCAGCGTAAATTCGTAGTAGTTCCGGTCACCGCGGCGCCTCAACTCCTCCAGGTCATCCCGGTTGTGGGCGACTAATCCGCTCATCACGTTCATGTCGCCCATGCTTCGTTCAAGCTTCCCCTTGGTGGCTTCCAGGTCGCTCTTGGTCGCCTCCAGGTCTTTTTTCGCGCCGCCAACTTCGGTTGCCACTGCCCCAATCTGTTCCTGGCTCGCCTTAATCTGGGTGGTGAGCTCCTGGTCGGCGGCTTGCTGTTCCTTCCGAATGTCTTCGGCGCGACTCTTCGCTTTCGCCAGTTCCGATTGCGTCAAACCCATTCTTTGCGTAGTGATTTCCACATGGCTCTTCAGGTCCGCGATCCGCGAATTGGCCTGGTCCAACTGCGCGCTGAGAATCTTGTTCTTTTCCTCCTGATTTGCCAGGTCTTGGCTCAGCCGCGCCTGGGTCGTGTAACCGAAATAGACCACCACGGCCAGTCCGGCAATGACCATCCCGAACAATACGCTGATCCACCGTGGCGTCCCCGCGCTTTCATACGCATAGGATTCTTGCGCGCTTGGTATGTTTGGAGAAATGCTCATTCTTCCCTCTCTGTGATTAGGTCTTGCCCCTAGCAAACGGCCCCACCGAAAATTATGGCCTGCAAAATGCCTTCTGTCCATCTTCCCGCAAGCCGCACAAGCCGCACCTCGAGGATAGGATGCTTTCAGCGCCGCGAGCGTTTCGAGGATGGGTTTTTGCCTTTAAGTTCCGGCCAGCGGGCAAATACGGTCGTGGTCAACCCGCCGCGCGGTGTGAATTCGCCGCGCACCACGCACCAAACCGGCTGAGCGGCTTCGACAATGTCGTGCAGGATCTTGTTTACGGCATTTTCGTAGAAAATGCCCAGGTTGCGGTAGCCCAACAGGTACATTTTTAGGGCTTTCAGCTCGAGGCATTGCTTCCTAGGCATGTATTGGATAGTGAGTGCGCCGTTGTCCGGCATGCCCGTCTTGGGGCAAACCGAGGTGTACTCCGGGAACCGTGTGGTGATAACGTAGCTCTCGAATTGGTTTGGCCAGGTCTCCAGCGCCGGCAACTTCGCGTTGATTCCGGCGCGCGCGTGTTCGGCGGTATAGTCGGGCATGTGGGCTCCTTTGGGATCGTTATTGTATCGTATCGTGCTCGGCCTCAAGTCTGTCTCCTTCCAAAGTCGTCCCGCGAGTGGCTGCGAGAGAGGCAAGGTGTGAATGGAGGGGCGCACCCACTTCCGGCAATTCGTATGAATATCAAAACAAAGAGCTTGTAAAATGGGCAGTTCGTATCTGCATGAGGGAAAACAGGATAGCGAAGGGCAAAAATGGGTAAAAGGAGGCCAGTCGAAGAAGGAGAAGGGGGCCCTTCCCTCCGTTGCCTGGGAAAGAGTGCGGAAGTGATTGACCGGACAAGGGTTGGCGAATGTTCGGCTGAGGAAGAGCGTGCTCTTGAAAGGTTTTGCGGGGTGGTGTGGGCGAACATTTTTGAGGATCGGGCAACAGGTGGAAGTCTTGCCAGAAAAGCGCCGAGCTGAAGGTGGCCGTCACAAAGGCGTCCAGCCTGTTAAACTCAAGGGCAGGGGTTGAAAAAGCACAAGACCGGCAAGATGCCGGCGTTACGAAATGAGCCATCGAGGAGCCAGCCATGTCTGAAGCGGCGAAATCCAGTATGACTGCCGGGGCTGCTGCCAAGGGCCCCACTCGCACGGAGTCGGACTCCATGGGCAAGATCGAGGTCCCCGCCGACCGCTACTACGGCGCGCAGACGGCGCGCTCGCTCATCCACTTCGCCATCGGCAAGGACACCATGCCGCCCGAGCTGATTCGCGCGTTCGGCATCCTCAAGAAGGCCTGCGCGCTGGTGAATCAAGATCTGGGAAAGCTCGCCCGCGAAAAAGCGCAACTGATCGTGCAGGCCGCCGACGAAGTCGTCTCCGGCAAGCTCAACGAGCATTTTCCCCTGCGCATCTGGCAAACCGGCAGCGGCACACAGACAAACATGAACGTGAACGAAGTGATCTCGAACCGCGCCATCGAGATTGCCGGCGGCGTGATGGGGAGCAAGAAGCCCATCCATCCCAATGACCACGTCAACATGTCGCAATCCTCGAACGACACGTTTCCCGCAGCCATGCACATCGCCGCCGCCGCGGAAACGTCGCAGCGGTTGCTGCCCGCAGTGAAAACGCTGCGCGATGCGCTTGACGCCAAGGCGAAGGAATTTGCCGGCATCGTGAAGATCGGCCGCACGCATCTCCAGGACGCCACGCCGCTGACGCTGGGCCAGGAATTTTCCGGCTACGTCAGCCTGCTCGACCGCGACCTCGCGCGCGTCTCGCAGACGCTTGACGGTCTCTACGACCTGGCCATCGGCGGCACCGCCGTCGGCACCGGGCTCAACGCGCATCCGGAATTCGCCGAGCGCGCCGCGCGCAAAATCGCCGAGCTGACCGGCCTGCCGTTCCGCTCGCATCCGAACAAATTCGCGGCGCTCTCCGCGCACGACGAAATCGTGTTCGCTTCGGGCGCGCTGAAGACGCTTGCCGATTCGCTCATGAAAATCGCGAACGATATTCGCTGGCTTGCTTCCGGCCCGCGCTGCGGCCTGGGCGAGCTGACGCTGCCGGAAAACGAGCCCGGGTCATCGATCATGCCGGGCAAAGTGAATCCCACGCAGTCCGAAGCGCTGACCATGGTGGCCGTGCAGGTGATGGGCAACGACGCAGCCATTGGCTTCGCCGGCTCGCAAGGGAATTTCGAACTCAACGTCTTCAAACCGGTGATGATTTTCAACTATCTGCATTCCGTCGAGCTGCTGGCCGACGCGTGCCACAGCTTCACCGAGCACTGCGTGGGGGGGATCGAAGCAAACAAGAACACCATCGACCGCTACGTCCACAACTCGCTGATGCTGGTCACCGCGCTCGCTCCCAAAATCGGCTACGATAATGCCGCCAAAGTCGCCAAGACTGCGCATCACGAAGGCATCAGCCTGCGCGAGGCCGCGCTCAAGCTCGGCTTCGTCACCGGCGAGGAATTCGACCGCCTCGTCCAGCCGGAGGATATGACCCATCCATAGGAACAACCGATGCTTCCTGAAATTGACCTAAAGCAAAAGAAAGCACTTCAAGCATTCGACGCCGATGAACAGCGATATGGAGGGGATGCCAAGTGGGATAACTACATGGCTTTGCAGCGCCAAACGATCGCTTCAGAAATGAGAATGAATGGCTTCACTGAGGCTGAGGTAAGAAACGCCCCTGAATGGCGCACCCTGAGTGGGTATCTCAGCGTAAAGAAGACAGTCAATCTCGCGCCGCACCAGGAATTCCTCAGGAAACTGACATTGGATTCCGGCAAGAATATTCGGCCAATTCTCACGCGACATTCCAGGTCTTAATGCACATCGCTCTGTTCCTTGCTCCCGAGGATTTGCCCCACGAGGATCGCGATAAAGTGGACCAGACGGCAGAAGTCATGCTCGCGACGCATATTGCACGCGTGGCCGCAATCCTTCTCTGTATGCTCACGGAAGTTCAGGCGTCTTGCCGGGCGTGAACCCGTATTGGTCGAGCTTAAGCCGCCGGATCATATAACGGGGTGCGACTGTTTACGACTTTATATGGTCACATGCCGTAACTTGTCTGTGGCCGGAAACTGCCGGGCAAGTTCGGTAAATCATTGCCCTCGGAAGGGCTTTTTTCATACGCTTCCATGGACATGGAAGAGGCCGATGTGCGTGAGCCTAAAATGACACATTTCCTGAAAGACATACTGAGGCAGCCGGAGGAGTTGCGGCGGACCATCGAGCTTTTGGCCGGGCCAAATGGCGCGGGGCGGCGAGCGCTGGCGGCGGCGACGGCGGCGGTCCGCGGGGCGAGGCACGTCTACTTGACGGGCATCGGGAGCAGTTGGCACGCCGCGTTGAACCTGAGCGTCCTCTTTCATCAGCATGCCCATCCGGTGTACCTGCACGATGCCGCGGAACTGCTGACCTTCGCGAACTTTCCCCAAGACTCCGCGATGATGGTGATTTCGCGGAGCGGCAAGAGCGCCGAAATCGTGCAACTGGCGGGTAAGGCACGGCAGGCTGGCGTAAACGTCATCGGTATAACGAATGCACCGGAGGGGGCGCTGGCGAAAGAAGCGCACCACGCGATTGTTGTGCCCATCGCGTTCGACTACGCCATTTCCGTCAACACCTACACGACGCTGGCCCTGGCAACGGGGCTCCTGGCTAGCAGCGTGACCGGTTCGCTGGACTCTGCGCTCACCGCATCGCTCTCGCATTCCTTCGCGGAAGCAGGCTGCGCCATTCCGCGTTGGCAGGAGCAAATTGCCAAGTCGGATTGGCTTGCACCGCGCAGCACTACATACTTTCTGGCGCGCGGTTCGAGTCTTGGCAGCGCCTATGAGTCGCGGCTGATGTGGGAAGAAGGCGTGAAGACGCCCGCGACGGCCATGGGCACAGGCAGCTTCCGGCATGGCCCGCAGGAAATCGTTGCCAAGAATGTTCGCTTCGGCATCTGGATCGACGGCGTGAAGATGCGCGAGCAGGACTTGGCCGTGGCTCGCGATCTACGGAAGCTAGGCGCGCGCGGGATGCTGATTGGCCAAAGGCTTCCCGAGGATGCGGGCGATTTCGTGTTTCAACTTCCGCCGATTCCGGCAGAGTGGCAGTTCTTGATTGATATCCTCCCGGCGCAGCTTGTCGCCGAGCGGTTGGCAGGCTTGTCTGGCGTGGATTGCGATACGTTCCGGCTCTCGTCGTTCATCGTGGAGGACCAGGGCGGCTTGCTGCCGAAAGAAACGGGGAAGGAAACGCGAAGCGAAATCAAAGCACGAAATTCGAAACGCGAAATTCGAAATTCGCACAGCAAGAAGCGGACGCGCTAAAGCGCGCCCCCACAGCGCGAAAGGCGAGAAGAGTTCAAGAGGGAAAGCCGGAAAGGGACCGAGGGAAAAAGAAATGATAGGGGCGGTGGACATAGGAGGAACGAAAATTGCGGCGGGCATCGTGGACGATGCCGGCATAGTGCTGGCGAAGCTCGAGACACCGACGGAGGCGGCGCGAGCGTATCCGGACGGGCTGCGGCACGTGGTTCGCATGCTGCGCGAAGCGGCCAAAAAAGCCAACACGGAGCTTTCCGGCATCGGCATCGGCTCGACGGGCTGGGTTTTTCCGATCACGGGCGAATTCGGCGACGTGGATTTTTTGCCCGGATGGAAAGGCTGCAATCCGGTGAAGGATTTGGCTCGTGAGTTTGGCGTGCCTGTGGCGCTGGAGAACGACGGCGACGCCGCGGCGCTGGGAGAAGCGGCGTGGGGCGCTGGGAAAGGGAAGTCGCGGCTGATTTACGTGACCGTGGGCACGGGAATTGGCGGCGGAATCATTCTCGATGGCGAACTGTATCGCGGCGCGGACAAGGCGCATCCCGAGGTGGGCCATCACGTGGTGGATTCCTTCGGGCCGGAGTGCACGTGCGGCTTCCGCGGCTGCTGGGAAGCAGTGGCTACGGGCCCAGCGATGGCGGAATGGTTTAACACGAACGCGGCGGCGACCACGCGGCACCCGGAAGTTCTCGATGCGAAAGAAATTTTTCAACTTGCGAGACAAGGTCACCTGCTGGCGCGCGAAGCGGTTGCGCGCGAGGTGCATTATCTCGGGCTGGGCGTGGCCAATCTGATTAATTTGTTCGTGCCGGAGCGGATTGTGATGGGTGGCAGCATCATGAAAGGCGTGAGCCTCGGAGAGATTTGCCAAGTGGTTGCGAAGGGGTGCCGCTTCGTTCCGTTTGAGAAGACCGAGATTGCGCTGGCTTCCTTGGGCGAAGATGCAAATCTGATCGGCGCAGCGCAAGTCTGGCACTACCGTTTCGGCCGCCGAGCCACCGGCGCCGCTTGATTTTTCAATTGTGGCGGCGCAGGATTCTTTCCCAATACTTGTCTTCCATTCGCCGATCTGGAGGTTGCAGAATGCGCCGCTTTGTGTCCCTCGGAGTTTTGCTGGCCTTGGCTTCGCTGGCTGCGGCGCGGACCCACGCGCAGGCGACGTACACGCTGAAGCCGACGCCGCAGACGGTGGTGTGGGGCTACTACGATGCGAAAGCGGCGCCGGTGCTGCGCATCGAGTCGGGCGACAAGGTGGAAATTCAGACGCTCATCACCAACAACCCCGAGCGACTGGAGAAGGCAGGGGTGCCGCCAGACCAGGTCGAGCGGTCGCTGCGTGACATCACGGAGCAGGTGAAGGACAAAGGCCCCGGCGGACACATCCTCACCGGGCCGATTTATATCGAAGACGCGCAGCCCGGCGACGTGCTGCAAGTAAAGATTCTGTCGATTAAGCTGGCGATTCCGTATGCGTACAACGCATTCGGGCCGGGACGCGGGTTTCTGCCGGACGATTATCCTTACGCGAAAATCAAAATCGTTCCGCTGGACGAGAAGCGCATGGTGGCGAAGTTCGCGCCGGGGATCGAGATTCCGCTGCATCCTTTTTTCGGCAGCATGGGCGACGCGCCGCCGGAAAGCGTGGGACGCTGGAACAGCGCGCCGCCGTGGATTATGGCGGGGAATCTGGACAACAAGGACCTCGTCGCCGGAACGACGCTGTATATTCCGGTGCACGCGCCGGGAGCGCTGTTTGAAGTGGGCGACGGGCACGCGGGGCAGGGTGACGGAGAAGTGGATATCACCGCGCTTGAGACTTCGCTCATCGGCACGTTTCAATTCATCGTGCGTAAAGACATGCACTTGAAGTGGCCGCGCGCGGAAACGCCGACGCACTATATCACCATGGGCCTGAACGATGACCTGAACGCCTGCGCCACGCTGGCGGTGCGAGAGATGATCGATCTCCTCGTTACAGAAAAGCATCTTTCGCGCGACGATGCATATATGCTTGCGAGCGTTGCCGCGGACTTGCACATCACGGAATTGGTCGACGGAAACAAGGGTGTGCACATGATGATTCCCAAGGCGATCTTCGTTTCGGGAGCTTCCAAATGAACGAAAAATCGAGAAGCGGATTCCTCGGCCGCAAAAGGGGCAGCCTCGGAATGACAAACGCGCGGTTTGCCGGGTTGCCTGTGGTTCTCCGTCGTGGATTTCTGCTTCTCTGTGGCCTCGGTGGGCTTACCTCTGTGTTCTTTGCGTGGAGTCCTTTGGTTTTCGCACAGACGACGCAGCAGCATGAAACAGTCACGAACAAAGCGGGCGAAGCGCTGTACAAACAACGGTGCGCGGCGTGCCACGAGGGACCCGTGCCCAAGGCGCCAAATCGCGCGGCGCTGAAGCAAATGTCGCCGGAGAACATCCGCTTCGCTTTAGTGGGTGGAAGCATGGCGGTACAGGGGTTGGGCTTGACGACGGCGCAGATCGCCGACCTGGCTGAATTCCTTACAGGAAGGCTGCCGCTGAAGGAACAGATTCCTGCGGCGGCGATGTGCCCGGCGGACGCGGGGCAAGCGTTCGATGATCCGCTTGCGAGGCCACACTGGAACGGCTGGGGCGTGGACCTGGAGCAGCACAGATTTCAGCCCGCGGAAATGGCGCAGCTCAGCGCGGAGCAAGTGCCAAAACTTAAGCTGAAGTGGGCATTTGGTTTTCCCGGCGTCTTCCGAGCGCAGGCGCAGGCCACGGTCGCGGGCGGGCGTGTTCTTGTCGGAAGTTTTGAGCGAAGAGTCTATTCACTGAGCGCAGAGACCGGCTGCGTTTTCTGGGCGATCGAGACGGATGCGCACGTGCGGACAGCGATTAGCCTTGGTGAAAACGGCAGCAGGTGGGCAGCCTACTTTGGGGACCAGCGCGCCAATGTTTATGCGGTGGACGCGGCGACGGGAAGACTTCTGTGGAAGACGCACGTGGAAGAGTTTCCCGGCGCAGCGATTACGGGGGCGCCCGCGCTGGCTGCGGGGAGACTCTATGTTCCCATTTCTTCGATGGAAGAAGTGGGCCGGAAGAGATGCGCACAAACTGTCCTGCAGCGAATGGCCCCGATTTTGATTGTGGCTCATCGCCGATTCTGGTGGACCTGGGCCATGGGCACCGCGCCCTGGTTGCGGGGCAGAAATCGGGAATCGTCTACGCTTTGGATCCGGACAGGCAGGGCGAACTGCTCTGGCAGCGGCGCGTGGGCCGCGGCGGGTCGATGGGCGGCGTGCAGTGGGGCTCGGCTACTGACGCAAAGCACGTGTACGTTGCCGTTTCCGACGTTACGATGCACCCCGTGCCCTCAGGGACGGCGGGAGCCCGCGATACGGCCTTCGGGTTCGCGGCGCAGCTGGATCCGAAAATCGGCGGGGGGCTTTTTGCCTTGAAACTTGAAACAGGCGAGGTCGCGTGGCAGACGCCCCATCCGGGATGCGGGCAGACCCCGGGGTGCAGCCCGGCGCAGTCCGCGGCGGTAACCGCAATCCCCGGTGTGATTTTTTCCGGAGGGTTGGACGGGCACTTGCGAGCATACTCTGCGCAAAATGGGCACATCGTTTGGGACGTGGATACCGTCAAGGATTACAAGACCGCGAACGGAGTGAAAGCACACGGCGGAGCGCTTGATGGGCCGGGAGCGGTGGTTGTGGGAGGGATGTTGTACGTGAACTCTGGGTATGCGTTTTTGGGAGGGGCTCCAGGCAACGTTCTGTTGGCCTTTTCGGTTGATGGGAAATGAAGAAGCGAACGCCTTGGGCCTGATTTTGTACTTTGTAAATTGCGAAGCGGTGATTCCCGCGTCGTCAAAAAACTGACAAAGCGGTCGGCGAGAGTCCCACAGCACAAAAAGCACAACCCTGGTAAGAAAATTTTGCTGGCATCCACTGGACGCTATACCATATTCGCACGCGCCCAGCACAATCCAAACGAGTCACAACCAAGGGGGAATCGTGAGCTTTTGCCAAAGACTCGCAAGGCTGTCGCTGCTCTGTTTGCTGCCCGCGTCGCTGGCCGCGCAGACCAAGACAATTCCGGAGTGGTGCCAGGCGCTGCCACGGCCAGAGTACCGGGCGCTACTGCGCGTTCACGTAACCGATCCGTGGTTTGAAGTGTACAAGGTGGCGACGGGAACATTTGCGATTTACGAGCCGCATCAGGCCGAAGAGACCATTTCCTACCTCATCGTCGGGACCAAGCAAGCGGTGATTTTCGACACCGGGATGGGCATCAGCAGCATCAGCAAAGTTATCCAGCAATTGACGACCAAGCCCGTGGTGGTGCTCAACTCCCACACGCATAACGATCACGTCGGCGGAAACTGGGAATTTCCTTACGTGTTCGCGATGGACACGGATTTTACGCGCAAGAATGCGCGAGGCTCGCTGGCGGACGCGCAGGCGGAGATCGCACCGGGGCAGATTTGCGGCAACTTGCCGGCAGGATTCAACCCAAGAACGTACGCGACGAAGCCCTGGAAGATTTTTCACTTTGTGCAAGACGGGTTCACCGTCAATCTCGGTGGCCGGAAACTTGAGATTATTGCCACGCCCGGTCACACGCCTGATGCGATTGCGCTGATTGATCGGGCTAATGGATTGCTCTTCACCGGCGATACCTACTATCCGGCACCGATCTGGTTGTATCGCCCCGAAACCGATATGGATGCCTACGTGGCGTCCGTCAAGCGTCTTGCAGCGCTTACGCCCCAAGTGAAAATGGTGCTCGGCGCCCACAACATTCCCGTGGCGGATCCGGCGGTGCTGCCTAAGCTCGTTGATGCGATTGTGGCCGTGCGCGCTGGCAAAGGCGAGGTCAAAGCCGAAGGAGCGGGCAAGGCCATCCACACATTTCAGGGCTTCAAGTTCCTTCTCGCGGAGCCTGCGAAAGGGCTAGATTAGTAATGAGAGACAGATTGCATGCGGTTCGCCGGTTCCAAGACAGCCACATTCGTGGTGTTGTTTCTTTCTTTTGCAGTTCCCGTTTCTTCGCAGCAGGCCAAGAAGAAGAAACAGGTCGGACATGCAGAAAATGTTTGGGACTATGATGCCGGCGTATTTTTCGTAACAGACGGCTCGCTTTTCAACGGCGCATGCTTTCGCGTTAACGGACGAATGATCTCGGAGGATTTTTTCAACGGCCTCAAGCGCATTGACACAAACCAAACTACGATTTTCCAGCGCGGCAAAGACGTGGTGACGAAATTCCCCGATTCCGTCACGGTTGCCTTCACCATTCACGATGAACTTTGTCCCACAGAAGACCAGCAAAGCGGATCGCGCAAATACCTGACGCAGAAAATGCTGAGCGATCTGCGGCTCTCGATTTATTGGAAGCATGGCGTGGAGTTGCAGCCGGTAAAAGACGTGAAGGAAATTGATGCGCGAGTGGACCGCGTCCAGCCCTATGCCACTTCGCTGGCGGCGAATTTGCCTCCGCGCTACGAGTGGTCGTACGAACTTGTGGTGCCGAGCGCGGGCGTGCCTCTATCGGACAGCCTTGCGTTTGTGTTTCGCACGCCGGATGGGCGCATTGCGGCGCGCGTCTCCGCGCGACTGTAAGTTATAAGTTTTCAGATCTAAGCAAAAAACAAAGGGAATGCTTCTGCCCGAGGGATGCAACCGATGCCTTCTGAAGCTTTTCGCTTCGACTAGCCGATTCAATAGCAGGCTTCTGTGGCAGTTTGCCGTCGGGAAGAGTCCGGAATCGAACTACCACCTTTGCCTTTTCTCCCAACAGGACAGATTCAGGCATCCTTGCATGCCAGTTTTTTCGGACATCACTGGGATTCTCCACTTACGAAGAATCAGCGGCACAATTTTGAGCTCTATTTCGAAATTCGTTTTGCTGAATCAATCAGCCCATGGAGCTGACTTTTTGCGGCTCGATTTTGTAGATGACGCGGACTTCGCCGGGCCGGCGATTCGGATACACAGGCTTGCCGAGATACTTCTGGGAGAGCTTGTTGATGTGGTCGTCGGCGCCCTTTTCGGTGATTTCCACGACCCGTCCGCGAACCTCGAGGTAGCGGTAGGGATTCGCGGGATCCTGCAGCGCAATGGCCACGCGTGGATCACGGCGCATGTTTTTGTCCTTGACGCGACCCTTGGCGGAGTTGACGCAAACATGTTTGCCGTCGAAATCGACCCACACAGGCGTGACCTGCGGACTGCCGTCTTTCATCAGCGTGGCCAGGTTGCCGAAGGCTCGTTTTTCGAATAGGTCGGCATATTTCTGCGGAATCACTTCACTCATTTTTCCTCCAAAAGGCCAGGCAAAACTCGGGGTAAATGGATTTCGGGAACACGACCTTTGGTGGTCAATGGAGCGCCGGTCAGCTTCTGCACTTCTTCCGGCGTCCAGCCGCGCGCAACTTCGCGTAGCACCAGGCCCTCGGACATGACGTCGATTACCGCAAGATCTGTGACCATGGTATCCACGCACGCTAGACCAGTGAGCGGGTAAGTACACTTCTTGACGATTTTGGCTGCGCCGTCTCTGGCGACGTGTTCCATACAGACAATCAGCTTTTTTGCGCCAGCGGCGATGTCCATCGCGCCGCCAATGCCCCCTGAACCCTTGGCGCCCGGAATTTTCCAGTTGGCAAGATCGCCCTTTTCGGAAACTTGAAAGCTGCCTAGCACCGCGACGTCGAGATGACCGCCGCGGGTCATCAAGTGCGCGTCGGCCTGGTGAAAGATCGACGCGCCGGGAATCAGCGTGACGGGAACTTTCATGGCGTCGATCAGATCGTAGTCTTCTTCACCGGGCCTGGCGCGGCGGCCCATACCCAAGATTCCATTTTCGCTGTGGAAATAAACGGTGATCTCTTTGGGGAGATAGTTGGCAATGAGATTCGGAATGCCCCAGCCGAGATTGACGTAAGCGCCATCGGGCAATTCGAGCGCGGCGCGCTGCGCGATTTGCTCGCGAGTCAAGCGCGGCTTATCGAGCAAGGCTTTTTCCTGAACGGCGCTATCCGGCATAGTGGAGTCCTTTCGCCTGCACGATGCGGTGCACAAAAATCGCGGGAGTCATGACGTGCACCGGATTGATTGAGCCCACCGGCACGAGTTCTTCCGCTTCCGCAATGGTTGTGTTCGCGGCCATGGCCATGATGGGATTGAAATTTCTCGCGGCGAGCCGATAAGTCAAGTTGCCCAGTTCGTCGGCTTTCTGCGCTTTGATGAAGGCATAGTCCGCGTGAATGGGCATTTCCAAAATGCAGCGCTTGCCGTCGAGCACGCGCTCTTCTTTGCCGTCGGCGACTTCCGTGCCGACGCCAACGGTTGTATAGAAGCCTTGCAAACCTGCGGCCGCGGCGCGCATGCGTTCGCAAAGAATGCCTTGCGGCACAAGCTCAAGCGTTACCTCTCTTGCGGCAAAGCGTTCCTGAAAATGATTGGCATGCGGCCCGGGGAAAGAGGCAATGACATGCTTGATCTGATTGTGTTTGAACATCAGGCCCAGCTCGCCATCGCGCGTGCCGCAGTTGTTGCTGATGGCGGTGATGTTTTTCACGCCTTTGCGCACCAGCGCCTGAATCAAATTGTTAGGAAAACCGGCGCCACCGAATCCGCCGAACATGACGCGCGCGCCGTCGGGGACATCGGCGACGACCTCGTCAAGGCTGGAATAAACTTTCTTCTTCATCGGGTTCCTAGGAATGATTTCCGGCGGCCGCGCTCGCCTTCTTGGCTTGGGGTCGGAATTTCACATCCAAACCGGTTTCGCGCAACCAGCGGCCGGTTGTTGTCCCGCTGAGATCGTGCTCCAGCAGCGCGCGCAAATCGGATTCGTCGTCGACATCCATTTCCAGGCGGGGATTGCGGCGGATGAAGACTTTTGCGCCGGCCCGTTTCGCTTCCGAAACATGTTTTGCGAAGCTCCCTTTGCCAAAATGCGAGGGGAACAGCGCCGGCGGAGTCCGGAGAATTGCATTGGTCCCCGTTCCGTCGCCTGAAGGCACGATGACCAGCCCGGGGTTGCCGCATTCCGCGGTCAAAAGTTCATCGATGTCGCCGGCTTGCGCCAGCGGCACATCCAGCGGCACGCGCAGCAATCCGGTCACGCCGCGTTCCTCACAAACGCGCGAAGCGAAGTCCACGGCGTGACTCTCTGAGATCTGGCGATCTTCGCGCAGAACTTCCCAGCCGTTTTCGTCGGCTATATCAAAAACGGGCTGATAATTCGTGACGACGAAAATCTTCTCGGCACGGCGAATGCCTTGCACCGTTCGAAGCATGTCCGAAAGCATGGCTTGCGCCAAGCCAAATCTTTCCTCGGGCGTGAGCACCCCTGTCAAACGCCTTTTCGCGTTTCTCAAGTCTTTAACCGGCAACAGGAGTGCTCGCATGGGCCGCCTAATAGGCGCCTTCCGCGTAGGGGACGTGAGCTTCTGCCCGTAGCTGGCGCAACGGCGTCGCCGTGGATGGTGGATCATCCTCGTGCCGTTCAAAAGTCCGGCGAATCTTGTAGGTCGTGGAGCGCTCGGCGGGCATGCGGCCGATTTTGCGAATATGCGCACGAAACTCTTCAGGCGAGACGTACTCGCCGAACGTCGCGCCGGCGGCTTTGGAAATGTTTTCTTCCATCAACGTCCCGCCAAAATCGTTGGCGCCCGCCTGTAAGCAGGCGAGAGAGGTGTCGATTCCCAACTTTACCCAAGAAACTTGAACGTTGGGAATCGCGCCGTGGAGAAGCACGCGGGAAAGCGCATGAACGCGCAAGTGTTCGTCCCGCACGGCCCCGGGCCGCGCTCCTCCATGCTTGTAGAGACGCGTATTTTGATGAATGAAGCCTAGCGGAACGAATTCCGTGAAACCCCCGGTGCGCCTCTGAATAGAGCGCAGCAAGAGCAGATGACCGATCCAATCAGTAGGCTCTTCGACATGGCCGTACATCATGGTCGAAGTGCTGGGAATGCCGAGTTCATGAGCGGTGGTGATGATTTCGACCCAGCGCGCGACCGGCAGTTTGTTGGGACTAAGTTGCGTGCGAATTCGGTCGTCGAGAATTTCGGCTGCCGTGCCGGGAATGCTGCCGAGCCCTTCGTCTTTCATCATTTGCAGGTAATCGCGCAGCGGCATTCCCGTTTTCAGCACGCCATAGTCAATTTCCATCGGCGAAAAAGCGTGGACGTGCATGGCGGAAATGGAGCGTTTGATGGCGCGCAAGAGGTCGCGGTAGAAAAAGCCGTCGAGGTCGCGGGGAAGGCCGCCTTGAATGCAAACTTCGGTGGCGCCGCAGTCCCAGGCTTCCTGGGCGCGGCGCACGATCTGTTCGAAGGAGAGCGAGTAGGCATCGGCGGCTTGCGGCCCGCGGCCAAATCCGCAAAAGCTGCAGCCAACGAAGCAAACGTTGGTGAAATTAATGTTGCGGTTGACGACGTAAGTGACGGTCTCGCCGGCGGTCTCGCGCCGCAAATAATCCGCGACAGCCACCAGCGCTTGCAGGCCAGTTCCTTCGGCAGTCGCCAACTGCAATCCCTGCTCGAAAGAAAGGTCCTCGCCGCGAAGAACCGCTTCAAGGGAATCGCGCATGGCGGGCGCGCATTGCGATAGCACCTTCTCGAGCGTTTCCTGCGCCGCAGTCTCGTTTTTCACCGATACGTTCACGATCTTATCCAGAATTCGGCTTTGAACGGAAGCGGCGATCGGTTCCTTGCCTCGGCTTTCCTTCCCATGGGGCCATCCTATCAGAGCGAGGCTAACAATCGAAGTGCCTAGGGTCTTCGTAGACTTACCATGCTCGGGAACGCGGTTACGCTGAATAAAACGTCCCAAACCGCGGTCTACGGCTATGTGCGTGCCCGCATGATACCGCTCGGGCTGAGATTTTGGACCGCGGTGATGGACACATCCGCGACGCACTAAATCTGCTATCTTTTTGTGCGTTGATGATCTTGGCCGAAGTAGCGACGTCCCGGCCAACAGGGTCTCATTTTCTATGAGGCGCGGCACAGTGATGATTCTGATTGGCGTCTTACTCCTCGGCGCTGCGGTCGCGATTGCCGCGTCGATGCTGCACGGCGGCTTGAGCGCCAAAGCTACACCGACCCGCCTGGAGGCTGTCCTGGCGCGGAATGCGCGTCACCTGGCAATTCCCGGGAATGCGCGCCTGACGCAGAATCCTGTGCTGGATTCGCCGGAAGGACAGCGCGAGGCGAGACTGCATTTTGCGGATCACTGTGCGATTTGTCATGGGAACAATGGCAGCGGCGATACGCCAATCGGCAATGGCCTCTATCCCAAGCCGCCGGACTTGCGCAAACCGCAAACCCAGGAGCTGAGCGACGGCGAGTTGTTCTGGATTATCGAAAACGGCGTCCGGTTCACCGGCATGCCGGCGTTTTCGAGCAACGGCAATCATACCAGCGCGAATCATGGCAACGGGCAGGACAGCTGGAAGCTGGTGCATTTCATTCGCCATCTTCCGTATTTGACGTCAACGGAACGCCTGGAAATGGAGCGCTATAATCCAAAAGGGCCCGAGGAACGCGCGGAGGAAGAGGAAGAGAATGAATTTTTGAATGAAGCAACGCCCAAGGCAAAGTCAGAATCCCAAGTTCATAAGCGGAAATAAGGCGGCACCAGCATCCGCCGGGAAAACGATGGAGATACTTATGAAGAGAGCTAAATGGCTTACGTTAGCGATAGCGTTCGCATTTGTGGGCGCGGTCGCTTTTGCACATGGGAACAGAGTGCACGTCAAGGGCAAGGTCGAGAAAATCGGCCCCGATTTATTGCAAGTGAGAACAACCGACGGGAAGACCGTGGAAGTGAAGCCGACGGCCTCGACAGTTTACATTCAGCATATGTCCCCGAAACCCGGAGACCCTCCCGATGCGAATCAAGATAAACCTGCCAAGCTTGCCGACCTCGTTGTTGGTGACTCCGTGGTGATCCATGCCTCCCCGAAAGACGGAGGTCTGGAGGCAGACGAGGTCAAATTCTCTTCGCCCGGTTCGAGCAAAGTAGCGACGGCAGCGCCGAAACCCAAGTCATGAAAGAGGCCGGCGGTTATAGTAAATAGTTCTTAGTTCGCGACCGAAAATAGAGAAAATAGGGTTATGAGGGAAATGTTGGCCCTTTCTCGCACGCAACCTCGGTGCCCACCCATCCCCACGCGTAGTCCCCGCTAGTCGACAAGATGGCAAGAGTGAGTTTTCAGGACCAGCCAGACTTGCTTTTCAGGGGCTAGCTCTAGCTCGCGCACTGCTCCCGGCGTTACGTGAGCCACAAACGTGACGCCGCAATCGACGCGCGCAACGCACATGCCGCCGCGTTGCTCTAGAGAAGCGATTCGTCCCTCCAGAATGTTGCGCGCGCTTAGTCCGCGCGGGCGTTCCGACGCCAGCAAGATGTCTCCGGCGCGGATCGCAATTTGTCCGCGGTCACCAGGGGACGCATGAGCGAGCGGAACTTCGATCTCGCACCTACTGTCGCCGAGCCTCACGCGCATCACGCCGTCTGCCTCGCGAAGGCCGAGCACCACGGCGCTGAGCAAATTCTCAAACCCTGCTGCCTGCGCCAGCCGCTTCCGGCGCGGCGCATCCAGCACGTCCATCGGCGCGCCGTGACCGACAATACGGCCGTTATCGACAGCAATCACGCGTTCACCGAGCGCGTCTACCTCGTCGCGGCTGTGCGTTACGTAAAGAATGGGAATGCGTTTCGCGGCGTTCCAGGCGCGCAAGTCCTCCACGATCGCGGCCTTCAGTTCCGCGTCCAGCCCCGTTAGCGGTTCATCGAGGAGCAGCACGCGTGGTGCAGTGACGAGCGATCTGGCTAGCGCAGCCCTTTGCCTCTCTCCGCCCGAAATTTGCGCCGGTTTCTGATTTTTCAGCTTTTCAATGCGGAAATCCCCGAGAATCTCAGAGACACACGCGCGCCGATCCTCCTCCGGAATATCTCTCAGCCCATACTCGATGTTTTTCTCGACGGTGAGGTGGGGAAATAAGGCCAGTGATTGAAACACGTAAGCGATTCTCCGTTTTTGCGGCGGAACATCAAAATGCATTGTCGAGTCAAAGAGAACACTCTTGCCGATGGAGATTTTGCCAGCGTCCGGTCGCACCAATCCTGCGATGCAGTCCAGAAGCGTTGATTTCCCCGCTCCGGAAGGGCCGAACAAAATCGTGATGCCGAGGGATACTTCTAGAGAAACATCGAGCACAAAAGAAGTCTGGCCCCGATGCTGTTTGCGGATATCTACAGCCAGCACAGGAGGGTTCACTTCACGGTCCATCGTGCCCACGCGGGCGCCCAAACGCAGCGATTCACGGCGTATACCAGGCAGAGCACGGCAAACGAAATTCCCAAGAGAAGCAACGCTAAATGATTGGCTGCACGGTATTCAATCGACTGCACGCGGTCGTAAATATCGATGGAAACGGTGCGCGTCACGCCCGCGAGATTCCCGCCCACCATCAGCACCACGCCGAATTCTCCAAGCGTGTGCGCGAAGCTCAGTACCAGCGCCGTCACGACACCAGGCAAAGACAGCGGCAGAATGATGCGGCGAAACGTTCGCCATTTTCCCGCGCCAAGGACCGCGGAAGCGTCGAGGAGCTTCCGGTCGACGGCTTCAAACGAAGCGATGAGCGGCTGAACCGCAAAAGGAAAGCTGTAGACGACGGAAGCGATGACTAGTCCGCTGAAGGTGAACGCCAGCCCGTGGCCGAAGAGGGCCATCCATAGCCTTCCAAGCGGTCCGCGCGGGCCCATAGCGAGCAGCGCGTAGAATCCGAGAACCGTGGGGGGAAGAACCAGCGGCAGCGCCACGATGGATTCCAATAGAAATTTTCCGCGCCAGTTCGAATAGGCCAGCCAGTAAGCGACAGGAGTTCCGATCGCCAGCAATATCGCCGCAACGCAACCGGCCAATTCGAACGACAACGCTAAAGAGCTCATTTTTGCTTGCTCTCTCCTGGCAAATCTCCTCGCGATATTGCTGACTGCCCGACTGTCAGCGGTTTGCCGGAATAGCGAATCCGTGTTTTTCCAACGTCTTTCTGCCCAGAGAGCTCTTCACAAAATTCAAAAAGGCGAGGGCGGCCGCTTTGTTCTTCGCGTTGTTCGCCACGAGAGCTCCCTGCTCGATGGGCGGATGCATGCCCGCCGGAATTTCCCAAGCTTTTCCGTCTTTCATCCCAGGAGAAAGCGCCAGAGAATGAGCGATGATTCCGGCCTGCGCGTTGCCCGATCGCGCGAATTGCGCCGCCTGGGAGACATTTTCGCCATAAACCAGTTTCGTTTTCACTTGCTCGAAGATCCCTGCCTTCTTCAGAGCGGAAACGGCCGCTCGCCCATATGGCGCAACTTCAGGATTTGCAATCGCGATTTTCTGCACGCGCGAATCTAGCAGTGCACTCCAGCCCTGCTTGGTCACCTCCACAGTCGAATCAGGAGGCGTCCAAATCACAATTTGTCCTTGGGCGTACTCAAAAAGCGTTCCCGGCTCGGCAAAACCCGCCGCCTCCAGCTTCTGCGGATACTGCAAGTCAGCAGAAAAGAAGAGATCGAACGGCGCGCCACTTTGAATCTGCGCGAAGAAATTCCCGCTGGAGCCCGTGGTGATGTCCACTTTTATGCCAGTCATGCTTTCGAACTGCGCTGCCAATTCTTCCATCGCGAATTTCACGTCCGCTGCGGCGGCAACACGCAGCGTCTGCCCCTGCGCTCGCAAATTCTTCGACGCAAAAAGGAAAGCCGCAAGGACCACGCACAAAGCAAGCCGGACGCGGCATTTTGATTTTGCACGAGTCCCCAATAACGAGTCACCCTCGTTCGCTTTACACACGGAGAATCATCACTTCCGTGGATTTGATGAGCGCCGCTGCGCGGTCACCCGGTTTCAGGCGCAGCTCCTTGGCGGCGTCAGCGGTGATAATGGAAGTGATGTGCTGCTCACCAATAGCCAGCGTGACCTGGGCAAGCAGCCCGCTGAACTTTAGACCCACGACACGGCCAATCAACTGGTTGCGTCCGCTGATCTTTCGGAAATGTAGGCGCCGGGCCGGGAGATCGCCGCGCTCAAACTTCTTCGGAATCAGTCGGTCGATTTCGCTTTCCGGCACGCGATGATGCCCGCCAGGCGTCTTCACGGACTTGATTTTGCCGTGGTAGATCCACTGCTTCAGCGTGGGATAGCTGATGCCCAGAACGTTGGCCGCTTCGCGCGGCGCCAGCAGCTTCTGCACGAATGGCCTCCCTTGGAATATACAGAATAAATCTATAAGAGACGTACATTCAATATGTTTTTATATGATTTTGACCCGCTGTGGGCCAAACGGCTTTTGCTAATTTCGCAGGGGCTTGCCAGTTTTCAGGGTGTGCGCGATCCGCTCCTGCGTCTTCTTTTCCCCGCAGAGCGAGACGAAGGCTTCGCGCTCAAGATCGAGAACATATTGCTCGCTGACCATTTGCGGTGCGGTCAGCGGTCCGCCAGCGAGAATGTTGGCCAGCTTGCGGCCGACGTGCGCGTCGTATTCCGAAGCGTATCCTCCGCGCACCATCATGTGGATCGCCAGTTTCGCTCCGGCAAGGAATTGTTCTCCGAGCACTTTAATCTGAGTCGCCTGCGCGCCTTCTTGCCAATTTGCCGCAGGCCGTTTGTAGCCGCCTCGTACCAACGCCAGCGCAACTTCCTTGGCATCCGCTACCAGCCGGTCGCGATTCATCGAAACACTGTCTTCGCGCCGCAAATAGCCAAGTTCGCGGCACTCTTCCGCGCTGGTGCCGACTTTGGCCATCGCGATCGCCTCAAACACCGGCTTCAGCGCGTGAAACAAATCCAAGTCCTCGCCGCCAGCCGCGTGCTCGTTCGCACGAATCAACATTTCCTTGGTCCCGCCGCCTCCGGGAATTAGCCCCACTCCGGTTTCCACTTGGCCAATATAGGCTTCAGCCGCAGCCTGAATTCTTGCGGAGTGAAGGCAGACTTCGCAGCCGCCGCCAAGCGCCATGCCCTGTGGCGCGGCCACCACCGGCTTCGGCGCGTATTTGATGGCCAAATTAACGCTCTGAAATTGCTTGACGGCCGAGTGCAGTTCGTCCCATTCCTGTTCTTGCGCCGCCACCAACACCAGCATTAGATTTGCGCCCACCGAAAAATTCGCTGCCTGGTTCGCAATAAGCATGGCGTCAAAATCGGTTTCCAACCGCTTCAGTCCCTTGTGCATCATTGCGATGAGGTCCGCGCCGATGGCATTCATCTTGGCGTGAAATTCGCAGCAAAACACGCCATCGCCAAGGTCAATCAAGCTCGCTCCAGCATTTCTCTCAATTTCGCGCCCAGCCTCTTTCAGCGATTTCAGAATGATGACGCCTTTGGGCTCTTCAACCTTCTTTGCTCCGCCTGTGCAAACATCAAAAACAGTCGTCACGCCCTTTTCCGATTCGTAGAATCCCTTGCGTCCACTCGCAAGCACTTTTTCAATGACCGGCGAAATCGCCCTCCCTTCTTTCTGCACTTGTGCCGCGAAGATCTTTACTCCAATTGCGTCCATCATTTCGAATGGGCCCAGTTCCCAGCCAAAGCCCCAGCGCATCGCCCGATCCACGTCCGCAACGTTGTCGGAAATTTCCGGCACGCGCCGCGCCGCGTATAAACACATTTCCGAAAGTCCGCTCCAAATGAACTGCTGCGCCTTGTCGCCTTTTTGCCCTTCAAGCAGCGGCCCGACCAGCGCGCGCAGCCGTTCGCGCGTGTCCTCAATCGCTTTCCCCATTTCAAGCGAACCGAGTTTCGCCTTCTGCCGGGGGCGGTACTCCATGGTCTTCACATCGAGTGTAAGAATCTCTTTCTCGCCGTCGCCGCGAACTTTCTTGTAAAAGCCCTGACCCGTCTTGTCACCCAGCCACCCGCGCTTCACCATTTCTTCGACCATCGCGGGCACTTTGTACCGTTCGCGCGATTCATCATTGGGCGCGGTCTCATAAATGTTCTTTACCACGTGAATGAGCACGTCGAGTCCCACAAGGTCCGCCGTTCGAAAGGTCGCCGATTTTGGCCATCCGACCGCCGGGCCGGTGCACGCATCCACTTCTTCCACCGTCATCCCCAGCGTTTCCATCAGCCGCAGTGCACTCAACATGGAATACGTTCCGATGCGATTGGCGATGAAATTCGGCGTATCTTCAGCCAGCACCAGGCCTTTGCCGAGCCGCCGATCGCAGAATTCGCTAAGCGTCTCGACAACCTCACGCGAAGTCTTCGGTCCAGGAATGACTTCCACTAATTTCAAATAGCGCGGCGGATTGAAAAAGTGCGTGCCCGCCCAATGCTGCTGAAACTCATCGCTCATGCCTTCCGCGATCAGATGCACCGGCAATCCCGAAGTGTTCGTCGTTGCAATCGCGCCTGGTTTGCGAAACTGCGCCACGCGGGCCAGCAATTTGCGCTTGATTTCCAGGTTTTCCGCCACGACCTCGATAATCCAATCCGCCTCGGCGCAGCGTGCCAGGTCGTCTTCGAAATTCCCGATGACAATCTTGTCCGCCAGCGACGGCGTGAAAAAGGCCGCGGGCTTTGATTTTCTCGCCGCCTCCAGCCCAGCGCGAACAATCTTGTTGCGTTCCGCAGAAGGCGCGTCGGGAGGAAGATTCGGCGGCACAATATCTAGCAAAATGCAGGGCAGGCCCGCATTCGCGAAAAGCGCCGCAATCCGCGAACCCATTGTCCCTGCCCCCAGCACCACTGCCTTTTCGATGCGCCGTTCCATAATCAGCCTTTTCCCGCGAAAGTATTCTCGGAACGACAGGTTACAGAACCGGCAAGCAGCGGTCAAACGCGCGCATGGCCGGCGGCAAGCTTGCTAAAATAGAAAAATGGCGGAAGCAGAGAAAGACGAAAAGGGGTCGGGACCACTCGCCTGGCTCAAGACCGCGAAGGAAAAGATCCGCGCTTTTGCCTATGGCAACGAGCCCCAACCGACAGAGCGTGTCCGCGTTGGACTAGCTCTGGCGGGGGGGTTTGCCCGCGGCATCGCCCACATCGGCGTGATTCGCGTGCTGCGCGAAGCCGGCATTCCCATTGACTGCGCTGCGGGAACGAGCGTCGGTTCCTTGATCGGCGCAGCTTTTTGCGGCGGCGCGTCGCTCGAGGACATGGAGAGAATCGGCGCGGTCACGACGTTCGCCGATTTCGGCCGCTGGACTCCTTCCTGGCTTGGCCTGGCTACCAATCAGCGCATGGAAAAATTCCTCGCTCGCTTCACGCCCGCCAAGACGTTCGAAGAGTTGCAGACGCCGCTGGCCATCGCTACCACGGACATCATTGACGGAGTGACGGTCTACCATTCGAGCGGACCGCTTGCTCCTCCGCTTCGCGCATCTTGCGCCTACCCGGGCCTATTTGTGCCCATTCAGTATGAGGGCCGCACGCTGGTAGACGGTTTTCTGACGGCTCCCGTTCCCGTCGAAGGCGCGCTGCTGCTTGGCGCGGACATCGTTATTGCCGTATACCTGGAATCGGGAAGCCTCGAACAACCGCGCACGATCACCGATATTCTCAGCCGCTCGTTCAATATCATGCAGCGGCACGCCGACCTCGCTTGGCGCACTCAGGCGGACATCATCATCGAGCCGGACGTGAAACAGTTTGTCTGGGACGACTTTACCAAGACGCCGGACATGGTTGCTGCCGGCGAAATTGCGGCGCTCCACGCCTTGCCCCAGATTCGTGCGGCCTTGCGCGGCGACAGGCGCGATCCCGCCGCCGGAACCGACGCTCTTCCGGCCCGCTTGAAATGAGCATTCGCATAGTCGCAGGAACCTTCCATTGATAGCTGCACGACTCCCCGTACTATTTCTCAAGCCGCCTGGCAAGAGGGACGGCCCTATAATTTGAGTGTCCGATCAAGACACAGCACTGCGGAGGTGAAGCATGCGTCGCTCGTTCCTCTTCGTTTTTTGTTTCTTGTTTCTCTCGGCTTCCGGCTTGGGTCAATCTACGGCAAACGATCCACAGGGAATGCAAGCTCTGGTGGCGGAAGTCCGGCAGCTGAGAAAGGACTTGCAAACTACCAATGGAAACGCGCTAAAAGCGCAAGTTCTCCTTTATCGCCTGCAGGTTCAGGAAGCGACGGTTGGCCGTGTTGCGCAGCACCTTGGTGAAGTGCGCTCACATCTCGCCGAAACACAGGCACATCGGCGAGATGCGGCGGCTTGAAGCGTAGTGAAGAATTCCTGGAAAACGCTGCGGCCTCGGAAATTTCTCCCGAACAGCGGAAACAATTCGAATTCGAAATTTCCCGGCTCAAGGGAGAACTCGAAAGTCTGTCCGCGGAAGAGCAACAAAGGCAAACTGCTGAAATGGAAGCGGAGGAGCAACTTCGGACCGAGCAGGCCAAACTCAGCGGATTGGAAGAGCGTGTGGACCGGTTGGAGAACGAGTTGGGCAATCCTCATTAGCTCAAGTGCCTCTACTGGAAGCATGCGGTGCCCAGGCCGCAAAGTGCTAGTTCCGGGTGACCTTCACCAAGACAGGTTTCCCTTGTCCCTTACCGCGCTGCGTCAGCCACGCTGCCAGTCCTTCCGCAAACCGCTCGGGAGTAAGCCGGAAGCTCGCCTCAATTTTCCCATCTCCGACGGGCAGAGTGTCGTCGAAATCAGCGGAATTCGTGAAGTTGCGCATGCAGAATTGATCCAGCCACTCTAGTGGGCAAGGCTTCTCTTCACCTTGAATCACGACGTTGACGTTGAATTTCTGCGCGTACATGCGGTTGCTGGCGGCAAAAACAATTAGGGCAGACGGACCTTCAGGAACTTGATTCTTTCGCGCTCCGCCGGATTCATTATAAGTTTTCCTGTTTGCCGTTCATATTCGCCGAGATAGGCTCTGGCCCAACTACCGTTGGCGACGAGCGCCGCTACGCTGTCCTCGTGTTTGTATCCGGCGTACTTCGCGTCAGAGAAAAAGCTTACCGACCACGTGTTTCCCCATCCCGTTCGACACTGCTTCAGCGACGCCTGCAGGGAGAGCAATACCTTTCGTGCCTTGACGGTTGTGTTGATCTGGTCCGCATGCACGATGACAAATATTCTTTCGTTCCGGTCATCAATTCGAACGATCTTGGCCGAATCGTCACTTTTGCAGCTTTCTTGCGGAGGGTTCTGCGCAACAATCCTGGCTACGGGCAGGAACGCCAAGGCAAAAGCGGCAAAATACGCTTTACGAGGTCCCAAAATGTCACCTAGAAGATTAAGATGCGCGGGGCCGCTTGACGGAATGAGCCAACCCAACCGCTTCGAGCAGGCAGATGAAATACCAGCCGATGTCGGTCTGATACCAGCGCAATCCCAGGCGCGCGGAGCCGGCATGCGTGTGATGATTCTTGTGCCAATTTTCGCCCCAGGCGGTCAGCTGAAATGGGCCAAGCCACCAGACGTTGATGCTCGAATCTCCGCCCTCTTTTTGTTCGCCCAAGTGCGTCAGGCTGTTCACCAGGCACTGCAAATGAAGCGAGTAGACCAGCCGGATGGCCCCCAGCCAGAAAAAGCCCATCCAGCCAAATCCCAGAATCAGCCCGCAGCAAATCGAAAGCAAAATGACCGGCGTTTCCGCCCAGCCCCAGATTTTGTAAATCCCGCCCATCATTTCTGGCGCCCAACGCTTCTTGTCGGCGGGCTCCGTCTGATACAGCCAGCGCAAATGCGCCCACCAGAAGCCGCCTTGCTTCGGGCTGGAAATGTCTTCCGGCAGATCGGTGACCGCATGATGCAGCCGGTGATACGCAACCCAGCTCGCCGGATGCCCGGAGCCGTTGAAGACTGCCCAGAAAATCAGGAATTGCTCGACAGTCGGATGCGTCTTGAGGGTCTTATGCGCGAGCATCCGGTGATAACAGACCGTCGTGCCAAGGCCGCCCAATGCGGTAAAGAGCAGAGTCATTGCAACAACCTTGAGGCTCGGGAGAGGGAAGAGGATCAACCCGACCACTGCGAGGAGGTGAATCAGAATGAGGTAGGCGAAAACCCCTTCTTTGCCGTGAACCGGCTTCCAAAACGGTCTCTCCCACGGCGGCGCTTGCTGCGTCAAGCTTATTTCCATGGATTCTCCGATGATCTGCAGAATTGAAATGCGCTGATGCCTGGTGTGCAGACGCGTAAGGCCCGTATAACCATAACATCTTCCCGTGTTGCAAAGTCTGAAAAATACGCGTATGTTGGCCAAAAAGTGACCTGCGAATCCGTGTGGACCTGACAAGCCTGTGGAAAAACTGGAGTTGCGTAACGAAATGTCGCGGAAATACACGATATCAATAGCCCAGCCTCTAAAGCGTCTTGAAAAAGGTGAAAGCATTCTTAGGAGGTGCTCATGTGCCCACGACCGCGGAACATTTTTGGCAAACTCGTCTCTGTTATCGCAGTCTTGGGCGCTGGCGCATTCCTACTCTCCTGCAGTCCACCCAATTACCCGACAAAGCCGATTGAGCTGAAGTATTACGCCAACGGCCCGTGGGCCGTGACCGTGTCAATCGGTTGGAATTGCTGTGATTCGGCAGGGAATAAGTTCGATCTCTTCTATCCAAACAGCCCGGCGCCGCCCACGGGCGGCTTCCCCATTCTGACCTGGGGAAATGGCACGAATTCCACTTCAAGCAATTATTCGTATTTCCTGAAGCACATGGCTTCCTGGGGATTCGTCGTGATCGCCACGCAAGACCAGAACACCGGCGTGGGCCAAACCATTCTCGACGCTGCCAACTTCATGATCGCTCAAGACACTAAACCCGGCGGCATGTTCCAGAACAAATTGAACGTCGGACGGGTCGGCGCCTTGGGCCATTCCCAGGGCGCGACCGGCGCCATTAACGCAATGAAGAAATCGGGGGGAATCATCAAGACGGTGATGCCCATCGAATTGCCGGCGCAGATTTTTTGTAGCACGCCTCAAAACTGCGCGGACACCTCAACGCTTATGCAAGGCTCCATGTTTCTGATCGACGGCTCACTGGACCTTCCCATTTCGCCGCCGACCGAGCCTGCCTCCGCCACCGGCTTGCAATCCATCGCCGCCTACTACGACGCCACACCCGCGGGGATCATCAAGGCCAAAGGAACGCTCGTTGGCCCGTCGCATGCCGATGTCGAAGGCTCTCCTACCTGCAGCACAGTTGCGCTTGGTTGTGTGCTCGGAGTTTACGGCTACCTCGGCTACCCCACCGCGTGGATGCGGTTCCAATTACAGAACGATAGCTATGCTCACGGCGCGTTCGTGAACGGAACCGGCGAAATTTTCTCCGAAACCGCTAACTGGCAATACGTCGCCACCAACGTCCCGTAGCAGGCCAAAAAAAAAGGTCAAGGTGTCATCCCGAGCGTAGCGAGGGATCCGCTCTTGGTTATTTTGAAATTCGTTATTCCTTCTCCTTGCGCTCTTCCGATGTTTGTAACTTCCACAGAATCTGCCGCAGCATGCCGAGAAGGAGTTCCGCGTCCGCTTCGGAGAGACTCAGGCGCCGAATGAACCGACGGATTCTCTCTTCTGCTGGTGCCGCCGAACGCGGCGTGCTGCTTCGCAAGTGAGTCTCGAGGTAGCCGCTGGCTTCCAGCGTTTCGAGCAAGAGCGAGGTGATCCGTTCGAGATCGCCTGCCGCGGCGAACGCCGATTTCTCCCCCGCCAAGGTGGATTTCACATCACGGGCCAATTCATACAGGCACACCGCAACAGCCTGGCCCAGGTTCATCGAGCGGTGCTCCTGCCGAGTGGGAACCTGCATCAGCCAATGGCAATGGCTGAAATCCTCGTTCGACAGCCCGCGTTTTTCTGAGCCGAATAAAAGTGCCACGCGACCGGTGCAGAGACGCTTGCGTATCAGCCGCGCCCCTTGCAGCAGATTTCGCACCGGATGCTGTGGATCGCGGCGGCTCAGCGCGGTCGTGCCCACGACGAGCGAGCAGTCCGCAACGGCGCGTTCCAAAGATTTGAATTCTTCCGCTTGCGTGAGCAGCGGCGCCGCCCCCACGGCCGACCGCGCCTCCCGGAACGACAATTCGAACGGATTCACTACCCGCAAGTGCAAAAAGCCGAAATTGCTCATTGCGCGCGCCGCCGCGCCAATGTTCAGAGGATTCCGAGTGTTCACCAGAACCACGCGCAGAGCATCGAATTCAGATTGTCGCGACAAAACCGGATACTTTACATCAGAAAGAGAGGGGCAGCAGAGAAACCTGGTTCCTCTCAAAATGGCTCTTGCTCGCCTCTGTATCGTTCGTAAAAGTCCTTAAGCCCGTTCGCTCCCACGCCGGACAGGAATTCGAGTTTATGAATGAGAAGCAGGATGACTTCCACGAATGGAAGCGCATATTTTCCAATCGGATCCTGCCAAATATTCTCACGAAGAACTAGTGCGTCTGCCAGTCTACCGTTGTGAGCCTGCAGCTTCCTGGTGGGGCGTGTTGCGCAGGAGGCAATCCGTAACATAGACTGGTTTTCGGGTAGAATCATCGCGCCTTGCCAACCCGGGCCGTGAGTTCCCTCCTTAACGAGGCCTGTTGGCATGGCCGAATCCATTCGCTTCATGGCCCCGCATTACGGGGGGCTTCACGCTGTGCGTTATGGGTGTCGCAGCAGACGGAGTGCCGTTCGCTGGAAAATCCACGGCGCAATCGTCTGCGGGCGGGGAGAACAGATTGGCAACTCCTCTGGAAAGATGGGTTGAGGAAGCAGCGCGGCTCACCAAGCCGGACCGCGTCGTCTATTGTGACGGGTCTGAGACGGAATACCGCCGCATGCTCGAACTGTTAGTGCGCGCCGGGGACAGTGTCACGCTGAACGAGAAAACTTTTCCAAACTGTCATCTCCACCGCAGTTCCGTAAACGACGTCGCGCGCACTGAGCACCTGACCTTCATCTGCTCTCGGGACAACGCCGACGCCGGGCCGACCAACAACTGGATGGATCCGGGTGCCGCGAAACACAAAGTCGGCGCGCTGTTTGACGGCGGCATGCGTGGCCGCACCATGTACGTCGTGCCGTACATCATGGGCCCCGTGAATTCACCAATCAGCAAAATCGGCGTGGAAGCCACTGATAGTCCGTATGTCGTCGCGAGCATGCGCATCATGTCGCGCATGGGCCAGGTCGCCATGGACCGCCTCGGGGCATCCAGCGAATTTGTTCCGGGCCTGCACTCTCTCGGCGATCTCGATCCCATGCGCCGCTACATCCTGCATTTCCCCGAAGAAAAACTGATTTGGAGCATCGGCTCCGGCTACGGCGGCAACGCCCTGCTCGGCAAAAAGTGTTTTGCGTTGCGCATCGCCAGCGTGATGGCGCGCGAACAAGGCTGGATGGCCGAGCACATGCTCATTCTTGGGCTCGAATCACCCAGCGGAAAAGTGACTTACATGGGCGCGGCGTTTCCCAGCGCTTGCGGCAAGACCAACCTCGCCATGATGGTGTCCGCACTCGAAAATCAGGGCTACCGCGTATGGACCGTGGGTGACGACATCGCCTGGATGAAAATCGCCGATGACGGCTACCTTCACGCCATCAATCCGGAAGCAGGATTTTTCGGCGTCGCGCCGGGTACCGGCATGGTCACGAATCCCAACGTCATGGGCGCGCTCCGGAAGAATACGCTATTCACCAACACAGCTATGACCGCCGACCGTGAGCCTTGGTGGGAAGGAATCGGCAGCCAACCGCCCGCGGGGCTCATCAACTGGAAAGGTGAGCCGTGGGATGCTTCGAAAGGGCCCGCCGCGCACCCCAACGCGCGCTACACCGTGCCCGCAAAGCAATCGCCAAGCATTTCACCGAAATGGGAAGCACCGGAGGGCGTGCCGATTTCCGCGTTCATCTTTGGCGGACGCCGCGCGCGCGTCGCGCCGCTGGTCTACGAATCGTTTGACTGGCAGCACGGCGTGTTCGTTGGTTCAACCATGGCCTCGGAAACCACTGCCGCGGCGACTGGCGACGTCGGAGTCACCCGGCGCGATCCCATGGCCATGCTCCCTTTCTGCGGCTACAACATGGCGGACTATTTCACGCACTGGCTGGAAATGGGAAAGAAAATCCCGAGGCCGCCTAAGATTTTCCACGTCAACTGGTTCCGCAAAGGCGCCGATGGAAAATTCCTCTGGCCCGGCTACGGCGAGAACGTCCGTGTGCTGAAGTGGATCCTCGAGCGCGTCGAGGGCCGTGGCGCCGCCCAGGAAACGCCCATTGGCTACGTGCCGGCGAAGAACGGCCTCACGCTCGACGGACTGAAAATTTCCGACGAAGCGCTAAACGAATTGCTCCGCGTGGATCCCGCCGACTGGGAAAACGAGCTGGAAGATTCGAAGCAGTTCCTGATGAAATTCGGCCCACGCCTGCCGCGCGAAATTCGCGAGGAGCACGGCAAACTCGCGAAGCGCTTCCACCACGTCGTCACCGCGTAGTGGCCCAACCCCCGAGGAAAAACTAGAGAGGCTTGTCATTCCGAGCGCAACGAGGAATCCTGGCTTAATCACAGCTTTGCGCAGCCCCGTGAGACGGCCGAGGAATTCTCGCGAGGAACGCGCATCCTTCTTTCATCGACCTGAGCAAGGTTGAAGCCAAGCCACGATCCCCTCGCTACGCTCGGGATGACAACGTGCGGGATTTTTCAGCAGTGGGCTAGAGTCACGAAACCTCGCGAAAGTGGTTGCTCTCTTTTGGGGGTCGCGCAGCGCTTTTTTTCTGGCTTTGACGGCGGTAGACTCTGACCAGGAGAAATCGATGAGCGCCGAAGCTGCTCGCCGCGCTCCCGTCATGCCGCTTAGCGAACTCGTGCGCGTCTACCGGATGCAGGCAGGCGAATTTGGCCGGCCCGTCGCGCTTTCCGCGTTCGCGCTCTCACCCGCGGAAACGGAGCGCGTTTTTTCCGCCTACGACGAGGACTACCACATCAGCCGCTTTTTCCACTTCACCGAAGCCGGCGGCCGGAAGTTTTCGATCAACGGCTTTTCGGCCACGTACGTTTCGATTGACGCCGAAATCGAAACGATTCTTTAGCGCGATCAGTGCTGTCCTTCCGAGGAGCCAAAGGCGACAGGGAATCCCGGCTTAATCACAGCTTTGCTTGGACCGACATGATGGCCGAGCACCTCGCGCTGAACGCCCATCCTTCCTTCACCGGACGGGGCAAGGTTGAAATCAAGCCGCGATCCTTCGCTGCGTTGGGATGACACGTAGCAGCAGCTATGTACAGCGGTTAAGCGGTGGCGGCTTTCACTTGGGACAGAGCCGCGGCGACCTCTTTCAGGTCCGGGACGACGGGGATGTCGTAATTCTTGAACCACGCGACTTTCCCGGCTTTGTTCACGATGGCGATGGCACGGCCGGTGATGCCCTTATCGGCCAAGTACACGCCATATTTTTCGCTCATCGCTCCGCGCGGATGAAAATCCGCCAGCAGCGAATACTTGATGCCCATTTTTTCGGCGTAAGCTTTGTGCGACCACACGCTGTCCACGCTCACGCCAAGCACTTGGGCGTCCAGCTGGTCGAAATTTCTCATGTCGTTCACAAAGCAGGCGTGCTCGTTCGTGCAAGTCGGGCTCCAGTCCAGCGGATACCATACCAGCACCACATTTTTCTTCCCCGCAAAATCCGACAGCTTCACTTCTTTCTTGTCCTGATTCAGCAGCGTAAAATCCGGCGCCGTTTGTCCCACCGAAATGCTCATGATCCTTCCTCCTGTGCCTTTCAAATTGTCTCGACCATCTTACCGGAACTCTACACGCCTCCGCTATGCTGTCCTGAGCGGTGCGAAGGACGGGATGCCCGAAGAATCTCAATCGACCTAGCTATAGCTAAGCTAGCTGCGAGGAGAGAGCCTTCGCTTGGCTCAGGATGACACCTTCCCGGAGGGCCAGGCGACCGGCTCGACGCGGCCAATCCAAAACGCCCAGCAGAGCGCGCCGAGCAAGGACACAATCGCGGTAATGGCAAACGCCCAGAAATAATGCGCGGTGCGCCCCAGGACGAAGCCCGTCAGCGCCGGAGCGACCGCCCCGCCCAGATTTCCGACAAAGTTCTGGATTCCCGTCCAGCGCCCGGCCGCGCGCGGCCCGGCGAGCGTCTGCGTGATGGCCCACACGTTTGAGGAACACACGCCGAGCGAGGCGGCAGCCAATATCACCATCACTGGCGCGAGCCGCGGTCCGGCAAGAACGCATGGAACCAGAAAAGCCGCCGCGCCCGCCATTCCGGCGGTCGTGAATCCTTTGCGCACCAACGTGGGAGTCGCACCGGCGGCAATCCAGCGATCGGAAAGCTTGCCACTGGTGGCCGCGACCACCGCGCACAACACGTAGGCCGCTCCCATGATGCTCGCCATCTGTCCCATGGAGAAATTCCTGCCGCGGACGAGGTACGTCGGCATCCACGTTAGGAAAAAGTACGAAAAATAGTCCAGGCAAGCGAGAGCGGCGCAGCTGCCCCAGGCCGAGCGCAGCTTCAGGATTTCGAGGATGCCGGGAGTTTGCTCGCCTTGTTGATTGCCGGAAGTCGGATTTTCCTCGCGTGGCATCCACTGCAGCCACGGCACAAGCCAGATCAGGCTCAGAAGGCCGAGAACGAGGAAAAACGAGCGCCAGCCATACCGGCCCATCAGGATGCCGCCGAAGAAAAGGCCGAAAGCAGGTCCGGTGTAAAAGCCGGTGATGATCACGGAATTGGCGAAGCCGCGCTGATGTTCGGGGAAAAACCGGGCGAGGATCTTGGAGTAAGAAGGGTAAACGACCGATTCGCCCGCTCCCAGAACGAGCCGCGCTGCCAGCAACAACGCGAAGCTGCCGGCAAGCCCGGTCGCGGCGGTGGCCACGGACCAGAGAAAGAATCCCCCGGCCAGCATCCATTTGACGCTGACTCGGTCGACAAGCCAGCCGGACGC
>Ga0209471_1000039_pt1 | contig 109383 bp, 94 predicted proteins | sample GraSoiAngelo_128_FD_185885 | JGI IMG/M metagenome (GOLD analysis project Ga0209471, IMG submission 185885) | Grasslands soil microbial communities from the Angelo Coastal Reserve, California, USA - 14_0927_12_20cm (SPAdes) (version 2) | ecosystem: Environmental > Terrestrial > Soil > Grasslands...
CCGGCCGCGTACCTGGGCGCCGTCACGTATGAGAGACTGGCGCGGCCGCGCCCGGGGGTGGAAAAAGGCGAGGGTGATGTCGAGCGCTATTAACAATGAGAGCGGCCAGGGGGCCGGCGCGCCCCGGGCCTCGATCCTGCGGCAGCTGTGTGCGGTGCGGCCGATCGATCCGGCGCCCGAGGGCAAGAGCCGATTGAAGCAGGTGCTGAGCGCGCGGGCGCTCCTCGCCATTGGCCTGGGCGCCACCATTGGCTCAGGGATCTTCGTGCTCACCGGCACGGTCGCCGCAAACCATGCGGGACCCGCGATCACGCTGTCGCTGCTGATCGCCGCGTTCGGCGGCGGGCTCGCCGCGCTGTGTTACTCGGAGTTCGCCACGTTCCTGCCGGTACCCGGCAGCGCCTACAGCTACACCTACGCGACGCTCGGCGAGGCGCTCGCCTGGTTCATCGGCTGGAACCTGCTGCTCGAATACGCGATCTCGGCTTCCGCAGTCGCGGTGAGCTGGTCGGCCTATGTGGTCAGCCTGCTCGCCGATGCCCACATCCACCTGCCGGCGCTGCTGGTCAACGCGCCGCTCGGGCTTGATGCGCACGATCATGCGGTTGCCACCGGCGCCCTCATCAACGTACCCGCGGTGCTGATCATCGCCGCCATGACGGCGCTTCTGTACGTGGGGGTGCGCGGCTCGGCCGGCGCCAACACGATCATGGTAGCCCTCAAGGTCGGCATCATCGTGATCATCGTCATTGCGGGCCTCAAGTACATCGACCCCTCGAACTGGAGGCCGTACGTGCCGCCCAACAGCGGGGTCCGCGGTCATTTCGGCTGGACCGGCGTGCTGCAGGGCGCGGCCATCATCTTCTTCTCCTACGTGGGCTTCGACACCGCCTCGACCACCGCGCTCGAGGCGCGCAACCCGCAGCGCGATCTGCCGCTCGGGATCATCGGCGCCCTGGTTATTTCGGCCGTGCTGTATGTCGCCATGGCGACCGTCCTCACCGGCATGGTGCCGTTCCAGAAACTCGACTCCGACGCGCCGGTAGCCGTGGCGCTCGACGCCCACCCGCAGCTCGCCTGGCTCTCGTGGATTCTGAAGGTGGGCGTCATCGCGGGGATGACCTCCGTCATCCTCACCTCGCTGCTCGGACAACCGCGCATACTGCTTTCGATGGCGGACGATGGGCTGCTGCCACCTTTCATGAGCCGTTGCCATCCGCGCTTCAGGACCCCGCACGTGTCAACGGTCGTGACGGGGGTGTTTGCAGCGTTGATCGCCGCCGTCTTTCCGCTCGACCTGCTCGCAGATCTCATTTCCATGGGTATCCTGCTGGCGTTCGCGGTGGTCTGCGCAGGCGTGCTGGTGTTGCGTTACACACGGCCCGATGCGCCCCGGCCGTTCCGCGTGCCGTGGGCGCCCGTCACCTGCGTGACCGGCACGGTCGTGTGTCTCGGCATGACCTATTATCTGTCGGGCGCCACCTGGCTGCGGCTGGTGATCTGGACCGCCCTCGGCATGTCCATCTACGCGTTGTACGGATTCCGGCACAGCCGCCTGCGCCAATGACCGCAACGCTGCCGGGCACGCCCGCCGCGGATGGCTTCCGCATGCCGGCGGAGTTCGAGCCGCATGCGGGCTGCTGGATGCTGTGGCCGGAGCGGCCGGACAACTGGCGCGAGGCGGCGCGCCCGGCGCAGCTCACCTTCGCGCGGGTGGCCGCCGCGATCGCGCAATTCGAGCCGGTGACGGTCGGGGTATCGAACCCGCACTACAGCGCCGCGCGCGCACTGCTGCCCGGGGGCGTGCGGGTGGTGGAGATGGCTCACGATGATGCCTGGATGCGGGATGTCGGGCCGACCTGCGTGGTGGATGCCCGCGGCGCGGTGCGTGGGGTCGACTGGCGCTTCAACGCCTGGGGCGGGCTCGAGGGCGGGCTGTACTTTCCCTGGGACCAGGACGATCTCGTGGCGCGCAAGGTGCTGGAGATCGAGCGGCTGGACCGCTACCGCGCGCCGCTGGTGAACGAAGGTGGCGCCGTCCACGTCGACGGTGAGGGTACGGCGCTGGTCACGGAGGAATGCCTGCTGAACGCCAATCGCAATCCGCGGCTGGCGCGCGAGGACATCGAGCGTGGCGTGCGCGACTACCTCGGGGTGAGCCACATCATCTGGCTCGGCCGGGGAGTGTTCAACGACGAGACTGGCGGGCACGTCGACAATCTCGCCTGCTTCGTGCGTCCCGGCGAGGTGTGCCTCGCCTGGACTGATCGCCGGCGCGACCCGCAGTACGCGATCTCACTCGACGCCTGGGAGCGTTTGCAGGACGCGCGTGATGCCCGCGGGCGTCGGCTCAAGGTGAGGCGCCTGCCGATGCCGGCACCGCTGCGCCTTCGCGCCCGTGAGGCCGCCGGGGTCGTCGCCCACGAGGGCACCCGGGAGCGCGTCGCCGGGGAGCGGCTCGCGGCGAGCTATGTTAACTTCTACATCGCCAACGGCGGCATCGTCATGCCGCTGCTGGATACACGCACCGACCGCACCGCGGCACGACGCCTGAAGAGCCTGTTCCCGGCGCGCCGCGTGGTGGGCGTGCCGGCGCGCGAGATCCTCCTGGGAGGCGGCAACATCCACTGCATCACGCAGCAGATCCCCGCAGGCGGGCGCGGGCGAAGACCACCGCCCGTCCGCGCTGCCGGCTGAAGGGTGGTGCGCAGCTGCGGCCCCTCTCTTCTTAAGTTAACGCCCCGACCCCGGCCCGTCGGTCCCGAGCGACAGCGCTCCGGGAACCCGAACTTGCGGTATCGTTCTCACGCATGCGTTGCTTAGCCTGGACGATGTTGATGGCGACCGCATTCGGGGCGGGAGCCGCCGGCCTGAGCGGCGAGTTCAACCCGGTGCTCAGGCAGCCGCATCATGCGAGCGTAGAAAACGCGACTGGCCGGGTCATCGTCAAATTCCGCCCCGCCAACAGCTCCCCGCAGAGAGCCAAGCTGCGATCGACGCAGGATCGCATCTCCGCTCTGATGGCACGCACCGGTCTGAAGCTGCGTGCCGTGCGCTCCGTTACCGACCTCCTGCATGGCATTCGCGTCGAGCCAGCAGTTGCCGGCGAGCCGATCGCGGCGACGGTCCAGCGCTTGCAGGCGGATCCCGAGGTCGAGTACGCGGAAGCCGAGCAGTGGCGCTACCCACACGCAACAACACCCGACGATCCCGTGTTCTCGCAGCAGTGGTACCTCCAGGGGAGCTCCGCCACGACACCGAGTGCCGTCGATGCCGTGACCGCCTGGGATACGACGACCGGCAGCACCGGGCTCGTCATCGCCGACCTCGACACCGGAGTGCGCTTCGAGCACCCGGACCTGCAGTGGGCGGGGTCGGGTGGGCGTCTGCTCCCGGGGTACACGTTCATCTCCGACGCCTTCGTTGCCAATGACGGCGATGCGCGGGATGCAGACGCCTCGGATCCGGGTGACTGGGTCGTCCAGGCGGACCTGAGCAGACCCGAATGCAATGGTGGAACGACAGCTAACAGCTCCTGGCACGGCACGCGCGTCTCCGGCATTCTCGGAGCGGTCAGCAACAACGGTGTCGGCATCGCCGGCATGACCTGGAGCGCGTGGCTCTTGCCCGTGCGCGTGCTCGGCAAGTGCGGGGGCACCGACCTGGACATCATTGCCGGCATGCTGTGGGCGGCCGGGATTCCCGTGAGCGGCGCGCCGAACAACCCCTATCCGGCCCGGATCGAGAACATGAGCCTCGGGGCCCCGGGCAGCTGCCTCCAGATCTACATCGATACCATCAGTCAGCTGGCCGCCAAGGGAGTGTTGGTCGTCGTTTCGGCGGGAAACGAGGGCGGGCCGGTTGCCTCGCCGGCCAACTGTCCCGGTGCTGCCGGTGTGGCTGGATTACGGCACGCGGGCACCAAAGTTGGATACAGCAGCCTCGGGCCGGAAGTTGCAGTCAGCAGCCCGGCGGGAAACTGCGTCAACACGGCAGGCGGACCGTGCCTGTATCCCATCACGACGACCTTCAATCAGGGTACTACCACACCCGGCGCGAGTGATTACACAGACCAGGTCAACACTCCGAATCTCGGCACGAGCTTTTCGGCGCCCATCGTCTCGGGCATCGCCGGTCTTATGCTCTCCGTAAACGGCAATCTGAACTCGACGCAGCTCATTGCGCGGTTGAAGGAGGGATCGCTGCCCTTTCCTCAGACTTCCTCCAGCCTCCCTGCGCCGCCAGCGTGCCCCACAGCGCCGCAGATGTGTCACGTACCCGCCGGTCCCAGCGACCTGCAGACTTGCGAATGCATCTGCACGCTGGATGGTCAGACCTGTGGCGCCGGAATGGCCAACGCCTCGGGGGCGCTCAACGCAGCGCTCCGGCCGATCGCGGCCGTGAAGCTTCCCGCGAGTGTCTCGGCTGCAATGAACGTCACGCTCGATGCGTCGGGCAGCGGTGCCGCGTGCAAGCACACAGTTGCCAGCTACCAGTGGGCGAGCAGCGATCCCGCCGGTCATCCGGTCAATCCCGCGACGGGTTCGTCCACGACCGTAATCGCACCGGCGAGCGGCACGTTCAACGTGACGCTGACGGTGACTGATGACGCCGGCAAGGTCGATCAAGCAACGGTTACCGTTAGCTCAACCGCGGCTACCAGCTCCGCTCCGGCGACGGCAGGCACCACCGCCTGCCTCACGGCCATTTCCGTCCCTTCTGGGGTGACGGTTTCCGTGTCGCCTCCCACTGGCAGCCTTCAGGCCGGAAGCGGCACTACGGAGACTCTTACCGCGACGGTCGGTAACACCGTCAATACGCAGGTGACCTGGCAGGTCGACACGGTCACCGGCGGCAATGCGACGGTCGGTACGATTTCGACCAGCGGGGTCTATACGGTTCCGGCGACGGTGCCGTCGCCCGCAACCGTGACTATAACGGCCGTGTCGGTCGACGATCCGACGCGCTCAGGGACCGCGACGATCACGATCACTGCGGCACAGGGCGGTGGCGGCGGTGGGGGCGGCGCCCTCGATGCGTTGAGCCTGCTGACGCTCGCGCTCGCGGGCCTGGCGCGGGGGCCCTTCAGCCATTACAACAGCCGCTGGGCGGCATCCAGCCAGGGACGCTGCGCCCGGCGGTAGTGACCCGGCGCGATGCGCGCCTGCTCGAGCAACTCGCGCGCCACCTTCTGCGCCTCGGCACGACGACCCTGGGCCTGCAGCAGCTGCGCGTAACGCACCGAGGCTTCGGCGCCGGGGTAGGAGGGCGCCAGCACCGCGTACTCCTCGAGCGCCTTCGGTACGTTGCCTTCCGCCTCGAGCGCCCGGGCGTACAGGAGATGCCCTGCCGGTGAGCGAAAATCCGGGTTGTGCCGGATGAGCTCATCGAGCGTGGCGCGCGCCGCGGATGCGTCGCCCTTGCCGAACTGCGCCTGCGCGAGTCCGAGCATGAGATTGGGGTCGTGCTCATACAGTCCGGTGAGTGCCTCGCGGTACTGACCGATCGCCTCCTCGTAGCGCTCATGGCGCACGAGTTCCTCCGCGTAGCGCTGCCGGCTCGCGACGTTGCCGGCGACACGCGCCTCGTTCTCGTAACGGCGCAGCTCCCGGCCCGGATCCACGGCCTGGCGCAAGCCGCGCGCGGTGCGCTGTGCGGCGCGACTGCGGAGCAGTTCGGGAAGAATCTCCACCGCGATGTAGGCAAGCGCTCCCGGCAGCGACAGCAGCGCGAGCACCCAGATCCAGATCTGGTTCCGTCCGGTCTTGACGACATGGATGATGAGCGCCACCTGGACGAGGATCGACAGAATCAGAACCGACATTCCCTTTGTCTCCGCAATCTAGGGGTGCGCCGCCGCTCCCGGTGGCAGCGCGAAGGCGATGACGTAGTCGCCGCGTGGCGTGCCGAGCGGGCCGTGGCCGCCGGCGCTGATGACGAGATATTGACGCTGGTTGCGACCCACCCTGTAGGTCATGGGCGTGGCCTGACCGCCCGCGGGCAGCTTGTACTTCCACAGCTCGCGTCCGGTCTCGATGTCGAAGGCACGCAGGTAGCTGTCCAGGGCCGCGGCGACAAACACCAGGTCGCCGTCGGTCGCAATCGGTCCGCCCATGTTCGGCATCCCGAAGTCGCGTGAGGGCACGAACCAGGGCGTGAGCCCTTCGGTCGAGCCGAGCGGCACCTGCCAGACGATGCGCGCATGGCGCAGGTCGACGCTCACCAGCGTACCCCAGGGCGGCGCGGTGCACGGCAGGTCCCAGGGCGAGAGCAGCGGCTCGCGGCGCATGGCATAGGGCGTGCCCGCCTGCCGGGCGAACTCGGAATGCGGAAAACGGTCCGAGCGCGCGTCACGCTCGAAGTCCTGTGGTGAGATGAGCGTGACCACCATCGGTAAATGATTGACGGCCGCGATGACGCGCTCGCGCTGCTCGTCGAACACGATGCCGCCCCAGTTCACGCCGCCGATGTAACCGGGTGACAGCAGCGTGCCGCGCGTGTCCGGCGGGGTGAAGATGCCTTCGTTGCGCAGCGAGGCGATGAGCTCGCGGCATTTGCCGCGATCCCAGAAAGTGAGGCCCCAGGCATCGCCGGGTTGCACCGAGCGCTGGGAGGTCAGCGCGGGGAGCGACGAGAACGGCTGCGTGAACCAGGCCTGCTCGCCCGGGACATGGCTCGTGGGCACGGGTCTCTCGATGATCGGGAACAGTGGTTGCCCGCGGGTGCGCTCGAACACGTACAACATACCGGTCTTGGTCGCCTGGATGACCGCCGGTACGGGCACTCCCTGCACCTCGATGTCCCCCAGCACCGGCTGCGCCGCGAGGTCGTAATCCCACAGGTCGTGGTGGATGAGCTGCTGCTGCCACACGAGCCGGCCGCTCCTGGCATCGAGCGCCAGCAGCGAGTCGGCGAAACGATTGCTACCCAGGCGCATGCCGCCGTAGAAGTCGGGGCTCGCCGAACCGGTCGGGACCAGCACCAGGCCGTGCTCCTCGTCGACCGACATCACGCCCCAGGCGTTGCCGGCGCCGGTGCCCGCGGCCTGTGCAAGGTTCCACTCGGACGCCGCCGGGTGCGAGGGCGAATCCGGCAGCGGGTCGAAGGACCACAACTGGGCACCGCTCTGGGCGTCGTAGGCGCGGATGACACCGCGCTCCACGTCGGTGGCGCGGTTGTCGCTGATCGCGGAACCCACTATCACCGCATTGCCGTAAACGGCCGGCGGGGAGGTCGCCAGGTACGCGCCCGGATCGCGAATGCGCACACCGCGCGTCAGATCGACCTGGCCGCGATCGCCGAAGTCGTCGCACGGGCGACCGGTTTCGGCATCGAGCGCCAGCAGGCGTGCGTCCAGCGTGCCGGTGAACACCCGCCGCCGGCACGGACCGGGCTGCCGGGCCTCGCCGCTCTCCCAGACACTGACGCCGCGGGAACTGACTTCGGCGTAGCGCCGGGCGCGATCGATGCGCGGATCGAAGCGCCAGCGCGCGCGCCCGGACTCCGGATCGAGTGCGATCACGATGTTCGTGCCGGTCTCGAGATACAAGAGACCGAACGCGAGCACCGGGGTGGCTTCGAAGGTGAGCTTGCCGGCGCGCGCCAGCCCCGCGCCCAGCTCGGCGGTGCGATAGGTCCAGGCGACCGACAGCCTGGAGACATTGGTGCGGTTGATCTCATCGAGGCTCGAGAAGCGCTGGCCAAACGCATCACCGCCGTAGTAGCCCCAGTCGCTGGCATCCGGCGACTGCGCAAGCGCGGCGCGCGCCGCGGCGATGCACAGCGCCGTCACGCACAGCCTGCCGGCCAGGCGTGCGGGCAGCGTGGCGCCGCCACGCGCGCCGGCAACACCGCGGGACCGTATCATGGTGGGCATTATCCGCGATGCCGCGCGTCCACTGCGAGCCTCAAGCGCGCCCGCCCCCGCATGCTGGTATTCTTGCCCACGTGAGTTCAACACGGGCGGTCACGCCCCGTCTCGGGGTACTGAGTCTCATCCTCGCAGTTCAGTCGCTCGCGGCTCCCGCCATCAGCAACGCCCGGAGTGCCGCCGATCAGCCCGGCGCCGCGCAGCTCAGCGCCCACCGGCCGCGTGTTGGCCTGGTCCTTTCCGGCGGTGGCGCACGCGGAGCGGCGCACATCGGCGTGCTGAAGATCCTGGAGCAGATGCGCGTACCGATCGATGCGATCGCCGGCACCAGCATGGGCGCGGTCGTCGGCGGCCTGTACGCGAGCGGTCTGTCGGCGCGCGACATCGAGAAGATCATGACCTCGATCAACTGGCAGGACGCGTTCCGCGACCGCCCACCGCGCGAGGATCTGACGCTGCGGCGCAAGCAGGAGGATGAGAGCTTCCTGGTGAAGTTTCCGCTCGGCGTGCGCGCCGGCCATATCCTGCTGCCGAAGGGGTTGGTCCAGGGCCAGGGGCTCACGCAGATGCTGCGCCGGCTGACACTGCCGGTGGCGCGTATGAGCGACTTCGACCGGCTGCCGACGCCGTTTCGCGCCGTGGCCACCGACCTCGAGAGCGGTGATGCGGTGGTCATGGGCTCGGGCGATCTGACCAGCGCGATGCGCGCCAGCCTGTCGGCGCCCGGAGTATTTGCGCCCGTGGAGCGCGAGGGGCGGCTGCTGGTCGACGGGGGCATCGCCGACAACATCCCGGTCGATATTGCGCGCGCCATGGGTGTGGACGTGGTCATCGTGGTGGATGTCGGCTTTCCGCTGCTGCCACGCCGGCAGTTGAGCAGCGCCCCGGTGATCTCCAGTCAGATGCTGGCGATTCTCATCCGGCGCAATGCCCAGGCGCAGCTCGCCACGCTCACGCCGCAGGACATTCTCATCCAGCCGGCGCTCGGTGACGCGTCGTCGTTCGACTTCGGCATCGTCGCGCGCGTGATCGCGATGGGCGAGGCCGCGGCGCGCGGCAAGGCCGGGCAGCTCGCGGCGCTCAGCGTGAACGAGCAGGATATGCAGCGCTACGTGCAGCGTCGCGAGTCCTCACGCGCGCCGCCGCCGCGCATCGACTTCGTGCGCGTCGATCCGGGATCGGAGCGCTATGGACCCGCTGCGAGCAGCCTGTTCCGAGACCTGACCGGCAAAGCGCTCGATCCGGATACGATCGCGCGCCGCGTGACCGAGCTCTATGGGCGCGGCGGCCTCGATACGCTCGACTACCACGTGATCGGGGACCAGAGCCGCTACGGCCTGGCGCTCGATGCGCGCCCGAACTCCCAGGGTCCGAACTACCTGCGTTTCGGGCTCAGTCTGCAGGACGACTTCCAGGGCAACTCCACGTATAACGCCGCCATCCGCTTCGTGATGGCGGATATCACCCGCAATGCCGGCGAATGGGTCACGGATCTGCAGATCGGCAGCCTTTCCCAGATCTCGACCGAGCTGTTCCTGCCGCTGGCGCAGTTTTCCGGCTGGTTCGTCATGCCGCATGTGGCGGACCGGAGCCGCGACGTGGACGTGCTGCAGGGACAGAACCTGCTGGCCGAGTACCGCGTGCACACCTTCGCCTACGGTCTGGATTTCGGGCACCAGTTCGGCAACTGGGGAGAGATCCGCGCCGGCGCGCAGCTCGAGCAGGGTCATTTCCGCCTCAAGATCGGCGACCCTGCGGATCCGAATCTGCCGCAGCAGAGCTTTGCGTCCTTCGACACGCGCAACTACTTCGTGCGCTTCACCTACGACCGGCTCGACGACATCAACTTCCCGCACCGCGGCCAGCGGGCGACCCTGCAGTGGAGCGGGGTACGCAATGCGACCGGCGCGGAGCAGACCTCCGACCAGGTGACGCTCAACTATCTCGGCGCCCACTCGTTCGGGGGCGATACGCTGGCGTTCTCGGCGTCCGCAGGCATGACCCTGCAGTCCAGGCTCACGGACATCAACCTGTTGTTTCCGCTCGGAGGCTTTCTCAACCTCTCGGGGCTCAGGGCAAATTCGCTCACCGGGCCGGATTTCGGTATTGCCCGCGTGTTGTACTATCGGCAGATCGGCCGCGGCGGACCCGGGTACCTGGACGTGCCGACCTACCTGGGCCTGTCGCTCGAGGCGGGCAACGTGTGGCAGAAGCGCAGCGACGCGCGCTTCGGCAACATCGAGAAGGACGCCAGCGTATTTCTGGGAATGGACACATTCCTGGGTCCGGTGTATCTGGCCACTGGCTTCGACCAGCACGGCAACCAGGCGTTCTATCTGTTCCTGGGGCGGACTTTCTAGGTGCGCAGGGCGGGAGCGCCGCGCAGCTTAAAGGCGCGCGCCGCGGTGGCTACGGGCGCGGCGGCGTATCCGCCGGGAGCCGGCGGCCCTCAGCCGTCGCCGGTCGGAATGATGGCAGACGTCTCCGCCATCAGGATCACCGCGCGCTCGGGCGCGCGCGTGCGGTGCACCACGCCCTTGGGCACGACGAATCCCTCCAGCGGCTGCAGATCGATGCTCCGGTCCTCCAGGTCGATGATGAAGTGACCTTCGAGGACGAAGAAGAACTCATCGTCATGCTCGTGCTTGTGCCAGTGGTATTCGCCCTGCATGACACCGAGCCGGATGACCGAATCGTTGACCCTGCACAGAGTCTGGTTGTACCAGCGGTCCTTGCACTGAGCCACGAGCGCGGGCACGTCCACGACGCTCAAGGGAGCGAACCTGACGTCCAGGTGCGTGGCGTAGGGATAGTCTGCCGGGTCGGTCATGGCGTCATCTACAGCCCGCGGCTCTCGGCGAGCTTCTCGATCTTCTGGAACACGAGCGCAGGTTTGTCGCCGGCGCGCGAGTACTCGTGCCTGCGGCTCATTTCGGCCAGCGCGGCGTCACGCTCCGCCGGGGTGGGGTACCAGTGCTGCCGCTGCCAGTCCGGTCCCAGGAGCTTGCGGAACGGATCCCCCGGCGGCAGGCTCACGCGGATCCCGTAAGGGCGCAGCTTCTCGATCGGCGGGGAGCAAAGGTTCTGCGGTTGACTGATGCCCATGCCCCCGGGAGCTTAAGGTGCGGCGCGCGGGGGCCGCAAGCCGCCGTGCGCCGGGCCTGCGTAGCATCCGGGGCTTGAGTCGAGCGACGACCGTCCCCACACTGATATGCCCCTCGCGCAGGAGGCTCACGCCATGGCGCCGCTCCGCAAGAAATCGACGATGCCGACAAGGGAGGCCGCCTTGCCCGGACGCGGCACACCGCTCACGGTACCGGAGAAGCATTTCGTGAACGGGCATCGCATTGTGCCGCCGTTCCCGGTCGGCTTGCGCGAGGCCGTGTTCGGCATGGGGTGCTTCTGGGGCGCAGAACGGCTCTTCTGGGAATTCCCCGGGGTGTACTCCACCGCGGTGGGCTACGCGGGCGGCTTCACTCCCCATCCCACGTACGAGGAGGTCTGCACCGGGGAGACCGGTCATGCGGAAGTCGTGCGCGTGATCTACGACCCGCAGAAGATCCGCTATGAGGATCTGCTCAAGGCGTTCTGGGAGTCGCACGATCCTACGCAGGGCATGCGGCAGGGGAACGACGCCGGCACCCAGTACCGCTCGACGATCTACGTGTCGGACCCGACACAGCGCGAGTCGGCCGAGGGGTCGCAGCGCGCGTACCAGGCGCGCCTTACGGCCGCAGGGCGGGGCGCAATCACCACGGAGATTCGCGACGCGCCGGAGTTTTTCTACGCCGAGGACTATCACCAGCAGTATCTGGCGAAGAATCCGGATGGCTACTGCGGGATCGGGGGATGCGGGGTGCCCTTCAAATCCGCGGAGTTACAAAGTGGGTGAGAAGACGTAGTCGCTGGATCGGCGCCGTCCAGGTCACCGACGTTCGAGCGCGCCACTTCCGCTGCCAAAGCACCTGCAGCATCGCCCCGCGTTCAACCGTGATCACCGTCACAGTTTCCGCGAGACACCCGGGGACCGATGGTTCAAATCTTGACACCGACGCTAATCACGGTCGTCAGTCTGCTGCTAAAAGTTAAAGGATGAAGATCCGTGCGAAGGTCGCGACGCTGATCGCGACTTTGTTCGCCACCCTGGGCGTAACGGCAATCTTTGTCGCCAGCTATGTGCTGATGCCGAGCTTTGCCGCACTCGAGCATACCGAGGCCGACGTCGCGATGCGGCGCATTCAATTCGCCCTGGATCGGACGTTCGCACAGCTCGAGCTTTCCGCAGGTAGCTGGGGAAACTGGACCGACGCCTGGCGCTTCGCGCAAGACCACAACCAGACATTCATCACTGAACAGATTACCCTCGCAGGCCTCAAACAGCTCAACGTCAGCACGCTGATATTCACCGACCTGAGTGGGCGTTTTATCGCGGGCGCGGCTCTTGACTTGCAAACCGACAGGTCGCTCGATCTGGACTTGGCGGTTCGCCAGACGCTGCCGCAGGACTTCCCATGGCGCGGCAATTTAGAGGCTGGGCGACCGGCTCATGGCTTTCTGCAAACCAATCGTGGAATCCTGCTGCTGGCCGCCGGGCCGGTGCTGGACGGCTTTGCGCATGGGCCGCCGCGCGGCATGGTGATCATGGGCAGGGTGATATCGCCTCAGGAGGTCGCGGCGATTGGTGCTCAGGCACAGGCGCATGTTTCGATGTTGCCGTCTTCCAACTCGCGTGGTGCGAATCGGCAGGTCGAAACGGAGCGTTTCATACAGGTCTACCACGCCTATGATGACATTTACGGTCATCCCATCTTGACGCTGCGAGTCGACGTACCGCGGGAGATCACACAGCGGGGCTATGCAGCGGTGTACTACGCGTTCGCGTACCTCATGATTGCCGCCGTGATGATCGTCGTATTGCTGGTCATTCTCCTGAATCGCACGGTCTTGAATCCACTCGCTCGAGTCACTCGCCATGCGGTCGCGATCGGTGAAGGCGCGGATCCGACAACCCGGCTCGATTTCAAGGGGACGGATGAAATCGCGGTCCTGGCGCGCGAGTTCGACCGTATGGTGGAGCACGTCGTGCGGCTCGCCTATAGCGATTCGTTGACAGGGCTGCCGAATCGCGAACAGGCGCACCGCCATCTGCGCGCAGCGCTCGCCGATTCGCAGCCTGGACGCCTGCTGGCGCTCATGTATATCGATCTGGACAATTTCAAGCGCATCAATGACACCCTCGGCCACAGCATCGGCGACGAAGTCCTGATTACGGCAACCGAGCGGCTGCGTAAGGCGCTGCGCAGCGGCGGGGAACGCAGCCCCGATGAGCTTTCCATCGCCCGGTCCGGCACTCTCGCCCGCCTGGGCGGCGACGAGTTCATGGTGGTGCTGACCGGGATCGGCAGTAGCGACGATGCCGCGCGTGTGGCCGAACGGCTGATCGCCGCACTGCACGAGCCCATGCAGCTCTCGCGTCACACCATCGTGATTACGCCGAGTATTGGGATTGCGATCGCGCCGACCGACGGCACCGACGCTGGCTTGCTGCTGCGTCATGCCGATCTCGCGATGTACTTCTGCAAGCGCCGTGCGCCGGGCATTTATGCCTTCTTCGACGCCTCGATGAACGAAGGCGTCCTGCAACGCTACACGATCGAGAGCAAATTGCGCGGCGCGCTCGAGCGCGGTGAATTGTCCTTGCACTATCAGCCGCAGATCAACATGCGCACGGGTGACGTGACAGGGATGGAAGCGTTGTTGCGCTGGACTCATCCAGAACTGGGTTCCGTGCCGCCGGCCGAGTTCATTCCGATCGCCGAGGCGACCGGGCTGATCGTTCCGATCGGTGAATGGGTGCTGCGGACCGCGTGCCAGCAGGCCAAGAAGTGGCATGACGAGGGCCTCGCGAGTCCGCGCATCGCGGTCAACGTCGCCGCTCCACAATTCGCCATGCACAATTTCGCCGCCCAGGTCGCAACGATCCTCACTGAGACCGGGCTCACGTCTACGCTGCTGGAGCTCGAGATTACCGAATCGATGCTGATGCTGGAGGAGGCACGGGCGGCGCGCGTGCTCGGGGAACTGCACACCATCGGCGTATCGATCGCGATCGATGACTTCGGCACCGGCTACTCCAACTTCCAGCGGCTGCGCCGCATGGCGATCGACCGGCTCAAGCTGGATCGCTCCTTTATTCGAGATCTGGGCAGCGACAGCGGCGATCGCGCGATTGCCGCGGCCATCCTGGCGATGGCGCGGGCGCTCGAGGTGGAAGTGATCGCGGAAGGCGTCGAGTCGTTCGCGCAGTTCCGCTTCCTGCAGGAGCACCAGTGTGCGCACTGCCAGGGGTTCCTGCTGAGCCGCGCTTTGCCGGCCGGCGAGGCGCGCCTGCTGCTCGAGCGCGCCCGCGAGAAATTCGAAGGCAGCCCGACCCAACGCCTACGTCGCCTCAGCCGCGCCGAGGGCTGAGAAGGAAGACACTCTCAAGACCTCAAAACTGCCTGAGGAGGAGGCGGGCGCACTCGAACGATTGTGCGTGCCAGCGTAGCGTGGGACGATTTCGTGAGCCGAATACGGGAGCTGAGGGATGAACGCACGTGTTGCCCTGGTCACGGGCGGCGGCCGGGGGATCGGGCGCGAGGCGGCGCTGCTGCTGTCGGCAGCGGGAGCGCGCGTGATGGTCGTGGCGCGCAACGCGACGGAACTGGCGGCCGTTGGCCTCGAATACGTCGCGGCCGACCTCGGCACCGCCGCGGGCTGCGCCCTGGCGGTCGCCGAGACCGAGCGACGACTGGGGCCGATTGACGTGCTGGTCGTGAACCACGGTATCGGCTCGGCCCACGAGCGGCTCGTGTGGGAGCAGGACCCCGAGGTCTGGCGCGAGACGATGCGCATCAATCTCGACGGTCCGTTCGAGCTCGCGCGGCTGACGGTCGGCAGCATGTGCAAGCGCGGCTTCGGCCGGCTCGTATTCACCAGCTCGACCGCCGGCGAGAAAGCGGAACGCTCCGGCAGCGCGTACACCGCCTCCAAGCATGGACTTATCGGGCTCGCACGCGCGGTCGCCCAGGACGCTGGGCCGTTCGGAGTCACATCCAACGCAGTGCTGCCTGGCTGGGTGCGAACGGCAATGGCCGAGCGCTCGGCGCAGTCGGAGGCCGAACGGCGCGGCATCAGCGTCGAGCAGGTGTGGCGCGAGCGCGCCGCCATTTACCCGCAAAACCGGGTGCTGGAGCCGCGCGAGGTCGCGCAGGTGATCGCGTTCCTGTGCAGCGACGCTGCCGGGGGCGTGAACGGTGAGGCGATCACCGTGGCGCTCGGGGGCATTTGGTAGACGTTCGGATCCCGAAGCTACGCGCTCACTCTGAGGTCGGTGGCGCGCGCTTCCGGCCCCAGAGCCGTTACGAGAATCAGTGCGATCACCACCGCCGCCAGCGTCCACGAGAGGACGTGCGCGTAATCGCCGCCGTGCGATTCGGCGAAGCCCGCCTGAAATGGCGCCATCCGCGACATTGCCAGGTTGCCGAGTTGATAGGCGAAGCCCGGCAGGATGGCCCGTACCGAGGGCGGTGACAGCTCGTTGAGATGGGCGGGCACGATGCCCCACGCGCCTTGCACCATGAACTGCATGAGGAACCCGCCGACCGCTAGCATGACGGCAGTGTGCGAGTAGGCCCACAGTGGGATCATAGGCAGTGCGAGCGCAGCCGCCAGCGCGATCGCGCCTCTGCGACCCAGCCGCTCGGACAGCGCCCCGAAACAGATCCCGCCCGCCAGCGCCCCCAGGTTCATGACCAGGGCGATGTTACCGGTTGTCTGTGCGGAGAAGCCGTGCTGCACCTGCAGGAAGGTCGGATACAGATCCTGCGAGCCGTGCGAGAAGGCGTTGAAGCAGGCCATCAACAGGACCAGATAGCACAGCGTCGGGAAGTAGCCTTTCACCGCAGCCCAGAGGACGGCGGCTGATGCGCGCCGCGCCACGACGCCCGCCACCCAGGCCGGGGATTCCTCGACTCCGTAGCGGATGTACAGCACCAGCAGCGCCGAAGCCGAGCTGACGATGAACAGGCCGCGCCACCCGACGTGAACGAACAGACACGCAAACACGATCGACGCCAGCAGATAGCCGATCACGTAGCCTTCCTGGAGCAGTCCGGAGAAAAAGCCGCGGCCCTTCGCCGGCAGCGTCTCGAGGGCCAGCGCGGCACCCACGCCCCACTCTCCGCCCATGGCGAAGCCGAACAGCGCACGCAGCGCGAGCAGGGTCGCGAGATTGGGCGCGAAGGCCGTGGCGAGTTGCACCGCCGAGTAGCTGGCGACGTTCAGCATCAGAATCGGCCGTCGGCCATGCTTCTCGGCCAGCCAGCCGAACACCAGTGCCCCGAGCGGACGGCACGCCAGGGTGAGGAAGATCCCTTCGGCCACCGACTTCACGCCGGTGTGAAACTCGCCGCTGATCGCCTTCAGACAGAAGACGAAAATGAAGAAGTCGAACGCGTCCAGCGACCACCCACCGAGCGCGGCAAAGTACGCGTGGAATTGGGCCCGCGTCAGCGTCCGCAAGGGGTTAGCCACGACTGCTGCGATCGGGTTACGGAAGGGAATGGATTACGGTGCGCTCTTCAATGCCATCGGCAGCGCCAGGCTGGATGGTAGTACGTATTTGGGCACGTCGTTGGGTCGCATTACAATCCCCATCCATGAAGCCCGTCCAGGCAGGGACGTCATCGTGCGACGCTAAAACTACCGCGGCGACTGCCGATGACGCCTCGCCGGGACCCGGTATCACAAGCTGGCCCCGGCTCGCGGATCTCGAGAGGTACTATCCGCCGGACGCAGATCGCCAGGGCATCGCGGGTATGGTCCTGATAGAGGTTACGCTCGATCGGCACGGGCGCCCCACCGAAGCCCTCGTGCTCGGCGAAGAACCGCTCGACATGGGCTTTGGCGCCGCCGCGTCGGCTTTAGCGCATGTCATGGTGTACAGCAATCCCACCGGACAGGCGGCGCAACTCAAATTCAAAGTCAAATTCGCGCCCGGCAGGGAGCACGCCGCCGCGACGCAGGACACTAAAATACTTCCTTAAGTCCGCTCGCTGCTTCGCGCCTGGAGCTCGGCGGACGGCATTGGCTCTGTCCGGCCGGCTTTGCCGGAGGCCCAGGCTTGATCTCCAGGGCTACTTGATGGTCGCGGCGCCGACCCTGCAGGCGACCTCGTCCTGCGAGCCGGTCCCCCCGGAGCAGCCGATCGCGCCGACCAGCTTGCCAGCCTGTACCAGCGGGATCCCGCCGCGCGAAGCGATGACCCCGTCGAGCGTCATCACATAGTGGAAATTGCTCTGCTGAATGGCGTTCTCGAACACCTTGGTTTCGCGACGGAAAGTCGCGGCAGTGCGCGCCTTGTGCTCGGCGATCCGGATTGACGCGAGCTGCGCCCCGTCCATGCGCTGGAAGGCGACCAGGTTGCCTCCCGAGTCCACCACCGCAACGTTCAACTTCCAATCATGCTTCCTGGCTTCGGCGACAGTCGCGGCAATGGCAGCCTCAGCGTGCTCGAGCGATATGGGTGCGCCATAGGGGATGTCGAACGGCATCTTCTCCGGCACGACATCCAGCGGACTGGCCGCGGGTGTCTGTTGCGCATGGATGGGCGTGGGGCCAGGCAAGGCGGTGCCCAGCACGGCCAGGATCACGACAGATCGTGCCGACATGACGGTCCTTTCGTGTTGCCTCGGGATTGCGAGTCTACCGCTTCTGCAGGATCGGAAGGCGGCGCCGACTTCGCGGCCGTGGGATGTGCACGCTGTGTCGTCGCCGACTCGATGCGCAGGCCCGCTCCCGCGGTTTGACGGTGCCGGCGTAACAGGCATAGATTCGCGGATTCGCAGGAAGCCCCGGAGGGAGCCATGAACACTTTGATTGGGGTTGCTGCTTTCGGTCTCACCCTGGTTGCCACCGCGTGTTCGGCGGGCCCGCCCCCAACCTCCGGACCACCGACTTCCAAGCCTGCACCGCCAGCGCCAACCGGCTTCGACGACAAGAGTAACGGCGTCGCAGACGATCCGACGCACCAGGCAGACCAGGCGAAATTCGAGGAATTCGAGGCGATCCCGGATGGCCTCGGTCCGCTCTTCAATGCGCAGTCCTGCCGCGAGTGCCACCAGAACCCGGTCAGTGGCGGCATCAGCCAGGTCCTGGAGCTGCGTGTCGGCCACAAGGGCCCGGACGGCAGCTTTCAGAACCCGGACATTCCGATCAACGGCGGTTCCGTGGTCATCAAGGGGCGCACGCTGGTGAACCAGCGCGCCATCTGTCCCAACGCCGCCTTCCCCACCACCGACATTCAGGAGCGGGTACCGGACTCGGAAAATATCCGCACCTTTCGCATTTCTGTGAATCTTCTCGGCGACGGCTTCGTGGAGGCAGTCGACGATTCGACCCTGATCGAAATTTCCAGAAAACAATGTCACAAGGATCACGGCAGGATTTGCGGCCTGGTTCTCTACGTCCCGATCCTGGAGGCCCTGGGCGTGACTCGGGTCGGACGGTTCGGTTGGAAGAACCAGCACGCCAGCCTGCTTTCATTCTCCGCCGATGCCTACCTCAACGAAATGGGAATCACCAACGCCCTCCTTGAGGACGAAGTGACCGACCTGTGCAACACGGTGAGCAAGCCGAACAACAAACCCGAAGCGGACGGCCTCGCCGACATCGATCACTTCGCACGCTTCGTGCGCGCGACCAAGGCTCCGGCGCGCGACGCCCGGCAGGCTGCGACTGCTGCGGCGAGGAAAGGCGAGACGCTGTTCGCCAAGGTCGGCTGCGACATCTGCCACGTCCCGACGATGACCACCGCACCCGCCGGCACCGTGGTGAACGGCGGGAAATTCGCCATTCCCGAGGCACTCGGCAACAAGACCTTCTATCCCTACGGCGACTTCCTGCTGCACGACGTCGGCACCGGTGATGGCATCGGCATCGCCATGGCGGAGCACTACGGCAAGCACATGTACGAGATCAAGTGGAAGGGTCTGTCGCTCGAGGCCCATCGCTCCACCGCCAACCGCATGCGCACGCCTCCCCTCTGGGGGGTGCGTACGCATCCGATGCTGATGCATGACGGCGCGTCGATGACGTTCCGTGATGCCATCCTCCGCCATCGCGGCGAAGCCAGCGAGGTGACGGAGCGCTTTCAAAGGCTGAACCAGGACGATCAGCAGGCGATCGTCGAATTCCTGAAATCCCTGTGAGAGAACAGCGTTGCGCCGCGCGCCAGGCGCGCGGCGCTGCTGCGCCGATACAGGAACAGGAGCAGCGCCAGCACGGTGCCCCCAGGCAGCAGCATCTCCAGCATCAGGTACGGACCCACCCGCCGCGCCGCCTCCCCCATCACCCCCATGCTCCTCAGGACAGACTGCATTTGCGGCTCCTCGGTCGGGTAGTCATCGCGTACAGCAGATAGACGAACGAGGGCGCTCGAAATCGACACCAGCGCGCATCGCCTGGTGGCTGGAGCGGAGCACGGCCGCTGTCAGAGCCGTGGGCGCGGGTATAGACTGACAGGCCAAGCCATGACCGAAGTTCCGGCAACGTCCCGGCGCCGCGACCGAGGGCGTGCCCAGCGCTCTACCGGTCCCTCGCTCGCGCCCCTGCCGCGGCTCACCAATCCCTGGAGGCCGCTGGAAATCCTGACCGCCGAGCAGGTGGAACGTATTCTGGTCGCCGCCTTCCAGGTTCTGGAGGAGGCGGGTCTCGAGATCCGCAGCCCCGCGGCACGCGAAGCCTACCGCCGTGCCGGCGCCCTGGTGGACGAGTCGACCCAGATGGTCCGCCTGGGGCGCGACATGGTCGAGGCGCATCTCGCCGACGCACCCGAGCGCTTCGTGCTCCATGCCCGCAATCCCGGGCGGCATCTGCACGTCGGCGACAATGTGGTCAATTTCGGGCCCGTCACCGGCGCCCCGCACATCCGCGATCTCGAGGGCGGACGGCGCTACGGTGACCTCGCAGGGTTCCGCAACATCCTCAGGCTCACCCACAAGCTCGGCATCCTGCACTGGCAGGGTGGCATCGTGGTCGAGCCGGTCGACATCCCGGTGGCGGTCCGGCATCTGCGGACCTATCAGGCTCACATCGAGTGCGCGGATATCGTGTGGGCGGCGCGCGGCATCGGCGGCGTGCAGGCGCAGGATGCGATCGCCATGTCGGCCATCGAGCACGGCTGCACGGTCGAGGAGCTGGGCGCGCGTCCGACGCTGATGACGGTGACCAACGTCAACTCACCGCGCCGGGTGGATGAGGAGATTCTCGACAACATCATGGTGATGGCCCGCCATGGCCAATGCGTGGTCATCACGCCCTTCACGCTCATGGGGGCGATGGCTCCGGTGACGCTGGCCGGCGCGCTGGCGCAGCAGACGGCCGAGGCCCTGGGCGTCGTCACGCTGTGCCAGATGCTGCGCCCCGGCACCCCGTGTGTGATCGGAGGCTTTACCTCCAACGTCGACATGCGCACCGGCTCGCCCGCGTTCGGCACGCCGGAATATTGCAACGCGGTGCTGGCGAGCGCGCAGATCGGGCGCCGCCTCAGGATCCCGGTGCGCACCAGCGCGGTGAATGCTTCGCCGGTGGTGGACGCGCAGTCGACCTATGAGACCGCGTTCTCGCTGCAGGCGGCGATCCTCAGTCACAGCCATCTGATCAACCATGCGGCTGGTTGGCTGGAAGGCGGATTGTCGGCCTCGCTCGAGAAGATCGTCGTCGACGCGGAACTGCTGCGCAACTGGGCCGAGATGCTCAAGCCGGTCAGCTTCAGCGACGACGACCTCGCGGTGGAGGCGATCAAGGATGTCGCGGTAGGCGGGCACTTCTTCGGCTCGGCGCACACGCTCGCCCGCTACGAGTCCGCGTTCTATCGTCCGCTGCTCTCGGACTGGTCGAACTTCGAGAACTGGACCGACGCCGGCGCCCGCAATGCCAGCGAGCGCGCCACCGGCATCTGGAAGAAGATGCTCGCGGAGTATCTGCCGCCGCCCCTCGACCCCGCCGTCAAGGAGGCGATCGACGCGTACGTGGCTCGCAGGACGCGTGAGCTCGGGGACACGGCGCCCGCGTGAGCGAATGGATCATGAACGCCCGCATGTACGCGGTCACTCCCGCGGTGGAGGCCGGTTGGCGTGCGCTGCTCGCGCACATCGCGCAGGACGCATGCGTGCCGCTCACCTATGTGCCTTATCCGGCGCCGCAGCCCCTCGAGCAGCTGTGGGCGCGGGGCGATCTGGGGTCGGTGCTCATGTGCGGGTACCCGATCGCGCTGAAGCTCGCGGCGGTGACCCCGATCGCAGCTCCCATCCCGCGCGCGGAGTGGGCGGCTCATCGTGCCGTGTATCGCTCGGACCTGATCGTGCGGCAGGACGCTCCCTACCACGCGCTCGAGGACACCTTCGGCGCTCGCGCGGGCTGGACGGTCGCGCACTCCCAGTCCGGATTCAACGCCTTCAGGCACCATCTGCTGGCCTACCGCACGCCGCAGCGGCCGGCGCTCTACGCCGAGATGGTCGGAAATCTGCTGACCGCGCGCAACGTCCTTGACGCCGTGCGCGAGGGACGCATCGACGTCGGACCGCTCGATGCCTACTGGCACCTGCTGATCGCCCGTCACGCGCCGCATCTGACGGCCGGCATTCGGGTGCTCACCTCGACACCCGTGACACCGATGCCCGCGTTCGTCGCCGCCGCGGCCGCTCCCGCGGATATGGTGGCGCGACTACGCACGGCGTTCACACGCGCCGCTCAACGGTCCTGGTTCGGTCCGTTCGCCGATCTTCTGCTGCTCGAGGGCTTTGCGGAGGCGAGCGAGGGGGCGTTCGCGCCGCTGCTGCAATGGGACGCGCAAGCGCAGGCGGCCGGATTCGGTCTGCCGGCCTGATCGATCGGCGAGTCGCTCACCGCCCGACCCGCGCTCAGGCGGGTAGTACAGGCACCCGGCCGCTCGGGTGCTGGGGTGTATCGTGCGGACGAAACAGGAAGCGGCGCGCCACGTCGAAGTAGGTGCGATAGACGAGCCCGCCGTTTTCCGCGATCAGGCGCTCGCGATTGAGGCGGTAGCGGGCGGGGTACTCGTACCACGGGATCGCCGGCGCTTCGTGGTGCAGCGCGTGCAGATTGTTGAACAGATAAAGCGGACCGAGGATCCAGGAGCCCTCGACGATGGCGATCCGCGCGCGCACCTGCGGCCGTGCGCGATGCTCGGCGAAAGAGCGAATCAGTGTCAGGCTGGTTCCGGGGATCGCCATGGCCAGGACGTAGATCGAGAGCGGCATGCCGCAGACGATCTTCACCCAGACGATGACCGGGATGCACCACAGCAGGTGCTCGAGCCACACCGCCCGCACCCCGTCCGCGTTGCGGTTCAGTGCGCGCGCTTCGGCTCTGAGAAAGCGGCCGATTGCCCAGAAGGCGCCGACCGTGACCCGCCCGGCGAGAGTCTGTTGCAGCTGCACGATCACGCGCGTCACGGGTTTGAGGCGTGCCCAGTCCTGCGGTGTCCAGTAGTAGGACTCCGGGTCATCGAGCGGATCGGTGATGCGCTCGTCGATGTGGTGCGCCCGGTGACTCTGCCGGTAACGCTCGAATGGCAGCCACAGTGACAAGGGCACGATGGCGATCAGCCGGTTGACGCCGTCCCAGCGGGTCGGATGCCCGTGCACGATCTCATGCTGCAGCGAACCGTGCAGCGTGATCAGCACCGCGGCGATGGGGGCCACGATTGCCAGCGGCCAGTGGCCGTAAGCAAAGGTAATCGCGAGCCAGCCGCCATAGGTAACCAGGGCGATGAGCAGCGTCGGCAGTTCCACCGCCACGCGGCGCGTGTGGCGCGCGGCGCCTGCGCCGGGCGCATCCGCTTCGGTGGTAGTTACGGCGAGGTGGTTCAGCGTCATCCGACAAAAGCCCCTTCCGCCAGCACGGAAACGGGGAGCTGGGCAAATGCCACGTGCTGTCGGAAACGGGTTGATTCTACCTAAAGTCGGCACGCAGCGCCGTCGAGGCTCGCGCTTTCCGCGAACCGAGTCTCGATCCTGGCCGCCGATGCTGTATCGGTGGTTGCTGCCCGCAGTTCGAGGCCGCCGGCCGGCGCGCAAAGGCTGCGCTCGCGCCCAAACTGTCTGAGTGTCGGGCACGTTCCCGTCCGCTCATGGGGGGAAATAGGTACTGGCCGCGCGTTCTCACAACGCTTACCCTTTGGGCAGGTCATCGCGAAAAATCCGTGACCGGCGTCCTCGACAAATCGAGCGGCCGCCGATGGAAGAAACAAGTCAAGGGAGCTGACACACGTGACTACTCCAACGAGAGCCTTGCGAATCCTCTGCCGCGGCCTTGGCGCCTTTGCGCTCATCGTCCTGATACCGGTCTCATCCACCGCCCAGTCCAGTGGCCGGCACGCACTTCAGCGCGTCGCCGGAACCGTAGTTCAAGGCGGGCCGCTCACGCAGCGCCCGCAGACGGTGGTCCTCAAGATGACGGGCGATCCAGTCGCCGTCGTGCGCAGCCGCGCGCCGGGCAAGCAGCTTCCCGAGGCGCAGCGGCAGTCGATCGAGCGCGACCTGCGCAGCCGGCAGGACACGATCGTGCCCTTCATTCAGAGCAGGGGTGGCACCGTGCTGGGGCAGTTCCAGCACGCCATCAACGGCATCAAGGTGCGCGGCACGCCCGAGCAGATCCGGGCGTTTGCGACGCTCCCGGGCGTCGTCGAAGTCAAACCGGTTCGCACCTATCACGTCGTCAATGCGGAAAGCGTGCCGTTCATCGGCGCGCCGCAGGCGTGGCAGGGTCCGCCCGGGCTGCACGGTGAGCACATCCGCATCGCGGTCATCGACACCGGCGTCGACTACACGCACGCGAACTTCGGCGGGCCGGGGACGGTCGCTGCCTGGAAGGCGGCCTTTGCGAGCAGCACCCAGCCGGCCGATCCGGCGCTGTTCGGCCCCAACGCGCCCAAGGTCAAAGGCGGCACCGACCTGGTGGGCGATGCCTACAACGCGAACGACCCGACCAGCGTGCCCATGCCCGACCCGAATCCGCTCGACTGCTTCGGGCACGGCAGCCACACCGCGGGCACGGCAACCGGTTTCGGCGTGACCTCCGCGGGCACCACCTTCCATGGACCCTATGACGCGGCCATACCCGGCCGGTCGTTCACCATCGGTCCCGGTGTCGCGCCGCTCGCGGATCTCTACGCCGTGCGCGTGTTCGGCTGCGCAGGCTCGAGCAACGTCGTCGTCGACGGAATCGACTGGGCGGTCGCCCACGGCATGCAGGTGATCAGCATGTCGCTCGGCTCGGACTTCGGCAACGAGGACGATGCGGATGCCGAGGCGTCCGAGAACGCGGTCAATGCCGGCATCGTGGTGGTCGCCTCCGCCGGGAATGCGGGGCCGATTCCGTACGTCGTGGGCGATCCGAGCACGGGTGAGAAAGCGATCAGCGTCGCCGCCGTCGATTCACACGCTTCCTACCCGGGCGAGGCGCTGACACTCGCGCCGACGGGTGGAATCACGGCACTGGACTCCGACGGCATCGCCGCCACCAATGGCACCTCCCTCCCGGTGGTTGTGCTGCCGAATACCAAGGGCACGGGCTCGGGCGGCGTGTCGCTCGGCTGTGACCCCGCTGAGTACACGGCCGCGGGAGTCACCGGCAAGCTCGTCGTCACGGTTCGCGGCACCTGCGCGCGGGTGGCGCGGGCGATCTACGGCCAGCAAGCCGGCGCCGCCGCGGTCGCGATGATCAACAACGCGGCGGGCTATCCACCCTACGAAGGGCCGATCAACTCGAACCCGGACACCGGCATCGCGTACACGGTGACCATACCGTTCCTCGGTGTGCAGGGCCCGACCGCCACGAACACCGACGGGGCGACCCTTGCCGCCTCCAGCGGGGCGACGCTCAGCCCCACGACGGTCGCCAATCCGACCTTCCGGCAGTTCGCGTCGTTCAGCTCCGCAGGGCCGCGCGGAGGCGACGGCCACCTGAAGCCGGACATCTCAGCGCCGGGCATCAGCGTCTTCTCCACGGGCATGGGCACCGGCAACCAGGGCGTGTTCATGTCGGGGACCTCGATGGCGGCCCCGCACGTGGCCGGTAGCGCCGCGCTCGCCATACAGGCGCATCCCGCGTGGGACGCGGCCGACGTGGCCGCTGCCATCGTCAACACCGCGGATGCGACCCAGCTCGCCAGCAATTCGGCGCGCCTCGGCGGCAATGGGCTGGTGCAGCCCTTTGGTGCGACGCAGACGTCCGTGACTGCGCACGCGGCGGACGGCACACCGAGCGTCAGTTTCGGCGTGGCGGAGCTCACGAGCGACTTCAGCGGTGTCGGGAACATCGTGGTCGAGAATCGGGGCACTGCGCCGGCGAGCTTCGCCCTCTCGGTCGTAAAGGCGGCGGGCGCTCCCCACACCGCCAGCGTCTCGCCGACCTCGATCACACTCGCGGCACACCAGAGCCTGACGGTGAACCTGAGGCTCGCGGTGCCGGCTGCGACAGTCGGTGATTCCGGGGCATTCCACCAGGTGCAGGGCCGGGTCCTCATGACCCCGACCAGCGGCAACAAAGGCGTGAGATTGAGCGTGCCGTACTACCTGGTGCCGCGCGCCCGCTCGCTGGTTGCGGCGCAGCTGGCCGGTTCCGGTTCGGCGCTCGCGGTCGCGCTCAACAACCGCTCGGCTGCCGTGACCGGCACGGCGGACTTCTACGCCTGGGGCCTGCGCGGCACCAATTCCGGTATCACGACCGGGCTGCGGGCGGTCGGCGTGCAGTCCTTCACCGATCCGACCTTCGGCCAGATCCTGGTGTTCGCGGTGAACACCTTCGGGCGCACCTCGAATCCGGTGACGAGCGTTTACGATGTGCTCGTGGACCTCAACCGGGATGGCGTGCCGGATTACGACATCGAAGCCGCCGATCTCGGCAGCTTCACCGGCGCCGGTGTCACGGGAGAGATGGCGGTCGCGGTGTTCAACCTGGCGACCGGCGCGGGCGTGCTCGAGTTCCTCGCCACCGCGCCCACCGACGGTGCGACCGTGCTGATGCCGCTGGTTGCTGCCGACGCAGGCATCACCGCCACCAACCCGCGCTTCAGCTACATCGCCCAGACGACCGACCTGCTGACCGGCAACGTCGATGCGATCACGACCGCCGCACGCTTCAACGCCTTCAACAGCTCGATCAGCACCGGTGCGTTCGTCACCCTCGCGCCGGGCGCGAGCGCGAGCGTGCCGCTGTCGATCAACCGGACCGAATTCCGGCTGACACCGGCACTGGGCCAGATGGTCGTGTCACTCGAGAACCGGGTGAGTGGCGGGAGCGAGGCGCTGCTGGTGCCGCTCGACGACTGATCGCGCGCACTCCACTCTTGGCCGTTCCCGGCAGCCGCACGCTCCGGGGACGGCGGACCGCCGCAGTCTCACTCGAGGTGGGCGGTCCTGCAGATGCGCCGCTCGAGCCCGGCGAGGCCGTCATAGAGCAGGATCGCCATCAGACCGGTCACGAGTCCCCCCTGCAGGATGAAGGCGTTGTTGTTGGACAGGAGCCCCGCGATGATCACCTCGCCGAGTCCCTTGGCGGCCACCGTGGATCCGATCGTCGCCGTGCCCACGTTGATGACCAGGGACAGCCGGATGCCCTCCAGGATCAGCGGTAACGCCAGCGGCAGCTCCACGGACAGCAGGCGCTGGCGCGCGCTCATGCCCATGCCGCTCGCGGCCTCCAGGACCTGCGGCGGACACGTCTGCAGTCCTACGATCGTGTTCTCGAAAATGGGCAGGAGGCCATAGGCAAAGAGCGCGATCAGCGTCGGCTTCTCGCCGAACCCGACCAGCGGCACGGTGACTGCGAGCACCGCCACCGGCGGGAAGGTCTGACCGATGTTCACCAGGGTGCGCGACAGCGGCAGGAATTGCGCGCCGCTCGGGCGCGTCACCAGAACGCCGAGCCCGACGGCCACGAGGGTGCTCGCGGCGGCGGCGCAGCACACCACGCCGAGATGCGCGAGCGCGAGGGTCAGCAGGTTGCCCTGATCGTAGATCGGCGGCGCGCCATACTGCGTGAGCGGCGCGAACAGCGGCGCGAAGCTCTGGGGCATCAACAGGAACGCCAGCAGCAGGACGAGCGCTGCGAGTCGCACGATGGCAGCCATGCCCGGCATCAGCCCGGTCGCCCACGCTCGAGGATGGCCGCGATCGTGAGGTGGCCGCGCCGGGTGCCGTCCGCGTCCATGACCACGGCCGACTCGGCGCCGCGCCACAGGAGCTCGGAGAGCACCTCGCGGAGCGACGCGGTGGCCGCAACGGCCGGCCCGTCCGAGACGCCCGGCAGCGCCGCCTCGCCCGCCGTGGTGAGCGACAGCAGTCTCATCGCCCGGTCCGAGACGCCGGTCATGCGCGACACGAAGGGGTCCGCCGGGCGCGTGAGCAGCACCGCGGGGCGATCGTACTGCAGCAGCCGGCCGTGGCTCATGACCGCGACCCGATCACCCAGGCGGAAGGCCTCGTCCATGTCGTGGGTCACGAGCACGATGGTCGTGCCGAAGCGTCGCTGAATGTCGAGCAGGTCATCCTGCGCCTTCGCGCGGATGATGGGATCGAGGGCGCCGAAGGGTTCATCCATCAGCAGCACCGCCGGCTCGGCGGCGAGCGCCCGCGCCACACCGACGCGCTGTTGCTGCCCGCCCGAGAGCTGATGCGGGAAGGCTCCCGCGTAGGCGCCCGGATCGAGCTGGAACACCAGGAGCAGCTCCTCGACACGGGCGCGGATGCGAGCCTCATCCCAGCCGAGCAGTCGCGGCACGGTCGCGATGTTCTCCGCCACCGTGCGGTGCGGGAACAGGCCGTGTCCCTGGATCGCATAGCCGATCCGGCGCCGCAGCAGGTGCGCAGGCTCGCCGGTCGTGTCGTGGCCGTCGATCAGCACCCGACCGCGGGTCGGCTCGATGAGGCGATTGATCATGCGCAGCAGAGTCGATTTTCCCGAGCCGGAGGTGCCGACGATCACGGTGATCGAGTTGCGCTCGATGACCATGGACACGCCGTCGACGACCGTCGTCGCCCCGTACTGCTTGCTGAGGTTCTCGACGCTGATCATTGCCGCGCCCGATCCAGGACCTCCGCCAGCGCATCGAGTACCACGGCGGCGGAAAAGGCCAGTGCCACGATCGGAATCGCCCCGAGCAGCACCAGGTCGATGGCCGTCTGCCCGATCCCCTGAAACACGAAGGTCCCGAGTCCACCGCCACCGATGAGGGCGGCGACGGTCACCATGCCGATGTTCTGCACCAACACGATACGGATGCCGGTGAGAATGACCGGCAGCGCCAGAATGAGCTCGATGCCCGTCAGGATCTGCCAGCTCGTCATGCCCATGCCGCGCGCGGCTTCGACCGCGGCCCGCGGCACCCGCTTCAGCCCCGCAACCGTATTCGCGGCGATCGGCAGCAGCGAATACAGAAACAGGGCGACCGCCGCCGGCGCGGCGCCGATGCCACGGATCCCGAGCGCCGCGGCCAGCGGCACGGCGGCCGCCAGCGCCGCGAGCGGCGCCATCAGAATACCGAACAGCGCGATCGCCGGAATCGTCTGGATCACGTTGAGCGTCCCCAGCACGCCCGAGCGCAGCCGCGGGACGCGGTGGCACAGAATGCCGATCGGCAGCGCCACCAGCACGGCAGCGGCGAGCGACCCGAGGGCGAGCCACACGTGCTGGCGCGCCTCGCGCGCGAAGCGATCGGCGTTGACCGCGTACTCGCGCATCACGGAGAGATGGTCGAACGTGCCATGCGCCAGGGCGAGCCCGGCAACGGCGATGGACAAAGCCAGGAACAGCACGCGCACGAGCGGCCCCGGGCGCATGCGTGTGACGGCATCGGTCGCCATCAGGCCGAGGCACATGAGCAGCGCCCAGAAACCGGCGCCGGGTGCGACGCGCACCACCTTGTTGCCGGCGGGTGTGAGCGCATCCCCGGCCGCGGCCACCGCGAGCGCTACGGCGGCGACCCCCAGGAGCGCTGCGCCGAGCCGTACGCGGGCGCTGGATACCCCGAGGGCTGCGATCGCCGCGCAGAGCAGGATCGCCTGGCAGCCGAGCGCTCCCCACGCCGGCAGCACGTCCAGCAGCCCGCGTGGATCGCCGGGCAGGATGCGGTTGGACTTCAAGACCACGAACGGCAGCAACACGACGGCCACGGCCCCGGCGGCCGCGAGCAGCGCACCGAGGGGGTCGAGCCTGCGCAGCCGCGGCACCGTCAGCGCCGTGCGCGCACTCACTTGAGAAAGCCCTTCGCCTTCAGGTAGTCCTCGGCGACCGAGCTCTCCGATTCGCCGTCGATCTGCACGCGCGCATTGAGCTGTTGCAGCGTCTCGCGGCTGAAACTGTCCATCAGCGGCTTCACGATCGAGGCGATCTGCGGGTTCGCCTTGAGGACCGCCTCGCGAACGATCGGCACCGGCGCGTACACCGGCTGGTCGTGCCGGTCGTCCTCGAGGACCTGGAGGTTCGCGGCGAGGATGCCACCGTCGGTCCCGTACACCATGGCCGTGTTCGCGCCGTTGGTGCGCGCGGCCGCAGCCCCGATGGTCGCCGCGGTCTCCCCGCCGGCGAGCACGATCAACTGGTCGGAGCGCATCGTGAACCCGTAGGTCTTCTCCAGCGAGCGCAGGGTGCCGGCGTTGGCGAACTCGGCCGAGCAGACGAGCACCACCTTGCCGCCGCCCGCCACCCATCTGCCGAAGTCGCTCATGGTCCTGAGGTTGTTCGCCAGGGCCACGTCGCGGCGCACGGCCAGCGCCCAGGCGTTGCTGGCCCTCGCGGGTGTGAGCCACACGATGTGGTTGGCGGCGTAATCGAGTCTGGCGCCGAGCTCATAGCCCCGTTGCAGGTCCTTCCAGGCGGGGTTGGACGCCACGTTGAAAAAGAACCCCGCATTGCCGGTGTATTCGACGTACAGATCGACCTCGCCGGCGAGCAGCGCCTTGCGAACGACCGGCGTCGCACCGATCTTGGTGCGGTCGAGCGTCTGGATCCCATGCGCGTTCAGCAGCAGGCGGATCATCTCTCCGATCATCGCCGACTCGCTCGAGAGCTTGGAGGAAACCACGACCGCGGCCGGCAGCGGGGGCGACACGCTCAGCGCCAGCGCCGCCGCCACGCACAGCGACTTCAGAATGTTCGCCACCCCTCACTCCCTGCCGACCGCTCGCGGCCGACGATCGCGCAGCGCTGCACACTGTCGGTTGTCGCCGCGCACGTCAAGGGCAGCGCGAGCGCGTGTGCCGGCCCGCACTGCGCTCTATCATGGCGGGCAGCGATGAATCCGCAACCGAAATCCCACCCGACGCCTGCGCGTGCGCGGCGTGTGTCGAGCGGCCGCTATTCGCTCTGGCGAGTGCTTCTCGAAGGACTCACCGGCCAGCGCGGCTGGTCGCGCGCCTGGGCGAAGGCGACACCGCGCGAGCGCTACCGCGTGGTGATCGTCGGCGGCGGCGGTCATGGACTGGCGACCGCCTTCTACCTCGCCACCGAGTACGGCATCAGCGACGTCGCGGTGCTGGAGCAGGGCCCGCTCGGGCTGGGCAACGTCGGGCGCAACACGACCATCATCCGTTCCAACTACTTCCACCCGCAGAATATCCGCTTCTACGAGCACTCGCTCAAGCTGTGGGAAGGGCTCGAGCGAGCGCTGAATTTCAATGCCATGGTGAGCCAGCGCGGCACGCTCAACCTGTTTCACAGCGAGGCGCAGCGCGATCTGTTCACGCGGCGCGCCAACATGATGCGCCTGCTCGGCGTGGATGCCGAAGCCCTGAGCCGCGAGGCGGTGAAGGAGCTGGTGCCGCTCGTTGATCTGGATAACGGCCGCTACCCCGTGCTGGGCGGGTTCCTGCAGCGCCGTGGCGGCACGGTTCGCCACGATGCGGTCGCCTGGGGTTATGCGCGGGCGGCATCGGAAGCCGGTGTCGACATCGTCGAGGACTGCGAAGTCACCGGCATCGCCCGCGACGGATCGCGGGTGACCGGAGTCGAGACCACCCGCGGGCACATTACGGCCGACACGGTATGCCTGGCCGTCGCCGGGCATTCGTCGCGACTCGCCGCGATGGCGGGCCTGACGCTCCCGATCGAGAGCCACGTGCTGCAGGCCTTCGTGAGCGAAGGCATCAAACCGGTGCTCGATGTCGTCCTGACCTACGGTGCCGGACACTTCTACGTCAGCCAGTCGGACAAGGGCGGACTGGTGTTCGGCGGCGCCATCGACGGCTACAACACCTACGGCCAGCGCGGCACGCTGCCGATGGCGGAAGAAGTGGCCGCGGCCGCCGTGACGCTGCTGCCGGGGCTCGCGCGCCTCAAGGTGCTGCGGCAATGGGGCGGTGTCATGGACATGAGCATGGACGGCTCCCCGATCATTTCCGCGACGCCGCTCGAGGGCCTGATCGTGAATGGCGGCTGGTGCTACGGCGGCTTCAAGGCGATCCCGGCCGGGGGCCTGGCGACGGCGCACCTCATCGCGCGCCAGGCGCCGCACCCGCTCGCCGCTCACCTGGGTATGGAGCGCTTCGCCGCCGGACGCACCGTCGATGAGCGCGGTGCCGGCCCGTTCCCGTACGCTCACTGAACTGAAGCGCCCATGCTGCGCATCCCCTGCCCGTGGTGCGGTGAACGCGACGAGACCGAGTTTCGCTATCGGGGCGACGCCAGCAAGGTGCGGCCCGCCGCCGATGCGGGACTTGCGGCGTTCACCGCCTATGTCTACGAGCGGGACAACCACTGCGGCTGGCATCTGGAGTGGTGGTTGCACGTGGGCGGCTGCCGCAGGCTCCTGAAGGTCGTGCGCCACACGCTCAGCCACGAGATTCACGCGGTCGGCGGCCCCGAGGATCAATTGTCCCCTCCGCCGGGACTCACGCGCTGATGCGCGCTCCCGGCCGTATCGCCCGCGGTCTGCTGACCGACCCCGATCGGCCGGTCGGCTTTCGCTTCGACGGGCGCAGCATGCAGGGCCTTACGGGCGACACGCTCGCCGCGGCGCTGCTCGCCAACGGCCAGCGCCTCGTTGCCCGCAGCTTCAAGTACCACCGGCCGCGCGGCATCGTGACGGCAGGTCCCGAAGAGCCCTGTGCGCTCGTCGATGTGATCGGCGTGAGCGGACGCGAGCCTAACCGGCTCGCCACGACGCTGCTGCTGCACGAGGGCCTCGTGGCCGAAAGCCAGAACCGCTGGCCGTCGCTGCGGTTTGATGTGCTGGCGCTCAACGATCTGATGGCCCGGTTCCTGCCGGCGGGTTTTTACTACAAGACGTTCATGGCGCCGGGCTGGGCCTGGGAGCGGCTCTACGAGCCCCTCATCCGCCGGGCCGCAGGCTTAGGCAGGCTCGAGGCGATCGTCGGCGATCATGCAGCGCCCGCCGAGACCGTGCACGACCACGCCGATGTGCTGGTGGTCGGCGCGGGCACCGCGGGGCTCACCGCCGCGCATCGTCTGGGCACGAGCGGCCTCAAGGTGATGCTTACCGAGCAGGATGTCGTACTCGGTGGCGGCTCGCTGCTCGATGCGCGCTGGAGTGCCTGGCGCGAGAGCGTGTGCACCGGGCTCGCCGGCCTGGCTACGGTGCGCTGCCTGCCCCGCACCACGGTGCTCGGCGCTTACGGCCACGGCGTGTTCGGGGCGCTCGAGACCCTCTCACCCCCCGAGGCGGCCCGTTTCGGTGGCCTGCGGGAGCGGCTGCGGATCATCCGCGCCCGGCGCGTGGTGTTCGCCACCGGTGCGCTCGAGCGGCTGATCGCCTTCCCGGGCAACGACCTGCCGGGCGTGATGCTCGCGGGTGCCGCGCATCAGTATCTGAGACGCTACGGGGTGGCGGTGGGCCGCCGTCCGGTGTTCTTCCTCAACAGCGACGAGGCCTACGAGGCGGTATTCGCCTTGAGCGGCGCCGGCATCGAATGCGTCGTGATCGACGTGCGCGACAGCTCGCTCGCCGCCGAGCGCGCGCGCGCGCTCGGTGTCGAGGTGCACGGCGGCGCCGTGGTCGAGGGCGCTTACGGGCGCGACGGGGTGCGCACCGTCAGGGTCGTGGACGTGACCGGGCGCGCTCGGCGCGAGCTCGCGGCGGACTGCCTGCTCATGTCCGGAGGGCATTCCCCGGCGACCACGCTGGCGAGCCAGCTCGGCGCACGGCTCACGTGGCAGGAGGCGATCGCAGCCTTTACCGCCGACCTGGCGCCCGTCATCGGGCAGATGGCCGGCGCGGCGCGGGGTGTCTTCGGACTCGCGGCCGCCGCACGTGACGGCGAGAGTGCGGCGCGCACGCTCGCGGCGCAACTCGTCCGGCCGGTCGGCGCCGCGTACCCGGGCGTGGATCTGCCGCCCGATGCGGACGTCACACCGATCGCCGCGCTGTGGGAGGTGCGCGGACCGGCCAAGGCTTTTGTCGATCTGCAGAACGATGTGACCACCGCCGACGTGCGGCTGAGCTTTCGCGAGGGCTACGAGCACGTCGAGCACATGAAGCGCTTCACCACCCATGGCATGGCGACCGACCAGGGCCGCATCGGGGGACTGGTGGGGAGCGCGGTGCTGGCGCAGGCGCGCGGCGTGCCGCTGTGGCAGGTCGGGCAGACGAGGCCCCGCCCGTTCGCCCAGCCGGTTCCCTTCGCGGCACTCGCCGGCGGCGAGGTCCGCGAGCACTACCGACCCAAGCGCCGGCTGCCGCTGCACGACTGGCACGAGGCCGCGGGCGCGACCTTCGTGTCCACGGGGCTGTGGCTGCGGCCGCTCGTCTACTCGCATCGACAGGGGTGGGAGGCGGTGCTGAACGAGGCCCGCGCCGTACGCCGCTCGGTCGGCATCACCGACGTGTCGAGCCTCGGCAAGATCGACGTGCAGGGGCCGGACGCCGCGCGGTTCCTGGACTTCATCTACGCGAACTCGTTTTCCACCCTCGCGGTCGGTCGCGCCCGCTACGGCATCATGTTGCGCGAGGACGGGATGCTGCTCGACGACGGTACGACCTCGCGGCTCGCTCCCGAGCACTTCCTCGTCACGACCACGACGGCGAACGCAGCGGCGACGCTCGAGCACATGGAATTCCATCTGCAGGCCGTGTGGCCGCAGTTTCAGGTGTTGCTGACCGATGTCGGCGATCAGTGGGCGCAGTTCGCGGTCGCCGGGCCGCGCTCGCGCGAGGTCGTGGCGGCGGTGGTCGCGGGCCTCGAACTGTCCAACGAGGCCTTTCCGTTCATGGCGGCGAGCGTCGCCACCATCGCCGGCGTTGCGGGACGGGTGTTCCGCATCTCGTTCTCGGGCGAGCTCGCCTACGAGCTCGCGGTACCGGCCCGTCACGCGCTCGCGGTGTGGTCGGCGGTGCTCGAGGCGGGCAAGCCCTTCGGTATCGCGCCCTACGGCCTCGATGCGCTCAACACGCTGCGTATCGAGAAGGGTCACGTGACCGCCGCGGAGCTCAACGGTAACACCAGCGCCGACGACCTCGGCATGCAGCGAATGCTGAAGAAGCACGATGATTTCATCGGCCGCGCGCTGGCGCAGCGCCCCGGCCTCGCGGCGCCCGAGCGCCTGCAGCTCGTCGGCGTACGGCCCCTGGCGCGCGCGCACCGCCTGCGAAACGGCTTGCAGCTCGTCGCACCCGAGGCGCGCACTACGAGTCTCGGCTACGTGACCTCCTCGACCCCCTCGGTCGAGAGCGACGGCTGGGTGGGCCTGGCGCTGGTGGCGGGCGGCCGCCGGCGGTTGGGTCAGCGGCTGATCGGCACATCGCCGGTTCACGACGAGGCCATCGAGATCGAGATCGTGAGCCCGCACATGCTCGATCCGGAGAACCTTCGTGTCCGCGCCTGAGTCGGAGTCGATGCCGCGCGCGACTCCCGGCATCCGGCTCGCATCCTGCGCGGCGGATATCGTCGAGATCGCAGCCCTGCACGGGCGCGCGCCCGAGCTCGAGAACATCGCGGGCGCCCGGGGGCTCGACCTGCCGGTGTTGGGACGGGTGGCGGTGGCGAGCGGTCAACTGGCGCTTGGCGTGCGCCCGGCGCGCTGGCTGCTGCTCGCCCCGCCGGCGCACTCGGGCGCGACCGCGGCGCGCTGGCAGGCCGCCTGTGGGCGCGCCGGCGCCGCGGTCGACCTGTCGTCGGGGCTCGCGGTGTGGCGCCTCGCCGGGCCGCAGGTCCGGGACGCGCTCGCCAGGGCGTGTCGCCTGGACCTGGATCCGCAGGTCTTCCCGGCAGGCAGCGCGGCCGCCACCGTCATGGCGCAGGTGGCGGTCATCCTCGCGGTGCTGCCATCGGGGCTGCTGCTGCTCACGCCCACGAGCACCGCGCGGCACTTGCGCGCATGGCTTGCCTCCACGGCGAAGCCCTTCGGGCTCGTGTCCGAGGCGGATGTTACTGTTGGCGTACTGTCCGGAGATCAGGCGACATGAAGACTTCCGCGAGAGCCGTGGTCATCGGAGGCGGGGTGGTCGGCGCCAGTGTGCTCTATCACCTCGCCAGGATCGGCTGGACCGACGTGCTGCTGCTGGAGAAGAGTGAATTGACCTCGGGCTCGACCTGGCATGCGGCCGGAGGCATGCACACGTTCAACGGCGAGGCCAACATCTCGCTGCTGCAGAAATACACCATCGACCTGTATCGCGAGATCGAGGCGGCCTCCGGCCAGTCCTGCGGGCTGCACCCGAACGGCGGCCTGATGCTGGCGGCGAGCCCGGGCGAGCTCGACAGCCTGAAGCTCATCTGCTCACGGGCGCGCTACCTGGGAATGGAAACCGAGATGATCTCGCTCGAGCAGGCGCGCAACTTCAATCCCCTGATCGATACCAGCCATTTCATCGGCGCGCTGTGGCGCGCGGACGGTGGGCATTGCGATCCCTCGGGCACCACCCACGCCTACGTCAAGGCGGCGCGAGCGCTCGGCGCCTCGGTGGAACGCTTCACGCGCGTGTTGTCGCTCGGGCAGCGCCGCGACGGCACCTGGGACGTCGTGACCGACAAGGGCACGGTGCACGCCGAGCACGTGGTGAACTGCGCGGGTCTGTGGGCACGCGAAGTCGGCCACATGGTCGGCATCGAGCTGCCGGTGCTGGCGATGGAGCACCACTATCTGCTGACCGAGGACCTCCCGGAGCTCGCAGGCCGGGAGAAGGAGATCGTGAACACCACCGACTACGCCGGCGAGATCTACCTGCGCCAGGAGCGTGGTGGCGTGCTCATCGGTACGTACGAGCCCCACGGCATCGTCTGGTCGCCGGTGAAGACGCCGGACGACTTCTCGATGCAGCTGCTGCCCGAGGACTTCGAGCGGCTGGCGCCGTACTTCGAGGTCGGCTTCAGGCACTTCCCGGCGCTCGGTCGTGTGGGCATCAGGAAGGCGGTGAACGGTCCGTTCACCTTCGCTCCCGACGGCAATCCGCTGGTCGGACCGGTCCGGGGGGTGAGGAACTTCTGGGTGGCCTGCGCAGTCATGGCCGGGTTCAGCCAGGGTGGGGGCATAGGACTGGTGCTGTCGCGCTGGATGGCGCAGGGTGATCCGGGCCAGGACATCATTTCCATGGACGTCGCGCGCTTCGGTGCGTTCGCGACGCCGAAATACACTTCCCTCAAGGTCCCCGAGAACTACTCGCGTCGCTTCCGACTCGCCTACCCGAACGAGGAGCTGCCGGCCGCCCGCCCGGTGCGCCGCTCACCGATCTACGACAAGCTCAGGGCGGCCGGTGCGGTCATGGGCGCGAATTTCGGCCTCGAGCATGCCCTGTGGTTCGCACCGGAGGGCGTCGCGCCGACCGAGACCCCGACCTATCGGCGCTCGGAAGCCTTCCCCGTCGTGCGGGCCGAATGTCAGGCGGTCCGCGGGGCCGTCGGCCTCTACGAGACCACCAACTACGGCAAGTACGAGATCGCCGGGCGCGGAGCGCGCGCCTGGCTCGATCGGGTCTTTGCCTCGCGCATACCCAAGCCCGGACGGTTCGCGCTCGCCCCCATGCTCAATCCCGCCGGCCGGATCATGGGGGACCTGTCGATTGCGTGTCTCGCGCAGGACCGCTTCCTCATCGTGGGGTCGGGCTTTGCCGAGGAGTTCCACCTGCGCTGGTTCTGGGCCTCGGAGCCACCGGCGGATGTGTCGGTGCGCTCGGCCGCCTCGACGCTCAACGGCGTGTCGATCGCGGGCCCGAGGTCGCGGGAGCTGGTGCAGCATCTGGTGCGGGACGATCTGTCGGCTTCCGCGTTCAGGCTGTTCCAGGTCACAGAGACGGCCGTCGGCTTCGCGCCGGCCATCCTGACGCGCGCCGGATTCACCGGTGAGCTCGGCTACGAGATCTGGACGACACCCGACTATTTCTCCTCGCTCTACGATGACCTGTGGGACGCGGGGCGCGAGCTCGGGCTCGTACACTTCGGCGGGCGCGCCCTGTCGTCGCTGCGGCTGGAGAAGGCCTACGGCTCGTTCAACAAGGACTTCCGCCCCGACTACACCCCGGGTGAGACCGGTCTCGATCGCTTCGTCGACTTCTCCAAGCCCGATTTCACCGGCCGTGCGGCGGCACTGGCCGAGCGCGCGGCGGGCCCCAGGCGCCGCTTCGTCGTCATGGAGGTGGCGGACGCCGACGCCGAGGTGGTCGGCTACGAATCGATCATGAAGGACGGCGCGGCGGTCGGCTACGTGACCTCGGGCGCCTACGGCCATTGCGTCGGCAGGAGTCTCGCCGCCGGCTACGTGCCGGCCACACTGGCGCGCGAGGGCGCGCGCGTCGAGATCGACATCCTGGGCGAGATGCGGGCCGCGACGGTGCGGCTGGAGCCGCTGTACGATCCGCACGGACTGCGACTGCGCAGCTAATGCGGGGCCAAGTGTGAGGCTGCGATCTTGCCCAGCAACCATTGCAGCCCGGCAAGATGCTGCTGGTCGTGACTGCATAGATAGTGTGTCAGGCTGCGCAGCGTGAGCGGTCCATAGCCTTCGAGTACGCCGGTGCGGGCGAACTGCGACGGCGTGAGGCTCGAAAGCAGTGCCAGGGTGTTGACGCGTGCCGCGCGGAACGCGCCTAACGCCTCGGTTGCGCTCGCTGTGGCATAGCCACGTTCCCTGGCAAGCTTCTCGCCGTCGATCGATGCGAGCGCCGGATTGGACTCGCGCAGGATGCGCTGGATCCGCGCGTAGTATCCGTCGATCTCGATATCACGCACGTGGCACAGCTGCCCGATCGGCGTGAACGGTTCACTTGGAATCCCCTGCCAGGAATCCGGGGCCCAGTTCGCGTGATCCGCCGGAACTGCTGCGTAGTAGGCTTCGAGCTGCCCCGGGAAGCTCGCAAGGGACGCCAGGGTGATCTTGTCCATCTGAGGATGGTAGCCCAGCAGCTGATCTGGCGCGTTCCGCGCGCGTCCTACAGCGTGCTGAACACTTTCTTGATGAGCGAGCTCGCCTGCCCGAGCGGATCCTTGCGGATCTCGTGCTCCTCGTCGGCGATGCGGCTGAAGAGGCCCTCGAGCGCCTTGGCGGTCACGTAGTCGTTCAGATTCGCGTCCTCGGACGACAGCAGCCCGAGTTGCGCCGCCTTGCCGGCGTACTCGTTGTATTTTGCCGTCAGGCCGAGCTTCGCGGTTTCAGTCGTGACGATCGGTTTGAGCTTCTCGGTCAGCTGTGCGCTGGTGGCGCGGCGGAAGTACTGCGTGCCCGCGCCGTCACCGCCGGTGAGAATGCCCTTGGCGTCGGACAACGTCATGTGCTGCAGCGCCTGCTTGAATACCGGCTTGGCCTGCGCAACGGCCTTCTCGGCCGCGTGATTCATGGTGGCCTTGAGCTCATCGGCCTGCCCACCCATGCCGATGAGACTCAGCGCGTGGTCCGCCTTCTCCAGGGCGGACGGCAGCGGGATCGCCACCTTGGGGTCGTTGAGGAAACCATTGTTGGCGCCGAGCTGCGCTACCGCCACGTCGATACCCTTCGACAGGGCGGCGCGCAATCCGCCGGCGGCCTCCTTGGAACTGAGCGCGTCGACGCCCGCCGCGCCCGCCAGGGAGCCGCCGAGCGCCGTGCAGGCGAGCAGTGTGAGTTGCCACGATCGTTGTCGGGAGGATGCTCGCATCGTGTCAGGTCCGACGGCAGCCGCGCTCATCAAGCGAGGGCGGCAGTGTAGACTTCCCCGCCGACAAAGCCTATCGGCGCGGAGGGCAAATGATCGACGGCGGGGCGAGCTTCGACAACATCATCGAGCGCGAGCGCGGCTTGCGGCGGGAGCTGAGCGCCCGCCGCCTGACCATGATCGCCATTGGAGGCGCGATCGGCACCGGACTGTTTCTCGGCAGCGGCTTTGCGATCAGCCTGGCCGGACCCGCGGTGCTCGTGAGTTACGCCGTCGGAGCCGTGATCGCCCTGCTGCTCATGGGGTGCCTGGCGGAAATGACCGTCGCGCACCCCACCTCGGGATCCTTCGGCGCTTACGCGGAGTACTACATCGATCCCCTGGCGGGGTTTCTGGTGCGCTACGCGTACTGGACCAGCATCGTGCTGGCGGTGGGGACCGAGGTCACGGCGGTGGCACTCTACATGCGCTTCTGGTTTCCCGCGCTCCCGGGCTGGCTGTGGATCGTGGCCTTCTCGGCTCTCCTGATCGGGGTGAACGCCCGCAGCGTGAATGTGTTCGGTGCGGTCGAGTACTGGTTCTCCGCGCTCAAGGTCACGGCCATCGTGATATTCATTCTGCTCGCAGGTTATATCGTGCTGGGCGCCCCTTCCGCGGTGCCGGCGGCGGCCGCCGGCCCGGGTAGCGGCGCCGCGGCGGTCGGCTTTCGCAACTACACCGCCCACGGCGGTTTCCTGCCCCGGGGCGTGTGGGGCGCGTGGGTCGCGGTGATCGTCGCGATATTCAGCTACCTCAGCATCGAGATGATCGCCGTCGCGGCGGGGGAGGCCGCGCAGCCCGAGGTCGCCATCACGCGCGCGTTTCGCTCGACCGTGTTCCGGCTGATCCTTTTCTATCTGCTGACCCTCGCCCTGGTGCTGGCGATCGTGCCGTGGACCACCGCGGGCATCGAGGAGAGCCCGTTCGTGAAGGTCATGCGGGCGCTGCACGTGCCGGCGGCCGCCGGCATTTTCAACTTCGTGATCCTGGTCGCGGCGCTGTCGGCGATGAACAGCCAGCTCTACATCACCACGCGCATGATGTTCAGCCTGTCGCGGGCCCATCATGCACCGCGGCGCTTCGGCGTCCTCAACCGGCGCGGCGTGCCGGTGCAGGCGCTGCTGTTCTCGAGCATCGGCATCGCGCTGGCGGCGCTGCTGAGCATCGTGGCGCCGCAGTCGGCGTTCATTCTCATGGTGTCGATCTCGGCCTTTGGCGCCATGTTCACCTGGATGATGATTTTCATCACCCACTATCGTTTTCGCCGCGCGCGTGCGCGCACCGGGGCGGCACCGTTGCGCTTCCGCATGGTCGGCTTTCCCGCCACGACACTGCTGGGCGCAGCCCTCATGGGAGCGGCGCTGCTGACGACGGCATTCACCGACGCGTTCCGCATGACGCTGCTCTTCGGGCTGCCGTTTCTCGCCTGCCTGAGCGCGGCGTACTGGATCCGGCGCCGGCAGGAGTAAGCTCCGCAGCAGAAGCCTCAGGAGTTGAACGCATGGCTACGAAACCCATTCCGGAGGGATACCGCACGGTCACCCCGTACCTGATCATCAAGGGTGCCGCTGAGGCGATCGAGTTCTACAAGCGCGCCTTCGGTGCAACGGAGCTGCTGCGCATGGCCGACCCGCACGGCAGAGTGGGTCACGCCGAGATCAAGATCGGCGACTCCGTGATCATGCTGGCCGACGAGCACTCCGCCATGGGCTACCGCGGGCCGCGCTCCCTCGGCGGATCAAGCGTCAGCATCCTGCTGTATCTGGAGGATGTGGACGCGGTGTTCGAACGCGCCCTCAAGGCCGGGGCGAAGGCGCAGCGCCCGGTGGCGAATCAATTCTACGGCGACCGCACGGGTACGCTGGAAGATCCGTTCGGTCACGTCTGGACGGTCGCGACGCACGTGGAAGACGTCCCACCCGAGGAAATGCGGCGCCGGGCCGAGGCCGCGATGAAATCATCCACTGCATCCTGAAGGCCGCCGGATCCGCGGGCCAGGCGCAGGCCGCCAGGTAACTCACCCGCAGGAGCATCAGGAGGGGTTCTTCACCCAGCCGCGCGGCTTGCGGTTGAAGCCCACCTGCACGTCCACCAGTTTCTTGCCGCACCGGCACCTGAATCTCGCGATGATGTTGGCGAGCGGCTCATCCCAGCCGCCGCGGCAATGACGCGCGAGAAACGCGGGCGTCATCTCGCGTGAGTGCCGGCAGGTGCGGCAGGTGACCACGATGACGTAGTCACCGAAGTGATCGCGCAGCCTCTCGACCGCATTCCACGGGAGCATGGCGCGAGTGTGGGCAACGCCGCCGGCGCCCGTCCACACAGTGCTAGAGTGCCGGCGATACTGTCTGGGGCCAAACCTATGTGCGGCAAGTACATCCTCGCGCAAGCCGCCAAGGCCGAGCGTGCGATGGGGATCCGGCGCGGGGGCTGGGAGTATCCGCTGAGCTACCGCGTGCTGCCGACGGAGCAGGTGCCCGTGGTCGTCGCAGAGGCCGGCGAGCGCGAAGCGGCGATGATGCGCTGGGGCCTGATCCCGTACTGGGCCTACGGGGTGCCGCTCAAAGCCTCCACCATCAATGCCACCGTGGAGCGCATCGCGAGCGCTCCGAGTTACAAGGATCCGTGGCATCGCGGCCAGCGATGCATTCTGGTCATGGGCGGCTTCTACGAGCCGCACGTGAATGCCGACGGTACGCGCGATCCCTTTTTCGTGCAGCTCGCCGATCGCGAGGTGTTCGGCGTCGCCGGCCTGTGGGATCGCTCGCGGCGGCAGGACGGATCGTACGTCTTTTCCTGCACGCTGATCACGGTGCCTGCCAACCGTCTGCTGGCCGAGGTTCACAACGGCAAGCAACGCATGCCGGCGATCCTCGCTGAGAGCGACCACGCCGCGTGGCTGTCGGGCGCGCTGCAGGACGCCAGTCTGGCGCTGAAGAGCTATCCCGAGGAACTGATGGTGGCCTGGAAGGTGAGTCACCGGGTGAACAACCCGAGGCTGCCGAACGACGCGAGCCTGATCGAGCCCCTGTAGAGTGCGAGACGCGTCACAATTCACGGTTCGTTCAGGGCAGGGGGTGTGTCATTCACGGCGCCGGTCGGCATAGTTCGCACCGTGTGTGTGTGGACGATGAATCGTCCGGGAAGGAGTGCCTATGAGAGCGATCCGTTTCGTGTTGCAGTCGGGCCTGGCCCTGGTGGCGGCCGTGCCCCTGGCCCACGCGCAGAGTGTGAGTATCAACGCGACCATCACCGGCGAAATCGCTCCGGGCGTGTACGGGCGGGTGGTATTGGGTAACCGGCCGCCACCGCCGCTCGTCTACGCGCAGCCGGTCGTCGCGGTGCCGGTGGTGGTGGCTGAGCCGGTGGCGATGGAGCCGATCTATCTGCACGTGCCGCCGGGCCATGCCAAGCACTGGCGCAAGCACTGCCACGAGTACAACGCCTGCAACCGGCCGGTGTATTTCGTGCGCTCCGCGGAGTACGAGCCCGGCTATCGTCCCGAGCGGCGCCAGGAGCACGGGCACCGTCACCATGGGGACCATGGAGACCGCGACGATGAGCACGGCCACGGACATCACGACGACTGAGGCGGCGGTCCGCGCGGGCGTATGACCCGGCCATCGCGGATCTCAAGGCCCCTACGACTGCCCCACCGGCGACGCGGTCAAGGTGGAGATGGCGACGCCGCGATGGACGGGATGGTCTCGGCGCCGTGCAGCTCCGCGGCCGCACCGAGGGCGAGAGCGAGAGCGAGAGCGATGAGGCGGATCACCGGGGCTGGCATCCGTGTGGGCGATTGTGCCAGAGTCTACCCTGGCGCCGGCGCGGCGACCGGCGCTCTTCGAGGAGTGAGGGTCATGCCGAGCCAACGCGACAAGGCGATGCGCTTTCGGGCGCTGCACGAGACTCCCGGCATCTTCGTGATCCCCAACGTCTGGGATGGCGGCTCGGCGAGCGTCATGGCGGGACTCGGATTCGAGGCGCTCGCGACCTCGAGCGCCGCGTGCGCGGCGACGCTGGGCAAGCTCGATGGTGAGATCACGCGCGAGGAGGCGCTGGCGCACGCGCGCATGATCGTGGCAGTGAGCGCGCATCCCGTAGCCGCCGATCTCGAGAACGGCTTCGGCGACTCGCCCGAGACGGCGGCGGAAACCATCCGCCTGGCCGCCGCGGCCGGCCTCGTCGGCGGCTCGATCGAGGATGCCAGCGGCGATCCGCGCGCGCCGATCTACCCGCTGGGACAGGCGGTGGAGCGCGTGGCGGCCGCGGCGGAGGCGGCGCATCGTCTGCAGTTCCCGTTCACGCTCACCGCGCGGGCCGAGAACTTCCTGCACGACAAGCCTGACCTGGACGACACCGTGCGTCGCCTGCAGGCTTTCGAGCGCGCCGGTGCCGATGTGCTGTTCGCACCTGGGTTGCCCGACCTGGCCGCGGTGCGCATCGTGTGCAGCGCACTCGCGAAGCCGGTCAACTTCATGGTCGGGATACGCGGCAGATCGTTCGCGCTCGCCGATCTTGCGGCCGCCGGCGTGAGGCGAGTGAGCCTGTCCACCTCGCTCTATCGCGCCGCGATCACCGCCGTATTTGTTGCGGCGCGCGAAGCGAAGCAAGTCGGGACCTTCAGCTATGTCGAGACCCTGATGAAGGGAGACGAGCTGACGAGGTACCTGCAGCAGCAGGCGCTGGCACGCAACGCCGCGTAGGCGCGCGCCACGGCCGCGATCAGGCCGGCGGCGTGTCTCCGGGCTGCGCGCCGCGCAGCCACTCGAGGAACTTCGGCACCGACGCGTGACCCTCGGCGGGCGCCCAGGGGGCGAATTCGGCCGCCGTGGCCGGATCGTACGGGCCCTCCTTGATCTCGAGGAAAGCACCGCCGTCGGCTCCCGGCACCACGGTGTGCCAGGCGCCCTGGGGCGTCTCGTACCCCATGCTGTCCGTGCCGTCGCCGACGCCGTAGCGCGCCGTCACGCGGCCGCGCTCGTCGAAGGTGAGGACGTCCACGCGCCCGCGCACGATCACCGCAAGCTCCGAGCGGGTCCTGTGTCGATGCGGCCGGAAGTACGAGTCGCCGCAAGCCACCACGAGGAAGCGCTGCACCGGATCTGCGGCTGTGGCGTGGATGTTGTGATGGGCGCGGGCGCGCGGACTCGACGCCGCCTTCGCGGCGAGCTCATCCAGCAGGGTTCGCGACAGCAGCTTCACGCCGCCAGCCTATCAACCCGCCCGGGGGGTGTGCTGCTTGTGAACGTCGGGCAGAAGCGCGGCCAGCAGCCCGATCAGCGGCAGGAAGGCGCACAGCTGGTAGACGAAATCGATGCCGATGTGGTCGGCGACTTTGCCGAGTACTGCCGCGCCGACGCTGCCCATGCCGAAGGCGAGCCCGAAGAACAGGCCCGCGACCATGCCGGTGCGTCCCGGGAGCAGGTCCTGCGCGTACACCACGATCGCCGGAAACGCCGAGGCGAGGATGAGCCCGATCGGCACCGTGAGCACACAGGTCCAGAAAAGGTTCGCGTGCGGCAGCAGCAGAGTAAAGGGCAGAACACCCAGGATCGAGGCCCAGATGATGTACTTGCTGCCGAGCCGATCGCCCAGGGGTCCGCCGGCCATGCCGCCCACTGCCGCAGAGGCCAGGAACACGAACAGCAGCAGCTGCGAGGTGCGCACCGAAACGTGAAAGTGGTCGATGAGATAGAAGGTGTAATAGCTGGTGACGCTCGCGAGGTAGACGTACTTCGAGAACACCAGCGCCAGCAGCACCGTGATGGCGAGGACGACGTGACGGCGCGGCGCGCCCGGCGCCTGCGATCCCGCCGCGCGCGCCAGGCGCGTGATGCCGTGCGTCTTGTACCAGTGCCCGACATTGATGAGCACCACCATGCCGAGCAGTGCCGCAATTGAGAACCATGCCACGCTCGACTGGCCGCGTGGCAGCACGATGAAGGCCGCGAGCAGCGGGCCCGCCGAGGTACCGAAGTTGCCGCCGACCTGGAATACCGACTGCGCCAGGCCGTGCTTGCCGCCCGAGGCCATGCGCGCCACGCGCGAGGATTCGGGGTGGAACACCGACGAGCCGGTGCCGATGAGCGCGGCCGCAAACAGCAGCAGCGCGTAGCTGTCGGCAAAGGCGAGCAGCACGAGGCCCACCAGTGTGAACCCCATACCGGTCGCCAGGGAGTAGGGGCGGGGGCTCTTGTCGGCGAACGCCCCCACCAGCGGCTGCAGGAGCGATGCGGTGAATTGAAAGGTGAAGGTCAGGAGCCCGATCTGCGTGAAGCTCAAGCGATACGAGCTGCGCAGCATCGGATACAGCGCCGGCAGCAGCGACTGCATCATGTCATTCAGCAGGTGGCAGAAGCTGATGGCCACGAGGATGCCGAAGGCCGTGCGCCCGGCGGCGCCGACCGTGCTAACGGCTGGGGCTTGGGCGGATTCGTTCAAAAGGGCTGCTCCGCAAGGACGCGCGCCGTTGTCGGCGCAGCCTGACTGTGCCGGAATCGGGCCGCGAAGCCCATCTCCCTTACGAGGGCCCGCTCACCGGCCGGATCCGAACCTCTGCGAGAACTGCAGACCGATCAGTCTGGGCTGCGTGACGCTGTCGTACACGGCAATTGGGCCGCACGTGAGCTCGGTGCACTCGGCATACCGGAACTGGCTGCCCCGACGGTCGAACACGTTCTTGACGAGCAGCTCGAGCGCGTAGGTATCGCGAGCCAGGCCGAAGGAGAAGTTGGCGATTCCATATGCCGACTGCTGCCCGAGCACTGTGCGCTCGTCGGTGAGCAGGTTGGGCCAGATTGCGCTCTGGTACGTGAAGTTGCCCTGCACGTGTGCCTGCATCCCCGCGAGTGGGAATGCATAGCGGGCAGTCATGGTGCCTTTCCACTTCGGGGTGGTGGGCAACTGCTGGCCCTCGGGCGCCAGCGGCGCATACGGTAGCGAAGTCGGGTCCGTCGGATCCAGCGGCGGGCAGGGATTGCTCGTAATCGGGTTGCCGCTGGCGTCCAGTGCGCCGCAGTAGTTCGCCGAAAGATAGGCATCGATGTATGCGCCGCTTGCCGACAATGTCACTCCGTTGCCGACGGCCCATTCGAGCTCGGTCTCCAGACCCTTGACCTGGGCCTGTGCCGCGTTCGCCACGATCGTGACGCTGTTGGGTCCGAGGAACGAGAACTGGAAGTTGTCCCACGTCTCGTAGAACAGCGCGCCGTTGAATCGCAGGTGATTATCCGCCCAGGTCGTCTTCCAGCCGACCTCGTAGTTCTTGAGGAAGTCTGCCCCGTACGGCTCCGCCGTTCCGACGCGGTTCACGCCCCCGGGGCGGAACCCCTTGGACCAGGTTGCGTAGACCAGCCGGTGCGCATCGAACTTGTAGGCGAGATTGACCTTCGGCGTCCAGCCGTTGCCGTCGCTGCGCTTGTCGAGGTCTACGCACGGTGCACCGTGGAAGGGCGTGTTCCTGAAACAGATCCCCTCCCCGGAGGTTCCAGACCCGGGAGTTGAAAACCCGCCGATGCCGAATCCGTAGAAGCCCTCGAGGGTGTTCTTATAGGTGAAGTGACGGAAGCCCCCGGTCGCCGTGAGTTTCGAAGTGACGTCCCAGTTCAGCTCGCCGAAGACCGCGGAGTCTCGATTGACGCGCATCTGCTCGGTCAGCCACCACGTGTCCGGCCACGCATACGGCCCGCCGGCCCCGATCCAAAAGGCAGGGTCCAGCCCATTGATGACGTAGCGCTGCTCGATGCTGTGCTGTTGGCGCTGCTGGAACAGGCCTGCCACGAAACGTACCGGGTAATCCTTCGGTGATGTCAGCCGCAACTCGTTGCTGTACATCTGGTAGCGATCCTTGCCGAAGATAAGTTGTGTCGGATTGGCGGGCCAGTACGAAGCGTAGACGTCGTAACCCAGAGAGTAGTCGGAATAGTCCGAGTAGGTGTGATCGGTTCTCTTGAGGTAAGCGCCAGCGTAGGTGAGATCGAAGTTGCCGATCTTGCCCTCGACGGTGAGCGCGGCGTCGACCCAGTCGTCGTAGCCGCCTTCCGGATAGAAGTGCTTGACCGCCAGGTCGCTCGTTATCGGGGTGCCGTGAGCGAGATCTTTCCAGATCTGCCTTGCGAAAATCCCCTCCCACTTGCTCTTCTGCGCAATGAGCGCGGGGGTTACCGTCCAGCTGTCGCTCAGCTCGACCTTGAGGGCTGCGCGCGCTCCGTAGACGTCGGTGGGGTTGTAGTGTTGCCTGGCGATCGCGGCATTGTTGAGCGTGAAGGGGGGAAACCCGTTAGCGGGATCACCGGGATACGTCAGCGTGCCCGGAACGTTGTCGATATACCCCGAATCCCGCTCGTACCAGCCGACGAGCCGCAGAGCTGCTTTGGATGACAGCGGCAGGTTCACGAACCCTTCGGCGATTCCCCCGGCGGTCCCATTCCTGAGGGTGTTGGCCTGCAGGTCGTAACCTGCCTTGAAGCCGCTCGGGTCGGGCTTGTTCGTGATGATGCGCAGCGTGCCGGCCTCGGAGCTCGCGCCGTAGAGAGTGCCCTGCGGTCCAGGCAGGACCTCGATGCGCGCGATGTCGTAGATATGCAGATCGAGCGAGCCCTGAATGGTCGTGATCGGCTGCTCGTCGAGATACGTGCCGACGCTGGGCAGCGGACCCGAATGATTGGTGTTGGCATCTCCGACGATGCCGCGCATGTAGAGGTTGGAGAATCCGGGCTCGAACGTCTGGAAGGCGACGGTCGGCAGGGCCTGCGCATAGTCGGTGAAATGCTGCAGGTTCAGCTCCTCCAGCTTCTTGGTGTCCATCGCCGTGATACTGATCGGCACGTCCTGCAGGTTCTCGGCGCGCTTCTCCGCCGTCACCACGACCTCCGCCAGCGCCGTCGTGTCCTCCTGAGCGCGGGCGGTGTGCATCGCCGCCATGATGGCAGCGGCGATCGGCGCATGGCGCAATAGCGTTGTGGCGCGTGGGGCGGATCTCAGGACGCGGGCGCGCGCGAGCTTTCTGGATCGACTGCGTTGCATTTAGGCTCCCCTCATGTCTTCGTGGAATCAGCGGTCAGGTTGCGTGTCCTGCGGTTCCGGTGCCCCCGGATAGGCGTCCAGCACCGGCCCGAGCGCCGTCTTCAACGGTTCGAGCCACGGTTCGTAGTGACGCCACTGCTCCAGCCCGTCGCGGAAGATCGGTTGGCGCACCTGCTCGGAACTGGCGGTGCGCACCGCGCGCTCGTTTTCGTAGAAGCGCAGGCACTGCTCCTCGAACGGCAGGCCGCAGTACTCGAGCAGTGCGCGCACTTCGCTCTCGGTATTCTCGACCAGCGATTCGTAGTGGACGCGGTGCACCCTTCCGGGGAGCACCCGGTCGAAGTGCGCCATCAGCTCGACGTAGTCGCGATAGTAACGGCCCACGTCCTCCAGGCCGTAGCTGAAACTCTGCCCGCGCGCGAAATGTTGCTTGAATACCGAGAAGCAGCAACCGAGCGGGTGACGGCGCACGTCGATGATCCTGGCATTCGGCAGCGCCAGCAGGATCAGCCCCGTGTGCAGGAAGTTGTTCGGCATCTTGTCGATGAAGTAGGGGGCGCTGCTCTTGCGCTGCACGCGCGTTCTGTCAAGGTACCGGGCGCCCAGCGCCTGCAGCTCTGCGGGGGTCAACGCGGCCAGCGTGTCCGGGTATTGCAGCCGTTCCTCGCGCGGCCCGCGCACGTCGAGGCTGCGGGCCAGGCTGATCATGTCATAGAGCTCCATCGTGCCCTCGACCAGCGAGTGGCTCGACAGGATCTGCTCCACCAGGGTTGAGCCGGCGCGCGGCATCCCCACGATGAACAGCGGGTCGCGGGCCGGGCAGCCCGCACCGGCGCGCGCGTCGAAGAACTCGCGCGTATACAGCGCTAGCGAGCGCTCCACCAGGCTCGTGGTCTCCGCGGCACTGTAGTGAATCTGTGAGCGGCGCAGGCGGTTGGCCTGGTCGTAATGGCGGAAGGAAGCCTCGAATTCCTCGGCGTCCTCGCGGGCCTTGCCGAGGGCGAATTCCAGGTGCACCCGATCGTCGGTCGAGGCGTCAGTCCGTGCCAGCTGGCTGCGCATCGCCTCGACGTCGGCGGCGGAAAAGCGGAACGTCTTCAGATTGGCGAGGCTCCACCAGGCGACCGCGAGAGTGGGGACCAGCTCGAGACTCCTGCGGTACGCACGGATCGATTCGTCCTGTCGACCGGCGGTCTTGAGGACGTGACCGAAGCTCAGCCATACCATGGCCTGGCGCGGGTATTCGGCCAGCAAGTGCGCGTACAGGTCGATCGCCTGCGCATACTCGCCGACATTGACCAGCACGGTGGCTTTTAGATTGCGGTGGTTGGGGTTGTCCGGCTCTACCGCGAGCAGCTGGTCCACCTGCGCCAGCGCCTCCGTCGGGCGGTTCTGGCGATTGAGGACCGTCGCGTAGTGAGCGCGTGCTTCGACAAAGCCCGGGGCAAGCTCCAGGCAGCGCGCAAGCAGGCCTTCGGCATCGGCATAACGCCCCAGCCGGGCCGCCACTTCAGCGAGCATGCGTATCGCAGCCACGTCGGTGGGGTGCTCGCGCAGATGCGCGCGCAGCAGCATCTCGGCGAGGGGGATGTCGTTGTCGCAAAGCGCCGCCGCGGGCCGCAACAGATTTGGGTCGCGAGTGGCCGCCTTGATGTGCCGGGCGTAGGCGGCATCGGCACCCGCCGGGTCGCCCATTGCGGTCAGGTGATCCGCGAGCGCCCGCCAGGCCCCGGGCAGCGCCGGGCTCAAGTCGACCGCGCGGCGCAACGCCTTCACGGCCGCTTCGCCCTGACGGGCGGCGCCGAGGGCCAGTCCATACTCGTAGTGCACGGCCGCCGCGTGCGGCTGCGAACGACTCAGCGGTTCGAGCGTCGCCAGCGCGGCCGAAGTGTCGCCGAGGCGCCTTTGCGCCATACCCACGAGCAGCGTGGCGATGGGATGCGCCGGGACGCTGTTCAGGATCTCGGTGGCCTGCTCCAGGGCCAGAGAAGGATGCTGATCAAGGAGCTCGAGGGCGTGAGCAAGTGCGACGTCGAGCGATCCGACCGGCTGCGCTGCGCCACTGCCTCCATTCATGTGACAAATCTACCACGACCGATCCGAGTCCAGCCACGCGCCGCCGGAAATTACCTGCGCGTCCGCCGCAACGTTAGGGGCTCCACTCATGGATCCGGTGGATCCGGCATCGAGCGGAAGTTGTCAGGCAGGCGCAACAACCGGTTCACCAACGGGCCTGGCCCGACTGCAGTCGCATCGAGCTCGCGAGCCTGCCGCGCGGACCAGGATGAAAGTCGGCTGCTGTGGATGAGGGGCTGGGAAACTGCCAACATGCACCTGGGCAGTCCTCACCAGCGCCACAGCATCCTCGCCGATCTTGGGCGCAGAAAGAGGACCTTTGGCGCACTGCGATGCGATCCTGAGGCGGCGCTCGAGGACACACAGTCAAGGGGGGTGAGGCGTGAAGGATCTGACGCAAGGGTCCGTTACACGGCTGCTGGTCGCGATGGCGGTGCCGATCGCCATCGGCATGCTGTTCCAGACTCTGTACTTCCTGGTGGATCTGTACTTTGTCGCGCGGCTCGGGGAGGCCGCCATCGCCGGCGTCAGCACCGCCGGCACCATAAGCTTCGTGATCCTCGCGCTGACGCAGATGCTCGGCGTCGGCACCGTGGCGCTGGTCTCGCACGCGGTCGGCCGCAAGGACCAGGCCGAAGCCAACCTGGTGTTCAACCAATCGGTGCTGCTGTCCGCGATCTGCGGCGGCCTCACGCTCGCGGCCGGGTTCCTCGTGGGCGGCGCCTACGTGCGCTCGGTCGCGGCCGATCCGGCCGCCGCCGCCGCGGGTGTGGCTTACCTTTACTGGTACACCCCGGGGCTGGCGCTGCAGTTCGCGCTCGTAGCGATGGCTTCGGCGCTGCGCGGCACCGGCATCGTGCAACCGACCATGGTCGTGCAGATGCTGACGGTGATCCTCAACACGGTGCTGGCGCCGGTGCTGATCGCCGGCTGGGGCACGCACCATCCACTCGGCGCGGCGGGCGCCGGACTCGCCAGCAGCATCTCGGTGGCGTTCGGCGTGGCGTTCCTGTGGATCTATTTTCTTCGGCTCGAGCACTACGTCGGGCTGCGCCCGGATCAGTGGCGCCCACGGCTGCCGCTCATCCGCCGCATTCTCAACGTCGGCTTGCCCGCCGGCGGTGAATTTTTCATGTTGTTCGTGATCCTGGGAGTCATCTACTGGGTGATCCGCGGCTTCGGGCCCGCGGCCCAGGCGGGATTCGGCGTCGGCGGGCGCGTGATGCAGGCCTTGTTCCTGCCGGTGATGGCCATCGCGTTCGCCGTGCCGGCCGTCGCCGGGCAGAATTTCGGCGCGCATCGGTATGCGCGCGTGCGCGAGACCTTCCGCCGGGCGGCGCTGCTGAGCTCGGTGCTGATGCTCGCGATCACCATGCTGTGCCAGTGGCGCCCGGAACTGTTCATCGAGGGCTTCACCCGCCAGCCGGACGCGGTAGCCGTCGGCTCAACCTACCTGCGCGTCATCTCCTGGAACTTCCTCGCCACCGGGCTCATTTTCACCTGCTCGGGGCTGTTCCAGGCGCTCGGCAACACCTGGCCGTCGCTGCTGAGCTCGGGGGCACGGCTGCTGACCTTCGTGCTGCCCGCGGTGTGGCTGTCGACCCTGCCGCACTTCACCCTGATGCAGGTGTGGTACCTGTCGGTGGCGTCGGTGACGCTGCAGGCGCTGACCAGCCTCGCGCTGCTGCAGCGGGAGTTGCGGCGCAGGCTCGCGACGCCGCCGGCCGCGACCGGCGGCGCACCCGCTGAGGCCGTGCCGGTCGGCGAGGGCGCGGACGGCTAGCCGTCGGCGCCTACTTGGGCTCCTGTCCCGGCTGCTGATCGGCGAGCGGGAACGATCGCGTGGCGCTCGCCTTCGGTGCAGACGGCGGCGGAGCGGCCGGGCCGGCCGCCGAGGCCGAGCGCTGCACCGGGCGCTGCATTCGGGTGCTCGCGGCCACGGCCGCGAGGAAGCGCCGCGTGGACTCATCCTCGCTCGTCACGGCGCCGGCAATGATGTCGCCCGAGGCGACACCGGGCTTCCTGTAGAAGGCCGCGTTCGCCTTGTCATCAATGGTGATCGCCGAGCCATCGAGCGCCAATCCCGCGAACACCCCGCGGCTGCGCGAGTAGGAGTAGACCTCCGACTTGAAGCTGGCATCGGTGGCGGCGGATGCCTGACGTCCGACCGGTCCCGCGGCGACCGAGGCATCGGCGCCGAGGGTCACCTTGCCACCGTTGATGCCTTCCACGCCCTTGGGTGTGGTGAACACCAGGACGATGTCGGTGGATTGCAGGCCCCATTGCCAGCCGAAGCTGCCGCCGGTCATGGTGATGAACACCGGGTTGGTGAAGCGCCCCTGCTTGTCGCGCACCACCAGCACGCCGTGGCCACGGCGCCCGCCGGCGAAGAACGCGACCTTGGTGAGGTCGGGAATGACCGCAACGCCGTAAGCGCGCTCCAGCAGGCGATCGGGAATCGACTGGTCGCGCGTCGTGCGCAGCTCTTCCAGAACCTGACTCGCGGTCAGGAGGCGCCCCTGCTCGCGCGCCTGCGCGTGAGCACCAGGGCAGGCCCCGGCCAGGACGACACCGGCTAACACGAGGAGCGAAGAGCGGATGTGCATGATAGGAATCCTTTTCATTCGTGACTGTCGCCGCGTGACGACAGGCGCGAATGAGCAGTAGCAACCGGGTGCGAAGCTTAACTCACTCACGCATCGCTGCGCAGCGCCGCGCGCGAATCCGCCGCGCGCGCAGCTGTTCAGCCCCGGTTCAGCGCCGCGGGAGGCGGGGATGCGCCTAGAACCAGATCGAGACGAACACCTGGAAGATGTTCGCGTTGAGTTTGTAGAGCGGCTCGTTGCCGGCGCCGTAGGTGCCGGCGAGCAGCGCGTTGCGAAAGTCGCTGTAATCGACCAGCAGGTGATCGACGCGCACATTGATGCTGTTCTTGCCGAGCGATGGCACGCCCGGCATGGCGAACTGCCAGGCGGCGCCCGCGCCCACCGTGTAACTGCGGAAGGCGGCGAGCTCGCGATCGCGTGCCATGAAGTTCTGGTAGTTGGCCCGCGGGAACAGGTCGCTGTAGAAGTCGGCGGCGCCCTGGCGGTAGTAGCGCAGGCTGCCGTCGAGAATCCAGTGCCTGAGCACCGGATGGGTGTAGTCGAGCTCGACGGTGTGCGCGAGGATGCCCCAGGTGTCGTGGAAGAAACGGTACTGGCCGGTGAGCGCCGCCCGGTAGGGCAGGTAGTATTTCAGCTGCGCCGTGGCCGCGTAGCTGGTTCGCGTGTTGGGATAGACCTGATCGGCGAGCGTGAACCCCGGGCCCAGGCCCGGCGAGAGGTAGCGGATCTGGCGGTACGGGTTGGCGAGGTAGCCCTGATCGGTGAGCAGCTCGTAGTTGAAGCCGAGAATGGCGTTGCGCGTCAGAATCTGGCTCAAGGACAGCGAATAGCCGCGATGATCGGCGCGCCGGTGAAAGGTAGGATCGTTCTCGAGCACCCCCTGCGGGGTCTTGATGTCCCGGAACACCTGATCCCAGCCGCGCCGGTAACCCAGCGTGACCGTGGTCAGGTCGCCGAACATGTCCTGGCTGACCGCGAAATAGCTGGTGTTCGCCTTGTAGTCGGGTTCCTTGCTGGTGATGAAGCCCACGCTGTAGGTGGACTTGCCGTGCAGGTAGTCCGCCCCCACGCTCTCCTGCCTGCGGGTCTCGTGATACGGGCTCGCCGACAGCTTCACGTCGATCGAGGCGCTCGAGATCATGTCCTCGTAGTAATTGGCGGACAGCGACAGGTTGTCGCCCACCTTCTTGCGCACCAGCACCGAGGGGCCCTGGATGGTGATGTCCCCGCCCTTGTAGACGTGCCACAGGACGTCGGCGCGATCCTCGGGGAGCACCCCGCCGAGCGCCGGGGCGGCGATCGCGCACAGCGTCACCAGTGTGCGCGTGAAGGGGCTCAACCCCGCTGCACAACGCGTGTGCGCGCCGCGCGCCTCCCGCGTCAATTGCATCCGCAGCCGCCGCCCACCGACCCCGTTGCCCCGCGGGCGCCCTCGCGGGTCTCGAACACGTGTTGCAGGTACGTGCCGGAGACCGGATCGCGGTTGAAGGACATGATGGGATCGGCGAAGTGCTCGCGCTCGTAAGGCTTGACCCACGGAGTGGGCGCCGCGCACCCGCAGATCGCTGCCAGCAGCAGCGCCCCCGCCACGGCCCGCATCAGCTTCACTGTCAGGCTCACGCTCGACAAGCCAGGCGACACGCGCATCGCGCTACTCCCGGATCAGGCTGCGGATACTGTCCAGATACTCATTCTCGTCGCCGGGCTTGAAGCCCTGGTGCAGCGTGCGCAGTTTACCGCTGCGATCGATGATCACGGTGCTGGGCATGCCGGCGACATCGTACAGCTTACTCACCTTACTCTCCTTATCGTAGAGGATGGGGAAGGACACCGGCCTGTCCTTCAGCCAGTCGTCGGCCGCCTTGGAGTCCGGCTCCACGTTCACCCCGAGCAGTGTGAACCCAAGCTTGTGGTACTTCCTGTAGATGCTCTCGAGCAGGGGCATCTCCTGGCGGCAGGGGCCGCACCAGCTCGCCCAGAAATTGATCATCACCACCTGGCCGTGGTACTGCGCGAGGCTCACGGCCCGGCCGTCGCGCGCGGCGAGCGTGAACGGCGGTGCGGGGCCGCCGCCGGAGCCCGCCAGCGCCGGCAGGGCGATGGCGAGCACGGCGGTAATGACTGCGATACGGTTCTTCATCCTGCGTTCCTCTAGAAGAAAACGGTCGTGCCAATGCGTGCCTCGAGGTTGTTGGTGAGCTTGGTGGCGCCCAGCAGGCTCGACTGGAACACCCGGTCCTGCACCGTGACGTGCAGCGCCAGCCAGTCCGCCGGCACGACACGGTAGCCGGCGCCAAAGTTCACCGTAAACTTCGTATCCCCGGCGAAATCGGTGCCGCCGATGCCGCCGATGAGATAGAAGGCGTTCGTCATGGCGATGCCGCGACCGAGGAAGGCTTCGCCTGGCAGGAAGTTGTAGCCCAGCGACAGGTCGTAGTACGTGAAGCGCCTCTCAGACTCGGTAAGCAGCTGAATGTTACCGCTCAGGGTCTCGAAACTGGTGCGCCCGCCGCGCGAGCGGCCGGCCTCAGCCTGGAAGAAGAAGTCCTCGGTGATGTGGTAGGCGGCGGTGATCCCGTAGACCGGATGAGTGCCGAAATCCTCGATCGACAGCACACCATAATCCAGGCCCACCTCGACGTTGGAGTTCCTGATGCGCGGCACCTTGATCTTGCGCCGCGCCACCTCCGGCTCGATCACACGGGGCGGGGCGTTCTCGTCCTGCGGCTCCTGCGGCGACTCGCTCACCGGTGGCGGCGCGCTCTGCGCCCGGGCCGCGGCGCGGCGTTCGGCGCGGTGCTGATACCAGTCGCGCACCGAGGCGCAGCCGGGCAGCGCCGTCAGCAGCGCCGTCAGTAGAAGAATGCGAATCCCAGTTTCCATTCGTCGGCTTCCTGGTTCTGGTTGCGCTTGGTGAAGACGTAGTGGGCCTTGTATTCGCCGCGCACGAAAATGCGCCGCGTGAGGTAGTAGCGTACACCGCCGCCGACATAGGCCGTCTGTTCGGTGCGGTTGGCGGCCTGCACCAGGGTCGCCTTGGGCTCGATGTGCACCTCGCCGACACCCAGCGTCAGGAACGGTGACCAGCGTGCCTGGGGCACGATCACGTGTGTCAGTCCCACATCGCCGGTGACGCCGTTGGAGAACCTGCCGAGGAACTGGCCCACCGCTGCCTCCAGCGCCAGCTGCGAGTTGAACGAAAGCGACGCATACCCGGATACGTAGTTGGCGCCGCCATAGGCTCCGGCGAACAGGCCCATCTCGTAGCGGTGCGAGTTGAAGCCGGCGCGGTCGCCGACACCGAACCTGAACGGCGAGCCGTCCGCCAGCACCATCTGCAGCATGTCCCGTTGCGAGGCCCAGCCTTCCACGCCGTGCTCGGTGCGCACCTTGAACCAGTCGGTGCGCCGGAACAGCACATCGACGCTGGCATCGCGCGGCACCACGTGAAACACCGGGTAGCCACGGCCGGGGCCGGTATGCAGCTCCAGGTACGGTTGGGCCACGAACAGCTGCAGGTACTCGCGCGCGCCGCTCACGGCGGGCGTCAGCAGCAATCCCGGCAACACGAGGCTCGCGAGCGCGGCCTGACGCAGCCGCGCGGTCAATTCGAGCCTTTGCTCAATTGACCGGGACCGCGGGATCGAACGGGTTGTTGAAGTACTGCGCGCCAATATCCAACCACTCCGACAACAAGCGAAGTTCCGCCGGGCTCAACCAGCCCGCATGCGTGCTTCCGGAACCTGTTGCGAAGCGGTTCAGGAACTGGGCCGACAGCCCGCCATTCGCGCTACCCGCATTCAGGTATGGGCCTACCGAAGTCGTAACGCCCATATTAACTATGTTATGCGGGAACAGCAGCTGCTGATACGAGGTGAATTGTTGCGACACGGTGGCGGACGGCAGCTTGGTCAGATCGAGATTGCCGGCCGGCACCGGCGTGGCACCCGCCGGCGCGGAGTTGTGACAGCCGAGCTGGCTGCAGCTGTGATCAACCGCCACGCCGCCGACCATGGCGGGTCGTGAGGCATCCCAAAGCGGCTGGATGTGCTCGGGGTAGTTGATGATGATGCGACAGTTCGCCGCCCATTGGTCCACGCATACCCCCGTCGTCGGTTTCGCGGTGGTGAGGTCGTCGTAGCTGTAGCTGATGCGCGCGCCCGGGGTCGCCAGTGCCGGATCGGTCCACACGTCGGTGTACAGCACGTTCATGCCACCGGACTGATTGAGCGGCGGGCCCCAGCCCGGCACCATCTGCTTGCACGGCGGGGTGTCGCTGGTGCAGCTGACGCGCATGCGCGCCTGCGCCATGGTCTCGCCCTGCTGCGGTATGAAGGCGTTGGGGCCCGAGGCGTAGGTGTGCGGGAAGGGGACCCCGCCCGTGCCCCCCGTCCAGACGGAGGCAAACAACCCCGCCCGACCGTGCGATATGGGGCGCTGGGCGCTCGCCGGCAGATGGCAGCCGTTGCAGGACACCACCTCGCCCGGCTTCACCTGCAACCACACGCCCTGCGCTGGCGTGATGCGGCGCGCGTTGGCATCCAGCACGCTCAGGCGGAAGGCCACGTTCGCCGGCACCTCGATGCGCACCGAGCCGTCGGGCTCGATGGGCGCGTAGCCGAGGATCTCGAGCATGTAGTCGCTGGCGCCGAAGGCTGCCGCGGAGAGATTGACGACGCTCGGGTCGGGAATCGACACCGCCTTCTCCAGGCGGATGAAGCGCGCCGGACGCGCGCTCGCGGCGGTTCGCGCCGGATCGGCGACCGTGGCAATGTTGGGGTTGGCGGTGTCGACGCCGTCGATGTCGTAGACACTTCTTATATCGATGACGCCCACCACGTCGGTCACCAGGCGCTGGTCGAGGTCGACCCCCGGCACCTTGTCGAGGATGATGTTGGGCAGCGCGTGCGGCTGCGCCACCGCCACGTCCGTGATCATCACACCCTCGACCGGCTGCATGATCGGCATGAGGGTGTTCTGCTTCGGATCGAACATCCACACGCTGTACAGCGGCGGCGCGGTCTGTGGGTTCGGGGCGGCGAGCGCCGTGGGGGTGCAGGGCACGATCGCCGGCGGCGCTTGCGTGGTGTCGAGCAGGCGGCACTGGCTCCAGCTCACCAGGATGCGGTCGGTGCCATCCTGCAGCGGATAGGCGGAGCTGAAGCGCCCGCCGGGCGAGGGCCCCGGGATGGTCAGCACGTCGTTGGGGGTGGCCGGCGTCTGCGCCGGGCCGGGGAGCGTGGAGTTGGCGGCGAGCCGCTGGCTGTTCTCGACGAAGTGGGTGCCGTCGATGATCACCAGGTTGCCGCCGAAGTCGACGTTGGTGTACTGCCGCGCGAGCGCGAGGATGCGGCCGTCCTGCATCTGGCGCGGCTGCACGAACTCGACCACCGTGTTGTTGGTGCCGGTCATGTGGCTGTTGGCGCCGTAGTAGAGCTCGAGGTCCGTGCCGTCCGGATTGGCGGAGTACAGGCTCATGGCGTCCTTGCCCGGGGCGTGATCCCAGCGGCTCCACAGCACCCGCCCGTTGGCCAGCACCGTGGCATCGCGGTCGTGACTCTGATTGAAGGAGATCTGGTGAACGGTGCCGTCCGCGTTGATGACCTCCAGTACGAACGCCGGTTCGTTACGCGCCTCGTCCTGCGCCGAGAACTGCGGTTTGCCCTCATCGGTCAGGATGCCTCGCGACTGCGTCTGGCGCGTGGAGGAGAACACGATGCGCCCGTCGGGCAGGTAATGGGGCGAGACGTCGTTGACCGTGAGCGGATCGGGGTCGGTGGCGGGGTTGATGACGGCGTGCAGGGTGTCGCTCGCGATCACGTACTCATAAATGCGCCACGACGGCGGCTGCTTGGGATCCTGGTTCACGGCGAGCGGGCCGCGCATGGCGAACACTACCCGGGTGCCGTCGGCGGAAGTGTCGACGTCCTTCACGTCCCAGCGGGCACCGGCAGTGAGGCGCGCGGTGATGTTGGTCTCCGTCGCACTCGGCGAGGCGGTGGCGCGCTTGTAGAGATCCGCGGATGGCGCCGCATCGCGCAGCACACGCAGGTCATCCTGCACCACGGTGCCGTTGCTGTTCAGCGGCACCTGGCGCTTCACATAGAAGATGGGGAAGTCGACCGTGGCCGGATCGGAGAGCTGGCTGTTGGCGATGTTGACGCTACCGCCGCCGCTGCAGGCGGCGAGCGAAGCCGCGAGCGCCGCCGTCAGCAGCGCCACGGCCAGGGGCGGCGGCGCGATCGCACGCCGTGTCCATCGTCCCAGGTTTTGCCGGCCGCGCTGCGCGTTCATGTGCGCCTCCCTGAGGTACGCGGACTTTCCGCCGCCCGTGAATGTAACGTAATCGAGGTGGTTCTGAGTACTAATCGTCATAACTATCGCCCTGAACGCCGATCCCATCACGGCGCGCCGCTGCGCCTCGCGGTTCTCATTGCTCGGCGCTGTGCCGCGCACATCGCGCTACTAGGTAAGCGCGCGAACGCCGGCACGCCGTGACCGGGCTCGCAGTTCGCGGCGCAATGATCTGCGCGAACCAACAACCAGCGCGAGTGTCGTCGATCGGCGACGTCACCCGGTTGAGACATTCGGGACGCGGGTCGAGCGCCGTATAGTTTGCAGCGCGCTTCGGGCAGTTTAGGGAGTTGGCGAGCGCCATGAATGTCAGACTGAACAAGGCACAGGTCAAATCCGGCGGTGCGCGCCGCGCGCTCACTTGCGCTGCGCTGTTACTGGCGCAGCTGACCATTGCCGCCCACGCCGGACCGAACGAGCAGGCCAAGCGCATCTACGAGCGCATCGCCGGCGAGCCGCCGCCGGCGGCCGTGCTCGCCCAGATGGCCACTGCGATAAGCGGCAGTCCCGGCCAGGCGGGCCTGCTGGCCGCCGCGGCCATCGCCACCAGCTCCCCGTCGTTCTACAACGTGACGCTGAAGAACCTGGTGATCCCCTGGACCAATCGCGACCAGACGGTGTTCGCGCCCTTCAATGACTACGCCGCGACCGTCATCGGCATGACCCGCGACGACGTGGCATTCAACACCGCCCTGTCCGATGACATTCTCTACGTCGTCAATGCGCCGGGGCTGCCGGCGCCCTCGGCCGCGAACAACAACCACTACGCCACCGCGGAGAGCAACGGCGCTGATTTGAGCACCGTGCTTCAGCGCACCACGCAGTCGGGCGCCTACGGTACCCCGGTGCAGGCGACCGCCGGCCTCATTACCACGCGCGGCGCGGCCTCCGCGTTCTTCATCAACGGCACCAACCGCGCGATGTTCCGCTTCACCATGATCAATCACCTCTGCCATGACATGGAGACGGTGATGGACACCACGCGGCCCGCGGATCGCATCCGCCAGGACGTGGCTCGCTCCCCGGGCGGGGACAGCCGCTTGTTCCTCAACAACTGCGTCGGTTGTCACAGCGGCATGGACCCGATGGCGCAGGCGTTCGCGTACTACAACTTCGACGCCACCGCCGGACAGCTGGTGTACACGGCCAACCAGGTGCAGCCGAAGTACCTGATCAACTCCGCCAATTTCCCGTTTGGCTTCGTGACTCCCGATGACAGCTGGTCGAACCGCTGGCGCGCCGGAGCCAATGCTTCGCTGGGCTGGGATCCGGCCCTGCCCGGCAGCGGTGCCGGCGCCAAGTCGCTCGGCCAGGAGCTCGCATCGAGCGATGCCTTCGCGCAGTGCCAGGTGACCAAGGTCTTCCAGGCGGTGTGCTTCCGCGCCCCCGTCAGCGCCGCCGATCAGGCGACGGTCGCGACCATCAAGGCGAGCTTCAAGTCCGGCGGCTACAAACTCAAGCAGGTGTTCCAGCTGTCCGCTGCCGCCTGCCCGGGCCAGTGAGGGAGCGCTTGCCATGAACCGCAGACCCGTTGCCCGCCTGACTGTGCCCGCAGAGCTCCCGAGGCGTGCGGCGCACGCTGTGGCGCCCGGCGCCGCGCTCCTGGTTCTCCTGTCTCTTGGCGCATGCAGCGGCGGCGGCGCGCCGACCACGGTGAATCAGCAGTCGACGCCCCCCAGCAGCACCGCGAACGCCTACACCGGGCCTGCGCCCGCGAATGCGGACGTGCAGGCCTTCAAGATCAACCTGTGGGACAACATCCGCCCGGCCAACCGCTGCGGCGGTTGTCACCACCAGGGCGGCCAGTCGCCGATGTTCGCACGCTCCGATGACGTGAACCTCGCCTACCAGGCCGCGGGCCCGCTGGTGAACCTGGTGCGGCCGGACCAGTCGACACTGGTGCTCAAGGTGGGCAGCGGTCACAACTGCTGGGTCGCGGACCCCTCCGCCTGCGCGGCCACCATGCTGGTGTGGATCCAGGCCTGGATCGGGGCGGGCTCCGCGTCCACCACCAGTGTGCAGCTGATCGCGCCACCGGTACAGGCGGCCGGTGGCGGCAAGCAGTTCCCCGCCGATCCCACCGCGGGCAACCCGAGCTTCGAGACCACGGTCTATCCGCTGCTGACCAAGTTCTGCTCGGGCTGCCACACCTCGAGCTCCGCCACCGCGCAGCAGCCGTACTTCGCCAGCCTCGACATCAACGAGGCCTATGCTGCGGCGCAGCCGAAGATGAATCTGGTAAGTCCCAACCAGTCGCGCTTCTACGTGCGCCTGGCGGACGAGTTCCACCATTGCTGGGTCACGCCCTCATCCGGCGGCGCCCCCGACTGCCCGGGGAGCTCCGCGGCGATGCTGGCCGCGATCACCGCGTTTGCCAACGGCATCCCGGTGACGCCGATCGACCCCAACCTGGTGATCTCCAACGCACTCACGCTCAAGCAGGGCACTGTCGCCTCCGGCGGCAGCCGGTTCGAGGCGAACCTGGTCGCCAAGTACATGTTCCAGACCGGCAGCGGCAGCACCGCCTACGACACCAGCGGCGTCACTCCGGCGGCCGACCTGTCGCTGTCGGGGAACGTGAGCTGGGTAGGCGGCTGGGGCATCGACATCGGACCGGCCATGGGAAGCATGCCGGGCGGCCGGGCGCAGGCCTCCACCAGCACCAGCGCCAAGCTTGCCGCCATGATCCAGTCCTCGGGCGAGTATTCGCTGGAGGTGTGGGCGGCGCCGGCGAACGTCGCGCAGACCAACGCCTACATCGTCAGCTACTCCGGCAGCAATACCACACGCGATGCCACGCTCGGCCAGCAGGCCATGCAGTACGAAGGGCGCGCGCGCAGCAGCACCACCGATACCAACGGTGCTCCGCCCCTCATGACCACCACCGCGAGCGGCGCGGCCCAGGCGGCGCTGCAGCACGTGGTGCTCACGTACGATCCGGTCAGCGGGCAGAAGATCTACGTCAACGGGGTCTATAGCGGCGATGCCGATCCGGCCAAGGGCGGCTCGCTCGCCAACTGGGACAGCACCTTCGCACTGGTGCTGGGCAACGAGACCACCGGTCAGCGCCAGTGGCAGGGCGTCATCAAGTTCGTCGCCATCCACAACCGCGCGCTCACGCCGGCGCAGGTGCAGCAGAACTTCGCCGCCGGCGTTGGCGAGAAGTACTACCTGCTGTTCGGAGTCAGCTCCCTGTCGGGCGTGTCGCAGTCGTACATCCTGTTCCAGGCCAGTCAGTACGACAACTACAGCTACCTGTTCTACCAGCCGAAGTTCATCAGCCTGGATCCCAAGGCCGTGGTGCCGGCGAATCTGCAGATCAGCGGTATCCGCATCGGCGTGAATGGCGTGCTGGCCCCCGCGGGCCAGGCGTACGCCACCATGAGCGCCAGTGTCGGCGGCGCGAGCTACACCGCCGCCAACGGTCAGCTGCTGTCGGGTCTTGGCACCGTGATTCCGGTGACCCTGGGACCGACCAGCGACCTGTTCTTCCTGTCGTTCGATCAGCTCGGCTCGCACGTGCATGCCTACGTGGAGCCGACGGTGGCGGTGTCGCCGCCGGCGCCCGATGAGACGCCCAAGCCCGACTTCGGCGTCGCGACCTTCGAGCGTATCAACCACTCGCTCTCGCGCATCACCGGCGTGCCGATCACGAACCCGGTCGTGTCCGCACTCTATAAGGTCTCGCAACAGTCGCTGCCGGCGGGTCCATTGATCGCGGCGTTCCTGCCTTCTCACCAGACGGCGATCTCGCAGCTGGCGAACGCCTATTGTGGCCAGCTGCTCGGCACTCAGCAGTATCGCGATGCGTTTTTCGGCAACGGCCTGGACGGGAACCTCACGACCAGCGCCTCTGCTTTCTTCGGCGCGAGCGGTTCCCCACAGCGCGCCATCGTCATCAATGCGCTGGCCACTAACGCGGTCGGCAACGCGACTCCCGCCGCGGCGAGTGCCGTGCGTGCTGAGGTTGATGCGCTGCTGACGCGCATTCCAACGATCACCCCGGCCACCGTGTCGGCCGCCACCGTCGCGGCCTGCACCGCGGTGCTCGGCAGCGCGGCGGTGACCCTGCAGTGAGCTCAAGGACCTGGAGATAGGCAGATGTTGATCCGCAAGAAACCCCCGCGATCGCACGCGCTCGGCGAGCCGATCCTGCACGACAACCATCCGCTGCCGGTGACCCGCCGCGACTTCGTTGCTGCCGGGTTCCTGTCCGGCCCGGCCATGGTGATCGGGCCGGCGTGGCTCGGTGCCCTGCTGAGAGCGAGCCGCGCGGATGCCGCGCTGTCTCCGGACATCCAGGCGCTGCTCGCCTCCAGCCAGTGCAACGTACCGACCGCATCCGGCAGCCTGCCTTTCATCTGTTTCGATCTGGCGGGCGGGGCCAACCTGGTCGGCTCAGAGGTGCTGGTAGGCGTGCAGGGCGGGCAAACGAACTTCCTGTCGACCGCCGGCTACGGCAAGCTCGGCGTGCCGGGCAACATGGTGCCGAGCTCGAGCGCCAACATCGACGCATCGCTCGGGCTCCTGTGGCACGCCGACGGCGCCATCAAGCGCGGCATCCTCAGCAAGGCGACGACCCCGGCCACCGCCACCGGAACCAACGGCGCGGTGCTGTGCGCCATGTCGCAGAACGACACCCAGAATAACCCGCACAACCCGATGTACGGCATCGCCACGGCGGGTGCGCAGGGTCTGCTGCTGACGCTCATCGGCACCGAGTCCTCGGTGTCCGGGGGCAACTCCCAGGCGCCCATGGCGCTCATCAATCCGGCGTTGCAGCCGACCACCATCAGCCAGCCCTCGGACTCGACCTCGCTGGTGCCGATGCCGCCTGGCGGCGGCACCCAGGATCCGCTCGCGGTGGCGGTGCTCGAGTCGCAGGTGCGCATCAGCGGTGGCAACACGGCGCAGGCCGGCGCGGGTGACACCGCCGCCTTTACCGGCACGCTCAGTATGCCCAACGGATCGACCCCGGGCGTGCAGCTCATCGGCGGCGGCCCGAACGCCGATGCGGCGCTGAAGAATCAGGTGCGCTGCGCTTACGTCAAGGCGGCCCACACGGCCGACAAGTTCGGCGATCCGGCCGCGCTCGATCCCACCAGGGATACGAATATCACCGGCGGCGCCTCGCCCATCTTCACGGCGAGCGACTTCTCCGACTCGGATGTCGCGAAGACCGCCACCGTCATGAAGCTGGTGCTCAACGGCTTCGCCGGCGCCGGCACCATCACCCTGGGCGGCTACGACTACCACGACGGCACCCGGGCAACCGGCGAGATGCGTAACTTCAAGGCCGGCCAGATGATCGGCGCGGTGCTCGAGTACGCCCAGCGCCTGAAGACGCCGGTGATGATCTACGTGTTCAGCGACGGTTCGCTCACCTCCACCGGCATGGTCGATAACAGCGTCGGCGGCCGTGGCAAGCTTGGCTGGCAGGGCGACAACGCCTCGGTGGCCTCCACGTTCTTCCTGGTCTACAGCCCCACCGGCCGGCCAGCGCTGCGCAATGGCACCGCCGGCCAGCAGATCGGCTACTTCAGCGCGGACGGCTCAGTGGTGAGCACCTCCAGCCCCGCGGCCAACGCCGTGAACCAGCTGGTGCAGGTCGTGATTCTCAACTACATGGGACTGATGGGCACGGACGGGCAGTTCCCGACGCTGTTCCCCATGCAGAGCCTGGGGGCGGGCAGCGCCCTGGCGGGGCTGACCGCCTTCACGCGCATCGTCTGAGGTGGCGGGCGCGCCGGAAGGCGCGCCGTGGCGCCCTTGAGCCGGTGTCGCATGTTGACGACGCCGGCAGCCCCTTTTTTCACCGCCGTCTTTGTTTGACACTGTCAAGCGCGCCGTGCAATTTTGCCTGCTTGGCGCGGGCGCCATCCCTTGGCGAAGGACCATTATTGAGCTGGCAACGGCCGAACCACCCGGTGTGGCGTGAGGTGGCAGAACGCTGGTGGGTGGCCACCTGCTCTGCCCGGTCACGCGCACGGGTGTTGCTGTGCACGGCCGTGATGGCACTGGGCTGCAGCCTGGCGGTGCAGGCGCAGTCGCGCTACGCCCTCATCGGGCAGAGCGCCCCTGATTTCGCGCTGCACGCCGCCGTCGGCGGCAACGCGCGCCTCTCGGAGCACCGCGGCGAGGTCGTGGTACTGAGCTTCTGGAGCAGCCGCTGCACGCCCTGCCGCACGCAGCTCGCGGCCCTGAACCGCAGCCTCGCGACCTATCATTCTGCGGGACTGGCGATGTTCGGGATCGGCGTCGATGACGACCCGGCGCAGGCGCGCGAATTTGCGCGCTCGGCATCCGTGAGCTTTGCGCTGTTGCTCGACCCGGCCAAGGGGGTCAGCCGCAGCTATCAGGTCGACAACCTGCCGATGACCGTGCTGATCGACCGCAGCGGCACGGTCCGTAACGTGTTGCGCGACTACAGCCCCGAAAGCGAACAGCTCTACCTGCAACAGCTGCGGGCTCTGCTGAACGAATGATCGGAACCACCATGCTGCAGATGACACGCGCCATGCCCCCGATCGATGCTGCGCCGCGGTATGCAGCGCGCACCGCGCTCCTCGCCCCGCTGCTTGCGGGCGTGCTGCTCGCAGCCCTCCCACCCGCGGCGCTCGGCGCACCCCCGGCCGGGCCGGACGCCACGACCCCCGCCGCGACTGCAGCGGACGCCAATTCACCGCTCGCCACCACGGCCCCCACCGCGGAGTCCTCCCCGGATACCCGAGGCCTCGACCAGGAGATCCAGGACCTGAAGAAGGACGTGGTCGATCTCAACAAGGACCTGTTCATCCTGGAGGAGGAGCTGCTGTTCCCGGCCAACACCCAGGTGGCGGTGTTCCTCTCGGTGGACGTCGGGCAGTTCTTCGCGCTCGATTCGGTGCAGCTGAAGCTCGATCGCAAGGAGGTCATCAACTACCTGTACACGCCGCGCGAACTCGACGCGCTGCTCAAGGGCGGCGTGCAGCGCCTGTATCTCGGCAATCTCAAGGTCGGCGCGCACGAGCTGGTCGCCTTCTTCAGCGGCAAGGGCCCGAACGAGCGCGCTTACAAGCGCGGCGCCTCGCTCAGATTCGAGAAGGGCGTCGGCGCCAAGTACCTGGAGCTCAAGATCGATGACCGGCAGAGGAAACTACAGCCGGAGTTCGAGATCAAGGACTGGGAATAGCCCTTGATGCGAGCCTCCTGCATGCGTGCGCTGCTGCTCGCCGCCGTGCTGGCGCTGCCGGCCGGCGCGGCGAGCGCGCGGCAGCACGACGCGGAGAAGCTCCCGATCACGCATGTCCGTGATCTGCACTACGGCGACGCGCTGTTCTACTTCTATCAGGACGATGACTTCGCGGCCCTCACGCGACTGCTCGCTTACGAGCACTGGGGCCGCGTGCCGCACCATGCGGAGGAAGCGCAGCTGCTCGAGGGCGGGTTGTACCTGACGCTCGGGATGCACAACGAAGCGGGCGAGCGCTTCGAGAGGCTGCTGACCAACGATGTGCCCACCGGAGTGCGCAATCGCGCCTGGTTCTACCTGGCGCAGGTGTGGTACGCGCGCGGCTATCTCGAGCGCGCGGATGCGGCACTGCGCAAGGTGAACGGGCGCATGTCCCCGGAGCTGGAGGCGCAGAAGGAACTGCTGTTCGGCAACGTGCTGATGCACGAGGGACGTTACGATGAGGCCATCCGCCTGCTGGCGGGCTGGCGTGGCCCGCTGATCTGGTCCGCCTACGCGCGCTTCAACCTGGGCGTGGCGCTGGTGCGTAACGGACGGCTCGACGATGCCGACCCGTTCCTTAGCGGAGTCGGGACCATGCTCGCCGCAACTGCGGAGCAGGCGGCGCTCAGGGACCGCGCCAATCTCGCGCTCGGCTTTGCGTACCTGCAGGCCAACCAGCCGGCGCGCGCGCGAGCGCCGCTCGCGCGCGTGCGCCTGAACGGTCCGTACTCGAACAAGGCGCTGCTGGGCATCGGCTGGGCGGATGCGGCCCTCGGGGACTACCAGGGAGCGCTCACGCCGTGGATGGAGCTGCGCGGGCGCGACGTGCTGGACGCGGCCGTGCAGGAGTCCTACCTCGCCGTGCCGTACGCGTTCGGCAAGTTGAACGCCAACGCGCAGTCCGCCGAGTACTACGAGAGCGCGGTCAAGTCCTTCGATGCCGAAAACGGGCAGCTGGATGAGGCCATCGCGCGCATCGAGAAGGGCGACCTGCTCGAGCGCGTGCTGGGCACCGATCCGGGCGCCCGCTACGGCTGGTTCTGGCAGCTGAAGAGCCTGCCCGATGCGCCCGAGTCGCGCTATCTGTACGCGGTGCTGGCCGGGCACGATTTCCAGGAGGGACTGAAGAACTACCGCGACCTCGTGTATCTGAACGGCACGCTGGAGCGCTGGGGCGACAGCATGGGCGCCTTTGAGGACATGATCGAGACGCGCGAACACGCCTACGCCGAGCGGCTGCCACGGGCGGATGCGCTGCTCGCCTCGGGCGCGGTCGGCGAGCTGCAGCAGCGCAACGTCACGCTGGCAAATGAGCTGCGCACCATCGAGACGCAGCACGACATGGCCGCGCTCGGCACCACGCTCGAGCGCGAGCAGTGGGCGCGCGTGCAGCGTGTGGAGGCGGCGCTCGCCGCGGCTCCCGACACACCCGAGAACGCGAACCTGCGCGTGCGACTGGCGCTGGTCAAGGGGGTATTGCAGTTTCGTGTGAACGACGCCTTCAACGCGCGCTTGTGGCAGGAGCATCGCGGGCTGAAGGATCTCAGTCTCGCACTGCATGAGGCACAGAGCCGCTGGATCCGCGTGGAGCGCGACCGTAAAAACGTGCCGACCAACACCGGGGAGTTCGCGGCCCGCGTCACCGCCCTCAAGCAGCGCATCGACACCCTGCAGGCGCGCCTCGGCGCCACCGAGCAGAAACAGAGTGTGTTTCTCGCGCGGCTCGCCGCTCATCAGCTCGAGGAGCAGAAGGATCGACTCGCCGCCTACCAGGTACAGGCGCGCTTTGCGCTCGCGAGCATGTATGATCGCGCCGCCAACGCGGGCACCCAGAAGGAAAGCGGCGGCAATCAAGCCGCGCCAGCCGCTGCGCCACCCGAGGAGACCCCGGCGCCACCCGAGGAGACCCCGGCGCCACCCGAGCAGGCTCCGGCACCCCCCGAGCAGGCTCCGGCACCGCCCGAGCAGGCTCCCGTGCCTAAGACGGCGGAGCCGCCGCGATGAGCGTGCGCGTGCCCGCAGCCGCAGCCTTCGCGCCGGCGCTCGCGCTCGCCTTGCTCGCGGGCACGCCCGCGGCTTCCGCGCAGAGCGCACCCACCGCTCGCCAGCCCACCATCGGGGACCTCGCCTCGCGCAAGGTCGAGGTGCACCGCGATACGATGGTGAGCGCCAACGTTTCCCGGGCGATGGAGAACTATCGGCGCTTTCTCGAGCTGCAGAATACCGATCCGAAGCTGCGCGCCGAAGCCCTGCGCCGACTCGGGGACCTCAACCTCGACGCCGGCGAGATGCAGCGGCTGGAACAGGAAGTCACCGCGGTGGACCTGCAGGGGGCCGAGGCGATCAAGCTGTACACGACACTGCTCAAGGCATTCCCCGACTATGCGCGCAACGACCAGGTGCTCTATCAGCTGGCGCGCGCCTATGAGACCACCGGCCAGTCCGGGCAGGCGCTCGGCACACTGGATCGGATCGTGCAGCGCTACCCGCAAAGCCCGCAGCTCGATGAGGTGCAGTTCAGGCGCGGCGAGCTGTTGTTTTCCGACAAGCGCTACGCGGATGCCGAGCGCGCCTACGCCGCCGTCATCGGGCGCGGCGCGGGTTCGGCGTTCTTCCAGCAGAGCCTGTACAAGCGCGGCTGGTCGCTGTTCAAGCAGTCGCAGGCGCTCGAGAGCCTGCCGTCCTTCGGCGGCGTGCTCGACCAGGAGCTCGGCGCCGGCCGCGGCAAGTCCGTGCGGCTCGAAACGCTCAAGCGCGCCGACCGCGAGCTGGTCGAGGACACCCTGCGGGTCATGAGCATCACTTTCTCCTACAACGACGGCGCCGCCTCGCTCGAGCAGTACATGAGTCAGCACGGCGAGCGCCCGTACGCCTGGCTGCTGTATTCCCGTCTCGGCGATCTGTACGTCGACAAGCAGCGCTACCAGGATGCGGCGAGCGTCTACCGCGCCTACGTGGCCCGCGATCCCTACAGCGACCATGCGCCGGACCTCGACATGGCGGCGATCGAGGCCTACGGCAAGGGCGGCTTCAGCCAGCTGGTGTTCGACGGCAAGCACGAGTTCGTCGAGCACTACAACTTCGACTCCCCCTACTGGAAACCCCGCAGCCGCGCCGACAATCCGCGCGTCGTGCAGGAGCTCAAGACCAATCTCAAGGACGTGGCCACCTACTTCCACGCGAGCGCGCAGAAGTCCAAACGTGTCGCGGACTACCAGGAAGCCGCGCGCTGGTACCGCGACTACCTGAAGTCGTTCCCGGAAGACGCCGACTCCGCCGCGACCGACTACCTGCTGGCGGAGGCGTTGTTCGAAAGCCATCAGTATGCAGATGCCGCCGCCGAGTACGAGCACACCGCCTACGGCTATCCGAGGAACGAGAAGTCCGCGACCGCCGCCTACGCGGCGCTGGTCTCCTACCAGAAAGGCGAGGAGGGCTTGAGCGGCGCCGACAAGGACGCCTGGCACAAGCGCGCCATGGACGCCGGAGTCAGGTTCGCGCAGAGCTTTCCGGAGCACCCGGACAGCGCCGGCGTTCTGACCCGCGCAGCCGAGGAGATCTTCGCCGCCGGGGACCAGCCGCGCGCCGTCAGCGTCTCCGAGTCGATTCTCGCGCGCCAGCCGCCGGTGGATGCCGCGAAGCAGCGCATCGCGTGGACGATCATCGCGCAGGCGCGCTTCGACCAGGGCGATTATGCCAAGGCGGAACCCGCGTTCCTGCAGGCGCGCGAGCTCGCCGGCAAGGATGACAAGATGCGCGCCGACCTCACCGAGCGCCTCGCCGCCAGCGTATACAAGGAGGGCGAGGCGAAGCAGAAGGCCGGCGATGGCGGCGGGGCGGTAGAGGATTTCCTGCGCGTCGGGCGCGTGGCCCCGGAATCGAAGATCCGCGCCAATGCGCAGTACGACGCCGCCGCGGAGCTGCTGACCCTCAAAGAGTGGGAGCGCGCCATCGGCGTGCTCCAGGATTTTCGTCGCCAGTTCCCGCAGCATCAGCTGCAGCCGGAGGTCGCCCGCAAGCTCGCCGTGGCGTACTCTGAAGCCAACCGCCCGGGCGAGGCCGCCGCGGAGTTCGAGCGGATCGCCTCAAACCCGGCCGAGAGTCGCTCCGTACAGCGTGAAGCGCTCATGCAATCCGCGGACCTGTACTCCAAGGCCGGTAACAATCCCAGGGCCATGGGGATGCTGGAGAAGTTCGTCGACACCAACCCAACACCGCTCGCCGATGCCGAGGAGGCGCGCCAGCGCCTGGCGGACTACGCCGGCAAGAGCGGCGATGGCGCGCGGCGCGATCACTGGTACCAGGAGATCATCCGCGCCGACGCGCAGGCCGGCGGGCAGCGCACCGATCGCACCCACTACCTGGCCGCGAAGGCGCAGCTGGCGCTCGCGCAGCCGGCGCGCGATGCGTTTCGTGCGGTGCGTCTGACTGCGCCGCTCAAGAAGAGCCTCATCGTCAAGCGCGACGCGCTCGAGCATGCGATGGACGGCTACAAGCGCGCCGCCGAGTACCAGGTCGCCGAGGTCACTACCGCCGCCACCTACGAGATGGCGGAGCTGTACGGCGCGCTCGCCAAGGACATCCTGGCCTCGGAGCGGCCCGCGAAGCTCAAGGGCGATGCGCTGGAGGAATACAACTCACTCCTCGAGGAGCAGGTATTTCCGTTCGAGGAGCAGGCGATCAAGGCGCACGAGCTGAACGCCGCGCGCGCCAAGGACGGGGTGTACGACGAGTGGGTGCGCAAGAGCTTCCAGGCGCTCGCGCAGCTCAAGCCCGCGCGCTACGGCAAAACGGAGCTGACGCAGGATGTGGTCACCAGCCTCGAATAAGGGCCCGCCCGGCGGCGCGGCGCCTGCCGCGCAGCACGCGCGGCGCCTCACAGCTCTGGCACTCGCGGGGCTGGTGCCGATGGCACTTGCCGCCTGCAGCTCCGAGCCTGCGCGCACCGCCCCACGCCCGGCGCCCCCGCTCGCGCAGCCGGCGGCGCATGCCACAGCGGCGCCGCCGGCGGTGACGGCGGGTGCCGCGAGCGCGAGCGCCGCTGCCGCAGCGCCCGCCGCGGCGGTCCGTCCGCAGGTTCTGCCGGCGGCACGCGCGGACTTCGATCGTGCGGTGAATTACATGCGCGCCGGCAACGCCCTGGAGGCGGAGCTGGGCTTCAAGCAGCTCGCCGTGCAGTACCCGCAGTTCGCGGCTCCCCTGGTGAACCTCGCCATTCTGCAGCGCAAGGCCGGGCACCTCGACCAGGCGGAGGAAACCCTGCAAAGCGCGGTCGCTCACGAGCCCGGCAGCGCGGTGGCGTGGAGCGAGCTCGGCGCCACCCAGCGCCTTCGCGGCGAGTTCAAGGACGCGGCCTCCTCGTACGAGCGGGCCATTGCGGCGGATGCGCACTATGCACCGGCCTGGCGGAACCTCGGCGTGCTGTCGGATCTCTATCTCGCAGACCCCGGCCGCGCGCTGACGGCCTTCGAGCACTACCAGCAGCTCACCGGCGAGGACAAGCCGGTGAGCGGCTGGATTGCGGAGTTGCGACAACGCCTGGGGATGCCGCTGAAGCGGCCGGCACCGGCCGCGCCCGCGAACGGCAACCCCGGCGACGCCGCGCCTACAAACGGCAACCCGGGCGACGCGGCGCCCACGACAGCCCCGGGCGCGCCGGCATCCGAGCCGCGCGCGGCGCCTGAGCCGGCCTCGCAACCCGCCCCGGGCGACAGCGTTGCGAGCGGCGGCGGCAGCGTCTCGAGAGCAGGAGGTTGACTATGTATCGCGTGTGCGTATACGGATTGAGGCCCGCGGCCATGTTGTCGGTTCTCATGGCCTTGTGCCCGCTGACTCTGGACGCGGCACGGGCGCAGGAGCCCACGCCGCCGAGGCCCTCGGACTCCCAACAGGCGCCACCCGCGCGCCCCCTGCCGCGCCCGGAGCAACTCGAGCCCGCGGTGGATACCAGCAGGAATACCCCGGCCGCGGCCCCGGCCGCCGGTGTCGCGCCCGCGGACGCGAACGCCGCCGGCGATGCGCGCAAGCCGCCCGCGGCCGGGACGGCTGGCGCGCGCAAGGAGCCCTCCGGCTCCAAGGCGAGCGCGCGCAAGGGCCCGGACCGGCTCGAGCTCGACCCGACGGACATCACCGGCAACCGTGAGCTGCCCAAGGTGTTGTACATCGTGCCGTGGAAGCGCTCCGATCTTGGCGATCTGCTCGGCAAGCCGGTGAACAGCCTGGTGGACGAGGTGCTGCAGCCGCTGGATCGGGATGTTTTCCAGCGGGAAAACCGCTATTACGATGCTTTGAAGCCCGAGCGGGCCCGTCCCGGGGCGGGCGCGGTGCAGGGTCCGGGCGAGCAGCGCTGAAAATGGCCCGGGCGCTGTATCAGCCGGGGCGCTGTATCAGGATGAGAGCTGGGTCGCAGTTTTTTGGGCTTATGTCATTCAGTTTTCGTAGGTTGTGCGTGTGTGGTGGTCTTTCAATGAGCGGGAGTCTTTAGATGGACCTCTGGAATTTGATCGTGCGATTCTTTCAGGGCGGCGGGAATTTCATGTACCCCATCGCCATCGTGTTCGTGGTGGGCCTGGCGATCGCCATCGAACGTTACGTCTATCTGGCGCTCACGGCCGTGCGCAACCGCGGTCTGTGGAACGAGATAGTGCCGCTGCTCTCGCAGGGTAATTTTCGCCAGGTGGCGCAGGCGACCTCCAAGTCGCATTCGGCCATCGGCCACATTCTCAACTACGGCCTGGCGCGCATTCAGTCCGCGCGCCGCCGCGACGACATCGAGAAGGCGATGGAGGAGAGCCTCATGGAGGTGGTGCCGCGGCTGGAGAAGCGCACCCACTACCTCGCGACCTTCGCCAATCTCGCGACGCTGCTGGGACTGCTGGGCACGGTGATGGGCTTGATCCGCGCCTTCGCGGCGGTAGCGACCGTCAACCCGGCGGAGAAGGCGAACCTGCTGTCGGCGAGCATCTCGGTGGCGATGAACTGCACGGCCTTCGGCCTCATGACGGCGGTGCCGCTGCTGTTCATCCACGCGTGGCTGCAGACCCGGACCACCGAGCTGATCGACAGCCTGGAGATGGCGTCGGTCAAGTTCCTGAACGCGATCACCGAGCGGCAAAGCGCGCCCGCCGCGGCCTAAAGCCCGCGCGCGCTCGCCGTAGAAGGACTGCAGGTCCCGCATGCGCCGCTCGTATCAAACCCGCAAGCTGGAGCGTCACTCGCGCAAACCGGCGGAGCTGCTGCTGGTGCCGATGATCGACATCTTCACGGTGCTCGTCACCTTCCTGCTGATGACCGCGGTGTTCTCGCGCACCGTGATCCTGCAGCTGAATCTGCCGGCCTCGCAGACCGAGTTCCGGGAGCCGCCGCCGGGATTGCAGCTGGAAGTGATGGTGCGCAAGGAACTCATCCAGGTGGCGGATCGCAATACCGGACCGCTCGCGACGCTGCCCAACACCCCCGGCGGCTACAACTACGATGCCCTGACGGAGTACCTCAAGCGCGTCAAGGCCAAGTTCCCCGAGAAGACCGACGCCAGCATCCTGCTGGAGGCGGACACGCCCTACGACACACTGGTGCAGGTGATGGATCGCGTACGCGTGTTTGAAGTGAGTCAGGGTCTGAACGTCGTGCAGGCCGAGCTGTTCCCGGACATATCCATCGGCGATGCGCCGGCGACGCCTGCGGCCACGGGCGGCACCCCCGGCCCGGCGTCCCCGGTAGCGGCGCCCCCGGCCGCAGCGGCACCGGCCGCCGCTACCCCCCTGCACGCCGCGGCGGCGTCTGGCAACGGAGCACACCCATGAGCATGTCGCATCGCGCCCAGCGCATGGCGCAGCACCACCTGCGCCACCGCGCGGATGCGCAGCTGAACCTCATTCCGCTCATCGACATCCTGTCGGTGATGGTCGCCTTCCTGCTCGTGTACTCGATCGAGGTCGAAGTCATTCAGAACGCCAAGGGCATCGAGATCCCGCAGTCGATCGCCGAGGTCGCGCCCAAGGCGTCGGTGGTGGTCATGATCACCAGGACGGACCTGTTCGTGCAGGGGGAATTCATCGCCACGGTGGCCGAGATCCGCGCCGGGCAGGGCAGGCTGGTCGAGCCGCTGCGCGCCGCGCTCAAGCGCCCGCTCCTGGTCGGCAGGGAGATGAGCGAGCGCGATATCGCGCAGCGCGAGATCACCATCATGGCGGACAAGGCGCTGCCCTACGAGGTGCTCAAGCGCGTCATGGCGACCTGCACCGATGCCGACTACGGGCGCATCTCGCTCGCGGTCATCCAGAAGGAAAAGCCGGTCGCCGCCGGCCAGCTCAAGCCAGTGTAGCCCGCCATGGTCATCGCGCCCTATTACCGCGACTTCGATCTGCCCTGGGAGGGCGATCCGGAATCGAGCGCACGGTTCCGCAAGATCCTGCGCGTGCTGCTGATCATCTTTGTGGTGCTCGGCATCGCATTTCCGCTGCTGCCGACGCCCAAGCGCGAGGCGCCCGAGGAAGTCCCGCAGCGGCTCGCGCGCCTGATGCTCGAGAACAAACCCCAACCGCCGCCGCCTCCGCCGCCGAAGCCCAAGGAGGAGAAACCGAAGATCGAGCCGAAAGTCGCCATGGTGAAGCCGCCGCCGATCGATCAGCGGGAGCTTGCGCGCCGCAAGGCGCAGAAGCAGCTGAACCAGGTCAAGGACGAGCTCGCCGATCTGCGCGACGTGATGGATCTCACCCCGCTCGAGACCAAGAACCTCTCCGGCTCGGTCAGCGCCGACGCGCACGCCGAGCGCTCGCTCATCACCTCCAAGGTCGGGGTCGGCAGCGGCGGCATCACTTCCGCGAATGCCAGCCGCGGCTTCGGCACCGGGGCCGGCTCGCTCACCGGCCACGACACCACTGCCGTCACCTCGGGCATCGTGCGCTCGGGTCTGAACAGCCGCGGCCCCGCCCGCAGCGGCGGCGGGGGCAAGGCCGCCCGCTCGCGCGAGGAGATCGAGCTGGTCTTCGACCGCAACAAGGGACGAATCTACAGCCTGTACGCCCGGGCGCTGCGCGATAATGCGGAGCTGCAGGGCAAGCTGGTGCTCGAGTTCACCATCGCCCCAACCGGTGAGGTGACCATGTGCCGCATCGTCTCCAGCGAGCTCAGGGACCAGGATCTGGAGCGCAAGATCATCGCGCTGGTGCGCCTGTTCCGCTTCGATGCCAAGGACGTCGACACCGTCACCACCACCAAGCCCATCGATTTCTTCCCGGCATAGCGCCAGTACGCCCCATGAATCTCAATTCCGAAATCGAGTTCTATGAGGAGCTGCGGCTCGTCGACAAGGCGCGACTGCTGAATCTGTTCCTGCACGAGCTCGCGGAGGAAGCGCGCGCCACCTACGGCGCCGGCGCGGACCAGGTGCACGACGGTGCGAACCTGCGCTTCGTCAACGAGCTGTACCATCGTCTGACCCGCGTCATCGAGCAGCTGCTGGCCGAGGAGCCGACGCGCCCGGCGGATGACGTGGTGCTGCGGATGCTGCTGGCGCCGCGGGCCGACAAGGTGGCCGAGCGGCTGGTGTACAACGCCTACGCGCGCGCCATCCAGGGATTCGAGAGCTTCGATACGACGGTGCTCATGGGCGGTTGAGCCCTTGAGCCGTTGGACTGGCGAACAATGAGCGTCGCACCGCTGCGCTGGCTGCCGGTCGTCCTCGCCGCCGCCGCTCTCACCGTCACCACCGCACGCTGCGCGCTCGCTGACTCTCCCGCCGCGAATCCCGCCGCCGAGGGGCGCTCGTTTCTGCTGCGTCCGGCGCGGGTGTGGAGCGCAGGCGAGCCCGTGCATGAGGGCTGGGTGGTGCTTACCCGAGGCGAGCGCATCGTGGCCGCGGGGCCTGCGAGCGCGGTGCAGAGCTCGGCGCTCGCGCAGGTGATCGATCTGCCGGGCACCACCTTGCTGCCCGGCCTCATGGACGTGCATTCGCACCTGTTCCTGCACCCCTACAACGAGACCCTGTGGGACGACCAGGTACTCAAGGAGGCGGTGCCGTATCGCACGCTGCGCGCGGGCCAGCAGGCGCGCGCCACCTTGTTGTCGGGTTTCACGACGCTGCGGGATCTGGGCACCGAGGGCGCAGACTACGCCGACGTGTCCCTCAAGCGTGCGATCGAAGAGGGCCTCATCGAAGGGCCGCGCCTGTTCGTCGTCACGCGTGCCATTGTCGCCACCGGCTCGTACGGCCCCGCGCCGCGGAGCCTGCGTCCCGATGTGTGCTGCACGCCGCAGGGCGCGCAGGAGGCGAGCGGAGTTCCCGAGGTCATCCGGGCGGTGCGCGAGCAGGCCGGCCGGGGCGCCGACTGGATCAAGGTGTACGCGGATTACCGCTGGGGCCCGGGCGGCAGCCAGCAGCCGACCTTCACGCAGGAGGAGCTCACGGCGCTGGTGGAGACCGCGCACTCATCGGGCCGGCCGGTGGCCGCGCATGCGACCACTGCCGAGGGCATGCGCCGCGCCGTGCTGGCCGGCGTGGACAGCATCGAACACGGCTTCGGCGGCACGGCCGAGGTGTTCAAGCTCATGGCGGCGCACCGCGTGGCTTACCTGCCCACGCTCACCGCACAGGAGGCGTACGGCGAGTATTTCGAGCACTACCTGCCCGGCAAGTCCGCGCCCACGGCCGGCATGCAGCAGGCCGCCGAGGCTTTCAGGATGGCGCTCAAGGCGGGAGTCATCATCGGCTGCGGGAGCGATGTCGGGGTCTTCACCCACGGCACGAGCTATCGCGAGCTTCAGTGGATGGTGCGTGACGGCATGACACCGCTGCAGGCGCTCGCCGCCGCCACCGCCACCGACGCGCAGATCCTGCGCCGGGAATCGGAGCTGGGGCGCGTGCGCGAGAGCATGCTGGCGGATCTGGTTGCCGTGGCGGGCGATCCGACACGCGACATCGACGCCGTGGCGCACGTCGTGTTCGTCATGAAGAACGGCGTCATTTACCGGCGGCCGTGAAGCGGTCTGGAAGGCCGCTCATCCGGTGCTCTGCAGGCCCTGGGCGATGCCGGCGACGCTGGCCAGCAGCGCCTCGAACAGCTCGCGGTCCGTGCGTCCCCCGGCGCGCCAGCGCTGCAGCAGATCGACCTGCATCAGGTGCATGGGATCGAGGTAGGGGTTGCGCAGCTGGATCGAGCGCTGCAGCGTCGGATCGGAATCGAGCAGCGCGCGGCTGTCCCTGACGGCGAGAATCTGCTCGCAGGCGCTGTCGAACTCGTCGCGGATCTCGCCCGAGAAGCGGCGCAGCGCTTCCGGCACCAGCTCGTCGTAGTAGCGCGCGATGTCCGGATCCGACCGCGCGAGCATGGTCTCGACGTCATCGAGGAGGTTGCGCAGGAAGAACCAGTCGCCGCAGGCCGCGCGCAGCCGCGCCAGCCCGAACCTGGCGAGCGCGGCGCGCAGCCCGCTGCCCGCGCCGTACCAACCCGGCAGCATGTGACGGGTCTGCGACCAGGCGTACACCCATGGCACCGGCAGCAGGCTCTCGAGACCAGCGCCCTCCACGCGGTGCACGGAACGCGAGCCGATCTGCATTCTCTCGATCACATCGATCGGCGTGACCGCCTGAAAATACTCGTAGAACTGCGGCTGCTCGTAGACCAGGCGGCGGTAGGCGGCGCGGCTTTCCTGCGCGACTAGCGCGGCGATTTCCAGCTGTTCGGCCGAGTCGGGCGGCAGCTGCCCGCGGCGTGATGCCGCGGTCGTCAGGCTCAACGCATTGAAGGCCCGCTCGAGTGTGCGCATGGCGATGGGTCGCAGTCCGTAGCCCTGCCGGATGGTTGCGCCCTGCTCGCGGATCCGCAGCACCCCGTCCACCGCCCCGGCGGGGGCGGCGTGCACCAGGGCTTCGATGCGCCCGCCGCCGCGGGCGATGCTGCCGCCGCGGGCGTGGAACATGACGGCGCGCTCGCCGGCGGTGGCGAGCGCCTGCGCCAGATCGCGCTGCGCCTGGTGAATCATGAAGCGCGAGGCGCAGGGGCCGGTTTGCTTGTTGCTGTCGGAGTAGCCGATCAGCACGCACTGGCGCCGCCCGCGCGCATCCAGATGCCGCCGATACAGCGGATCCGCGAGCAGCTCCTGCAGCGTGCGGCCGCAGGTGGCGAGCGCCTCCGCGGTCTCGAACTGCGGCGCGAGGTCGAGCGCCACTTCCCCGGTGCGCTTGTCGTACGCCGCGGCCCAGCGCGCCAGCAGCAGCGCCGCCAGCACATCGTCCGCGCCGCTGGCGCCGCTCACGATGAAGTAGCCGATGGCGTCGGGGCCATAGCGGTGGCGGCCCTGCATGATGGCATCGAACACCGCGAGGTGGCGCTTGCCGAGCGCATCGAGGTCCGCGACGGGTCCGCGATCCTTCTCCAGCGCCTGGGCGAGCCGGTCGCGGCGCTCGCGGCTGCTGCGGCCGGGCCACAGCGGGTCGTCGAAGCCGCGCGCCACGACCTCGTGCAGAACACCGGCATGCTGGCGCACGTCGAGCGTCGCGAGGTGAAATCCGAAGGTGTCGATCCGGCGCAGCAGGCGCTCGACGTAGAACAGGCCGGCGTTCGCGCCCTTGTTGGCTCTGAGGCTCGCGGCGATCAGCGCCACGTCGTCGCGGAACTGCCGCGCACTCTCGTAACCGCTCGCGCGGCCTTCGTAGGTGCTGCGCAGGCGCTCGCCGAGCTGCGCGAGGAACACGCGGTAGGGCATGCGGTCATGCCGCGCCGGGGTGATGGCGCGCGCCCCGGGCAGCAGCCGCGTGTACTGCTCGACCCGCTTGGTCAGCTCGCTGGCCGCCGGCACGCGGCTGGCGCTCTGCGACAGGCGCTGCGCGATGCTCTGGCACTCCTCGAAATAGCGGTTGATGATCACCTGCTGCTGGCGCGCCAGCGCCTCGCGGATGCTCTTGGCGTGCACGTCGGGGTTGCCGTCCATGTCGCCGCCCGCCCAGGATCCGACGTGCAGGATGGCCGGCACCCGCGTCGCGCCGGCGTCGGTGCCGTAGAGCTTCTCCAGCGCCTGCGCGATTTCCTCGTAGAACGCCGGCACCACGCGGTACAGGATTTCCACCAGGTAGAACAGGATCTGCTCGCGCTCATCCGCGACCGTGAGCCGTTCGCGCGGCAGCTCCTCGGTCTGCCACGCCGCGGTCAGCTCCATACGGATGCTGCTCCAGACACTGCGGGCTTCGTTCGGCGTGAGGGTCGGGTCGAGACGTTCGACCAGGCGCTGTGCGATGCGCAGCTGCTTGCCCAGCAGCGTCCTGCGGCTGGCTTCGGTCGAATGAGGCGCGAACACCGGCTCGATGGACAGACCGCCGATGAGCTCGAGGACCTGCGCCGCGGTGAGGCCCTGGCTCTTCAGCGCGGCGATCGCATCCTCCACGCCGCCGGGTTGGGGCCGCTCACTGTCCTTGAGCAGATACTCGCGGCGGCGCCGGATGCGGTGGACCCGTTCCGCCAGATTGACGCTCTGGAACCAGGTGGAGAAGGCGCGCACCACTTCGCGCGCCAGCGCCGGCGGGCGCTCGCGTACACGAGCCGCGAGCTCGGCGTGCGCTTCGCGCGGGCCGGCGCGGCCGCGGATGGCGGCGACGCGGTCCAGCTCCACCAGCTCGAACAGCTGCTGCCCGCCCTGCTCGCGCAGGATTTCGCCCATGAGCGCGCCGAGCGCATGCACGTCCTCGCGCAGCGGCTCGTGCTTGGGCGGAAAGTGGATGTCGCTGCGGTTCACCTTCAGTCGTTCCAGGTGTTGGCTTTGGCGTCGAAATGCGTATCTTAGCGAGCCGGTGCGCCGTTGGGCGCGCTCCCTCATCCGGCCAGCAGCACCGCCTCGGCGCGCTCCAGCTCTTCAGGCTGACCGTAGATCACGACGATGTCCCCGTCGCGCAGCACCATGTCGCCGGCGGGGTCGCGCCCGAGAATACCCAGGCGCCGCACGCCGGTGAAGGTCACCTCGACACCGCGGCTGCGCACTTCGCCCAGCGTGCGGCCCACCGCCCACGCTCCAGGAGGCACGACCACGGACTTCAGCTCCTCGCGATGCTCGCTCGTCTCATCGACCGGGCGCGCATCCCCGCGCGGCACGATATTCCTCAGCACCGCGTAGCGGCCTCTGCGGATCTCGCCCAGGGTGCGCACCACGCGCGGCACCGGCACGCGCAGCAGCATCAGTACGTGCGAGACCAGCATGAGACTCGCCTCGAAGGTCTCCGGGACGACATCGGTGGCGCCGGCATCCTGCAGCTCCTTGATGCGGGCATCGTCCTGGGTGCGCACCAGCACCGGCACCTCGGGCCGCAGGCGGCGCACGCTGTGCAGGATGCCGATCGAGGTGGCGGGGTCCGAGAAACTGATGACGATCGCGCTGGCGGTCCGCAGCCCGACCTTGCCGAGCAATTCCTCGTCCGCCGAATCGCCGAACAGGACCGGGTCCCCGGCCTGGCGTGCGGCGCGGATGCGCGCCGGGTCGAGGTCGAGCGCGATGTATTCGAAGCCCTGCGATTCGAGCACCCGCGCCACGTTCTGGCCGACGCGGCCGAAGCCGCACAGGATGACGTGCTCACGCCGGGCGATCTCGGTGGTGGCAGCCTCCTCACGCTCGCTGGCGGTGGGGGCCGGGGCGTGCTCATGCAGCAGCCAGCGTGCGACGCGCTTGTTGTTGTTGAGGATCAGCGGGCTGAGCAGCATCGACAGCACGATCGCGACCAGCAGCGGCTCGCCGAGGCCTTCGGGCACCAGCCCGGCCTGCAGCAGGATGGTGCACAGCGCCATCCCGAACTCGCCGCCTATGGACATGACGATACCGGTGCGCAGCGCCTTGAAGCGCGAGGTAGTGAAGGGGCGCGTGACCAGGGCGGCGATGGTCGCCTTGAGGATCACCAGCGTGAGCAGCATGAGCACTGCGATGGCGAGCTCGCTCGCGCGCCCGAGCAGATGCACATCCAGCAGCATGCCCACGGAGATGAAGAACAGCCCGAGCAGCAGGTCACGAAACGGGCGGATCACCGCCTCGATCTGGTGCCGGTATTCGGTCTCGGCGAGCATCATGCCGGACAGGAACGCGCCGAGGGCGAACGACAGGCCGGCGACGTGCGACACCCACGCCGAGGCAAGCACCACCAGCAGCACCGCCAGCGTGAACAGCTCGCGCAGACGGCTATGAGCGATCTCGTGGAACAGCGGGCGCAGCAGCCAGCGCCCCGCCGCCAGCACCGCCACGATCGCGAGCGCGCCGCCAATCACCGCCACGACGCTGTCGCTCAGCTCGAAGTGATTCTGTCCGGCGATCAGTGCGGAACCCAGGGCGAGGAACGGCACGAACGCCAGGTCCTGGAACAGCAACATGCTGAATGCGAGCCGCCCGTGCGTGCGGTTGAGCTCGGCGCGCTCGGTCAGCTGTTGCAGCAGGATGGCGGTCGAGCTCATCGCTACGGCCCCCCCGAGAGCGATCGCGACGAGCCAGGTAATACCGAGCAGGTGCCCGCAGAGAGCGAACACGCCGGCGGTGGCGGTGACCTGGGCCGCGCCGAGGCCGAGGACCTCGCGCCGCATGGCGAGCATGCGCGGCAGCGAGAACTCCAGTCCCAGCGTGAACAGCAGGAACGCCACCCCGAGCTCGGCCAGCAGTCGCGTCGCGCCCGAATCCGACAGCACACCGAGGGCGTGCGGTCCGAGCACCAGCCCGACCACGAGATAAGCAATGCTCGTCGGTAGCGCCAGGCGCCGCGCGATCGTCACGAGCAACACGGAACCGGCCAGCAGAATCAGGGCCTGGGTGAGCGGCGCGAGCATTGAGGCGCAACTTAGACCGCGCCCGCGAGCGAACGCAACGCCCGCGCGGGCAAGGGATGCGGCCGCTGCGTCAGCCGCCTCAGGTCGACGGCCGGTGATTTTGAGGGCGCGGGTGCGGCCGTGGCCCCGCGACGAGGCCGCGACGGCCGCGGGCACGGCCAGCCCTGCGGGCGGGCGCGAGGTCAGGTGCCGGCGCGCGTCAGCTGCAGGGGCGGACGTGTGGTGGCGGGGTGATCAGATTCCCGACTGCCAGGTGCTCGGCATGCCGGCCTTGCTGATCGCGTCCTCGATGGCGAGGCAGGCGTCGCGCGCCTCCGGCTGCGCGCGCAGGCTTCTCGCGATGGAGTTCAGGAAGCGGCACATCAGCGCCACGTTAGGGTGGCTGACGTGCAGCTGTTCTTCGACGCTATCAATGGCTTCGATCAGATCCTCCTGATCGCAGCTCGGGAAAGTCATGCTCGTCACGGCATGTTGTACCGCAACCAGCGCTTGGTGTATTGCGGCCTGTTCCGTCCCATCCATGGAAAGCAAATTTGAACCCGTTTGCGAAAAGCCGCAAGCCCCACTGCGCCGGCAAGCGGCAGGCCCAAAAAACAAGAGCCCCGCCTTTGAGGGCGGGGCTCAGTAACCTCGAACAAACGAGTGACGGTTACTTGGCAGGTGCGTCGGTCTTCGACGCGGCAGACTTGGCAGATTTCTTGCTGTGTTTCTTGTGATGGCTCTTGGCCGGGGCAGCGGGCTGCTCGGCGGCCGGCGCGGTGGCCGGTGCGTCAGCGGCGACAACCGGACCCGCGAGCAGGGCCAGGGCAACGACTGGGACGAGCTTCGTGAACATCGATTTGGTCTCCAGAGCAAGGAAGTAGGGAGCTAAAGCGCGCGTATTATGACTGGATTCGGGCCGCGCAAGCGCCGTATGACCGCAACGTAATGTTGGCCGTGCGATGCGCGTATCCTATTGAAAAACAAAAAAATCATGTGCCGATCGGACACCGCCGGTCAGTGTCCCTCGAAGGCAACAAGCGTCCGGACCGGCACCTGCAGGGCGGCCAGGCGCGCCGAGCCGCCGAGCTCGGGCAGGTCGATGATGAAGCAGGCGGCGAGGATCTGGGCGCCGAGGGAGCGCAGCAGCTTCACGGCAGCCTCGGCCGTGCCTCCGGTTGCGATCAGATCGTCCACGAGAATGATGCGCTCAGCGGGGCCGACGGCATCGCGGTGCATTTCCATCTCATCGAGCCCGTACTCAAGAGAGTAGGCGACGCGCACCGTGGCGTGCGGGAGCTTGCCTTTCTTGCGGATGGGGACGAAGCCCGCCGACAGTTGATGCGCGATCGCGCCGCCGAGAATGAAGCCGCGCGCCTCGATCCCGGCGACGCGATCGATGCGTGCGGCGAGCCACGGCTGTACCAGCTGGTCCACGACGGTGCGGAAAACGCGCGCATTTCCCAGCAGTGTCGTGATGTCACGGAACGCCACGCCCGGCTTCGGATAGTCGGGAATGGTGCGGATGGCCGCGCGGATCTCGTGCAACGTGTCGGGGTCCATGCGTGCACTGTACGCTAAGCGACAGCCGGCAGCCGGCGCCACACCAGCGTGCGGTTGTTGGCCGGCATGGGGTGGTCGGCCGTGAACACCAGGCCCTGCGCCCGCGTGAGCTCTTCCAGCGCCTCGAAATCCCGGATGCCGCTGTCGGGGTCGCGGGCCTTGAGCCAGCCATCGAATTGCGCATTGCTGTCACTCGTATATTGCCCGCGGAAGCGAAAGGGTCCGTACACGCACAACACGCCCGGCGCCGCAAGGCAGCCGCCGACGCCGCGAACGAACGCCCGCACCGCGCTCCAGGCCATGATGTGCAGCGTGTTGGCGCTGAACACCGCGTCCACGGGCGCTACCGGCCAGGGATGCTCGCGCACATCGAGCGCGATGGGGGCGCGCAGATTGGCCGTACCCTCGAGCCGGATGCGCTCGGCGAGCGGCGCCAGCTGTTCGCCGAGCTCGCTCGTCTGCCAGGTGAGGTGCGGCAGGTGCGCGGCGAAGTGCACCGCATGCTGGCCCGTGCCGCTGCCGACCTCGAGAACGCTGCTGCTCGTGGCGAGCTCGCTCCTGAGAACCTCGAGGATCGGTCCCTTGTTGCGCTCGCAGGCTTCGGACAGCATCAGCACGGCGCGAGTCTGCGACAATACGCCGATGCAGGCCATAGACGCTCTTCTCAAGCGGCGCTCCGCCCGGGAGCTGACCGAGCCGGCGCCGGACGAGGGTGCGCTCGAGCTCATCTTGTCCAGCGCGGTGCGCGCCCCCGACCACGGCCGCTTGCGTCCCTGGCGCTTCGTGGTGGTGCGCGGCGGCGCCCGCGAGCGCCTGGGCGAGCTATTCGCCGCTCACGCGCAGCGCGCCCAGCCGCAACTCGGCGCACAGGCTTTGCAGCGCGAGCGGCTCAAGGCGTTGCGCGCGCCGCTGATCGTCGTGGTGGCCGCGCACTGCAACCCGGCGGTGAAAATCCCGCTGATCGAGCAGACCCTGTCCGCGGGCGCGGCCGCGCACGCCATGATGCTGGCGGCGTTTGCCCTCGGCTTCAACGCCATGTGGAAGACCGGAGGGCCTGCGTATGATGAGACCGTGAAGCAGGCGCTCGGCTTCGCCTCCACCGACGCCATCGTCGGCTTCCTGTACCTCGGCACCGAGACCGCGCCGGCTGCTGCGCCCGCACGCGGCGAGTGGCGCGACCTGGTGCGCTACTGGGGCGAGCAAGCTTGAGATGTGCGACGAGCCGAGTCGCTGCGCCGACCAGGCGAGCAGCGCGGGAACGTATGCGGCAAGTTTCCCGCCGCCAGCCTGCCGGCCGGCGCAGCACTACCGTATGATGCGCGGATTGCGCGTGCTTTCGAAGGCCTCGAGGCTATGAGACTACTGTCGTGGATGGCGGCGCTGGCCCTGCTCGGCGCCTGCGCCGCAAAACCCGTCGAGGAGAAATCGGTGCCCGTCACACCCGCGCGCGCCGCGCCGGCGGCGTCCGCCCCCGCCGCACCGGCGTCCGCCGCGCCCGCATCCGCCAAGCCCGTCATCGGCGATTGCGGCCTGGACCTGAGCGCGGGCAACCACAGCATAAGGCCCGGCGATGACTTCTTCGCCTATGCAAACGGCGCGTGGTATGACACGTTCACCATCCCCGCCGATCACTCGGGCTTCGGTCCGTTCGACCAGCTCGATGAGCTCTCCAAGCAGCGCGTGCGCGAGATCATCGAGCAGGCGGCCGCCACCCATGGCGCCAGCGGCACACCCGAGCAGCAGATCGGCGACTTCTACGCGGCCTTCATGGACGAGGCCGCGATCGAGGCCAATGGCCTGGCACCGGTGCAGGCGGACCTGCAGCGCATCGCCGCGGCCAACACGCGCGATGAGCTCGCGCGCCTGTTCGGGGAGCCGGGATTCGCGTCGCTGTTCGACGTGCAGCTGCCGGCCGACTTCAAGAACCCGGATCGTTACGCCGTCGTCATCAGCGAGTCGACGCTCGGCCTTCCCGATCGCGACTATTACCTCAAGGAGGACCCGCCGCTCAAGGAGCTGCGGGCCAAGTACGTGGCCTACATCGCGCAGATGCTCACCCTCGGTGGGGTGAGCGACGCGACGGCGCAGGCGCGCGACATCATGGCGTTCGAGACCGCGGCATCGAAGGTGCAATGGCCGATCGAGAAGCGCCGCGACGTGGAGGCGATCTACAACCCGCGCAGCAGGCAGCAGCTGCTCAGCTTTGCACCCGGCTTTCCCTGGCAGGTGTTCCTCGAGACGCAGCAACTGGGCCCCCGGCAGGACCTGGTGCTCGGCGAGCTTTCCGCGGTCCACGATCTGGCTGAGCTCTTCAGCCGCACTCCGCTCGCCACGCTCAAGGCTTTCCTGACATTCCACTACCTCAGCAGCCACGCGCCGTACCTGCCCAAGCGCTTCGATCAGGCACGCTTCGCGTTCTACGGTCAGACCATGCGCGGCCAGCCGCAGCAGCGCGAGCGCTGGAAGCGCGCTGTCGACGCCGTGGACGGGGCGCTCGGCGAGTCGGTCGGGCGGCTGTACGTGGCGCAGTATTTCCCGCCCGGATCGAAGGCGAAGATGCAGCAGCTGGTGGCGGACCTGCGCGCCGCGCTCGGCGAGCGCATCGACGCCCTGGACTGGATGACGCCGCAGACCAAGTCGCACGCCCACGAGAAGCTCGCGATGTTCACGCCCAAGATCGGTTACCCCGACAAGTGGAAAGACTACTCCTCGCTCGCGATCCGCCGCGACGATCTCATCGGCAACGTGCGCCGCGCGGCCGAGTGGGACTGGAACTATCAGGTGGCGCGCCTCGACAAGCCGGTCGACCGCGCCGAGTGGCAGATGACGCCCCAGGAGATCAACGCCTACTACAACCCCTCGAACAACGAGATCGTGTTCCCGGCGGCCATCCTGCAGCCGCCGTTCTTCGATCCCAACGCGGATGCCGCCGTGAACTACGGCGCCATCGGCGCGGTGATCGGGCACGAGATCGGTCACGGCTTCGATGACCAGGGCCGCAAGTTCGGTCCCGACGGCGCCATGCAGGACTGGTGGACGGCGCAGGACGCCAAGGTGTTCAAGACGCGTACCGCACGGCTCATCGAGGAATTCTCGGCCTTCGAGGCGCTGCCGGGCCTGAAGGTCAACGGCGCCAACACCATCGGCGAGAATATCGGCGACCTGGGCGGCCTCAACATGGCGCACGAGGCTTACCTGATTTCACTCAAGGGTCAGCCGGCACCCGTGATCGACGGGCTCACCGGCGATCAGCGGTTCTTCCTGGCCTACGCCCAGGTATGGCGCGAGAAGTACCGCGAGGGGGCACTGCGCGAGGTGGTGATGTCCGACGTGCACAGCCCCGCCAACTTCCGCGTCAACGGACCGCTGCCGAACATCGACGTGTGGTACGCGGCGTTCAACGTACAGCCGGGCGACAAGCTGTACATCAAGCCGGAAAATCGGGTGCGCATCTGGTAGGCACGCGCGATCGCGTCCGGGCCTCACGGCTTGACCACCGCCAGCACCACGATCGCGACCAGCAGCACGGCGGGGAGCTCGTTGAACAGGCGGTACCAGCGCTGCGAGTGGCGGTTGCCGCCCGCGCGTAGCACCCGCATCAGGTGGTAACAGCAGCCGTGGTAGCCGATGAGCGCCGCGACCAGCAGCAGCTTCGCGCGCATCCACCCCAGGGTGAGGTACCCGGGCGCGCCGACGATCATGGCGGCGCCACACAGCACCGCGAGCAGCGCCCCGAGCGTCATGATGAAGAACAGCCGCCGCTCCATCACCACGAAGCGCGCCAGCCCTTCCCGCTCGCTCGCCGCCACGTGGTAGACGAACAGGCGCGGCAGGTAGAACAGCCCCGCGAACCAGGTGACCACGAACACCACGTGGAAGGCTTTCAGCCACAGCACGGGCGCGATTGTAACCGCAAGGCAAACGACCCCGGTGCGGGCCTCTGGTAGCATGGCCGGCCCGTACCAAGCCACAGCACGCTCATGGCCGACACGCCCGCCGCCGCAACCGCTGCCTTCCCGAGCAACATCGAGATCGCCCAGCGCGCCGCCATGCTGCCCATCGCCCAGCTTGCGCACGAGCGGCTCGGGATACCGCAGGAGCGTCTCGAGCCCTACGGGCACTACAAGGCGAAGGTGTCGCTCGATTACGTGGCGCAGCTCGATTCCCGCCCCGACGGCAAGCTGGTGCTGGTGACCGCGATCTCGCCGACGCCCGCCGGAGAGGGCAAGACCACCACGACCGTGGGGCTGGGCGATGCGCTGAACCTGCTGGGCAAGCGGGCCATCGTGTGCCTGCGCGAGCCGGCCCTGGGACCGGTGTTCGGCATGAAGGGGGGCGCGGCCGGCGGCGGCTACTCGCAGGTGGTGCCGATGGAGGACATCAACCTGCATTTCACCGGCGACTTTGCCGCCGTCGCGCTCGCCAACAACCTGCTGGCCGCTCTCATCGACAACCACATCTACCAGGGCAATCAGCTCGGTTTCGACGTGCGCCGCATCAGCTGGCGCCGCGTGGTCGATGTCAACGATCGGGCGCTGCGCCAGATCGTCATCGGACTCGGCGGCAGCGCCGACGGCGTGCCGCGTGAGGACGGTTTCGATATCGTGGTGGCCTCCGAGGTCATGGCGATCCTGTGTCTCGCCAACAGCCTCGCCGACCTGAAGGAACGTCTCGGCAGGATCGTGGTCGGTTACCGCGCCGACAACTCACCCGTCCTGGCGCGCGAGCTCAAGGCGCACGGCGCGATGGCGGCGCTGCTGAAGACGGCGCTCGCACCCAATCTGGTGCAGACGCTCGAGAACAACCCGGCCTTCATCCACGGCGGTCCGTTCGCCAACATCGCGCACGGCTGCAACTCGGTGATCGCGACGCGCACCGCGCTCAAGCTTGCCGACTACGTGGTGACCGAGGCCGGGTTCGGCGCCGACCTGGGCGCGGAGAAGTTCGTCAATATCAAGTGCCGCAAGGCCGGCTTCAGGCCCGCTGCCGCGGTGATCGTGGCCACCGTGCGGGCGCTCAAGTACCACGGCGGCGTCGAGCTCGCCGACCTGAAGAGCGAGAATCTCGCCGCGCTCGATCGTGGCGTGGTCAACCTCGAGCGACACATCGACAATGTTCACAACCGCTACGGCCTGCCCTGCACGGTGGCCATCAACCGCCGCGCCGAAGACAGCGAGCGTGAGATCCAGCTGCTGATCGACCGCATTGCCCCGCACGACGTGCGGGTGATCGCGGCGACCCACTTCGCGCACGGCGGGCGTGGCGCGCTGGAACTGGCCCGTGAGATCGTGCGCCTGTGCGATGAGCCCAACGGCTTTCGCTACCTGTACGAAGACGATGCCAGCCTGTGGGACAAGATGAAGGCGATCGCCACCAAGATCTACCACGCCACCGATATCACCGCCGACAGCAAGGTGCGCGCGCAGATCCGCCAGCTGCAGGATGGCGGCTATGGGCACTACCCGGTGTGCGTCGCCAAGACCCAGTACTCCTTCTCCACCGACCCGAAACTGCGCGGCGCGCCGGCCCACCACGTGGTCAACATTCGCGAGGTGCGGCTCGCCGCGGGCGCGGAATTCGTGATCATGATCTGCGGCGACATCATGACCATGCCGGGGCTGCCGAAGGTGCCCGCCGCGAACAGCATCGACGTCGGCGCGGACGGGCGCATCACGGGGCTGTTCTAGACGGACCCGCCCGCGAACCGGCTGTCTCATCGTCCGCCATGCCTTTCTGCGAAGCCGATCCCTGGCGCCTGCAATACTTCGAGGGCGTGGCGTGCCCGGAGGACGTGCGCATTCCCACCGAGGACCCGGACGCGTACCTGTGGTACCCCGCGCATCGCGGGATCTACAACAAGCTGGCGGTGGCCGCCTCGCAGGGCCTCGCCTGTGCGCCGCACGGGGTGTGCCCGCCGGCCTTCCCGGTATTCAGCAAGCCCATCATGAACCTGCGCGGCATGGGCGTCGGCAGCCGGGTGTTGGCCGATCGCGAGCACTACGAGCGCAACCTGACGCCGGGACACTTCTGGATGACGCTGCTCGAAGGCGAGCACGTCAGCACCGACCTCGCCGTGCGGGCCGGAACGGTGGTGTGGCTGCGCCACAGCCTCGGCACGCCCGCCGCGGGCGGCACCTTCGATTACTGGACCATCGAGGCGGCGGCACGCGCGCCGCTCGAGGGTTATCTGGGCGCGTGGGTCGGGCAGCATCTGGCCACCTACACCGGCATGCTCAATCTCGAGACCATCGGCGGGCGCATCATCGACGCGCATCTGCGCTTCGCCGATCAGTGGCCGGATCTGTACGGCGCCGGCTGGCTGCCGGCCGTGGTTGGCCTTTACGGGCAGGGCGAATGGCGCTACGCCGATCGCGACCGCAGGAACGGCTACAGTGTCGCCCTGTTCGGCCCGCACGGCCGCGAATACCAACATCCGGCTGCCTCCGTGGTCGAGCAGGTGCGGCGCATGCCGGATGTGAGCAGCGTGCAGATCACCTTTCACGCCGACCGCCCACCCGCCGCCCACCCGATGCCACCCGGGGGCTTTCGGCTCGCGATCGTCAACTGTCTGGATCTCGAGGCGGGCCGGGCGGCCCGGAGGCGACTGGCGGAGTCTTTCCGGGTGTGATCTGCGCCGGGGTCGTGATGCGGCCCGCTCAAGGCTTCCAGCCGCGCGCGCGCGCGCCCGTCTCGCCGGCGGCATCGAGTGGTTCACCCGCGATCAGCTCATCGAGCGTGCGCGCCACGCTGGCCGGCAGCGCCGAGCCCGCCGGCCGGTAATCCGCGGCGGCGGCCGGCTGGGCGGGAGCCTGCGCCAGCACCTCGAGGCGCCAGGCTTCGCGTCCCCGACAGGCGAGTCCGGCGAGCGCGCTTTGCTCGCGCAGCACGAACGTGCGGCAGTAGTCGCCGTTCCTGGCTCGAAAGCTGACACCGATCTGCACCGGCGCGCCGCGCGGCTGATCGCTCGCGAGCTGTTCGGTGAGCGCGCGCGCCAGCACCCCGCTCGCCAGCACCTGCCCGTCGCGCGTGACGAGCGCTGCGCCCGCGGGGGCGCGCAGCAGCAGCGGCCCCAGCAGCACACCGCCGATGAGGCTCGCCGCGATCGCGCCCCACTGCGGCCACGACCAGCGCGGCGCGGCTTTGCGCTTCAGCGCCACCACGTTGGCGGCGTGCCGCGGCGCCGGCGCGCCGCGCACACCCTCGAGCAGACGCTCCGGTGGCGGCTCATCGAGCACCGGGTCGAGCGCCGCACGCAGCCGCTCGCGCAGCGCCCGATGCCGCGCGACCCGTTGCGCCAACTGCGGATCGGTGGCCATCGCGGCCTCCACCGCGGCGCGGCTCGCGGCGTCCAGCTCCCCGTCGGCGTACGCCATCACAGTCTCGTCGCTGAAGTTCATCGCAGCGCTCCCGTGCTCTCGCCGAGCATCTCCTGCAGCGCCTCGCGGCCGCGCGCCAGGCGGCTGGTGAGCGTGCCGATCGGCACCTCCATGACGTGTGCGGCCTCCTTGTAGGAGAGGCCTTCGATCAGCACCAGCGCGACCGCCGCACGCTGCTCCTCGGGCAGGCGCGCCAGCGCGTCCTGCACCGCCAGCAGGTCCGCGTGCGCGCCCTGGGAGCCATCGCCGATCCGCTCGGCGGACTCCTCGGGCGCGAACAGCCGTGTACGCCGGCCGCGCGCGCGCAGCTCGTCGAGCCACGCGTTGCGCACGATGCCGAACATCCAGCTCGACAGCGGCGCGTCCGGCCGCAGTTGTGCGCTGCGCGTCAGCGCCCGCTCGACCGCGATCTGCACCAGGTCGTCGGCGTCGTGCACGTCTCTGGCGAGTGCACGCGCAAAGCGTCGCAACCGCGGCAGTAGCATGACCAGCTCCTCGCGCAGCTCGTCGGGTGAGGCGCGCACGTCTATGCCGGCATTACGTTCATGAGTGCCATTTTCTTCCATTTCTTCCCTGCGCGCCCACGTTCAACTATGGTGCTCGCATGCGCACCGTCGTATCGACATTGCTGCTGTTGATCGCGTCGGCGGCTGTCGCACAGATCGGTCTGCCCGCCGTGCGTCTGCCGTCGGTGCCCGGCGTCACACTGCCGAATGTGCCCGCGGCCGGCGTGCTGGATATCGACAAATCCGCCGCCGTGCTCGCGGGCGAAGTCGATCCGCGCCGCCTGCGGGAACTGCGTGCCCTGCGGGTTCGCGAGCAGCTGCGCCGGCACCGGGACGTGCTCGAGGCCGACCCGCACGGCGCGCCCATGGTGCGCGGGGAGGTGCTCGCCCTGTCTCCGAGCGCTGCCGCGTTGCAGGCGGCCGGCGCGGCGGGATTTTCGGTGCTGCGCGAGTCGGTGTCCGCGCAGCTCGGCACTCACGTCGTGGTGTTGCACGCCGCGAGAGGCACCGCGCGCGCCCTGGCACGCCTGCAGGCGTTCGATCCCGCGGGCGTCTACGACTTCAATCACGTCTATACCGACAGCGGTGCGGTCGGGGTCGCAGAGCCGGCTGCGCAACCCGCGCCTGCGCCGGGCGCCGTAGCGCACGCGCCCGGGGCGCAGGGCGTCACCGCGATTCGAGTCGGCCTGATCGACAGTGGCGTGGACGTGACTCACGAGGTGTTCAGCGGCATCACGGTTCAACAGCACGGCTGCGCCAGAGCGGTACCCGCCGAGCACGGGACCGCGGTGGCCTCGCTCATGGTCGGCCGCGCCAGCGCTCTGCACGGCGCAGCGCCCGGGTCCGCTCTCTACGCCGTGGACGTGTTCTGCGGCCTTCCCACCGGGGGCGCGGTGGATTCGGTGGCGGAGGCGTTTGCCTGGCTCGTGCGCGAGCAGGTTCCGGTCATCAACGTGAGCCTGGTGGGACCGCCGAACAGAACGCTCGCGGGCATCGTGCAGAACGTGCTGGCGCGCGGCCACCTGGTGGTGGCCGCGGTCGGCAATGATGGTCCGGCCGCGCCGCCGCTGTATCCGGCGGCCTGGCCGGGAGTGGTGGGAGTGACGGCGGTGGACGCGCGCCAGCAGGTGTTGGTCGAGGCGCTGCGCGGCGCGCAGGTGAAATTCGCCGCTCCCGGAGCGGACATGGCCGCGGCGGGGCCGCACCAGGGGTATGCGCTGGTGCGCGGGACTTCGTTCGCCTCGCCCATCGTCGCGGGGCTGCTGGCGCTCGAGCTGCCCACGCCCGATGAGAGCGCCGCGCAGCAGGCGGTGGCTTCTCTGGCCGCGCGGGCAGTGGATCTCGGGACCGCGGGCTTCGATCCGGTCTACGGCTATGGACTGGTGGGTGCGGACCTGCGCCGGCAGCCGGCGCTCGCCCGGCTGGGGGCACATTAAGTCAAACCCACGAAAATCCCCCGTGCCGCGGAAGAATTCGCAGCGGCCGGTCGTAGTACTCGGCGAAGGGTCGCGGATGGGCCGCGGCCTCGAGAGGAGACGACCATGAAGATCCATCATCTTTTCACGAGCGCCGCGATCGCAGCCGTGCTGGCTGTGGCCGCTCCCGCTCACGCGCAGATCCTGGGCGGTGGCGCGCACGGCGGGCTCGGCGGGACGCTCGGCGGGGGCATCGGCGGCATGGGCGGCCCCATGAATGACGGCGTCGGCGGGTCCATCCGCGGCGGCGCCCGCGGGTCTGTCCAGGGTGGCGCCGGCGGCGAGCTTGACGGCCTGGGCCGTGCTGAGCGCACGGTCGGCGCCGGGACACAGGGCGGTGCTCGCGCCGGCGCGCGCGCCGCGGGCGAGACGGAAGCGTCGGCGGGCAAGACGGAAGCGTCGGCGCGCCACGAGGCGCGCAAGGGCGTCGATCTGGCCGCCGACACGGCCAGTGCGGCCGCCGCGAGCGCGCCGCAGGCGACGGCGAGCACGGCGGCGAGCGCCGCGGGCGGCGCTGAGGCGCAGACCCGCAACGTGAATGCGGGCGGGGTGCTGGGCGGCGCAGCGTCGGGGAGCTCAGCCGGTGACGCCGGCGCGAGCGCCGTCGGCGGCGGTGCAGCGTCGGGCCAGCGTGCCAACTCGAGCCCGACGGCGCCGCGCAACCCGGGTGAGGGTGCCACGCGGACCCGTAACCCCGGCAAGCCGGCGGCGGATGGTGATTCTGACTCGCGTCATCGCGAGGGTGCGGCGGCCGGCGGCGACTTCTCCGCTTCCGCTTCCACCTCAGCGGACGCGTCGATGAGCGCCTCGACGTCCCGCTGACACGGACCAACACGCTTCAGCCGAGCGGCAGAGGTCACACTCTGCCGTTCGGCTTTGCGGTGGCGCTCACCCGGGCGGGCGGTCTCCGGAGAACCTGACGGCGGTGGCGCCCTCCACGGGCCCGATCGTCGCCCGGTCGCTGACGTACAGAGTCACTTTGCGTTCGAACTTGAGGGTGCCGCCGACGACCGAGCCCGGTCCGACCACTACCCGCGGGGTGTCCTCGGACCAGAACCAGATGTGAAACCAGCTGGTGTCCTTCTCGACGTGAATTCCGCCGTCGACGTGTGCGTTGGGACCGATTTCGATGTCACCCGTCGCCGTGTCGATGAGACCCCCGATGTGAGCGGCCGCGACCCGTATGGCGCCGTTGACATTGCTCAGCGGGCCGGCGACGTCTGCGCCGTCCGCGACCGTCACGGCGCCGTTGACCGCCTGCACGCTGCCGCCGACGCGCACCGCCTCTTTCAGGTGAATGGATCCGTTGACGGTCACGAGTTTGGCCGCCGTGGCGTGTCGCTCGACGGCGATGCTGCCGTTGACGGTGTCGGCCCGGCCGACCACGGCATTTTCGCCGATATGAATGGATCCGTTTACCGTCGAGACATCCCCGCTGTGCTCACCCGCGCCGATGTCGATGGAACCCATGACCTTGGAGATCGTGGTGTCGGCGGCGCGCGCCGCACAGCACGCCGCGCATGCGCTCAGCACAGTCACCACAGCAAGCAACGCACGTGACCGAATCATCGCACTCCCCGCCTTTCGTTCAGACCGTCAGAGCGCGGCAGCATAGCGCGCCGCCGCGTGCGGCGCGCAGCTGCGTCGGTGGTCAAAGCCGCCGATTCCGGGGAGAATCCGCTCGATGCGCGCCAGCAACAGGACCCCGGGCAACTTCCGTGCGCGCCACATCCTGGTCATCGATATCGGCGGCGCGCACGTGAAGTTCCGCGTCGATGCACGCGGCCCGGTCCGCAAGTTCGTCTCCGGGCCGCAGATGTCGCCGGCGAGCATGATGCGCCAGCTCCTCGAGCTCACCGGCAACCTCAGCTTTGACGCGCTGTCAATCGGCTACCCGGGACTCGTGTTCCGCGGCAGGATCGCCGCCGAGCCCCACAACCTGGGCAAGGGCTGGGTCGGGTTTGACTTCGAGAAGGCGTTCGGCCGGCCGGTCAAGGTGATCAACGATGCAGCCATGCAGGCGATCGGCAGCTACCGCGGCGGCCGCATGTTGTTTCTCGGGCTGGGCACGGGACTGGGCGCGACCCTGGTCATTGACGGCGTGGTCGAGCCCACCGAAGTCGGGCATATGCATTACAAGCGCGGCCGCACCTTCGAGGATTACGTCGGCGAGCGCGGCCGCAGGCGACTCGGCACCAGGAAGTGGCGCCGCAAGGTCCTTGATGTGATCGAACATCTGAAGCTCGCGTTGGAGGTGGACTACGTCGTGCTCGGTGGCGGTAACGCCGTGCGCCTGAAGAGCCTGCCGCAGGACGTGCAGCTCGGTGACAACCGCAATGCGTTCATCGGTGGCCTGCGGCTCTGGCGCCGGGGCGACGGGCGGCTGCGCCTGCCCGGCGAGCGCGCCGCGGTCGGGCGATGAGCGCGGCGCCGGGAGCTCCCGGACTGCCCCCGACCTGGTGCAGCAGCGCCAAGGAAATGCTCGGCAGCTCGCTCGGTCACGCGCGTCTGTGGTTCACCATCGGCGGCGGCATCATCAACGAGGTCTATTACCCGCGCGTTGACCTGCCGCAGATCCGCGACCTCGGTTTCATCGTCGCCGACGGTGCGGGCTTCTGGATCGAGGTGAAGCGGCTGTGGAAGCACGAGCTGCGGCTCGCCGCGCCCGGCGTGCCCGCGGTGCACATCGTGCACCACCACGAGCGCTTCGATCTCACGCTGCGTGTGACGCCGTGCGAGCACCGCGATGTGTTGCTCATCGAGGTCGCCCTCGACGGCGATGCGGCGTTGCGCCCCTACGCGCTGCTCGCGCCACACCTGGGCGGCACCGGCGCCAACAACCGCGCGGCCGTCGTGCAACACCGCGGCCGCAAACTGTTGTGGGCGGAGCAGGGTCCCTTCGGGCTGGCCCTCGCCGCCGTCAACCCGCGACAGCAGGACGCCTGGGGCCGCGCCAGCGCGGGATTCGTCGGCAGCAGCGATGGCTGGCAGGACTTTGCTCGCAACGGCGCCCTCACCTGGGAGTACGACGCCGCCGGGCCCGGCAACGTCGCGCTGCTCGGGGAGCTGCCGCGTCAGGCCGTGCTGGCGCTCGGCTTCGGCAGCAGCCCCGAGGCGGCGGCGACGCTGTCGCTCACCGCGCTGTCGGAGCCTTTCGCGATTTCCTGGGAGCGGCAGCGCAGCAGCTGGACGCTCTGGCACACGAACTGTACACCGGTGCAGTCCCTGTGCGCCGGCCTGCCGCCGGCGTGCGCCGAGCAGGTGGGCATTTCCACCATGGTGTTGCGCACCCACCAGGACAAGACCTATCCGGGGGCCATGGTGGCGTCCTTGAGCGTCCCCTGGGGCAACACGCGCGAGGAGCGCGAGGGGTATCACCTGGTGTGGCCGCGCGATCTGGTCGAGAGCGCGGGTGCGTTGCTGGCGGTCGGCGCGGCGCGCGAGGCGCGCAACACGCTGCGGTATCTGCTCGCCACGCAGAATGCCGACGGACACTGGCACCAGAACCAGTGGCTGGGAGGCAAGGTCTACTGGCCCGGTGTGCAGCTCGACGAGAGTGCGTTTCCGGTGCTGCTCGCGGTCGCGCTCGATGAGCGCGGCGCGCTCCAGGGCACCGAAGTCGCCGACATGATTCGCCGCGCGCTGTCGTTCCTGGTGCGTCACGGCCCGGTCAGCGACCAGGACCGCTGGGAGGAGGACTCGGGTCTGAACACCTTCACCCTGGCGGTGTGCATCTCGGCCCTGGTGGCCGGGGCGCGCCATCTGCCAGCCGATGCCCGCGCGCTGGCACTCGCCTTTGCCGACTACTGGAATGCGCGGCTCGAGGACTGGACCACCGCGTGCGACACGCCGCTGGCGCGCCTGCACGGCGTGCGCGGCTACTACGTGCGCGTCGCCCCGCCACGGGCCATGGGCGATGACCGCTGCCTGCCGGAGGGCGTGCTGCCGATCAAGAACCTGCGGGTCGATCCGGGCCTGCCGGCGAGCGCGCAGGTCAGCGTCGACTTCCTGCAGCTGGTGCGCTTCGGCCTGCGGCGCGCCGACGATCCGCTGATCCTGGCGAGCCTGAAGGTGGCGGATGCGCTGTTGAAGGTCGAAACGCCCTCAGGTCCCTGCTGGCATCGCTACAACGGGGACGGCTACGGCGAGCACGACGACGGCAGCGCCTACGACGGCACCGGCCGGGGGCGCGCCTGGCCCCTGCTGACCGGTGAGCGCGGTCATTACGAGCTGAGCTGCGGACACGACGCACTGCCGTTCCTGCTCGCGATGGCCCGCATGACCTCGAGCGGGGGCATGCTGCCCGAACAGGTGTGGGACGCGGCGCCGATCCCCGCGCGTCGCTTGAGCCCCGGCCGGCCAACCGGGGCGGCGATGCCGCTCGTGTGGACGCACGCCGAGTATGTGAAGCTGGTTGCCTCGCGGCTGCTGGGGCGCGCGTTCGACCGCCCCGATTCGGTGTGGGAGCGGTACCGCGGCGAGCGCCCGGCGCTCACCCGCGTCATCTGGTGCCAGCAGGCTCCGGCGGCGGAGCTGCCCGAAGGCTGTGCGCTCACGGTCGCTCTGCTTGAGCCGGGAGCCGTGCGCTGGGGGCTCGACGGCTGGCAGGACGTGCGCGAGCAGGACACGGCGGCGAACCCGCTCGGTCTGCACGTGCTGCAGATCGATACCTCGCAGCTGCGTGCCGGCCGTTGCATCGATCTGACATTCCGCTCGGGAGCCAACTGGATCGGCACGGACTTCCGCATCCGCGTGAGCACGCGCTCGCGGGGGCCGGGCTGAGGGCGCGCGCATGCCGTTCACGCTCGCGCATCCCGCCGCCATCCTGCCGCTGCGCGGTCTGAGGTACCTGCGCACCGCGCCGCTGATCATCGGCGCCATGATTCCCGATCTGCCGTACTACGTGCCGGCGCGCTTCGGTCACTTCGGGCCCGAGACTCACTCCGTCACGGGCTCGTTCACGACCTGCATGGTGCTCGGGTATGCCACGCTGGGGTGCGTATTTCTGCTGCGCCGGCCGCTCACCGCGCTGCTCTCCCCGCGGGCCCGCTGGCTGTGCCTCGTCGCGCTCGCGCCATTCAGCCGGCGGCCGCTCGAATGGGCTCTGGCGGGGGTGTCGATCATCCTCGGCGTGTGGACCCACCTGCTGTGGGATTCCTTCACCCATACCGATGGCTGGATGGTGCGTCGGGTCGCGGCGCTCAGCGCGCCGGTGATCTTCGGCTGGTACAACGGTACGGTCTGCCACGTTCTGCAGTACCTGAGCTCGGCGTTCGGACTGGCCGCAATGACGCTGTGGTACCGGCGCCTGCCCGCGCCGCTGGCCGCACCCGCCGGGCCGGGCGCACCACGCTCCTCGGTCGGGCCGGTGTTGACGCTGGTCGCGGCCGCCGCGATCCTCATCGGCGCCGTGCAGGCTACGCAGGCGTTCACTCACATGCCGGTCATCTACCGCACGCTCGATATCTTTCTCACCCGCAGTCTCGCCTGGTTCGCGGTCCTGTACCTGGTGGCCGGTACCGTGGTCACCCTGGAACAAGAGCATGATGCCGCATCGCGCATGCACCGTTAGCGTGGCGTGCCGGCGGCGCACAACCGGCAGAGTAACGCCGACAGCAGCAGGATCTGGCATCTGGTGCGCGGGTCGGTCATTGTTCGCTCATGACGGCCGGCCGGGATCCCGATCAATTTACAACCACGGGCTGGCCGTGGCGGGCGGGGAACGAATTCCGGCTGCTCGACGATGGCGGGGACTTCTTCGCGCGCATGCTGCAGGCGATCGATGCCGCGAGCCGCTACGTGTTGCTGGAGATGTACCTGGTCCGCTCGGGCGCCGTCGCTACGCGTTTCATCGAGGCGTTCGCGCGGGCCGCGCGCCGCGGCGTGCGCGTGTGCCTGGTGCTCGATGCCTTCGGCGCCCTGGGATTCACGCGCGCCGATCGCCGGGGGCTGCTGGATGCGGGCGTGGAGCTGCGCTTGTTCAACCCGCTGCGCCTGCGAAACAGGCTCGCGAACCTGTTGCGCGACCATCGCAAGCTCCTGCTCATCGACGGCAGCGTGGCGTTCGTGGGCGGCGCAGGTCTCACGGACGACTTCGCACCCGGCGCCCCGCGCGGAGCGTGGCGCGAGCTGATGGTCGAGATCGAAGGTCCGGTGATCAGCGACTGGCAGCGCGCCTTCGCGCGCACCTGGCGGCGCTGCGGGCCGGAGCTGGCGCTGCCGGAGCCGCCGCCGGGCGCGCCGCGCGCCGGCGGCGCCGCGGGCCGCCTGGCGTTGAGCGAGGCCCGGCAGCGCTCGGTGCTCGCCAATGGCGTACTGCGCCGCATCGACTGTGCCGCGACGCGCGCCTGGATCATGAGCGCGTATTTCGTGCCCTCGCGCCGCTTTCGCAAGGCGCTGCGCCGGGCGGCGCGCCGCGGCGTGGACGTGCGGCTGCTGGTGCCGGGCGCGCGCACCGACCATCCGTGGGTGCGCCAGGCGGCACGCCGCTTCTATGGCAAGATGCTGCGCAACGGCGTGAAGATATTCGAGTACCAGCCGCGCATGCTGCACGCGAAGATGATCCTGTGCGACGACTGGGTATCGATCGGCTCGAGCAATCTCGATCGCTGGAGCTTCCGCTGGAACCTGGAGGCCAACCAGGAGATCGCCGACGCGCGCTTTGCCGATGCAGCGGCGGCGCTGTTTGAACGGGATTTCGCCGTATCGCGCGCGCTCAGCCGCCGCCACTGGCGGCAGCGCGCCTGGCTCGATCGCCTGCGCGAGGGCATCGCTGGCGTGCTCGATCGCCAACTCGATCGCTGGCGCTGAGGCTGCGGATCGCCTTCGGCTACCGTGGCGCGAGCTGCGCTCCCGGGAGCGACGCAAACAGCTCGGTGCTGCGCACGAACGCGAGCAGGAACGGCGCCAGCGTGCGCATCTGCGTGTCGTAGGCGCGCAGCGCCTCCAGCATGCGGTCCTCCTCGGCGGGTTCCAGTGCGAAGACCGCCAGCGCCAGCCCACGGCTGCGCGGGGCCGCGGTGAGCGGCACGCCCGGCAGCAGTCCCCGCGGGCTGGGCCAGCCTTCCCCGCCATGGACGATCCAGTAGCGTACGTCGGGCAACCCACGGCGTGTGCTGACGGCGATGGTGAGCAGCCCCGCGGCGCGATGATCCGGATGGCTGTCGCGCGGGCTCGGCGCGAGAATCAGCGTCGGCTGTACGCGCTCGAGCACCGCGGCGAAGTCGCGCTCGAGGCTCTCGCCCGTGTAAGGATGGCCCGGAAACAGCGCGGCGCGGTAGGGAACCGCCGCCGCGCCCGTGGCGCCCGAGGTGTAGGGCGTGGCGCGGTGATCGGTCAGGAGCCTGAGCACGCCGCGGTCGGGGTAGCCCAGGAACAACTGTCCGGCCTCGGGCACGCCCAGTCGCGCGCTCGCCTCGCGTGCCTCGCGCATGCGCGTTGCGGCCAGAGCGCGCGCCTTCTCCGGCTTTACGAACAGGCTCCTCTCGATCAGCAGCAGGTCGAGCTCGGAGGCATCCCCGCTGGTGATCCACACAACGCTCGCGCGCCCGCCGGCGCGCACCACGCGCTGGATGACGCCCGCACAGCACAGGGTCTCATCGTCCGGATGCGGCGCCACCACCAGGAGCGAGGTCTGCGCGTCGAGGTGCGGAAGGCTCGGCGCCGCGGCCGCCGGCGCGGCGGTGCACCCGGCGGCGCGCACGGCGAGAGCCGCCGCGGCGAGCAGCGTGGCCGTAGGGCGGGCACTCATCGAACGCCTGGCGCCTGGCAAAATGTCGCCGCGTCAGTGGGGTAGACTTGGCGGATGATGCCAACACCCCCGCTGGCTTACCACGATCGCGGATTTGTCGACTCGGACGAAGGACGCCCGATACGGATCGTGTCCGAGTATCTGGCGCCGTTGCGCGCCTTCAATGCCGCGGGAGTCACCGCGACCGTGGTGTTCTTCGGCTCGGCGCGCGTGCGCGTCGGCGGCCCCCTGGGCCGCTACCTCGAAGAGGCAATGGAGCTCGCGCGGCTCGTGACCGAATGGAGCCGCTCGCTCCCCGGGGAGCGCCTGATCGTCTGCTCGGGCGGGGGCCCGGGAATCATGGAGGCCGCCAATCGGGGAGCAGCGCTCGCCGGAGGCCGCAGCGTGGGGCTCAACATCGGTCTGCCGCAGGAGCAGCGTCCCAACCCGTATATCACTGCGGAGCTCGGCTTGCAGTTCCACTACTTCTTCATGCGCAAGCTGTGGTTCGCGCACCTGGCGCGCGCCCTGGTTGCGTTCCCCGGCGGCTTCGGCACGTTCGATGAGCTGTTCGAGATCCTGACGCTGGCGCAGACCCGCAAGCTCGACCGGTCGATTCCCGTGTTCCTCTACGGCTCGGCGTTCTGGAAGGAAGTGGTGAACTTCGAGGCGCTGGTGCGCCACGGCACCATCGCAGCCGCGGATCTGCGGCTGTTCGAGTTCGTGGATGAGCCGCGCGCGGCGTTCGAGCTCATCAAGGCCGGCGTCCGGCTGGCGCCCCAGCCGAAACCGGCGTCGTGGTTCGCGAAGTCGCGCTGCCACCCCGACGCCTGAAACGGCCGCTGGCCGCCGCGGCGCGCGCTGCGGCTGCCCGCACCCGGACAAGCTCACGCGACCGGCAGCGCCGGATCGATCTCGGCGGACCAGGCGAGCATCCCGCCCTCGAGGTTTACCGGCCCTGGCACTCCCGCGGCGAGGGCCATCTGGCAAGCGGCGAGGCTGCGCCCACCGCTGCGGCAGATGAACACCGTGGTGCCCGCAGGCGCGACTTCCGCCACGCGGCCCGGCAGCTCCCCGAGCGGGATGTTGATGGCGCCGGCGAGGTGCCCGGCCTGGTACTCGTAGGGCTCGCGCACATCGATGAGGCGTGGCGCGGGCGCCCGTGCGTCGCGCAGCAGCTCGTGCAGGGCGGCGGCCGTGAGCCGGCGCACCGCAGGCCCGGTCCCGGTGGGCGGCGCCGCCGGGTCGCGCGGCTCGCTGATCGTGGGCGCATCGCCGCACACCGCGCACTCCGGCCGGCGCGCGACGCGGAACTCGTGGAAACGCATCTCGAGCGCGTCGTAGGTCAGCAGCCGACCGGTGAGCGGCTCGCCCACGCCGGTGATCAGCTTGATCGCTTCGGTCGCCTGCAGGGTGCCCAGCACACCGGGCAGAACGCCCAAGACTCCGGCCTGCGCGCAATTGGCCACCCCGCCCTCGGGCGCCTGCGGGAACACGCACCGGTAGCACGGCCCCCGGCCGGGCACGTAAGTCATGACCTGGCCTTCGAAGCGGTGGATCGCCGCCGACACCAGCGGCAAGCCGAGAATGACGCAGGCGTCGTTGATCAGGTAGCGGGTGCTGAGGCGATCGGTGCCATCGAGTACCAGGTCGTAGTCCCGGAACAGCGCGCGCACGTTGGCGGCCTTGAGTTCCAGCGCATGGGCCAGCACCCGGATCTCGGGATTCAGGCTCACGAGCCGCTCGCGCCCGGCTTCGGCCTTGGAGCGCGCGATGCCGCTGCTGTCGAACAACACCTGGCGCTGCAGATTGGAGAGCTCCACGCGGTCGCAGTCCACCAGTCCCACGGTGCCGCAACCTGCGGCCGCCAGATACAGCGCGGCCGGCGAGCCGAGCCCGCCGGCGCCGACCACCAGCACGCGGGCCGCCTTGAGTTTCTCCTGTCCGGCCGCGCCGATCTCGGTGAGTGCCAGATGACGCTGGTAGCGGTCGCGCTCGCTGGTGGTCAGGGCCACGGGATCATCCTCCGGAGAGTGCGCAGATCACGTGCACGGTGTCGCCATCGCGTACCACCGCCGACAGTTCACGCGCCTCGCTGGTGTTGACGAACAGCCGCATGTGCGGGCGGATACGCTCGTGCTCGTCGATCATACGGAAGCGGATGCCGGGGCAGCGCTGCTCGAGGTTCGCGAGCACCTCGGCGAGCGTGCTGCCGCGGGCCGCGAGCGTCGCGGCGCCGGCGGTGTACGAGCGCAGAGGGCTGGCGATGCGCACCGTGCAGCTCATGGCTCAGGCCGCGTGAGTCACCGAGTAGATCTCCGGCAGGTGGCGCGCGACGCAGCGCCAACCCTCCCCGCCGTTGGTGCTGGCCCAGACTTCTCCCCCGGTCGTGCCGAAATACACGCCCGGGCGTGCGTGAGTGTCAGCGCACATGGCCTGACGCAACACCGTGAACCAGGCCTGCGACCGCGGCAACCCGCGATCCATGCGCCGCCAGCTGGCGCCACCATCGCGGGTGCCGTAGACCGCCGGCCTGCCGCCGACGGAGGTGCGCGGCCACACGCTCTGGCCGTCCATGGGCAGTACCCACGCCGTGTCGGGATCGGTCGGATGCAGCACGATCGGGAAGCCGATATCGCCGACCTTCTTTGGCATGGCTTTTCCGATGCGCTGCCAGCGCCGCTGCGGGCGATCCAGGCGGTAGATGCCGCAGTGATTCTGCTGGTAGAGCCGCTCGGGTCTGGCGGGGTGCTGCACCATGCAATGTGGATCGTGACCGAACGGCACGCTCGGGTCGGGCAGGAAGTCCGCCGCACAGCCTTCATTGAGCGGGGTCCAGTCGCTTCCGGCGTCGGTGGACTCGAACACCCCGCCGACCGAGATCGCGATGTACAGGTGCCGCGGGTCGCGCGGGTCCACCAGAATGGAGTGCAGGAACTCCCCGTCCGGCGTGCCGAGCGCCGCCCACTTCGGCCGCATCGGATGGTCGTTGAAACCGGCCAGCGGTTCCCAGTGCTCGCCGCCGTCCGTGGAGCGAAACAATCCCGCCGGGGAACTGCCGGCGTACCAGGTCGCCGCTTGCGTGTGATGGCCGGGCGTGAGCCAGAAAACACGCTGCACGGCGCGTGCTTCCTCGCCGTCGTTGACCGGGCGAAAGGCGGGCGGTCGCGCGGCCTCGCGCCAACTGCGGCCGCGATCGGTCGAGCGGAACACGGTGGGCCCGAGATGCCCGGTCTTCGCCGCCAGCAGCAGCACCCGTGGCGCGCGCGGATCCTGCACGACGTGGTGAATGATGTGGCCGAGAAACTGCGGGCCGGCGAGTTTCCAGTCGCGGCGCGCCCCATCGGCGCGCAGCGCGAACAGACCCTTACGCGTTCCGATCCACAACGTGCCCGCCATGATGAACAGGATCCCCGCCCGGACGCGGCATTGTCAACGGCACCGGCGCAGGATGGCAGTTCGCCCGGGGCGGTGGCGCGACGCCGGCCGGCGGCGAGCAGTTGCTGCGCGGTGCGCGCGGCGCGGGGGCGAGCCGTGCTCAGGCGGTACCGGGCTGACAGATGAACAGATGTGCCGGCAACACGTTGAGCGGCTCGAACCTGCGGCCGACGTAGCCGAAGACGCGCTTCAGGTCCTGCAGCACGCGCGTGGAGAACTGGTAGACGAGAAATGCGCCGCCGGATTCGAGCACATCGCAGGTCTTGCGCAGTATGCGCTCGCGCAGCGGTGCCGGAATGGTGCTGAACGGAATACCGGAGATGATGTAGTTGGCGCGTGTGTAGCCGAAGCGGCGCAGGATCTCATCGACCGATACTGCCGATCCTTCCACCACCCGCAGCCGCTTGTCGGTGAATGAGCTGCGCAGGTACTTGACGAAGTCCGGGTTCATCTCGATGGCGATCAGCGTGGCGTCCGGACGCATCTGACGCAGCACTTCCGCGGTGATACCGCCCACTCCCGGACCATACTCCACGATGACGTCCGCGCGCGCCCAGTTGATCGGCTGCAGCAGCTGCTTGATGAGGAAGCGCGAGCTGGGCACGATCGAGCCGAGCATGCGCGGATGGCGGAAGAAGTTGCGCGCGAACAGCAGGACGTCCCCATTGCGTGTCCGAGCCGGCGTCTGAGGGTCTTTGTGCACCTTATTCCCCGCGCGGGACCTTTCCAGCGTCACTCTATAGCAATAATTTGCCGGCGGATACCACTGCACGTAGCCGCGGCCCGGCTCGCGGCAGGTCACAACGCTCAGCCGCCGGAGCGCCGCGCCTGGTAGCCGAGCCTGCACAGCTCGGCTACCAGGCGGTCTCGATGCTCGCCCTGAATCTCGATGACACCCTCTCTGACGCCACCGCCCGCGCCGCACAACTTCTTCAGCCGAGTCGCCAGCTCGGCGAGTTGCGCTTCCTCGAGGGGCAGTCCGCTGATCACCGATACACCCTTGCCGCTGCGGCCGGCAACTTCCCGACCGACGCGCACGCGCGCCGGCTGCGGGGCGGCGCGCGCGGCGCTGCGATGCGCCGTGCGCCCGAGCGGCCCGGATTGCGTCGTGTGCCGCAGCGCCAGCCTTGGTGCGGTCTGTCGGCGCTTCATGCGTAGTGTTACCCGTGTCAGGCGACTACAATCGTGCCGAACTCTTACTCGGCGCCGCAACCCCTCGCGCGTAAGGCTTCAGAGGCACCCATGGCCCCACGGTCGCGCTTGCATGTTCCTGCCCCGCCGGCACGGCCGGGGCAGGAACCGGATTTCAGCTACGTGCAGATATCCCCGGCAGGTGCGGTGAACCGCCCGGACGTCACCGCCTCCGTGCGCGACATCGAGAACCTCGCCCTGGAGATGGTGCGGGTGCTCGATGAAGAGCACCGGGCCGTCGGGCCCTGGGATCCGCGCCTGGAGGCCTCCGAGCTGCAGGTGGGCCTGCGCCACATGCTGCTCACCCGGCTGTTCGATGACCGCATGCAGAAGATCCAGCGGCAGGGGCGTATCTCCTTCTATATCAAGTCCACCGGCGAAGAGGCGGTGGCGGTCGCGCAGGGCATGGCCCTGCAGCCGGGGGACATGCTGTTCCCCTCGTATCGGCAGCAGGGCCTGCACGTCGTGCGCGGCCGCAACCTGGTCGAGCTCATGTGTCAGTGTCTGTCGAACACTCACGACATGTGCAAGGGCCGGCAGATGCCCATCATGTACCACTGGGGCAGCGGCAACATCTTCACGATCTCCGGCAACCTCGCCACGCAGTTTCCCCAGGCGGTCGGCTGGGCGATGGCCGCAGCCATCAAGGGCGAAGACCGGATTGCCGCCAGCTGGCTCGGCGAGGGCTCGAGCGCGGAGGCGGACTTCCACTACGCGATGACCTTCGCCGCGGTCTACCAGGCGCCGGTGATTCTCAATCTGGTCAACAACCAGTGGGCGATCTCCACCTTCCAGGGCTTCGCAGGTGGTGAACACAAGACCTTCGCGCAGCGCGGCCCCGGTTACGGCATGCCGGGGATTCGCGTCGACGGCAACGATTTCCTGGCGGTGTACGCGGTGACACAGTGGGCCGCGCAGCGCGCGCGCCAGAGCGGCGGACCCACCCTGATCGAGCACGTGACGTATCGGGCGGCGGCGCACTCCACCAGCGACGATCCTGCGCGCTACCGTCCCAAGGAGGAGTGGCGCGCCTGGCCGCTCGGGGATCCGGTCACGCGTCTGAAGCAGCACCTGATCGCACTCGGCGAGTGGTCCGAGGAGCGCCATGGCCGGCTCGAGAAGGAGCTCGAGGCGCACGTCACCGCCTGCTGGAAGGAGGCGGAGTCGTACGGAACCCTCACCGGCGGGCCCTCGCTCGACCCGCTGACGATGTTCGAAGACGTGTTCAAGGAGATGCCGCCCAATCTCGTGCGCCAGCGCGAGGAGTTGCGGGCGCTGCGCAGCGCGGCGGCAGCCGAGCGCCGGCAGAGCGCGCCGTCCGTGGCCAAGAAGGGTTGAAGCATGGCGCGCATGAACATGGTCCAGGCGCTCAACTCCGCGATGGACGTGATGCTGGAGCGCGATCCGCGCGTCGTCATTCTGGGCGAGGACGTGGGCTTCTTCGGCGGCGTGTTTCGCGTCACCGACGGGCTGCAGAGAAAGTACGGCGAGCATCGCGTCCTCGACACGCCGATCGCCGAAGGCGGCATCATCGCCGCGGCCATCGGCATGGGGGTCAACGGGCTGAAGCCGGTCGCTGAAATCCAGTTTGCCGACTACATCTATCCGGGCTTCGATCAGGTGGTGAGCGAGCTCGCGCGGCTGCGTTACCGCTCGGCGGGGGAGTTCTTCGCGCCGGTGACCATCCGTACCCCGTGCGGCGGCGGTATCCGCGGCGGGCAGACTCATTCGCAGAGCCCGGAGAGCGTGTTCACGCACGTGTGCGGCATCAAGGTCGTGATGCCCTCCAACCCCTACGATGCCAAGGGCCTGCTGATCAGCTCGATCGAGGACGAGGATCCGGTGGTGTTCTTCGAGCCCAAGCGCATCTACAACGGGCCCTTCGACGGCGATCCGCACAAGCCCGCGGTGCCGTGGAGCGCGCACCCGCGCGGCGAGGTGCCCGAGGGCCATTACCGCGTGCCGATCGGCCGCGCCGCACTGGTGCGCGAGGGTAAGGAAGTCAGCGTGCTCACTTACGGCACCATGGTGCACGTCGCCGAGGCGGCGGTGCGGCTTGCGGGCGTTGACGCGGAGATCGTCGACGTGCGCAGCATGGCGCCGCTCGACGTGGACACGCTGTGCACCTCGGTCTGCAAGACCGGCCGCTGTGTGGTGGTGCACGAGGCGACGCGCTTCAGCGGCTATGGCGCGGAGCTCGTGGCCACGGTTCAGGAACAGTGCTTCTGGAATCTCGAAGCGCCGGTGCAGCGCGTCACCGGCTGGGACACGCCTTATCCGCACGCGTTCGAATGGGAGTATTTTCCGGGACCGGCGCGCATTGCCGCGGCGCTCAAGCAGGTGATGGAGGCGGCGTGAGCAGGTACGTCTTCAAGCTGCCCGATCTGGGCGAAGGCACGGTCGAGGCGGAAATCGTCAACTGGCGCGTCAAGCCCGGGGACACGGTCGCCGAGGACGACGTGTTGGTCGAGGTGATGACCGACAAGGCGGCCGTGGAGGTACCGGCGCCGGTCGGCGGGCGCGTGCTCTCCACGACCGGCTCACCCGGGGACATGGTGCCGGTGGGCTCGGAGCTGATCGTGTTGGAAACGCAGCCCGACGCTGCGGCGCCAGCCACACCCGCGCCGGCGGGGAAGTCCGCGCCGGCATCGGGCGGCAGTGGCAACGGCGCTGCGGCCGTACAGCCGACGCCGGCCGCGGCCCGCGCCGGCCGTGTCGCCACCTCGCCGGCCATTCGCCGCCGCGCGCACGAGGCCGGGATCGATCTGCGGCAGATTGCCGGCTCCGGACCCAACGGACGGATCGTGCCGAAGGACCTGGAGGCCTACGTGGCGCGCCGCGCGCCGCAGCCGACGCCGCTGCGCGCGGCGCCCAAGGCGGTTCCGGCGGCCAGGGCCGCCGAGGCGCGCGTCGCGCCGAGCGGCGCCACGGAAGAGATCAAGGTGATCGGCCTGCGCCGCGTCATTGCCCAGCGCATGAGCGAGGCGAAGCGCACCATCCCGCACTTCGCCTACGTGGAGGAACTCGACGTCACCGAGCTCGAATCCCTGCGCCGTCATCTGAACGGCGCCCTGGCGCCGGGTGCGCCGGCGCTGAGCTATCTGCCGTTCCTGGCGCTGGCGCTGGTGCGCGTGCTGCAGGATTTTCCACAATGCAATGCGCACTACGACGCCGAGCGGGGCGTGATCGTGCGTCACCGGTCCGTGCACCTGGGTGTCGCCACGCAGACTGCCGACGGCCTGAAGGTGCCGGTGGTGCACGACGCCCAGGCGCTCACGCTGTGGGAGCTGGCGGCCGAGATGCGCCGGGTGAGCGAGGCTGCGCGCACCAACAAGGCGAAGCGCGAAGAGCTGACCGGTTCGACCATCACCATCACCAGTCTCGGCAAGCTGGGCGGCATCGCCAGCACGCCGATCATCAACGCTCCGGAAGTGGCCATCATCGGCGTGAACCGCGCCCTGGAGCGCCCGGTGGTCGTGGGCGGCGCCATCGCCATCCGGCGCACCATGAACCTCTCCTCGTCCTTCGACCACCGCTTCGTGGACGGTTACGACGCGGCCGCGATGATCCAGGCGCTCAAGGAGTGCCTGGAGCACCCCGCCACGATTTTCATCCCCGCTTGAGTGCCGCCGGCGCATCACCGCGCGCCGTGGTGGGCGCCGCATTCCTCACCCTGGTCACGGCGTGCGGGGGCGGCGGCGGTGGGGGAGGGAGCTCACCGCCGCCTCCACTTCCGCCCCCCTTCACCTCCGTCACGCAGGTGCGCGTGTCGCAACCGTCGACCTTCAGCGCGGGCTGCGACGGCGTCGCGGCGACGGGAACGCTGTACACCAACACGGCGGCCGAGCCGTATCTGGCGGTCAATCCCACCAGCCCCATGAACCTGATCAGCGCCTGGCAGCAGAACCGCTGGTCGGATGGCGGGGCGCAGGGCTTGAATCTCGCCGCGTCCTTCGATGGCGGTGCGACCTGGACGCTGGCGAACGCGGCGTTCTCGCGCTGCACCGGCGGCAAC
>Ga0209471_1000040_pt1 | contig 109347 bp, 79 predicted proteins | sample GraSoiAngelo_128_FD_185885 | JGI IMG/M metagenome (GOLD analysis project Ga0209471, IMG submission 185885) | Grasslands soil microbial communities from the Angelo Coastal Reserve, California, USA - 14_0927_12_20cm (SPAdes) (version 2) | ecosystem: Environmental > Terrestrial > Soil > Grasslands...
AGGTCTAAGTATTAAATGGAGAAGAGAGGGGGACGGACCGGAGAAGCCTCGTCAGTTGGGTCGGTGCCTTGTGATGCCGGAGCAGGAGCCCAAGGATTTCAGGCCATTTGAGGCCCGGAACGCGCATTAATCTGTTTGCGTTTAACGGGATACGAAAAACTGTAACCATGGCACAAAATGGCGCATCTTACGGCTTGAGGACGTGGATCCAAGGAGGTTGATTCCCATGGACCGGCGTAACGCGGAAACCATTGGCGTGCGCCGCACCGGGTGGGCCGCCCTGGACCGCGATCCGCAGCAAGACAAGGTGGAATTCATCTGTCCCCACTGCGGCGCGCGGGACCAGAAGAATGCCCGGCGCGAGCGCTCCCTATATCATTTCACGGACGGCTTTCTGCAAGATTTGCAGGGCGAAGTGACTGTTTGTCATAGCTGCAAGAAGTCGCTGCGGGTTGTTCCCATTGTGATGGTGCACGATCAGGAAGAGGCACGGAGATTCGCGGCGGTTTTTTCGGACGAGCACGTGTTTACGGCAAACTGAAGATTTCGCAAGTTGAAGTTGCAAGAAGGCAAAAGAGTCGGGGCGCAACCAGTCAGCGCCCCGCCTCTTTTGTTTTGCGGTGAAAAGAGAAAGCGCTCCAAGCAAAGGGAGCGCTCCTTGGAAATGGTCCGCGGTTAGTGACGGTCGTGATCGTGGTCGTCCCAGTCGCGATCGGTGTGCCAGCGGTGGGCGTCTTCCTCCCACCAACGATGATGCTCGTTCCAGCAGCGCTCGCGCGCTTCATGCAGTTCGTGACGAGCGTGACCGGCTTGCCGGCTGTTCCAGCCATGATGCTCGATGGCTTCGTGCAGTTTGTGGTCGGCCTTGACGATGCGCCGCTGACAACGTCCGTAGTCGTCGTAGTCGTGAGCGAAGGCCCGGGGCGTGGCCGCGAATGCGAGCAGGCCAGCCAGCGCTGCGCCCGCAAGTACCACACGTCGCGGAAACTTCTTCTCTCCCAAAGGAATCCTCATGTTCTCACCATCCTCCAAGAATTCCCCGACTGGGATGGGGCGTTGGTCGCTCTTTATCAAACACGGTTGCGGAAAGAATGTAGCGGTGGCCAATAAGAGCATGGTAAGGCCCTTTCTTTCCCGTGTCTTTCCTCTTATCGAGTCGAGTGCGACCACAGATCAAGCCGGGATTCCCCGCCGGCCTATGGCTCCTCGGAATGACAAAAAAACGCGGGCCACGGCACGACTGAAGTCGTGACGGAGAGCTCGAGCAGAATCAGTAGGCTTGCAGGAAAGGCTCGGCCTGCATGTGGTATTTCTCGAGGCCGGCGCGAATGCGGTCGAAGGCTTCGTCCACGGTGTCGGCAAACTGCAGCATCTGGTATTCGCTTTCATCGATGGTGCCCCAACGCACCATGGCTTTCCAATTCAGCACTTCATCCCAATACCTGCGGCCGTAAATCAGAATCAAGTTGCGCTTGGCCAGCTTTCCGGTTTGCAGCAGTGTGAGCATTTCCCAGAGTTCGTCCATGGTGCCGAAGCCGCCGGGAAAAACGATCAGCGCCTTGGCGATTTGCGCGAACCAGAGTTTGCGCATGAAGAAATATTTGAAGTTGAAGCTCAGCTCCGGGCTGATGTAGGGATTCGCGAATTGCTCGTGCGGCAGCTCGATGGAGAGCCCGATGGATCTGCCACCGGCTTCGTAGGCGCCGCGATTGGCGGCTTCCATAATGCCGGGGCCGCCGCCGGAACAGACGACGAACCGGCGCGGCTTGGGGCCGAGCGTCAGGGCCCAACTGGTGAGCTTGTGCGAGAGCTGGCGCGCCTCCTCGTAGTAGCGCGACATTTCGAGCGAGCTCTTGGCGCTGCGCAGCGCGGCGCGGTGACGGCATAGATTTTCCGCGGACATCTTGCCGGTTTTTGTGCGCTTGAGCCGCGTATAGCGCGCCTGGGCGGTTTCGTGCGACTCGATGCGCGCCGAGCCGAACATCACGATGGTGTCGCCAATGCCCTCGTTCTTCAGCTGTACCAGGGGATGGATATACTCGGCGAGGATGCGAATCGGGCGCGCCGGCACGCTGCTGAGAAATTTCTCGTCTTCGTGGGCGACTTTGGGGGCGTGCTGCGGCTTCCGTTTTTTGCCGTCGGGCATGTGTGTCTTCTCCAGTAGGCACGAACTTTGATTGTAGGAATCCTGGCGATTTGCGGCAACGTCTTCCGCCAAAGGTGCGTCGAATTGAGTACACTGCTTCGGGGAATGACCGGGAGCAGCGAGGTGTCGGCCACTGCTGAAGAGAGCTTGCGCGACTCCGCAGGCCGGCACTCGCTTCGCGAAGGCCATAAGAAACCGGCCTGCTTCGATCGGAATGACCGCAGTGGGGTGCGGGTGATAGTTGGGAAGGGCGTAGGTCGGCGCAGGATGGATAGCATGAATGGGAAGAAACAACGAGGATGCCGAGCAATTTGGCTCCCCTTGCTTATGCTGTTCGCAGCCGGCTCCCTCGGCGGCCAGGCGCCGACCGGGCCGCTTCCGCCGAAGCCCGGCGTTGCGATACAGCAACCTCCCAAGAATGAGATCAAGGTGCAAGTGGCGCTGGTGACGACGCCAGTGACGGTGCGCGATTTGCGCGGCGAGATGGTTCACGACCTGGAAGCGAAAGATTTTCGCGTGACCGACAACGGAGCGGCGCAGAAGATTTCACACTTCGACTTGGGAGGCGACCCGATTTCGCTGGTGATTCTGACGGAAACAAGTTTGCGCATTGAGCCGCTTCTTCCTGAAATACGCAAGACAGGGATTCTCTTCACGCAAACGGTCATGGGTTCCACAGGCGAGGCCGCCGTGGTGGGCTTCAATGATTCCGTGGACAAGCTGCAGGATTTCACCAGCAACGCGGATCAGATCGAAAACACGATTGCCAATCTGCACGCCGGGACTTCCGGGTCGAAGCTGTATGACGGGATGGCAGCAGGCGTGGAAATGCTTTCGAGCCGCCCGCAAGCCACCGCGGAAAAGCCGGGACGGCGTCGCGTGATGCTGATTCTCTCCGAGGCCGTGGACCACGGCAGCGAGAAAAACTTAGGCGGAGTGCTGCGGCAGGCGCAACTGGCGAACGTAACGATTTACAGCGTAGGGCTTTCCACGACGCGCGCGGAGCTGCAAGCCAAGCCCAAGGCTCCGGAGCGGCCCAACTTGCCGGTGGGTTCCATCCCGCCACCGCCTGGAGTTCCGGCAACGCCAACCTACGAGGACAACTACCGCTATGGCAGCGCCGACTTGATGGCCGCCGTGGTTTGGGCGGTGCAGCACATACACGACCAAGTGAAAGGCAATGCATTGGAAATTGCCGCAGCGGGGACCGGCGGCGCGCATCTGAGCGCGTTCAAGGACCGCACCATCGAAAAAGCCATCGACGAGATTGGCGGGGAATTGCATTCGCAATATACGCTCAGCTACACGCCGGCCGACGCCGACGCGGCCGGATATCACGAAATCAAAGTGTCGGTGCTTCGCAGGGACGCAAAGAATTGGAAGATTCGCGCGCGGCCGGGATATTATCTCGCGCCGCCGGAAGGCTAGCCTGCACGCAATCAATCTTCAAGCGATTTGCTGCCAGAAGGTGCCGTCGCGGGAAGAGAGGAGCGCGTCCTTGCGGGCGTCCCAGCGCAAAAAATGCGGCGTATGCATGTGTTCGGTATGGGCATTGCGGCTGGCCCAGACTTCGTGGAGCAGAAACCCCCCGGGCGTTTCGAGAGCGCGATGCAGGTCGAAGCCAATACAGCCATCTTCCTTTCGGGAGGGGCCGACCAAAGCGCGCAGCTCCGCCTCCAGTTGGAGCTCCTGGCCTTCGCGAGCGCGCATAATGACCATCCGAGTGACCGCCTCTCTCGGCAGCTTGCTCCCGGACGCCGCCCTCTTGCGAGCTTTCAGTCTGGCTGGCTTGCGGGCCTTGGTTTTGCGCTTCGGCATCGTGGCGGGGATTGTAGCGCAAAATGCTGCCAGTGCAAGTCACATGAGGGCATCGAGGGCATCGAGGGGCATCGCAGGACAGGGCCCGAACCTCACGGTCATCGAGCCGTGTGTGGCCAAAGACCAAGCCGGGATTCCTTACTTCGCTCGGAATGACACGCCGGGGCGTCCGGTCAGCTGCTCGGCAAACCAAGGCTACTGCGCCGCGTCCTTGCGGCCGGCGTTGAGGCTGTCGAAGTTGAGGATGGTATTCAAGACCATCGAGTAAGTTCCCCAGGTTTCGCCGCGGTAGACCGGATTGATGGAGAACAGCACGACGTGGCCTTTGCCGGAAGGCGCGTCTACCACCGCGGGATGCTGGGCGATTTCCTCCACGCCTTCGGCCAAGCCCGAGATAAGCAGGTCCTTGTTGTCCGCGTAGCGGAAAATCACACGCGGGCGAAGGGCCGAGGGGATTACGCGGAAGCCGTTCCGTTTTTGCTCGTCCAACACTGGCGGCGATTCCCAGATTTCGGACTTTGGCTCCTCCGGAGCTTCCACCCCAACCCGACCGACCGTGAAGTCCGGATCGTCGGAGCTGCCGCGGCCGGTCGGACGCGCGTGCATTTCCGGGCCAAGCCGCCGACGGCCTCGCTGACCGGCGATGCTGCTGAGCGAAAAAATCGGTCCGTTGTCGCAGTAAGCCGCGCCTTTTTCGTCGTAGCCGTAGGCAATGGGGCTGGCAACATCCACAAGACGGGTTCCGAGGACAGAGCCGACAATTTTCATTTTGTTTGCGTTTTGCGTGGAGATGCCGTCCGCGAATCCGAGAGAAAGCGCCAACGTCGAAGTGTCCGTGGCCGTCAAGAGCACGCCACCTTTCTGCACGAATTCCTGCAAGCGCGCCACGCCGTCCCAGCCCAGGCCCGGGCGCAGATCGTCGGTCGAGTCGTTCTTGCCGACGAGGTTAGGCGTTTCGGGCGTGTTTTTCCAGGGAAGCGGGTTTCCCCAAGCTGTCGGAACGCCGTTGACAACGGAATTGACGCCGGCGTTGAAGCCGATGGGCGGAAACAGAATCACGTCGTACTTCGCGTTCAGGTCGGAGATTTTTGCGACTGCCTGCGTGCTCATGTAGTCGTAAGGGATGTTCAGCTTGTCGAGGGCCAAGCGCCACCAGCCTTCGGTCTGCGTGCTGAGCCAGGTATGCAGGAAAGCCAGGCGCGCGGCGCGAATCGGATGGGTCTTCACGCTGGGAACGGACGAGAGCGCGGTGACTTGCACGCCGAGGTCGGTGGCGGCGCGGTCGAGGTCGGCGCGGCTGACGTTTCCAACAAGGAAAGAGCCGCGGTTGAATTGCTTGCCCGCGCTTTCAAATGGCTCTTCGGCTGCGTCCATGGCCGCGTCGCGCAACTTGTAACGCAGGGTCGCAAGGGCGGGCTCCGAGTTGTTGTTGACGGCAAACGCGGTTCCCTCGCCCTGGACGCCTCCGGGCGCGCGGATTTCCGGCACGGGATCCACGGGCACATCCAGGACTTTTGTGTCCGTCACCCGCGTCACTTGCACGTGAAAGAGTTCGCCGAAGGTCCAGCCGGTGTCGTCATAAGGAGTTTTCTGCGCATCGTCCGGGCTCCAGTACTGGTAGTCCAGCAAAGCGTCGGCGATGCGGGAGTAGGGCTGATCCATGCGAATGATGTAACTGCCTACGGGAAATTCGCGTGTCGCGGGGGCGGCCGACTGCGATTTCTCCTCTTGGTCTTTTTTGCCTTTGGCGGATTCTTTGGACTTTTTCGGCGGGAGCGTCACGGTGAAAGCAGACCTCGCGCGTGAGATTTCCACGGCCTGCTTTTGCAGGACGCGCAAGAGTTCCGCTTGCAAGCCGGGGCGCGGGTCGTCAGCTGGCAGGACGTACGCGGCGGGGCCTTCCGCGCTGGGCTTGAGCGTGGAACGCTTGGCCTTCAAATAAAAATTCTCGAGAAACAGCCGTTTGTTTTCGTTGAAGAAATGCAACGAAGTCAGCAGGCCGGTCTGTTCGTAATTGTTGTTATCGCGCTGCGACCAAAGCACCTTCGGAAGCGGCGGATTTTGACGATACCAGGTGCGGGCGTACTCCTCGGGCTGGAGCGTGCGCTCCTCGGTGTCCGCGCCGCCGTTGCCAAACGTTTCGTAAAGGCGGCTGATGCCGTTGTGCATCGCGGCGATAAACATCAGGTAGCCGGGCGACCAAGTGTCGAAATTGCCGTGCGCAAAGACGCCGGGCATGCCGAACTTCGTCATCGCCGAGACGTTGTTCCAGCCGATGATCTGCCACTCATCGGCGAGAATCGGGTCGATCCAGGCGTTATACGGCTCGTCGCCGACCGTGTTGTCGTAGAGATACGGCACAGACTCGTGCAGGTCGTGCAAAACCTGCGCTTTCCAGCCGACGTAGGTATTCAAAACGTTTTCGGTGAGCTTGAGCGAGACGCCCATGGCGTCGCGGTTGTTGTCGTGCGCGACATATTTGCCCCAATAGACAAGCCAGGGAAAAAACTCTTTCCGGTGCGCCAGGTGCCATCTGTAGAGGTCGACCATGCGGTCGCGGCCGTCCACTTCGACGACCGGAGTAATCAGCGTGATGGTGCCGTCGCGAATTTCCCTGATGTAAGGACTTTCATCGACGGCCAAGCGGTAGGCCAGCTCCATGAGCGCCGTGGGAGCTCCCGTTTCCGGCGAATGGATTGTCCCGGTTATGTAATAAATGGGGACGGCTTGGGCGACGAGCTTGTCGGCTTCCGCGTCATCGAGCTGGATGGAGCGGGGATCGGCGAGCTTGGCGAGGCGGGCGCGGTTTTCCTCGAGATGTTTCAGATTTTCTTCCGAAGAAACGGCGACGGCGATCATCTCGCGGCCCTCTTCCGTCTTGCCAATCGAGAAGACTTTTACCCGCGGAGTGGCTTTTTCGAGCAAACGCATGTATTTGTACACATCTTCCGCGTAAGGAAGGATTCCCGGCGCGCCCGAGATGTCGCCAAGCACGACCTGCGGAGTCGGCACCGTTTTCGAGGCCGGCAAATAATCCACCAGCGGTGAAGTGAAGTACGGCTGCGTGGTGTACTTGTGGATTTTCTCCGTATACGGCTCGTCCACGGGCTGCTTGGGATCGCGCGCGGGGGCCGTCTCGCTATCAGCCCGGGACGATGCGCCCGCCAGCAAAAGGAATGCAAACGCAGCAATGACTTGCTTCATGGAAGTCATAGGTGTCCCTCTCAAACTGAGAGGCGGGATTTTAGCGCAAATCGGCGCACCGGGGAGCTTAATCAACAGGAAGAAACACAAGGCAAACCGGCGAGGGTAGTTCTGCGAAATCGCCTGTCGGCGTCAGCGCTCCCGTTTTCTGGTCAATGCGGAAGGTGACGATCTTGTCCGAGAGCTGGTCTTCAGCGAGCAGATAATTGCCTGAGGGATCGATGGCGAAGTTGCGCGGCTCCTTGCCTTGGACGGAGAAATCTCCGGCAGCCGTAAGCTTGCCGCTCCCCGGGTCAATGTGGAAAGCGGCAATGCTGTCGTGGCCGCGGTTCGAGGCATAGAGGAATCGGCTATTCGGATGAATGGCGATTTCCGCGGCGTCATTGCGGGCAGAGAATCCTACAGGAAGCATCGGGTATTTTCCGAGCGCCCCGTTAAGAATGCCTTCTTTTGTGGCCACAAAGCAAGTTACGGTGGAATCAAGCTCCCCCAAGACGTACATGAACTTTCCAGAGCGCAACAGCGCTGCATGCCTGGGGCCGGTGCCGGGACTGAGCTCCACCGGTCCCTGCGGAAACGGATTGCTCGGACCCGCAGCGGGCATCGGACTGAGCGTTCCATTCCTCGGATCAAGCCTGTATACCATTACTCGGTCGAGACCTAAGTCCGCGACAAAGACTTCACTGCCCAAGTTTTTGATCCAGTGCGCATGCGGCCCCTCCTGGCGCTCCTTGTTGGGGCCGAGTCTGCCCTCGTCCCGGACATTCGCGGTGGCGGCGCCGAGCTTGCCATCGGCGCCAATCGGAAACACCACGACATTGCCAGAACTATAGTTTGCCACGAGGACGTATTTCCCTGTGCGGTCAAAGGCTAGATAGCAGGGATCTTCTCCGAGCGCGGGCAATTGATTCAGCAGCGCGAGCTTTCCGCTCTGCGCATCCAGCGAGAACGCACTCACCATACTGTTCTTTCCGGCTTCCTTGACAGCGTAGAGGAACTTTCCGTTGGGATGAATGGCTACCCAGGAAGGGTCTTGCGTTTCCGCGGCAACGCCCATGGGCGTGAGCTTTCCGGAGTTCGCATCGTAACGAAAAACGTAAATGCCCTTGCTGTCCGTCTTCGTCGTGTACGTCCCGACGAACACTAAAAACTTTTTCCTTGCATCAGGTTTGTCAGCGGTTTGGGCAGGGAGCAGCGCCGCGACAACTGCGGACACCAAAAAGAGAGACGCAAACACTCGTCTTGTGATGTTCATGGGAAGTAGTGTAGCGCATGTGGGATTGTCGGAGTGCGGCAGCCCGGCTGCCGCTTTGCCCTTGTCCGCCACCTCAGAGCACGGAAAAGCGGGAGCAAGGCCCCGGCACTCCAGCTGTTTCGCCGGAAAAATGGCGATTACTTCTTTTCTTTTTCGTTCTCTTCCTGGAGGACCGCCGCAGCGGCGACGGAATCGTCGGCATCGAGCCGCAGCAGGCGCACGCCCTGGGTCGAGCGGCCCGCCTCGCGAATTTCGTTCGCGTGCACGCGGATCACTTTGCCGTGCTGGGTAATGATCATCACGTCTGATTCTTCGCTCACCCGCAGCGCCGCAACGACTGAGCCGTTGCGGTCCGTGGTCTTCATGTTGACCACGCCTTTGCCGGCGCGCGAAGTGATTCGATACTCGGCCAGCAGCGTGCGCTTGCCGTAACCTTTCTCGGAAACGGTGAGCATCAGCGACGTGAGCGAATCCTTAATCTGCTCGTTCTCGAGTTCCTCGAGGCTTTGCGCCGTGGTCTTGTGCTCCTTGGCAAGAATCTCCAAGTCGGGCTGCACCGCGTCCATGCTGACCACGTAGTCGTCCTGGGCGAGGTCCATGCCAATCACGCCTCCGGCGTTGCGCCCCATCGGGCGCACTTCCGTCTCGCGGAAGAGAATCGCCTGGCCTTCGTGGCTCGCGAGGAAAATCATCTGCTTGCCGTCGGTGAGCTTCGCGCCAATCAATTCGTCCTTGGCTTCCAGGTTGATGGCGATAATTCCGCTGGGCCGCGGATTCGAAAACTCCGTCAGCGCGGATTTTTTCACCGTGCCGCTGCGCGTGGCGAAGAAAACATACTTGCCCTCTTCCTCGAGGTTGCGCGCCTGCACGATGGCGCTGAGTTTTTCGTCTTCCTGGAAGCGCACCAGGCTGGAAATGGCTTTGCCGCGCGTAGCCGCCGCAGCTTCGGGAATCTCGTACACCTTTAGCCAGTAGATGCGGCCCTTGGTCGTAAACAGAAGAATGTAGCTGTGCGCCGAAGCGATGAAAAGATGCTCGACGAAGTCCTCTTCTTTGGTGCGCGCGCCGATGCGGCCTTTTCCGCCGCGCGATTGGTGGCGGTAAATCTCCACCGGCGTGCGCTTGACGTAGCCGGCGTGGCTCACGGTGATGAGCATGTCGGTGTCGGCGATCAAGTCTTCGAGCTTGATTTCGTCGACCTTGTCCACGATTTGCGTGCGCCGGTCGTCGCCGTACTGCTTCTGTACTTCCTTCAGCTCGCTGGTGATCACGAACTTGAGTTTCTTCTCACTTGCCAAAATCTCTTCGAGCTCGACGATTTTCTCGCGAATGGTTTTCAGTTCTTTGAGAATCTCATCGACAGAGAGCTGCGTCAGGCGGTGCAACTGCAGTTCGAGGATAGCGTCCACTTGAACGGGCGTGAGCCCGCCGGCGATGTTGCCCGCGGTCTCCCCTTCGATCCCTCCCAGCTTGTACTTCCTGCCATCCAGTTTGACGCCGGCAATTTTTCGGGACTTGCCATTTTCGGCGATGGTGACGTCCTGCTCGGAGAAGAAGTTCAGCAGGTTTTGCTTGGCGTCGGCGCGGCTCCCGGACCCGCGGATGATTCGGATCACGTCGTCCAGGTGATCGAGCGCGACCTGGTAGCCGACTAAAATGTGCTCGCGTTCGCGGGCCTTGCGCAGGTCGTAGCGCGTGCGGCGCAGCACCACATCGCGGCGATGCTCGGTGAACAGGCGGACAAATTCGAGCAGCCCCATCTCTTTGGGCTGACCGCCGGCGATGGCCAGCAGTATCATGCCGAACGATTCCTGCATCTGGGTGTGCTTGTAGAGATTGTTCAGAATGAGCTGCGATTCCTCGCCGCGCTTGAGCTCGACGACAATGCGCATGCCCTCGCGGTCACTCTCGTCGCGCACGTCGGCGATGCCATCAATCTTTTTGTTCTGCGCCAGTTCCGCGATGCGCTTGATGAGCGTGGCCTTGTTCACCTGGTAAGGAATCTCGGTGATGACTATGTTCTCGCGGTCCTTGGCAACTTCTTCGATCGCGGCTTTGGCGCGCATCGTGAAGCTGCCGCGCCCGGTTTTGTAGGCCGCTTCGATGCCTTCGCGGCCGGCGATATAGCCGCCGGTCGGGAAATCCGGCCCGGGCACGAGCTTCATCACTTCCTTGAGCGTTGCGTCCGGCCTCTCGATCATCAGCACGGTGGCGTCAATGATTTCGCGGAGGTTATGCGGCGGAATATTGGTGGCCATGCCCACGGCGATGCCACTCGCGCCGTTGACTAAAAGATTCGGAATCCGCGTCGGCAGAACAAGCGGTTCTTTTTCCGTTTCGTCGAAGTTGGGAGCAAAATCGACCGTTTCTTTTTCAATGTCCGCCAGCAACTCTTCGGCAATGCGCGCCAGGCGCGCTTCGGTGTAGCGCATCGCCGCAGGCATGTCGCCGTCGACCGACCCGAAATTGCCCTGGCCGTCCACCAGCGGATAGCGCATGTTGAAGTCCTGCGCCATGCGCACCAGCGCGTCGTACACCGGCGTGTCGCCATGCGGGTGATATTTGCCAAGAACTTCGCCGACGATTTTTGCGCATTTGCGGTAGGGCCGCGTGGAAGTCAGGCCCAGCTCGTACATGCCGTAAAGAATGCGCCGGTGCACGGGCTTCAAGCCGTCGCGCACTTCCGGCAGCGCGCGGCCAATGATCACGCTCATCGAGTAGTCGAGATAGGACTTCTTCATCTCGGCTTCGATGTCCACCGGAATCAGGATCGATTGATTCTGTTCGTCTGGCATGGGTCCTCGTGTTTCGTTTTGTGCCTGGCTAGCGCCGGACTTCAGCGGGCATGCCGCCCTAAAGGGCGGCGCTACAGAAAAACCTTATCGTTTCGCGCCGTGTTCGAGCGCGTAGGCCTTCACGGTGTCGAACGCATCCGCAGCGCTGAGGAATCGCCGTGCCGCAAAGGCCTCCTCGATATCGTGCAAGAACGCGTCGCGCTCCGCATGGCTCGCAAAGTCAACCGCCACGCCGTGCTCCTCATCCGGCGCATCCGTGGGGGTCGCGCGAAACTCGCTCACGCCAATTCCCCGCAGCCCCGGCAATGTCGTCCAACCCAATTGGTAGAACATTTTTCTGGGATAAATTCCCATGCCGGCCGCAATGGTGGCGGCCCCGAGCCCACCGTTACCGAGGAATCTCTGCTCGAGTTCAGAGCCGCGAAAGCGCCGGACTTGCTTCCCCTTCCGCAACCCTTTCTCGGCATAAATCTGGACCTAGCGGCGTGGGAGAGCTCCCTGCGAGCTAGATGTCCAAATTCACGACTTCCAGCGCGTTGTCCTCGATGAACTTGCGCCGCGCTTCGACGTTTTCACCCATCAGCGTCGTGAAAATGTCTTCCGCGGCCACGGCGTCCTCGAGTTTTACCTTGAGGAGCGTGCGCGTGTCCGCGTTCATGGTGGTTTCCCAGAGTTGCGCGGGATTCATTTCGCCCAGGCCCTTGAACCGCGTGATGGTGAAATCTTTCTTTGCGTCTTCCATCACGTAGTTCAGCACGTCCTGCGCTCTTTCCTTCGTGGTCTTGTTGCCGTTACGCGAAATTGTGAACGGCGGCTTGTTGAACTCCTCGACCTGCTTTCCGAGCGCCCGCAGCCGCTTGTATTCCGCCGTGGAAGCGAGCGCCCAGTTGAGTTTTTGGTTGTGCGGCGCGCCAAACTGGATTTCGTACAAGCTGTGCTCCTCGTCGAAAGCGATCTTACCTTCGAGCTTGAGCTTGGCCTTGTCGATTTCCTTCAGCAGTTTTTCGAGCGTCTTCTTGTCTTCAAACTCTGCCTTTTTGTCCAAGCCGCTTTCCGCCAGAACTTCGACGAGGCCTGCATCGCGCAGGCGGCGGCCAAGTTTCGCCGCGACCGCGTCATATTCCTGAACGTTCAAGAGGAACGTCGTCAGTCCTGCGCCTTCCAACGTCACGCCTTCCCTGGCTTTCACCACATGGTCTTCGGTGGCGCGCTTCATCAGCTCGCGCGCGAAATCGCGCTCGTCGCGAATGTATTTCTCGCTCTTGCCGCGCTTCACGCGGTAGAGCGGCGGCTGCGCGATGAAAATGTGCCCGCGGTCGATCAGCTCCTTCATGTGGCGGAAGAAAAAAGTCAGCAGCAGCGTGCGAATGTGCGAGCCGTCCACGTCCGCGTCGGTCATAAGGATGATTTTGTGGTAGCGCAGCTTGCCGGCGTCGAAATCGTCTTTGCCGATGCCGGTGCCGAGCGCGGTGATGATGGCGCGAATTTCTTCGTGGCCCAGCATCTTGTCGTAGCGCGCTTTCTCGACGTTGAGGATTTTGCCTTTGAGCGGCAGAATGGCCTGGTACTTGCGGTCGCGCCCCTGCTTCGCTGAGCCGCCCGCCGATTCGCCCTCGACCACGAACAATTCGCAGCGGGCCGGATCGCGTTCCTGGCAATCCGCCAGTTTGCCCGGCAGGCCGCTCGAATCCATCGCCGACTTGCGCCGCGTCAATTCGCGGGCTTTGCGAGCCGCTTCGCGCGCGCGGGCCGCGTCAATGCACTTGCTGATGATGCGCCGCGCCACCGTTGAATGCTTGTCGAACCACTCGCCCAGCTTTTCGTTGACGAGCTGCTCGACGTCGCCCTTGATGTCGCTGTTCAGCTTGCCTTTGGTCTGTCCTTCAAACTGCGGCTGCGGCAGGCGCACGCTCACGACGGCCACCAAGCCTTCGCGTACGTCGTCGCCCGTGATGGTGACTTCGTCTTTCTGCTCTTTGAGCATGCCTGCTTGCGAAGCGAAATTGTTGATGGAGCGCGTTAATGCGGAGCGGAAGCCCGAAAGATGCGTGCCGCCGTCCACGGTGTTGATGGTGTTGGCGAACGCGAAAACGTTTTCGGCGTAGGAGTCGTTGTACTGCAGCGCAATTTCAATCTCCACGTTGCCGCGCTTGCCCTCCATGTAAATCGGCGCATCGTGGAGTGCGGTCTTGCCACGGTTCAAGTGTTTCACGAATTCCGCGATGCCGCCGGTAAAGCGGAATTCAGCGTTCTTCTCCGTGCGCTCATCGGTCAAGGTGATTTTCAATCCCTTGTTCAGGAAGGCGAGCTCGCGCAGCCGCTGCGAAAGCGTGTCGAAGCTAAAGCTTGTTTTATCAAAAATGGAAGGGTCGGGGTGAAACGTAACTTTCGTGCCGGTCTTCCGCGTCTTGCCGGTTTGCTTCAACTTCGAAGTGGGCTTGCCCTTTTCGTAGCTCTGCTCCCACACCGAGCCGTCGCGCGAGATTTCAAGCTCCAGCCAGTCGGAAAGCGCGTTCACCACGGACACGCCGACGCCGTGCAACCCGCCCGAAACTTTGTAGGTTTCGCTGTCGAACTTTCCGCCCGCGTGCAACACGGTCATCACCACTTCGGCGGCGGGGCGCTTTTCCGTCTGGTGCATGTCCACGGGGATGCCGCGGCCGTTGTCGACTACGGTGACAGAATCGTCGGCGTGCACGGTCACGTTGATTTCGTCCGCAAAACCGGCCAGCGCTTCGTCGACGGAGTTATCGACGACTTCCCAGACGAGATGATGCAAGCCCATCTCTCCGGTCGAACCGATGTACATCGCCGGACGCAGCCGCACGGCTTCCAGGCCGCCGAGAACTTTGATCGACTTCGCGTCGTACTTGTGCCCTGCGCCTTGCGGCGTAGCGCTCACGTTTTCTTTGTCACCCATCGTTTCTCCCCACGCGGCGACTCCCTCAAAAACTTTTGCCGGTGAACGGACTCCAAGCCAGCCGGAGCTATCCTCCGCGTGCTAGAAACCACTTTTCGCTGAAGCAAGAAAGGCGTGTTTGCGGAATTCTACGTGCGTCGCCTTACCCTTTGATTCCGGACTTGCTGGGCAAATCCGGAACTCGTAGGATTTCCTGCTCCATCCCATCCCGCGCAGCGGGACGTGGCGAAGACTCATGTTTCTCCAGGCTCGGAGGCCGCAAGCCCCTGGCGCACAGCCTATTTCCGGGTCACTTTTCGCCTGGCGGACGTGGCGATCGGGAAGATTCCCCCATCCCTATCGACAGCAGAGAAATTATACTCCTCGGGAGCCTATTTCTCAACCCTTTTCAACCCCTTCAGAGGCGCGTAAGCGGTTCATTTTCTTTAATTTAAACAGGGACACCGGGGCGCGGACAAAAACCCATGAGGCAGCCAGAGTAGGGCCTTTTTTTGTGAGTTTGTTCTGCCCCGGTTTTGCCCTCAAATCCGCATGGGCATGATGATGTACCGGTAGCGGTAAGATTCGTCGGCGAGCGGCCGCATCTGTCCAGCCGACTGTTCGTCTTTCAGCTCAATGCTGACCGGACCATCGGCCGCGGCGGAAAGAAAATCCAACATGTAGCTGGAGTTGAATCCGATGGCGATGGGATCGCCTTGGTATTCCTTTTCGATGCTTTCCTTCGCTTCGCCATACTCCGGGCTGGAGGCAGAAATTTCTACTCCTTCGCTGGAGATCGACAATTTCACGGCATGGGAGCGCTGATCGGCAAGCTGCGAAACGCGCCGCACCGCATCGGTCAACTCCCCCCGCTCGATCACCACGTGTTTGTTGTTGTCGCGCGGCAGCACCGCTTCGTAATTCGGGAATTGCCCGGTCAGAATGCGGGAAATCAGCAGGCGATGTTTCACCTGGAAAAAGAGATGGCTCTCGTCCTTCGCAAAATCGAATTGCGCGTCGGAACCTGCCGCCGCCGAAAGCTTCTCGACCTCGTCCATGGCTTTCTTGGGGACAAGCACCTTCAACTCGGCGTTCATCCCTGTGAGTTTGTGGTCTGTTTCCGCGAGCGCCAAGCGATGGCCGTCGGTCGCAACCATGGCCAGCGTGTCCGGCCGCAATATCAGTAATCCGCCGTTCAGCGTGTAGCGCGACTCTTCCATGGAGATGGCGAATTTTGTCTTGGAGATCAGGCTCTGCAGGACGTCAGCCGTAATCTTCACGAGCGTATGCGGCATCGTCGGTAGCGCCGGAAAATTTTCTTTGGCCATGCCGACCAACTTGTACTTCTTCCGGTCGCTAACAATCTCCACCCAGTGGTTCTCCAGCAGTTTGACCTTGATCTCGCCTTCCGGCAGCAGTCGCACGAGCTCTAGCAGCTTCTTCGCTGGAATCGTCGCGGCACCGTCCTTCTTGACCTTTGCGTCGCAGCAGGTGCGGATGCTCAACTCCAGGTCCGTTGCGGTAATCGTGAGCTGGCTGCCCATGGCCTCAACAAGCAAGTTCGACAGGATGGGAATCGTGGTTTTGCGCTCCACAACTCCCTGAGTCATGGCCAGTTCGTTCAACAGCGCGGACTTTGTGACGCTGAATTCCATCGATTGATGTTCCTCGAGTGCCGTTCCAGGTGCGGTCATGTTGAAATTTACCCTCGGCTCGGGCGTGGACGGCGCCCTACTTTCGGTTCCATTCTACCGCTGCGGTACTGTACTCGCTTTTTCGAAAAGTATAAAGCCCGTCGGCCTTCTCGCATTCTCGCGATGTGGAAATAAGCGCTTGCGAACCCTGGCAACGCTGCGGCAACGCTGCCCCGCTCTTGAGTCGCGGGCTCAAATATTCACAACCACAGTCGCTGCTGCAAGAACATTTCATTCCAGTGCAAGCCTAATAAACCTTGTTGTTGTGATGAGCCTTGTGAATGTGTGGAAACCGTCGCAAGTCTTTTGCGCGCCTTCACTTGGAGCGCTCGGTTTGCGGCGGCTTTTTGTGATAAGCGTGGAAAAGTAGAGTCGCTCGCGTCCATTAGCAAAGATACTCTCAGTTTCATCCACTTCCCTCAACAAGTTCTCCGCATCTTTTTCAATTCTTCTCCACAGGTTTTGGCCGGCGTCGCGATACGAAAAGTGGGGGGGTTGGTGAGTAGGCCGGCCGGTGGGTTGCGACCTCACCTCGCGGCGGGGCCCTTGCGCTTCGCTAAGCACTTCATCTCCATCCGGTTGTGAAGAGGACGTGCACCTCCTGGCTGCCGAACGTGCTTGGCACACAAAATGGAAACGCGGCCCAAGCAAATGGGCCGCGTTCCAGAAGCCAAATCCGACAGGGTGAAATGAGACCCTACTGCAGCGCATCCATCAATCGCGTGATGGTGCGGTTGAGATCCTTGTCCGACCGCCGCAGCTCTTCAATTTTGTTGATCGAGTGCAATACCGTGGTGTGATGCTTGCCGCCGAATTGACGGCCAATCTCGGGCAGCGAAGCGGTCGTGAGCTGCTTCACGATGTACATGGCCACCTGGCGTGGAAAGGCGATCGCGCGTGTGTTGCTGCGTATCTTCAGATCCTGCTCGCGCAAATCGAAGTGCTCGCTCACGCGCTTTTGAATCAGGTCGATGGTGACGCGCTTTTCCTGCGAAGCGATGATGTTCCGCAGAACCTGCTGCGCCGTACTCAGCGTAATCGCGGCGCCGGTGAGCGAACCATAGGCCATTAAGCGCGTCAGCGCGCCTTCCAGCTCGCGCACGTTGGACTTAATCGCCCGCGCAATGTACTCTGCCACGTCGTCTGGCAAACTGAAGCGCTCGTTCTCCGCCTTCTTTTGGAGGATGGCGATTTTTGTCTCCAGGTCCGGCGGCTGAATGTCGGCGATCAATCCCCATTCGAACCGCGAGCGCAAGCGCTCTTCAATGGAGTTGATGTCCTTGGGCAGGCAATCGGAGGAGATGACAATCTGCTTTTGCTGCTCGTAGAGGGCATTAAAGGTGTGAAAGAACTCTTCCTGCGTGCGTTCCTTGCCGGCAATGAATTGGATGTCGTCCACCAGCAGCACATCCACGGTATGAAAGCGCTCGCGGAAGCTGATCATGCGGTCAAAGCGCAGCGAATTGATCACTTCGATGGTGAACTTCTCCGCGCTCACGTAGCTCAACCGCATCGCCGGGTTGCGTTTCTTGATGCTGTGCCCGATGGCATGCATCAAGTGGGTCTTGCCCATCCCCACTCCGCCGTACAAGAAGAGCGGGTTGTAGGCTTTCGAAGGCTGCTCCGCCACCGCGCGCGACGCCGCGTGTGCAAACTCGTTGGATTTGCCCACAACGAAAGTTTCGAACGCGTACCGCGGATTCAGCTGGTGATCGCTGCTCTCAAAATCCAGCTTCGCTTGCCCGGCCTTCGCTGAGGTACTCGCCGGTGCCGCCTGGACCGGTTCTTCCTCACTGCACACGTACTGAACTTTGACGTTGGGGGTCCCAAGTTCGTGGAATACAGCCTTGATGATGTCGCCGTAAGTGCGGGTAAGGACCTGCCGGAAGACCGCGCTGGGGATCTGGATGTAGAGGGTTTCGCCCTCGACCCGGTTCAGCCGGGTAGGCTGAAACCAGGTGGTGAAGGTGTTGATGCTCACCCGGGCCTTGACGTGCTCTAGGAACGTGTCCCAAGAGTTTGCCGTCTCGCGTTCGCGCCCAACTTGGGTAGCCGTGGTCATTGGTAAAGACAAAAGGTTAAAGACAAAAGAAACCCCCGCCTTATTTCCACAGCTGTGTAAAACCTGTGGAAAGCAATCCCGCTTTCATTACTCCTTCAGTCTTCGGGGGTCCTGTCCGCGCCGGATGAGTTATGCCCCTATCGATCCTCGCGCGGCCTGTTAGGATTTGCCGGCCCACCTGCCGCCGTTTCCAGACCGCGCGGGATTGTCTCCGATTGGATTGCGGAGGGCAAGCGAAAAATGTGCGAACGTCGTGGGCGTGATGCACACGGCGTTCACAATTTTTCCACAGGCCAAAATTGCGGCAAACAGCCGTCAGGCTTTCGTTTTTCACGGCATTTCGTCCAAAATTTTCTGCGGAGAAAAACTCTTGCACAGGGCCCCTGTGTCAGCCCTGAGGAAAACTTCGCTTACTTCGTACTTCTTTTGTCTGGCCGGTCAAACAAGTAAAGACCCAAGGGATCGCTTCCGATAATCAAATGATCCTTCTCGACGAGAATGGTCTTGGCCTCTAGCCGCGCTCCTTGTGGCGTATATATCTTGTAGGTCGCCCGGCGCTTTCCTGCGGCATCGAAGTGCAGCAGGTTGTTGTTCAGCGCCATCCAGACTTCCCCGTTCGAACGGTCCACGCCGAGTGCCGTCAGCACGCGCCGGAACGAGGGCTCTTTTGTGCGCTGTTCCTGTTTCTCGATCTCTTTGCGCACCGCCACCGACGTCGGCAGCGCGTCGATCGCCGTGTACTGAATGTCCTGCCCCCCGTAGCCCTGCCGGTCGTATTGCCTCACCGTCGGTTCGGGTAAATACCCGAACGCATAGTAGAGATGGCCCTGCTCGTCCGTGCCCAGTTGACCGATGTTCAGAAAGCGATTCAGGTCTTCGCGCCCGGAAATCGGTTCCGGGTCGCCAAACTCGCGCACCTCCTTTCCATTCTTGTCAAAGACGATGACCAGGTGCGGCTCCCGCAGCGTGGCAACGGCGACTTCGCCCTCCGGCATGACCGCCACGGAAACGGGATTCTTCACGGGAAAGGAACGAAGCGGCGCGCCGTCTGAACCGAAAACGCGAACTAAATTCGCGCCGCGGTCGGCCAAGTAGATCTTGCCCTCCGCATCCACGTCGCAGTCTTCGCCGAAAGCAATCAACGACTGGTTTGCGCTCGCGTCGCCGGCAGAACCGGGAGACTGCAGTTCATTAATGGACAGGAGCTGCTTGCCCTTGGCGTCAACGACCACCAGCCCCGGCGACGGCGAAGCCAATACGTACAGCCGGCCGTCGGGGCCCTGCCGGACCGCACGCAGGCCAGGACCAATCGTCGGCAGAATCCGCTGCTTCGCAGAGAGATCGGCCTCCTCCGGCTCTTGCGCCATCACCGACGCGCACGCGCCGGCGAGCAGACACGTTGCCGAAAAAACCCGCCGTTTTGAGGCCGAGAAAACTCGCAGTTTGGAACCCACCCTCATGCGCATGACTCTTTCAGATTACTACGACCGGCCCGCGGTTGCCCGTGCTGCTTTGCGACACGTCAACGCGGACGGCCTTTTGGCAGGTTTGCGAAAAGAAATCTCAGCGTTGCGAATATCAGTCAATGCAGAAGCGCAGCCGCTCGATCAAGCGCGCGCGCAGGCGCCCCGCCGTGTTGCGCGGGCCGTCGTCATCGGTTTCCACTAAAACACAGTTCATCTGCACGTCGCCCGAAGCCACGTCAAACTTCGCCGGCAAGCCGTTCAAAAATTTCTTGATAATCCCTTCGCGCTCCATGCCGATGACGCCGCCGTGCGGCCCGGTCATGCCCACGTCGGTGATGTACGCCGTGCCTTGCGGCAACACGCGCTCATCGGCGGTGGCTACGTGCGTGTGCGTGCCCACCACTGCCGTCACGCGGCCATCCAGGTACCAGCCCATGGCCACTTTTTCGCTGGTGGTTTCCGCGTGCATGTCCACCAGCACGAAGCTCACGTCCTCCGGAAGTTTCGCGAGTTCGCCGTCGGCTTTCTTGAACGGATCGTCAATCTGCGTCATGAACACGCGTCCCTGCAAATTCAGCACGGCGTACTTCGCGCTATTCTTTGCCGAGCCAACGTAAAGCCCGCTTCCGGGATTGCCTTCCGGAAAATTCGCCGGTCGCAGCAGCCGCGGCTGATGCGGCAGGTACTCGAGGATCTCCTTGCGGTCCCAGCTGTGATTCCCGCCGGTGAGCACGTCGATGCCGTCCTTGAGCAGGTCGTCCGCCAGCCGAGGCGTGATGCCGAATCCCGAAGCGGCATTTTCCCCGTTGGCGATCACCAGGTCGATCTGCCGCTGGGAGACGACGTCCGCCAGCCGGTCGCGAACGATCAGCCGTCCTGGCGCTCCCACGATGTCTCCCAAAAAAAGTATGCGCATGAAAGCAGTGGCGCGTGGCTGGTGGCTAGTGGCGAGCGAGAATCGCGCTGGTGGTTTCTCTGGTCACTCGTCACTCGTCACTGCGGTCATGACCATGATCGTCAGATGGGCCACGTGTCTCCCTTCCAGAGGTTTCGTGAAAGCAAAAATGGAGCGGACTGCTTGGCCGTGGGGAGCTAGGCCGTGAACCCCTGTAATAGGTGGGCGCCACGAGCCAGCCATTAGGCTTTCCTGCCCCGCTCGCCCGCCGCTTTTCGAAGTTTGCCGTTTTCCGTCGGCCGCAAAAAAGAACCAAGCAAACTGCTTTCTTTGACGGCAAACGGTAAACGCTTCGGAATCGGCGGCGCGCCAGCGGGACAGGCCGTGCTCACAGGCTGTCTATCCGCAGCACCCCAGAGATTCGTTACGGTTCAAACGGCTTTCGCGCCCTCACCTGCGTCGAAGTACCGCTCCGCCCTCATTCTATCTTCACTTCCGAGGCGCGTCCAACGCCTTGCGGCGAGTGTTTCCTCTGGAGACAGGAGGAGGCCGAACCTTCAACTGCGCTCCTCCTCGAAGCTCGGGGTAAGCAGTCCACAGCTCACAGCCGACAGCAGGATCAAAAGACAACAATATCCGCACGGGACTCCGTCCGATGCGCAGTCCAGCCAGGACGCCACACTGCGTTCGGGATGACAGCGGGCGGGTCGGAAGCCTCCACAATGGCCCATTGGAGGTAGAATCGTTCTCCGTCATCAAGGAGGACGCCGAAATGCGTGACACCCGCTCTAAAGTTGCCAGCTCGCTATTCGTTCTTCTCTCCCTGGCAGCGCTCTCCATTGTATGTGTTCCCCGCGTGTCTGCGGCGCCGGCGGACCAGCTTGGCAAAGTGAATTTTCCCACGACGTGCTCGAGCGATGTGCAGCCCGCGCTCGAAAAAGGTCTCGCGCTGCTGCACTCCTTCCAATACAAGGAATCGGAGCAGACCTTCACGGATGTGGCCACGCGCGAGCCCCAATGCGCCATGGCGCATTGGGGCAAGGCCATGGGCCTGTACTACCAGATTTGGGAGTTCCCGAACAAAAGGAAATTGAAACAAGGCCACAAAGAAATTGCACGGGCGCAGAAGATTCACTCCACCAGCCCGCGCGAGAAGGGCTTTATTGCCGCGGCCGCCGCGTTCTTCGCAAACAAATCCAAACTGTCCCATGCCGACCGCATCAAGGCCTATTCCGCGGCGCTTGAGAAGTTCTACGCAGAAAATCCCGGAGACAGCGAAATCGGCTCGTTCTACGCGCTTTCGCTGGTGGCGCTCTCTTACGAGGACGTTGACAGCACGGCCAACCGGAACAAAGCCATCGCCGTTCTCAATCCACTGCTGGAAAAATTTCCCGATCATCCCGGCGTGGCGCATTACCTGATTCACGCAGCAGACCGCCCGGAGCTAGCCTCGCAAGGACTGGAAGCCGCGCGCCGCTACGCCGCGATTGCGCCTGAGTCGTCCCACGCGCTGCACATGCCGTCGCACATTTTCGTTCGCCTGGGGCTCTGGCAGGATTCCATCAACTCCAACATAGCGGCCCGCGATTCCGGAGCGCACGCCGCCGAAATGCACATGGCGGAAGCGCATTACCAGACGCACGCCATGGACTTCCTCAGCTACTCGTATCTGCAAAACGGACAGGAAGCCAAGGCGCGCGAAGTCATCGAGCACACCAGTCACATCGTGGGAGCCACGGAGGCGAGTAAGACGCGCGACCGCGACTACCTTTCCGCGCGCACCGCTATGGAGTTGCAGCGGTGGAAGGAAGCCGCCGAACTGCCCATCCCCGCCGATCGCAAGAATTGGGATGACACCACCTTCTGGGCGCGGGCCATTGGCGCCGCGCGCAGAGGGGACATTCCCGTGGCGGAAGCTGCGCTGAAGGAGTTCACCGCCCTTGTCGCTGGGCGCGAAAAGCGGGCGGGCCAAGAGGGCTACACCGTCTCGGCGGAGAAGCCTTCTGATCTTCGCGAGGCCGAAGCCTGGCTCGCCCTCGCCAAGGGCAAGGCTGACGAGGCGCTCGAGGAGTTGCGCGCTGCCGCCGAGCATCAGGACAAAGACGGCGGCGAATCGGTCGGCATCCCCGCGCGCGAGATGCTCGCGGACATGCTGCTCGGACTCAAGCGACCGGCCGAAGCGCTCGCCGAGTACAAAACCGCGCTGAAGAATTCGCCCAACCGCTTCGATGCACTTCTAGGAGCGGCGCGCGCGGCTCAGGCTGCCGGCGACGCGAGCGCCGCGCAAACCTTCTATGCGCAGCTCACGTTGGTGTGCTCGCCTGGCGCCGATCGCCCCGAATTGGCTGAAGCGAAAACTTACCTGGCGCGAAAGTAGCGGCATTGGCCTAGAAGCTTGTTGAAGCGAACTGAATTTGTCATTCCGGGGAGCAAAACGCGCCTGCTGACGCTCCGGTCGGATCTACGGAGCGACGAGGAATCTGCTTTTGCCTTGAGTTTTTAAGAGAAAAGCGGATCCCCTAGGCCTAAGCTCCAGCTCGGGAGGACACGCAAATGCGTTTTTCAACAGGCTCTTTTAGGGCACCAAAGCGAAGTGCTCTTGCCGCGACTCGCTAGAAGTGGAAGCCCAACTCCACGGTTTCCGTGCGCGGCGTGACGAAGTGCGTGCCGCTGAACGTGGACAGGAAGTTGTACAGCGCGGTCTTGTTCGTCAGGTTGATGACTGTGAACCGCAAGCTCCATTTGTAGCGATCTGCGCGGAAGAGGTTGTCCTCCCCAACGCTGACGTCGAACAAATTGCGCGGTTTGACGCGCGTGGGGTTGCGGTCTACGTCAAACGTGGGACCCGCAATGTTGAGCAGCTTTGCGCCCGTTTGTGTGGGATTAGCGCCACAGATGGTGCCTGTGCCCTGCGCCAGAGGCTGCGAAAGAGAAGCCGTGTGCATGACCCCACCGGCAGCAACGCAGAAAAGCCCAATGGCTGTCTGCTGAGCGGCATCAAGGAAACTGGACGCGTCCCCGAAATTGTCCAGATTGGGGTTGCTAGCCACCAAACCGCTGTCGTAGCGCCAGTTGAAACCTACCCATGGTAGGAATTTCGATGGTTGATATTGGAAATGAGTCGTCTGATTGAAGGCCTGATCGTGGTCAATGCGAAATACTTCTCCACCCGTGATGCTGGCGCCCAACCCGCCAATCTGTGGCGGGAAGTAACGGGCCCGGACGTGGGCGAGCACCGCGAGCGCCGTGAAACCATGAAAGTTGGGCATACTGACGCGTACAGAAGGTCCGTCAATCTTCGAATTTTTCCAAGCGATGGGGAAGAAGATCGGCGTGTTGGCGAACGTGGAGAAGTCATACGCGTTGTGCGTATACTTCCACAGGTAGTCGGCGTCCACCACCGCGTACTTTCCAAAGGCTTGCTGAAAGCCGGCGTTGAACTGGTTGCGCTGGCCAGAACGAATCGGCGCCTGTAAGCTCGCACCGCCGATCACGTCGACGATCACCGGGTTAGAAGCTCCCAAGCTCGCCAAGATCAGATTCTCGTTGAACGGTGTCTCGAGGATGCGCGAATAAGAAACGCGAAGAACTGAGTTCGTCTTCTTAACGTTGTAGGCAAAACCCGCTCTCGGCTCCGGCTGCCAATCGTGAACAATTCCCCGGTACACGTCAGTGCGGAGTCCCAGATTAAAAGCCCAATTGCCCAACGTGATTGTATCTTGCAGGTAGAGCGCAAGCTCCTTGACGTCCGTGTGTCCGCGGAAGGGAAACAGCGCGGTTTGCGTGCTGGCGCAACTATCCTGTAATTGCGCCGCGGCCGTCAGGACTGGCCGTGTCAGGTCGAAGCAACCAAGAGCCGGGATGAACGCAGGGATGGTGGCCCTCGCATCCGTACCATCGTTGGGCTCCAACGTCCCGGTGCAACTGCCTTGAAAGGTCGGTGTTGGGTTGGTGTCCGGACTAGCATCGGCAACATTCAAGCAAACAGAGTTGAACGCGGGATCGGTGATTCCGGAATTGAAATGCTCGGTCAGGAATGTGTGTTGAAATGTGGCGCCGGCTTTGATGTTGTGAATCCCCTTCACGTAGCTCACATCGGTCCGCAGTCCCGCGTTCGTCAGTTTTCGTTGCTGGTTGAGCGTTGCAGAAGAGCCGCCGGGTATGAGTCCTGTGCCGTCCGCAAACACGTTTCCGCTCGGGTAGTAGTTAAACTGGTCGTGCCGGACGAAAGCCCCCAGTGTAAACAGTGTAGTGGTACTGATCAGACGGGTCCACACCGGTGCGATGTTGTAGGTGCTGATTTGCGCTCGCTGGTCCTGCGCTGGCAACGGAGCCCCCGTCAGCGGGTCGGTCACTCCGATATTCAAGTTGTCAATCGTGTTAGGCGTCTGAAACCACGAACGCGTATATTGAAAGTTCGTGTGAATCGAATCTGCGCCCGTTACATTGAAATCCACACGGTCGAATAGATTTTCCTCGTTGCCTTTGTCGTGGATGGCATGAAGTTCAGGTGGATCCAGGAAGCGGCTGGTGTTCAAGCCGTTCGCGGCGATGAAGTTGCCCCATTTCTGGCCCCCGTAAGCCAGCCGGAAGCCCCCCAGTACAGAACCGAAGCTGCCGTAGGAGGAGTAAATCGTACCCGTCGGCTTAGTTACGCCCATTCCAGATCGCGTGGTGACCTTGATCACTAAGCTGGTCTTGTCGCCATACTCAGCCGGCGGCCCTCCCGACACGGCTTCGATAGACTGAATCGAATCGAGCGGGATCTGGTTCGAGAAGACTTTGCTTTGCTGATCCGTAATCGGCTGGCCGTCTACGTTGAATGCATTCTCCGCGTGATCACCCAGCCCGTGGAATAATCCGTTTGAATCCGCCACCACGCCTGGGGAACCGAGCGTCACCATCGAACTGACTGAGGAAGACTGGCTCTCCAGCGGCAGCCTATCGATCAAGGATGTATCCACATCCGTATGAAAGCTCGGCTCATTCTCCACAAGGTCCGCGCCGTTGGCCTCCACCGTGATGCTCGTCGCGGACGTACCGATCTTCAGGCTGATTTGCAGTGTCACCGGGACGGTTGACCGCAAATCCACATCCTGCGTAAACGGCGCAAAGCCCGGGGCGGTTACGGTGAAGTGGTATGGATTGAACGGCACGTTCGTGAACTTGAAGCTTCCATCCGCACCCGTAGTTGCCACACGTTGGAAGCCGGTGACCGGATAGGAAATCTCCACCGTCGCGCCTGCCACCACGCCGCCGGAAGGGTCTTTCACGACCCCTTCAATCGATCCGGAATTTCCTAGCTGGGCCACTGCAGGTCCAGGCGCAAAAGACAGAACGAATCCCAAAACCAGAACCCCATAAATACTCAAACGCTTCAACATTTTTTCTCCATCCTTTGAGAAGGTTTTCTGCCGAAGGTGGATAGAGGCCGCCCTCAACGTGGCGGGTACGCTGGCGCCGGGAGCCAACGCGGGAAACACCTCGAGCAAGCTGGCTCGTTCTTAGGCGAAAGGAGGCGCGCGGGAGGAACGATGCAGGGAAAAAGAATCGCTTGGAGCTGCAGCCTGCGGGAGCGACGAATACCGAGTGATGAATTCAGGCGTGCTGCCCAGATCCAGCCGCGCCGCGGCCAGCGCCGGCGTGTGAAGCGCCTGGCAAACGTGGCAGGCGGCATCCGGCCCTGGCGCATGCTGGTGAGGCAGCATCGCGCCGATGGCGAAGTACAGCAGCGTGGCGCATCCTAATACCGCGAGTCCACGGCCCACGACCGCATGCCCGAAATTAGGTTTCCCCCAGTTCATGGACACTTTAGCTTAGCACTTTAGACGGACAAGGGAACGTTTTGGTTGCGGTGATTCTTTGAATTTTGGCCAATTAGAGCTGCCGGCCTCATCAGCGCGGGATCTCTGTGCTCGGGAGCTTGCGCGAGGCCAGCAACTAGGGCCGCAGCGCGATCACTGTTTCGGCGGCTGCGCGGTGGGGGGAAGAATTCCGTTCAGGCGCAGGTAGGTAGCTTGTGCGCCATAGTGATCGTACCAATCGTCGCTCAAAATAATGAGCACGGCGGCGCGCGAAAAGGGGCGGTTGCCAAACAGAATCATCTGGTCGCCCAGCTTGGAATCGTCAACTTTATCCAGCACAGAGGAGCAATGTTCGAACGAGGCTTTCAACGCGGCGACCAGCTTGTCCTTGGGATCCGTATCGGCAATCCTCGCGTCGGGCGGAGCCGTGTCTGAGATTTTCGAGCACAGGCCGTTGTTCGACTGCGCGATGTGCATGACCAAATGCGCGAAAGAATTCATCTCCGGCGTGGGCTTGAAATTGTATTTTTCCGCGGGCATGGCTTCGGCGGCGGCAACCATGTTCTTTTGGAAGCGCGGCAACTGGTTTTTTACGGCGCCGCTCACTGGATTTGCCACCGGGCTCAGTTTGGCCAGGTCCTGCGCCTCCGCGGCTTTCGTTTGGGCCGGGTTGGGCGGCGCGGGTTGTTGCGCCCAGGCGCCGACCGCCATGAGCATCGCGGCGGGCCATATCGTCAATCGGATCAGCCCACATTGGTTCCGTGTCATGATTCCCTCCTCAGGTCCCTTTTTCTAACGGTCGAAGCATACTCCGGGCTCGGGCCGGCAACAACCGTTTCTGTAGCATTTCTCAAGCGGCACAAACTAAGACGGGTTAGATTCGAAAAGCAAGCTCGAGCAAGTGAGGCCGGATTCGGCTTTCTGAAGCTCCGAGATGTCCAGGGGAGTGACGCGAAAATCCCGCGAGCCGACGCGGCCGCAAGTGCGAGGAAAAGACGCGGGCATGATGACTGTGCCGCCCAGTGCCAGGGCGTTGGCGGCGTGCGGTTCTGAGCAATCCACATCAATCCAGTCGAAGCCGGTGAAGCACGCCCCGTCAAACCAGGCACGATTCGCGAGAAGCGTATTGTCTGCAATCCAAGTGACCGCGGATTTCAGGTGCAAGCAGCCGGTTACTGGGACGGCCGTGACTCCGTATCCGTGGGGCTTCACGATTTCTGCAAGCTGCCGAATGCCTTCCCCGTTGCTGCGCTGGGTCAGCCCCACAAAGAGCTTGCGGCCGATGCGGAGAACGTCGCCCCCTTCGAGCGTTCCGGGAAGCTGCACGCAGGCGAGCTTGCGGTATTTCGAAAGCTCCTGCGCCAGAGAAACGGCTTCGCGGCGGCGGCTTTCCGTGCCCAGGGGGAAAATTACCGCGAGCTCGTCGAGGACGATGGCGGGATCTTCGACGAACATGGAATCGGGAAGATCTGGCTCGGCAGGAAGAGAGATAACGCGTGCGCCCAATTTCGCCAGAAGCGTTTCATATGCTTGATGTTGCTGGCGCGCCCTGGCTAGATCAATCGGCTGGCGGTCAATGAAGGAAAGCTCGCAATTGACGATGGCCGTACTGACGGCACGCGTGATGGCAGTAAGCATGGGCAGGAAGAAATTTTACACGAGAATGGATGAACGCATTTCCCCGGTGCTGCGTCGGCGAAGTGCAGAGGCACTAGACGCAAATGCGGGGAACCCCTTGGAGAACCCCTGTTGGGGCTTGCGGCCCGGAAGCTTACTGGTTGTGATGGCAGCTCTTAAGCAGAGCTAGAGCATGAGCTTCTCCAGAACTCGAGAGAAAACGACTGCCAAGGAGTGCGAGGAAGCCGGTGAGCCATGGCTCATCCAAAAGCGCATAATGCCCGCGCCGATGAGCATGCCGGCGAGAATCAAACCGATGGCGCTGAGAACGACCCACAAAGCCGACTTGGTGAGTTTGAAAATTCCCGGCCGCGGGGCAGAAACGTCTGCCTCTTGTCCGGATGTTCCATTTTGCGGGAGGTGAGAATTGCCGACGCGGTTCGAGATTTCCGGCTGAACGAGAAGGGAGTATCCCTTGCGCGGAATGGTCTCGACATACTGAGGCTTGCCGGAAGAATCGCCAAGCGCCATGCGGAGCTTATTAACGGTGGTATTTACGTTGGCGTCGTAATTGACGTAAGTGTCCGCGGGCCAGAGCCGAATACGCAGCTCTTCGCGAGTCACCACTTCGCCCGGCTTTTCTAGGAGCGTGAGAAGCGTCTGGTAGACCTTCCCCTGAAGCTTCAGGCGGATCCCATTGCGCGTAACTTCTTGCCGCTGCTGATCGACCCGGAAAGGCCCAAAATGGATGTACCGACCTGAAGAAAGCACACTTGGACCTGGAATCGCGGGATTAACCGATTCTTGCATCGACATCACTTCGGATGGCATCGATGGTCACCCTACCCCTTTTAATGTATGGACGTAAAAACCTGTCGAGCGTTTTCCTGAATTACGAATAATTTTGCACATTAGTTCCATCACCGCATGCACTCCATAGTGACATTACAACGGAGGCTTTTATTCCTTACGAACTTTTGGAGTGTTACAAGGTGCTAAGTCCATTTTTTAGGCGCGCTTTATATGAAATCACGGAGCTTTTCAATTCGAAACTGCCCGGATGAAGACAATTTTTGTCATGCCTGGATTTTGAGTGACTCGCTGGCGTCCTTGCACTTAGATAGAGTCGACCAGATTCTGAACCAAGGAGGGCGGGGATCATGAGCAAACGGCGAAAGGCGCCCCCAAAGCGGGCAGATGTTCGCATGCGGACGCTAGGATTGGTCCTCTTGCTGGGGGCCGTGATTATGGCCCAGGGCCGAACCGCCATTTCTCCGGCCAGACCAGTAAGACCGTCAGCTACGAACCCTTCGGGGAATTCCGCTGAACGGCCGGGCGAAAAGGCGTGGAGGATTCTGTGCGAAGGTTTGAAGGACGACAGGGCCGACAAGCGGGCCAAAGCGGCGCGCGCGCTGGGACTCCTGACGGGGAACGCAGAAGCGGAAAAAGCAGCAGTGCTTGCGCTAAAGGACGAGAAGCCCAATGTGCGGCGGGCGGCGGCCCATGCGCTGGGCGCGATGCGCGCGGAAAACGCGAAGGGCAATCTCGAAGAAGCGTTGGGGGACTCCGAGCCAAGCGTGGTTCTGGCCGCGGCGAATTCGTTGCTGCTGCTTCACGATGACGTGGGCTACGACACGTACTACTACGAAGTGCTGACAGGCGAAAGGCGAGCCAGCAAAGGACTGATTAAGGAACAACTGGATACGCTGAAAGACAGGAAAAAGATCGCGCAGATGGGATTCGAGGAGGGGATCGGGTTCATTCCGTTTGCCGGGATTGGCTACGAAGTTTTCAAGACCATGACGAGAAACGATTCTTCTCCGGTGCGGGCGGCAGCGGCAAAAAAGCTGGCCCACGATCCGGAGCCGGACGCGGGAGAAGCGCTGGTCAAAGCCGCCGGCGACAAAAACGTCAGCGTGGCGCGCTGCGGCACTGGAGTCGATTGCCCTGCGAGGGGACCGGTCGCTCGTTCCAAAAATTACCGCGGCTCTCGAGGATGAAAAGGACCTGGTGCGCTTCATTGCGGCGGCGTGCGTGGCACATTTGAGCGGCCTGCCGGAAAAGGCCAGTTGTTCGAATGCTGCCAAGCCCTAGCAAAGCTGCATTACCCTGGCTTCGAGTGTGACCTGCTGGCCCAGAGGGATCCATCCAAGCCTCGAGCGAAGAGCCGGGCTGAAGCCCGGCCTCCACAACCGCAAATTAACGGAGCCATTTAGCTTCCAGGGCGAGCCGCCGAGGGTAGAACCGAGATTTCCACGCTTGAAGGAAAGCGTTTCGAACGGTACATGCGCTCGGTGGCTTTCTGGTAGTCGGATTCCTCGGCTTCAAAGATGTTGGGGACAAATTTTTGCGGGTTGCGGTCGATGACGGGAAACCAGGTGCTCTGGACCTGCACCATGATGCGGTGGCCCTTCTTGAAAACGTGGTTCGCGGTGTGCAGATCGATTTTGAACGGCGTGACCACGCCGGGCTGCATCGGCTCCGGCTTCTCGAAGGAGTTGCGGAAGCGAGCGCGAAACACTTCGCCGGCAATCATTAGCTCGTAGCCGGAGAGCTGCCACTTTTCGGGATACTTTTGCGGATACACGTCAATGAGCTTGACGATCCAGTCGGCGTCGCTGCCGGTCGTGGAAGCGAAGAGCTTGGCGGTGACTTGACCGGCGAGCGTGACGTCTTCCTTGAGTTCTTCGGTTTGCCAGGTGAGCACGTCCGGGCGATTGTCCACGAAGCGCTGGTCCTGCACCAGCCAGGTGAACCAACTGCCGGGATGGTCTTCGGGATAGGTCATGTCAATGGGGCGGTTGCGATACGGCACGGGATGCGCGGGGTCGCTGACGTAGCTGGCGAAAGCTTGCTCGGAGTCGCCGGTCGGGGCGTCAAAGGAAAGCTTGCCATCTTCGTGGAAATAGAGATTCTTGGTCTGCGCTTCACGCGGCGGCCAGGAGTCGAAGTTCACCCAAGTGTCGCTGCCGGTCTGAAATAGAAGGGCTTCTTTGAGCGGGAGGCTGCCCTTGTTCTTGAGCCAGTAGGCGAACCAGGGAGCTTCGATTTTTTGCCTGAAATAAAGCGCGGTGTCGCTGCCAAAAGGAATGAGGCCGAGCGAATTGCCCGCGCCGTGGGCCCAGCCGCCGTGGTTCCACGGACCGGCCACGAGATAATTCAAGTGGTCGGGGTCTTCCTTTTCGAGCAGTTCGTAAATCTTCATGGGACCATAAAAATCTTCCTGGTCCCACCAGCCGGCGACGTTCAAGTTGGGAACTCTGGGCCGCGTGAGAAGGTAGGGCATGGCTTGCTGCTTCCAGAAGGCGTCGTAGTTGGGGTGCGCGACGAAGTCGCTCCAGGTGGGAAGCCTGCCGTGAATGTATTTCTTGTTGGCGTTCGAAAGCGCGCCGAGCTGCAAGTACCAATCGTAGGTGTCGAAGCGGTCGAACTGGAAAGAGAAGTTCGTTTTGTCGGTCTCCATCATCGTGGAATATTCGTAGCCGTAGCTCAAGCGGAAGGCGCCGTTGTGGTGAAAATCATCGCCCAGGAACATGTCGGCGGGAGAGGCCTGCTCGGAAACAGCTTTGAGCGCGGGATGCGGCTCGAGCATGCCCATCACCGTGAGCCAGCCACCGTAGGAGATGCCCAGGAGGCCGACGCGGCCGTTGTTGTGCGGAACGTTTTTGACGAGCCATGCAATGGTGTCGTACGTGTCCGTGCCTTCGTCGATGGCTTTCGGATCTTTTGGATCGCGCAACGGCCGCTGCATGACGAATTTGCCCTCCGAGCCGTAGCGGCCGCGAATGTCCTGAAACACGAAGATGTAGCCGTCAGGAATCATCTCGGCGTAGCGGCTGAGCTTGCGGCTGTAGCCCTTTTCGTCGTTGCTCAGGCCATAGGGCGTGCGCTCAAAGATGATGGGCAGCGGTTCGGCGGCGTTCTTCGGGGAATAGATTTCACTGTGGAGCTTCACGCCGTCGCGGGCGGCGATCATGACGTCGGTCTTGTCGAAGAGCGTGGAGTAATCGGGACGTTCCTGTTGCGCAGCGGCGATGAAAGGAAGGAGAAGAAAACTCAGCGACAGGCAGACGAATTTGCAGCCGCGCGGCAAGGACATGACGGAGCTCCTGGTCGAGTATTCCACGATTCAGCCGATGGTAATCCCGGAAACGCCGACGAGCTTATCACAGGGAGGCCGATGGACGCGGTTGTAACTACGGTGCAAGGCGCGCCGGCGCGCTAGGAGCCAAACGGCGCGTCTGCTAAAATAAAAGCAGCCGGACGGCCTTGATAAGCTGATCCGAAGGTATGGGGTTCAAGGGCACCAAGAAGGAGATTTTGGGCGTCGCCCCGAGGTTCGGGGCTATTTTTGTGTCTAGAGGAACTGGCGCGCGGCTCCCCAAAGAAGAAGATTATGAGTCGACAGATTCGCAACATTGCTATCATCGCGCACGTGGACCACGGCAAAACCACGCTGGTGGACGCCATGCTGAAGCAAAGTGGCATTTTCCGCGCGAACGAAGCGGTAGTCGAGCGGGTAATGGATTCGAACGAACTGGAACGCGAGCGCGGCATTACGATTTTGGCGAAAAACACCGCGCTTTTTTTTGGCGGCACGAAAATCAACATTGTCGATACCCCGGGGCACAGCGATTTCGGCGGCGAAGTCGAGCGCGCGCTGCGGCTGGTGGATGGCGTGGTCCTGCTGGTGGATGCGAGCGAAGGGCCGCTGCCGCAGACGCGTTACGTGCTACAAAAAGCGCTTGCAGCGAAGCTGCCGCCGCTGATCGTGCTGAACAAGATTGACCGCAGCGACGCGCGTCCCAAGGAAGTGCTCGACGAAATCTACGACTTGTTCATTGATCTGGACGCCACGGAAGACCAACTCGATTTTCCGATTGTTTACACCAACGCGCGCGACGGCGTGGCGCACGCGAAGATGGGCGACAATTCGAAAGACCTGCTGCCGCTGTTTGAGGCGATCGTGAAGCACATTCCTGCGCCGCCGGGCGATCCCGCGGGTGGGCTGCAAATTCAGGTGATGAACCTGGATTACAGCGAGTTTCTGGGACGCATTGCGATTGCGCGCGTGTTCAATGGAACGCTGAGGCGCGGCGCAGAGGTGGGCGTCAGCAAACTGAACGGAAAACTCGAGCCGACAAAGATCACGAAGCTATTTACTTTTCGAGGATTGGAGCGCGACGAAGCGGAAGCGGTTGCCGCGGGAGACATCGTGGCCATTGCCGGTGTCGAAGGCATTCAAATTGGCGAGAGCATCACGGATCTGGAATCGCCGGCGCCGCTCGAGCCGTTGCTGATCGACGAGCCGACGCTGGCGATGATTTTCACGGTGAACAGCGGGCCGCTTGCCGGAAAAGACGGGGAGTACTTGACTTCGCGGGACTTGCGCGACCGCCTGCAAAAAGAATTGCTGACGAATGTTTCGATTCGCGTGGAAGACACGGACACGCCGGAATCGTTTCGCTTGCTGGGGCGCGGCGAGCTGCAACTCGCTATCCTCATCGAGACCATGCGACGCGAAAGTTTCGAATTGATGGTGGGCAAGCCGGAAATCGTGACGCGCACGGAAAATGGAAAGAAGCTCGAGCCGGTGGAGCGCTTGGTCATCGACATTCCCGAGAATTTCATCGGCATCATCATGGAAACCATCGGCGGGCGCCGCGGCGAGATGACCAAGATGAGCAATCACGGCTCGGGGCGCGTGCGGCTGGATTTCAAGATTCCCTCGCGCGGGTTGATCGGCTTGCGCAGCCAGTTGCTGACCGACACGCGCGGGACGGCGCTGATTCATTCGATCTTCGACGGCTGGACGGAATACGGCGGCGAGATGGCGCTGCGTCCGACGGGCGCGCTGGTGGCGGACAGGGCGGGAGTGTCGACCGCGTTCGCGCTGTGGAATTTGCAGGAGCGCGGCGAGTTGTTCATCGGGCCGGGCGTCGATGTCTACGAAGGAATGATTGTCGGGGAAAACTCGCGCGAGCAGGACATGGACGTGAACGTGACGAAAGAAAAGAAGCTGACGAATATGCGCTCGTCCGCGGCGGATGAAGCCATCCGGCTGATTCCGCATCGCGAGCTGAGCTTGGAGCAGGCCATCGAATTCATCGCCGACGACGAATACGTCGAAATCACGCCGAAGACCATTCGTTTGCGGAAGAAGGTTTTGCCAGCGAACAAGCGTCCGCGCCGCTGGCAGGAAATCCGCGCCAGCCAAGAAGCGGCGGGGTAGGTCCTTGCTCCCTAACTGAGGCGGCCAAGCCATGCGCGGGCTTGGCATTTCTCTCCCTCTCTGTACTCCCTTTATGGGGAAGTCCACACCTAGCTAACGGGCGGTTTTTTCCAATAATTCTGCGAGATATTGTTTCCAGAGGGCGGCGCGGGTGTGAGTGCCGTGGCCGCGGGTTTCATCGGAGACGGGTAGAAGGACAAAGCGGCCATTTTTCACTTTTTTGATTTCGCGTTCGGCGATGCCGAGTTCGGGCGGATTGATGAAGTCGTCGGCGGAATTGATGTACATGACCGGAGCCATGATTTTTTCGAGCTGCGGTGAAGGATCATAGTTCCGGGAAGCGTTCACCTGGTACAGGAGATCGTTGGCGTCGAGTCCTTCCAAGCGCGATTTGAAATAGTCGTCGAGGTACTGGTCGGCCGCATCGCGCATCGCTAGAGTTTTCTGCATATAGAGCGGCGCGCTGCCGGCAATCAGCAGCAGGTCGAGCGCGGTGCGCAGCGCCTGTTGCGGCTCGCCGGAATAGTCTCCGCCTTTCCATTCGGGATCGTTGCGAATGGCGTCCATCAGCATTTTGCGCCAAATGCGGTTGCGGCCGGCGATTTGCACGGGGAGGCAGGCGAGCGGCATGAGCGCGTCCATGAAACCGGGAAAGGTTTCTCCCCAAACGAAGGAATGCATGCAGCCCATCGAAGTGCCCATGACGAGGCGCAGATGGTTCACGCCGAGCCCTTCGGTGAGCAGGCCATGGTGCGCGGCGACCATGTCATCGTAGTCGTATTGCGGAAAATGCGCGTGCAAGCTGTCGCTGGGCTTCGAAGATTTTCCGTGGCCGATACCATCTGGAAGAACGATGTAATAGCGCGCCGCGTCGAGAAGCTGTCCCGGGCCGAAGAGCTCGCCGGCAAAAATGGGTGCGAGGAATTGATGGCCGGTGCCACCGGTGCCGTGAAGAATCAAAACCGCGTTGGTGACGCGGCCTTGCGCATCGCGCGCGGGCTTGCCCAGGGTTGCGTAGTGCAGCCGAAGCTCTGGCAACGATTCGCCGGAGCGAAACTGGAAATTCTTGACCACAAATTCGCCCTCGGTCGTGGCGGGAGTCGCGGGGGGGTGCTGTGCGGCGGCGGGCCATCCGCGGAAGAGAACAAGCGCGACCGAGCAAACGAAGAAACGTAAGGAGAATCGGCACATGGCTTACCTCAAGGGACTTACCTCTAACAGAGTCGAAGGCCGGGAATCTATCATACAGATTTCCATTCCGTTGAAGACCAGGACAATACAAAACAAAGGAGGCCTTGCGGACGGAATGTTTCACGTGAAACATTCTTGCTTTGCCGCTTTTGGGTGCATAAACTGCCCCCCGCTCGAAAAATCTCCCGCCCCCGGAGTGGTTCATGCGAAAAGTGGTGCTCCCGGCTTTCTGCATGTTGGCGTTGACTCGGGCTGTGGCCTTCGCGTTGCCTGGCCCAGGCAGCGTCCAAGCTCGCTCCGGAAGTGCGCGCGTTCGTGAAGGAAGATGCCCGGCGCTGCCGTGAAGACGGCGCACCGCATGGAATCAAACTGACCGGGCATCTCTGCTCCATCGGCTTCCGGGGAGGCCGCTCTCGCTGGGCATTGATGATCTCGAGCACGGGCTGGTGGTCGATACGGAATTTCTCGCGGAGAAGAAACCGGGAGCATGCCCCAACACGGCAGCGGCAAATAAAGCTTTGCTGATGCTGGAGGTCACCAGCGGGCCGATTCACGAAACGATTCGCGATCTGGTGGCGCATCATGTTGCGGTCACGTCTACGCTCCCCGTGTTTGAGACTTTCGTGCCCAACCGCGCGCCGCTGGACGCACGGATTCTCGACGCCATGCTCCCCGACGCGCGCATTTGAGAAGGCGCGCGCTGATTTCCGACGGCGCCGCCAAATCGGATTGGCCGGCGCTTTTCAAGAAAGAGCTGGAATTCGAACGCGAGTTCGTGAAACAGGGCGGCTTGCTCCTGGCCGGACTCGATCCCACGGGTTACGGAGGGGTGATTGCAGGATTCCGCGACCAGCGCGAAGTGGAGTTGCTCGTTGAGGCCGGGTTCACTCCAGTGGAAGCGATCCACATGGCCACTTCGAATGGCGCGGAATTTCTGGGCGAACAGGATAAAATCGGCACTCTGGTGGTCGGCAAGCAGGCCGACCTGGTTGTGATCAACGGGGATCCCTCCGGGAATATTGCGGACATCGAAAAGGTAGAAATAGTTTTTAAGGATGGAATTGGGTACGATTCGGCGAAGCTTATCGAATCGGTCGGGGGCCTGGTCGGACTTCGCTAACGCGACCGTCCGATGGAAGCCGCAACGAATTACAAGTAATTGGGTTAGACCGATGGAATGAGGTAGAGTCGAGACTTTGGTTGCATCTTGGTTTGGGGTGTTTGGATCCAAGCCGTCAACAGGGAAAAGCAGCAGACTTCCTTTGCGCTCCAAAAGGAGAGAATCGAATCCGTGACTCACGTTCCCGGAGTATACGCTGACGCAGTGCATCCCACGATTGCGGCTACGGCCACAGCGCTCCCGCCGCATACCATCACGCGCGACGACGTGAAGTACTACATGGGCCGGGTCTTCAACATTTCCGAGCGGCGCCTGGAAGCCATGATGAGCATCGTGGACAACGCGCAGGTGCACAAACGACATGCCATCTTTCCTATCGATTACACCATCGAACCGCGCGCGCTTTCGAAGACAAACAACGAATACATCGAACATGCGGTGAAACTTGGCCGCGAAGCCGCGGAGAAATGCCTGGAGCGCGCCGGGCTGAAGCCGGAAGAGATTGATCTGATCGTCACGGTTTCTTGCACCGGGTTCATGATTCCTTCGCTCGATGCGCATCTTATCCATCTGATGGGCTTCCGCCCGAACGTGCGGCGCATGCCTTTCACGGAATTAGGCTGCGCGGCGGGTGCCATGGCCTTGGGCCGCGCCGCGGACTACCTGAAGGCGCAACCTGGGGGAAACGTCCTGATCATCTCCGTGGAATTGCCTTCCCTCACGTTTCAGCGCAAAGACATTTCGCAGGCGAACCTGATTTCTTCGATTTTGTTTGGCGACGGCGCCGCCGCAGCGATTGTTCGCGGGAATCCGGCGCCAGGACCGAAAATTTTGATCTCGGAGACTTACACCTTTCCCGATTCGCTTTTCGCCATGGGATTCGACCTCCGCGACTCCGGCTTCCACATTATTTTGGACAAAGAGGTTCCCGAGATGATTGGGGGAAAAATCCGGGGGCTGGTCGAAGGGTTTCTGGAGCGCAACGGACGGAAACGCGAAGAGATCAAGGGCTGGATCCTGCATCCCGGCGGAGCCCGCTTGCTCGGCAACGTCGAAACGGAGCTAGGCCTGTGCAAGTGCGACACGCAGCCCTCCTGGGATATCCTCGGCAACGTCGGGAACCTTTCCAGCGCGACGATTCTTTTCATTCTTCAGGAATGGCTCGAAAAGCGTCCGCTGAAGACCGGGGAGTATGCACTCGCGGCTGCGTTTGGTCCGGGCTTCAGCGCTGAATTTCTCCTACTTCAATGGGCCTGAGCGTCTACCTGTACCTGGCCCTGCTAGCGGTGGTTGCGGTGCTGCGGCTTGTCGAGCTGGGCATTTCGCGGCGGAACCAACGACGCATGTTGACGCACGGGGCCGTGCGCGTCCCGGAACCGCATTTTAAATGGATGGTGGTCGTTCACACCGGCGTATTGGTCGGCGCGGCCCTTGAAGTTGTCCTCCTGCGTCGACCTTTTCTGCCCCTTCTGGCCGCGACGATGTTTGTGTTGTTTGTTGCGTCTAATCTAATGCGCTTCTGGGTAGTCCGAACGCTGGGAGAGCTGTGGACTGTGCAAGTGATGGACTCCACTCGAATTCGCGTGGTTACTACTGGGCCATTTCGTTTTGTGCGGCACCCGAATTACACCGGAGTGATCCTGGAAATGATATCGCTCCCGCTCCTTCACACTGCCTGGATTACCGCGCTCGTGACTTTACTGGCCTATGCCATTGCTTTGTCCATGCGCATCCGGGCGGAAGAGGGCGTACTCATGGCCAATCCGGAGTACCGCGCGGCAATGGGCCAGAAAGCACGATTCCTGCCCGGACTGTTTTGAAGAGGATCGTTCCAATGCGCTCGCGAATCCTTAGTGCCCTCACGTTGCTCTTGCTGACAACGGCTCTGACGGATCCACAACCCTCGCCAGATTCATTAACCCCGACCCCTGCGTTCACCAATGTGCCGGAACTTTCTTCCGGTTTTCGCCTGCTCTACATTCAGAAGTTCCCCGAAGCCCGCGCCCAATTCGAAGAATGGGAAAAGCAGCACCCGGACGAGCCTTTTGGCCAGGCGGCCATTGCGGCAAGTTACCTCTTCGAAGAGTTTGACTTCCAGGGAGTGCTTACCAGCGACTTCTTCCTGAACGAAAAGAGATTTTTGCACGGAATCGAAGGCCAGCCTGACCCACAACGCATGAAGGGTTTCGACGAGGCCGTCCGAAAGGCACGGAGACTCGCGGCGGAGCGGCTGGAAAAGACTCCCTATGATCCCGAAGCCCTTTATGCCTTGACGCTTTGTGCGGGCATGGAATCTGATTCCGACATGATTCTCCGGAAACACAATCTGGATGCCTTGAAGCGCTTGAAAGAGGGAAACGCGCACGCGAAGGCGTTGCTCGCCGAGCGGCCCGATGCGTATGACGCCTACGTGGCTTTGGGCTCCGCCAATTACATCATCGGGAGCCTGTCGGTGGGTTTCCGCGCGATGCTGTGGTTTGGGGGAGTTCACGGCGACAAAAAACTGGGGATGGAACAGGTCAGCAAGACGGCGGAGAATGGCCGTTATTTGAAACCGTTCGCCAAGATTATGCTGGCGCTTGCGGCCCGCCGCGAAAAGCAAAACAAGCTGGCGCAAAAGCTTTTTCTTGAACTCCGCGAGGAATTTCCTGAGAGCCCGCGATACGCCGTCGAATACGCCAAGGCCATGGGCCGGCCGATCCCCGCCTCGATGCACCCGTGAAGCCGTTTGGTTTACGGGCAACCGCGTATTTTCACTATTTGTGACGCTCGTCTGACGGGGATTCCCACGCAGAACAGCTCCCTGGCCCTCCGCAGAAAGCCGCTAAACCTCCTAATTTCAAGCAACGGGCGTCGCGGTGATGGTGGCTTATGACTTGCACCTTGACCACCCCCCTAGGCCGATTATTGACGCGAAACTTTCCCCGGATTCCTCCGCGCTGGGAAAAAGGGGCCGAGATTCGTTCGCATGGTCATCAGAAACTCGACGTTAAGTCTTGTGGAATCAATAGGTCTCGGGATCGAGTTTCAGGGTCACATAACCGCCCCGAAAGGGGCGCGGCAGCTGCTAGAATCTCGCTCTCAACGGGGTGATTTCTCCGCGATCACCTGTGCAAGGCGGTGAAACGTGTTTCAACGCGAGCTGCTCAAGGGCCGGGCTATCTTTCTCACGGGCGGCGGCACGGGCCTCGGCCGTTCCATGGCGCTGCGTTTTTCCGAGTTGGGGGCGCGCTTGTTTCTCGTGGGCCGGCGCGAAGATCCGCTGCGCGAGACCTGCCAAGAGATTCTCAGGCTTGGCGGCGCCGCTGCTTATGTCACGTGTGACGTTCGCGACTACGCTGCCGTCGAAGCTGCGGCAGAGCGGGCGGAGCAGCAGTTCGGCGAAATCAATGTGCTTGTCAACAACGCCGCCGGGAATTTCATCGCGCCTACGGAAAAGCTCTCTGCCAATGCCTTTAATGCGGTCGTGGGGATTGTGCTGAATGGTTCCTTTCATTGCACGCAAGCTTTTGCAAAGCGTTGGATTTCGCGAAAGCTCGGCGGGAACGTGCTGAACATCGTGACCACGTATGCGGCGGCCAACTGCGGCTCGGGTTTTGTCGTGCCCTCCGCGTGCGCCAAGGCGGGAGTCCTGGCGTTAACCACATCGCTTGCCGTGGAGTGGGCCAAGTATCACATTCGAATCAACGCCATCGCCCCTGGACCTTTTCCCACGGAGGGGGCGTGGTCACGCCTGATGCCTTCGAAGCAATTCGAGGAACACAGCAGAGAAAAACATCCGATGAAGCGTTTCGGCCGCCCGGAAGAACTGGCCAACCTCGCCGCGTTTCTCCTCAGCGACATGGCCGAGTACATCAACGGCGAATGCGTGGTGATTGATGGAGGACAGTGGCTGCGCGGCGCGGGGGAATTCAACGAACTGACGCTCATGCCCGAAAGCGCGTGGGAAGCGATGGAGGCTGCGCGGCAGAAAAAATCCTAGTGTGCGGCGCCTCGGCTTTGTTGCAAGACCCCGCTTTCAAGAACCGGGTCATCCGAGGACGCGCCGTTGGCGGCCCGATCATTGATTCCGGCTGTCAGAATGACACCTTCCCTACTGGGGGAGAGCGCGCTTGCGCAGCTCCACGCGCAGTCTCGCTTGGCCGATGGGTTGACCATTTGCTTCCCCGCCGACGGTGACGTCCTGGGGTTCCGTTTTCTTAGGCGTTTTTTCAGCAGGATTTTCATCCGGGGCGGGCAGACTGACTTCCACTTGCGCGGCAGCGGTCTGTTTCGCGGCCACCATGAACTTCCCCGTGCCGTTCTCCACGGTCCATCCGGCCGGAAGCGTCGCCGAGAGCGTGATTTCCTGTGCCTTTGCGGTGCGGTTGTGAATCCACAGCGGAATCACCAGCGTCCCATGGCCCTGCAAAGCGATCTCCGGCGGCTCGGGATGCGGCAAATTTGTAAGCCCGTGCGCGCGGCGAAAGTCCGCATAGAAGCTCCAGGGGCCCGCCAACTCAAGGAATAAGTCCGGATGTGCGGGTTCCGGCGTGATTTCCGGGCGCGCGTAGGGAATCGCACCCGGGGCGATACGTTCAAAAATATCCCCCGTTACGCTGCCTCCTACCAAAGACTTGCCGAGCACATAGTGCTGATCTTCTGCCCAGCCGTCTTCCGGCGTGGCCATTTTTTCGATTTGCGCTTCATCCATTTGCGCGATCTTATCGAGATAGGATTTGGCTTGCGTCTGGTGAGCGCGAAAAGCGTCGAGCGCCATCCGCCAATAGGGTTTCTGGCTCAGCTTCGAAATTTCTTTCACCGAGTACGTTGGACCCTTGCCCCGAAAAATGTCTTCGCGCTCGGCGTCTGCAAAGTAATAAATCTTCTTGACCTGCCAAGGTCTAAGATTTTCCAGGGGGAGGCGTTTCATGGGTCCGGCCAGCTGCTCGGGAAACACGACCGGATCCCCAGCGAGATCGAAGGCCTCCGTTGCCAGCACGCCACAAGCCTGATGGTCGCCGTGATCCTCGCCAATGAAAGTGCCGGGCAAAAAAGTAAGGATGACTTCCGGCCGCGTCAATCGCACCAGCCGAACGAGTTCTTCCAGGGTTTCTGCATGATCCCAATGTGCCAGCGATAGCAACACATTCTGGGAAGCGGTGTCTTTTCCGCTGAGAAACCAGACATTGTTTATGCCAAGCGTCGTCAAGGCGCTCCGGGCTTCAATCTCGCGGACGGCGCCGAGCGCTGCCGCCTGTTCCGCCCCCGCCTGGTTCTCTCCGCTGCTGCCGCGGGTGGTAAATATGACGGCAATGCGCCGGTGTTCATCGAGAGCCCGCGCCAAGTAAGCCGTAACGGCGGCTTCGTCATCGGGATGCGCTACCACCACCAGGATGTCCGTCTTGTAGCGTTCGTCGGCTTGCGGCAGTGGTTTGGGCTCCTGCGCATGCGCTGGCAACAGCGTGGTTAGAAACACGGTTAGCAATCTTCCAGCGAATCGAAGCATCCGTGGTTGCTTTGATTTAATGTTCAATTTCGGAGTTTCGGCAAAGGTTAACGCCCGCCAGACCCCAGCCAATCTCAATGGATGCGGCATTAAGGCTTGAGGGTACTTTGCGCCAATGTGCCTGAACGCTTGAGAACTGCTGGCGGGCCTTTTGCCGAGCGCTCGCAATTGTGGTTATCGGCACACGGGCATCAGTAGAGACGTCATGGCCTTCTCGCACGCAGGGTAAAAGTAGACTTGCGCGGTCTTGCGGCTGGAACTCAAGAATTGTCCTAGCGCGGTTTAATTGAGGCGAAATTTCACGGTCACAGTGAGATGCATGGCCACCGCCTGCCCATCCAATCGCGCGGGTTCGTACTTCCACTGCCGCACCGTTTCGAGCGCAGCTTGTTGCAGCAGAACCGGACCAGAGATCAATTTCACGCTCGTAACCTTGCCGGTCGCATCAATTAGCGCGTCCACGACCACATCTCCACTCACTCGGGTGGATTTTGCCGCCCCAGGATAAACGGGAGGCGCCGACCGAATCAAGCGCGCGGGCTGAACGATACCGCCTACGGGCAGCTCCACAGGAGGGGGCGCAGGCTGGTTGGCGAGCAGATTTCCCATTGGATCCCGCGGCGCAGCCGCTGACTCACTCTGAATCGCGGGAGCCTCGGCCGCAAGACTGCTCGATTCAGAGTCATTGTCCGCGGGGCGATTAAGATTGGGAGCAATCAGCGTGAATGTGCGTGGAGCCGGTACTCTTTCGGCTGAGGTTGCCTCCGTTTGTTGAGTTGTTCTTGTTGTGGAAAACGTCGGAGACTCTGTGTTATGGAAAACATTTCGATTGTCTCCGTTTCCGGAACCCTTACGAACAAACCACAATCTCCAGCGCCTGCCGTTGACGTCCTGCACCTCTACCTGAAATGCCGGTGCGGTTTCTGCCGAGGGAGCCACGGAAGAAACCGCAGGGGGAACCGGGGAGGAAGGAGAAGCTAAGGAAGGGAGATCAACGACCCCGCCCGGTTCGGCTGCGACTACTGCCGGATCGGTCGGACGTTTTACGGCCTCGGCCCGATGAGCCGCACGAGCCAAGAAAATTCTTACCCCGGCGGTCACGCTAAAGGCCGCGAGGCATCCCGATACTACGAGAAACGTTAGGCGCGCCACTGGGGTATGTTGTTGCGGAAGACCCTTGGGCTGCGGCTGCCATAGAACTACCTCGCTTTGGTCGCGCAACGCAGGGGCCTCTGGCGTCTCCGGAGCTACGATATCGGTTGAAATACTTGTTAACGGCAATTCCGGCTCAGCTGCTTGAGCGGGAGATTCCGAACTAGCAACTTCGGTCAGGGCCTTTTCCGTTTCCGCCATATCTAGACTCTGAGGTGCAGGCGCCGAAGGTGTCGGGGAAGCGCGCAACTCCAATAGTGTGGGGGGCCCTTCCGGCTTGACTTTCGCCCTGTTTGAGCTTGCGTTCGCGGAAGTTTCAACAGACAGCCACTGCCGGATTTGCTGCCGGCTTTTATCGGCCAGGTCGACGAATTGCGCTCCCGCTTCTCGTTCGAAGTCGCGGAGCCACAGGATTTCACCTCGTGCTTCGAACGACTCGGCCAGAACACTGGCGTCATGCGGCAACGGCATGCAGCCCATGACTTCAAACGTGAAGTTGACCTGCTCGCGCAGGGATGGCGGCTTGGAAAACTCAAAAGCCATGCCGTTCTCGCTGATGTTGACGAGCCTGCCCCAACTGTCTTCGCCAAAAAAAGCGAGTACCACGCAGTGGCTGAGCCTTTGCCTGGGAGTACCGCGCCGCTCCTCCGGTTTTGCGCTTTCATTCGAAATTGCTGGAGAAATAGAGGACATGGTCACTGGGCAACTCCTGCTTCGTTCTCACTTAGAGCGGGATGCATCACCCACTCGCTTGCGGCGAATCTTGAAGCTGGTCCCAGCCACTGGGGAGTTCCAGCTGCCGATGGCTGGTCTGATCGAAGAGGACGAATTCCCCGACATTCTCGAGCCGTTGCTTCACGAAATTCCTCATCTTGTCGAGGAAAGCCGAGTCATCTTCGTTTGGCCAGTTGAAGGGCTGGCTGATTTCAATGGCGAGACGCCCGTGCTGCCGGGCGGGCAGGAACACCGGATAGCTGAGCCGAATCGGTTGTTCCTGACTGAAGCTGCCGTCGGATTTTAGCCGGCTCAGAATCACCAGGCCCGGGCCGTCGGTGAGGCGATAGTCCGAATCTGTGTTGTTCTCTAAATCATAAGAAATGATCAGAGAAGACCGCGTCTTGTCGATCTCCCTGAGCTGTGTGCCGATGTACCCCGCGCTGATTGTTCCTTCGTTCCAGGTTGGGCGCTGTTCGCGATGCGAGCGCTTGAGTAAGGAACCCGCGTCCGTAAAATAGCTTAGCGCGAGCAGCGCCACTCCCGCGGACCCCACAACCCAGAGTGTATCTTTCCAAGACACCCTGCTCTCCCTTCGGGGCTGGGAAGCTCCAATCGCCCACCCCATTATTACATAGTTTCGCCTGTTGGCTATCACCCCCGCCGGGGAGGGGCAAGCAGGGGAAGACCCTAACTTGGATGAGGGTCTACGGTGTACGTTCCTCCAGCAGATTTGAAGCAGATTTGTGGGGGGGCGCAGCCCACAGTCTTATGCTCGTTTTAAGGTGGCATGGAATCCCGGGGTGCCGGGAATGCTTCCAATATCTTAATCCCCGCAGCCGCCGCTCTTACTCGATGTCGCCGGAAGCCGGTGATGCCGGCCCAAGCTGCAGTTCCGCTAGACCGGCAGCCTTGAGCTGCCGATTCAAAGCGGGCACATCCGTGGACCGGAACTCCTGCCAGACCTTCAGAACCGCAGAGAAATCTTTCTCGGCAGCGTCAATAGCTGCAAGCTGCGCGGGCGTAGGGGCCGCGTCAGCTCGATCGATTTCGCCATAGAGCGCTCCAATCGCGCTCGCGGCTCGGCCAAGGGTCGGCGAAGGCGAAGCTGCACCTCCAAATGCTCCGGGACCGCCGCTTGCTCCCAGAATGGTCGACAGCTTCTGGTCAAGCGCGGATAGCGCATCCGCAAGTGGCCCGGAGATCTTTTCGGCGGATGAAAGTGCGGAATTACTGGAGGCGCTGGACGAGCCGGTAGTCTTTCCAGTGAGTTTTTGGAGTTGCCCGCGAAGAGCACGTGCCTGCGTAAGCGCTTCGGTATTTTGCGTCATCATTGCTGCCAACTGCTGCTGTTTCTGGAGTTCCAGCGCCAATCCTTCCTCGGACGTCTTTACGCGGGGGTCCATCTTCACCGTGAGAGGTTCGCTAAGCGTCTGGCCTCTCACCGTAAGGCGAACGGTGTACTGCCCGGGAACCGCCATGGGGCCTTGCGGCGAGAGCGGTGTGTCGCCCGGAACCGCAGAGATAGGGTATTCCGAGCGAATAGCTCGTGGCGGAGGATAGCGCAGGTCCCAAACCCACCGATGCATGCCGGCATCGGTGGAAAGGACCTTCGGCATGCGAATCCAGTAGCGCGGGATCAGCTCTTTGGCCAGCTCTTCGGGGGAAGGTTCCGGCTTGTCGGTATCGGAGAACTTGCGGACGAGTTTTCCTTGCCCGTCGAGAATCTCGAGCGTGACGGGAGCCGTCGTAGGCTGCGCCAGATAATATTCGATGATCGCCCCGTCCGGAGGATTCTGTGCCGCAGGCTCGTCAGGCGGGATGGGCGTGTCCGTATTTGTGTCCCGCCTTACCCGATAAGCGCTGGCCGGCTTGAACAAATACTCTTCAGCCTTGGCTACCGACCCGGTGATCTGGCGCAGCGGCGATATGTTGTCCAGCACCCAGAACGAGCGCCCGTGCGTGGCCACGATCAAATCGTCCTCGTGAATCCACAAATCGCGCATGGAAGTGTGCGGGAGGTTGAGTTGCAGCGATTGCCAGTGGTCGCCGTCGTCAAAAGAGACCCAAACGCTCGTTTCAGTTCCGGCGAAAAGCAAGCCTTTGCGCACGGGATCTTCACGCACGGCGTTGACGGGCGCGCTGTTCGGCAAGCCGCTGGTGATGAGGCGCCACGTCTTGCCGCCGTCATGCGTGCGGTAAATGTAAGGATGAAGGTCGTCGATGCGAAAACGGCTGACCGACGCGTAGGCTGTTCCCTCATCATAGTGCGAAGCGACCAGCTGCGTGACTTTGCTCCAAGGCGTCAATTCGGGCGGCGTGACATTTTTCCAGTTTGCGCCGCCGTCACGCGTCACCCAAAGGAAGCCGTCGTCGGTGCCCGCCCAAATCGTGTTTACGTTCTTGAAGGACGGCGCGAGCGAATAAATGACCCCACGAATTTTATCGGCGTTGGGATCTTTCGCGGCTTGGTCCTCCAGACTGGCAGGGATGCCGTTATGCTCGCGCGCAAGATCGGGACTGATGGTCTGCCAGGTCTGCCCGCCGTCCGTGGTCTTGTACAGGAAATTCGTGGTGGTATACAGGACGTGAGGATCGACGGGCGAAAAAAGAATCGGCTGCGTGCGGTCGGCGCGCACTTTGGGATCGGCCGCCGGAGCCGGCGTGACGTTTTGAAATTGTCCCGTGGAAAGCGAAAACTTGGAGACTTCGCGCCGGCCTGCTCCATAAACAACGTCTGGATTTAGCGGATCGGGCGCCGCGTAACCGTATTCGATAATGCCCGCGGGATGCCAGTCGCGAAACGTGATTTCGCCATCATTTCCGCGGCTCGACACGCAAGCCGACCCGCTGTCTTGCTGGCCTCCGCAAACCAGATACGGGAAGCCGCTCGATGTCGCCCCATGAAACATCTGGCCCGTGGGCTGGTTGTACCAGGAGCTCCACGTTTGGCCGGAGTTCACACTGACCAGCGCGCCCTGATCGCTGACGAGCAGAATGATGCTCGGAAAGTTCGGATTGATCCAAAGATTTTGATAATCATCCCCGCCCGGCGCGCCGCGAAAGCTGGTCCAGGTTTTGCCGCCGTCTGTCGAGCGCATCGTAACCGTGCTGGCGCTATAAACGATGTCCGGATTTTTCGGATCGACGCGCGGCACCGGCAAGTCGCCGCCGCCGATGCGCCCCGCGGGCCTCGGGTCTGTCGTGATTCGAACCCAGTTTTCTCCCGCATCATCCGAACGGTATATCCCAACACTCGGCTCATTTGTGGCCACGGAAGCGTACAGCCGGCTCGGCTGGCTCGCGGCCATGGCTGCATCCACTTGAACGATGCCTTTTGGCAGGCCTGTGGTTAGCGCGTGCCAGGTTTTGCCGCCGTCCGTGGATTTGAACAGGCCGCCGCCCGTGCCGCTGTATTGATTGCCGTCTTCCCATGGGCCAAGCCGCACTTCCCACAACGAAGCGTAGACGACGTCGGGATTCGAAGGATCGATCTCCACGTCGGATCCGCCGACGTTCGCGTCTTTCCCCAAAACGTTCTGCCAGTTCTGCCCGCCATCGGTCGAGAGAAAGATTCCCCGCTCTTGGTTGGCACCGTAAGGATGGCCGAGCGCCGCAGCGAATACCCGATTGGGGTTGCGAGGATCGACCGCCAGTGCCGGAATGCCTTGCGAGTCGTGCAGGCCCAGGTGCGTCCAAGTCTTCCCTGCGTCGGTGGATTTGTAAATGCCGTCGCCAACTGAAAGATCGGGTCGCGCCAGGCCCTCGCCGCTGCCTACGTAAATGATGTTCGGATCGGAAAGAGCGACGGCGATTGCGCCGACCGATTGCGTGGGTTGGCCGTCAAAAATGGGATTCCAGCTTCGGCCGAAATCATCCGACTTCCACACGCCACCGTTGACGGCGCCCATGTAAAAAACGTTGGGCTGGCTGGGTACGCCGCAAGCCGCGCGCGTCCGCCCTCCGCGCGTGGGACCGATCATGCGCCACCGCATTTCCTGATAGGTGGATTCAGGGAATTGCTGCGCAGATGCATAATTCGTAAGAAGAGTGGAAAGCGCGGCGAACGCCAGCGCCAAACCGCAAAGCGAGCGAATCAAAGCGACCTCCTAAAGAGAATTTCAAAGGGCACAGCATAAAACAAATGCGTGCGGTGAGGGAGGGAAACTGCGAGGAAGGCGGTTGCCCTTTTGGTACTCCATGGCTTAGTCGCGCCAAAAGGATTGCTTGCTCCGCGCGGATTCCAGTGTTAGTCTGCGGGCCTGGCGCTGGGAGTGGGGGTAGTTTTTTCTTGGCGCCGGGAGCGGGGGAACCTCGCGTTTCCTCGCGGGGCAGTTCTTACCAGCAGGGATTGCACCTCACATCTGAACCACTGATTGCAGAGGAGGAAGAATGTTGAAGAAGCTGCTAGGTGCTCTGACGCTCGCAGCGTTCCTGTGTGTTACCGGCGCGGCCTACGCGCAGGACGCGGCGAAGAACGACACCAAGAAAGAAGAAACAACAAAGGAAAAGAAGAAAGAAGCTAAGATGAAGAAGAAGAAGAAGGAAGAGAAGAAGGACGACAAAAAGCCCAGCTAAAAGGTTCTTTTTTCGTGGCAGTTCCGGGCAGCTGCCGCGCCTTGAGCGCATCGGCTGCCCTTCTTGTTTCCGCCAAAGATTTGCGGCGTTAAAGAACAACCGCTCAAAGGCTTCCGGCTGGAGCTTTCCCGGCTGAAAGCGGCAAACCACAAGGCCGTGCGGTCTCATCTCTGATCTTGGTTTTCCAAGGTTACCGGTGAAAATCAAAGACGAGCATCGCCGTCGTCTCGCTGTTCGCGGGCGCATACTTCCAGTTCTTCAGTGCTTCCGGCGCCGCGTTCACAGAGCACTTGGGTGGCCGCCCATTACTTTTACGTCCTTGATTTGTCCATCCGCCGCAATCAACACTTGATTGAATGCCTTCAGAGAGAAACACCCACCCGACAAGAATCGGAATCAATAAAATAGCTTTGGAGGTGCGGCCTGTTACCGCAGTGTCCGTGCTTTCCGGCATCGTAAGTCTCCTCGAAATGCAGCGCGCACCGCTTTGCCGGCCGATTTAGATGTAGCCGAACAGCGTCATGAAGCCAAAATCCATGTGCAGTTGCTGATGGCAGTGAAACAGCGTCAGTCCCGGATTGTCCGCCGTAAAATCCACTTCCGCTTCCTGATAGCCGCCGACCATCACCACGTCTTTCATCACGCCGCTCGTCGGCTTGCCCGCGAGTTTCGTCAATTCAAAACTGTGCCGGTGCAAATGAATCGGATGCACGTCGTCGCTGGCGTTGCGCATGCGCAGACGGTACCGCTTGCCCTGGCGCAAAGGATAGGCAACGGCCATCTTCTCGTGCGAAAAGACCTGCTCGTTGACGGCCCATTGGTTGAAGCCGTTTTCCGCCGCGTTCCGCTTTGCAAACGTCATCTCGATGGTTTCGTCCGGCTCGCGTGCCGCGCCGTTCGGTGCTCCAAACCGTGCATAGCTCCAGGGAAACGGTTTTGGCGCCGTCCACGCCGGCTTGCCTTTCTGGCCCGCGTACTCCACCACCATGCCCATGCCGTGTCGCCGGTCGTCATCGGCCAAGTCGCCCAGGATCCACACGCCGGGCTGCTTCATTTCCACGACCGCGGAAATGCGCTCGCCCGGCCCCAGCCACAGCGCCGGCACTTCCGCTGGTCGTGGCACGGGATTGCCGTCCAGCGCCACCACGCGGAACGCATGTCCCGGCAGCGCCAGGCTGCGAAGCTCCGTCGCGCTTCCGTTCACCACATGAAACAGCACGTGCTCGCCCGTCTTCACTCTTACCGGCTCGCCGTGCCCGAGCATCCGCCCGTTGATCGTGAAGTATTGATAACCCACCTCGTAGCCATGCGGCATACCTTTGGCCACCGACGCCTTCATGGCTGACTCGCCCGCCTCTTCCAGCTCTTTCACTTTCGTCGGCGGCGACAAAAAATCCTGCGGCATGTCGCCGCCCTTGCTGAAGGAGCCTTCAAACTCCTTCAGCACCAGGAAAACTTCGCGGTCGTGCCGCCCCGGCTCGTCCTTGGCCTCGATATACACCGCCCCGACTTGCCCGCTGTACTGTCCGGCGTGCAGGTCCGCTCCGGCGCGGCGGTGCGTGTGATAGAAACGTAAGCCCGCAGGCCGCGGGGTGAAGGTGATGCGCCGCATCCCATGAGCCTGAATGTACGGCGTGCCTTCTTCCGCCGCGCCGTCCACCTCGGTCGAAACCATCTGCCCGTGCCAGTGCAGTTGCTCCGGCGCGTCCGTGTCGTTGTGTATCTCGACCGCCGCCTCGCGCCCCTCTTTGAACCGCAGAAGCGGGCCCGGAAACTTGCCGTTATAGGTGATCGTCGAGACCATGTGCTTCGGCGCAATCTCAATGGCGCTCGCGCCAATGCGCAGCGTGTAGTCGGCGGCCGCTTGCGCTTGCGTTTGCGGCTCTGCCGTGGGGACGTCGGCTGGCGAGCACACCGCAATGGAATCTTCCCTCTGAATTTGCGCCAGCGCCGCTATGACGTCTGTTCCAAACAATCCCGCCGCAGTCCCCGTAGCCACCGTTGACCGCAAAAACTCCCGCCGCGTCAAGTCGTGTCTTCGCATGACCGCTCATCCTATTCCCTTGGCCGCGCTTCGCAACGCTCGTCGCGCCACCGCCTTCGGCACCAGCATGTCCAGCGTCCACTGCATCAGATGGCCTTCTTTTTCCATTCCCACTCCCATAAACGCCTTAGGGCACTCACCATACCCTAAACCATTTCAGGGGTCCCTATTGTTTCATCCTAAAAAAGGAAAATTTCCGTGCGGGGGCTTTGCCACGCAAGCAGTTCGATTGACTCGGAAGGTGCACGGGCCTAACATGCGCCAAAGATTCTGGCCCAGGAGGTGCCTTATGACGCTCAGAGGAAAAACGGCATTAATCACGGGAGGCTCACGGGGGATCGGCCGCGGCATCGCCTTGAAGCTCGCCGAGAGCGGGGCGAGAGTCGCAGTTCACTACTTTCAGAAAGAGGATCAGGCCAAGGCCACACTCGAGAAACTTCGCGCCTTGGGCGCAGATGGCTTTGTCGTGCAAGCGGACGTCTGCAAGCCGGACGAAATTCGCCGCATGTTCGCACGGGTCAAATCGGAGTTCGGCTCATTGGACATTTTCGTGAACAACGCCCGGCCGGAAGTTCCGACATTCTACCAAGGGCCCATGTCAATTTCGTTGGATATGTTCGATTTCGCGATGGACTCGCAAGCCAAGGCGTTTTTGGTGGGCGTGCGCGAAGCCGTCCCGCTGATGCGCGACGGCGGAAGGATCATTGCCATGACGTACGCGCCCGGCGGCCGCTTCGGAAGCTGGCAGCCGTGGGTGGCCATGGGGGCGGCCAAAGCGGCGCTAGAAGTTTTGTGCCGCTACTTCGCCGTCGCGCTGGCCCCGCGACAAATCACGGTGAATGCCGTCAGCCCCGGCTGGACCGACGACAGCGTGCTTAACACGCTGCCTCAGCCCGTGCAGGACACCATCAAGAACTGGCAGCAGGCTGGATGGACGCCCATGCGCCGGCTCGGTTTGCCCTCCGACCTCGGAAATGCCGTCGCACTGCTCTGTTCGGCAGAAGCAAACTGGATTACCGGGCAGGTCCTCGCTGTGGATGGAGGCGCATCACTCATGGATGCGCACTTGCCGCTCGAAATTCAGCAAATCCCAGCCGCACAAGCCCACGCAACTTCGTTCTGAGCGTAGAGTTAGAACAGGCGCGGCTCGCGCCGGGGCGCTTCGCGGCCAAAATATTCGTACGCGCGTGGAGTGGCCACGCGCCCGCGCGGCGTGCGGTCGATCATGCCGATCTGCATGAGATAGGGCTCGTACATTTCTTCGATGGCGTCTTCCTCTTCGGCGAGCGCCGCGGAAAGCGTGCCGAGGCCAACCGGGCCGCCGCCGTACTTGTCGAGCAGCGCCAGCATCAAGTTGCGGTCCACTTCGTCGAGGCCATTTTCATCCACGCCGAGCATTTGCAGCGCTTCCTGGGCCACGGCGCGCGTGATGCGGCCTGCGGCGCGCACTTCCGCGAAGTCGCGCGAACGGCGCAGCAGCCGGTTGGCGATACGCGGCGTGCCCCGGCAGCGGCGCGCGATTTCTTCTCCGCCGCCTTCGTCCATCTCGATGCTCAGGATTTTCGCGGAGCGGTGAATGATGATGAGCAGATCTTGCGGCTCGTAAAAATCGAGCCGATGCACGATGCCAAAGCGCGAGCGCAGCGGGGCGGTGATCAATCCCGCGCGCGTGGTAGCGCCTACGAGCGTGAAGTGGCTCAGTGGAAACGGGTGAATACGCGCTCCCGGTCCCTGGCCAATAATCAGGTCCACGCGAAAGTCTTCCATCGCGGGATAGAGCACTTCCTCGACCGCAGGCTGCAAGCGATGGATTTCGTCGAGAAAGAAAACTTCTTTCTTCTCCAGCGCGGTCAGAATTGCGGTAAGGTCGCCTTTGCGCTCGAGCAGCGGTCCCGCGCTGGTCTTGATGGGAACGTTTAGTTCGTTGGCGATGATTTGCGCCAGGGTGGTCTTGCCGAGGCCGGGCGGGCCGTAGAGCAGCACGTGGTCGAGCGCCTCGTCGCGGCTGCGCGCAGCGTCAATCGCAATCTGGATGTTTTCTTTGACGCGCTTCTGTCCGATGTATTCTTCAAGCCGCCGTGGACGCACGCTGACCTCGATGCGCGCATCTTCCTCATACGCCGCGCCAGAAACAATTCGCTGCGGTTGCCGTTCCATCATCCGTTTTGTGCTCGCATCCGCCACTCTGTTTCTCAGCGCAGAATCCACAGAAAACGCAGAGCAAAAAAACTCTTTCTTGCTGTTTCCGTGCCCTCGGTGCTCTCTGTGTTAAAGATACCCCCGCAGCCGTCCGCGACAGGCCCTAGGCCCCCGCACGGCTGGTCCGTCCCTTCGGCGCGCTCAGCGTCTGCAGCGCCGCCCGCAGCAACTTCTCAAAATTGCCTGCGCCCGCCTCGCGTTTCGCTTCCGCGGCCGCGTCTTCCGCCGCGCGCGTATCGTATCCCAGATTGACGAGGGCCGAGACCACGTCAGCTGCAATCCCCGCGGGCGAAGCCGCCGCAGGCTTTTCCGTTTCGATGGCCACCGCTTCGAGTTTGTCCTTCAACTCGACAACCATGCGCTCGGCGGTTTTTCTCCCGACGCCGGGAATTCTCGTCAGCCGCACCAAATCGCCTCCGCGAATCGCGGGAACCAGTTCTTCCACGCTCATCCCGGAAAGAATTTTCAGCGCCAGCGCCGGTCCGACGCCGGAGGAGGAAATCAGCAGCTCGAAAAAATGCTTTTCACGCGCCGAGACGAATCCGAAGAGCGCCAGCGCATCTTCGCGAACGTGGGTATGAATCAACAGAGTCACTTCGGTATGCAGCTCGCCCAGAGCAGCATAAGTCGAGAGCGGCACCTGCACGAGATACCCCACCCCGGCCACGTCCACGAGTACCTGGTTCGGTCGTTTTTCGGCGAGGCGTCCGCGAAGCTGGCCGATCATCGTTGTTCAACCCCGGGCGCCAGTATTGCCGCCTTTCTTTCGCCTGTCAACGCGTGCGAGGGGTCAGCAATACCATATTTGATTGGCAAAGCGCTCCCCCCGCAGCGTGCAAGTGTCGACTGGCTCGCCCTCGGGCAAAAATACCAAGGTCAGCTTCTTCTCGGCGGACTTTGCCACGCAGTTGGTCGCGAGTCTGCACCGAACAGACACAGCAATCCCCCTCCTGCGCGAGCGGCAGCCTCACCAGCCCGGGATTAGTAAAGATTAGCTCGCCTTCTCAACTCAATCGGCGCAGCAGGATTCTGTTGCAATGTTGTTATGGTTGGCGTCTTCGGAACAGATGTCACTGCAAAAGCGCCGATAAAGGCGCCAAGCAGCGCGGGGATGAGGAAGATTTGTGACCAGCTTGGTCCCCAATGCCCAAGCACCGGGGAACCAAGCCAGCCGCCGATCCATCCGGCAATCCACTTGTTCATGAACCCGTCGAAACCGGACATCATTCTGTAGCGTACGACGCAGTGCAGCACAATTGCCGCAATGAAGCCCAGAATCAACAGGCTGACGAACGACGCAAAATTCATACCTATCATAGATGTCCTCCTTCCATTCCGTTGTTGTGTCCCGGTCTGGTAGAGGCCGTCAATGAGCCTACTTCGTTTAGATTAGATGCAAGATCTTGCTTGTGGGAAGTCGGGACACCCGGGTCTCGAAGCGCTCTCCGAACTGGCCAGGGGCCGGAATCCTACCGTCCATAGCGGCCTACCAATTCCGCATGGGCGAGGATGTGCCCCTTCATGGCGGCCTCGACGTCCGCTTTGGTCGCGCCCGCTTTCAGATTCAGTTTCGCATCGAGTGCGTACAGCTTGAAAAAATATCGGTGCGGATTGCCTGGAGGCGGGCAGGGCCCTCCGTAGCCGATCTTGCCGAAATCATTGCGGCCTTGGCGCGCGCCATTCGAAAGCTGCTCTTGCTTCGGCACTCCTTCTGCAAGCTCTCGCGTGTCGGTGGGCAGGTCGAACAGCACCCAATGGACCCAGGTGCCCGCGGGAGCGTCAGGGTCGTCCATGATGAGCGCGAAGCTTTGTGTCTTTGCCGGAGGTTCGGTCCAGCTCAGCATTGGCGAAGCGTCCGGCCCATCACAGGTAAATTTCTTGGGAACTGTTTCGTTGACCGAAAAGGCGGCGCTGGAGATTTTCATGTTTCCTCCCTGGGCTGGCACAGATGGACTTGCTCCAAGGAAAGGGGAGAGGCACAACGACAAACCGATTACCGCGGTGAATGGGGATCGCATAAACGCAGCACACTTTATTCTTAACACAGGCGCAGGTTAGCGGAGGAAAAAATCGCCCGCAGCTTGGAATGACCAACTCAGAGTTCAAAACTTACAACTCAAAACTTGCAACCTATTGCTTCACCGTCGGCTGCGGTCCTTGCGCACCGCTTCATCAATCAACGCCTCCAACTCATCCCGCGTCAGCGTTACGCGATCTTCCGCGGACTCGGCTCCTTCATTCGTCATCGGCAACTCCGCGCCTCCTCCCGGAGGTGAGGACACGAAATACCGCGGACGCGCCGCCATCAACTTTGCCACTTCCCGGCCCGTGAGCATTACGGGCTCGCCGGCAAGTTCTGCGGCAAGGGTGATCTTGGCGCAATGCTCGATGGTCTCCATCCGGAAGAAGGCCGTGAGCAGATCCGGCCCGCAGGTTACTGCGCCATGGTTCGCCAGCAGCAGCGCATCATAATGCGGGACAAATGGTTCGAGCGCGCTGCTCAGCTCCGGCGTGCCCGGTGTGGCGTACTGCACCAGCGGAATCTGGCCGAGCCCTACGATTACTTCGGGCAGTAGCGCTTTGTTCAGCGCGCGTCCCGCGGCGGCGAATCCCGTGCCGGTTGGCGGATGCGCGTGGCAAACCGCGTTCACGTCGGGCCGCGTGCGATAAAACAGAAGGTGCATGGCCAGTTCCGAAGACACTCTGCGGTCGCCCGCCAGTTGCCGCCCTTGGGGGTCGGTGATTACCAGATCTTCCGGCGAGAGCATTCCCTTGTTCATGCATGTGGGTGTGGTAAGGATGCGCCCGTCCCCCAGGCGCACGGACAAGTTCCCTTCACAAGCCACAATGAAACCGCGCTCGTACATCCAGCGGCCGGCAACACAAATGTCTCTGGCGTGTTGTTCATCATTTTTTGCGTGGCCTGGTAAGACTGGCTCCGGGGTCATGAGAAGCGGATTCCTTCCCGGCGCGGAGAAACGACCGCGCCCTACTTTCCTCATTCCCTTAGATTCAGGCACACCCCGTTGGGACTTACGAAATGGCTCCGCCGGCTCCCTGGAACTGGCGTGGCGGAAAGAACCTATTACAAAACCTACAAAGAATCCAGTACCACCCTTTTACCAAATTCCCCTAAGCAAGGGCAGGCGCAGTGGCTGAACTAGTACTCCTTGCCAGCTCTTTTCATTGGAAACAGCCTAGGCGTAAATGCCGCGCAGCTTGAGCGCGGTGGCCACCCGGTCGATGGCCAGCATGTACGCGGCAATGCGATGGTTGACTTTGTGCAGCTCCGCGTAACGTACGACTTCGTCGAATGCGTTTTCCATGAAGTCCAGCAGCCGCTCGTTGACCTCGCTTTCCCGCCAGAAGAATCCTTGCCGATCCTGCACCCATTCGAAGTAACTCACGGTCACGCCGCCGGCGTTGCCGAGAATGTCGGGTATGGTGAAGATACCTTTCGAATCGATGATGGTGTCGGCCTGCCAGGTGGTCGGCCCATTCGCGCCCTCGCAGAGAATTTTCGCCTGCACCTGGTGCGCATTTCTCTCGGTGATCTGGTTTTCAATGGCCGCGGGGATGGCGATGTCGCAAGGTTGAAAAAGTACGTCGAGCGCGGACATCTTCGTCCCGCCGCCGGGAAAATTCTGCAGTGGTTTTTTCTGCGTGTACACCCAGTCAATCATTTGCGGAACGTCGAACCCTTTCTCGTTATAGAGCCCGCCGCCAATGTCCGCGAGGCCAATAATTTTGTATCCCGCTTTTTGCATCAAGTCCGCGGCCATCGACCCGACGTTGCCGAAGCCTTGCACCACCACGCGGCAGCCTTCTTTTTTCATGCCAAGTTTCGCAAGGGCCTTGTCGCAGCACATCATGACGCCGCGCCCTGTGGCTTCGCGCCTTCCCCGGGAGCCTCCAAGCTCAATCGGTTTTCCTGTAACGACGGCCGTGGTGGCCTGCCCCACATGCATCGCGTAGGTGTCCATGACCCACGCCATGGTTTGTTCGCCGGTGCCGACGTCCGGCGCTGGAATGTCGCGCTCGGGGCCAATCCAATCCGCCAGTTCCGCGGTATATCGCCGCGTCAGGCGCTCCATTTCTCCGCGCGACAATTTGCGCGGATCGCAGATGACTCCCCCCTTGGCGCCGCCGAACGGAATGTTCACCACCGCGCATTTCCACGTCATCCACGTCGCCAGCGCGCGCACTTCATCAATCGAAACATCCGGCGCGAAACGAATCCCGCCTTTTCCCGGCCCCCGTACGTTCGAATGCAAAACGCGGTACCCCGTGAACACTTCCAGTTGCCCGTTATCCATTCCCACCGGGATGTACAGAGTAATTTCCTTGCTCGGCCACTTCAGGAACCGGTACAGCCCTTGTTCGAGGCCCAACTTGCTCGCGGCTACTTCAAAACGCGCTTCCGCGTTCTGGTAGACGTTCATCTCTTCCAGGATCACGGCTTGCGACATGTCAAATTCTCCTTCGCTGACTTTCCCCATTCCGCGTCCTCCCGTGGCAGCGCGGGCTCCTCACCTTGCCCCGAAGGGCGCGCGAGACAACACAGCCCGGCTGTGCTGGTTCCCTCTTTGCGGGACCGAGTGTCCTTACACAATTCTTCCTGTGAGCGTTTCACAGGCGTGATTTCGGGGCCAAGGAAGGTAAGCTTCGGCGCTCTACCCCACCGCCAGACTTGCCATTTGGCCGGGCCGCCAGTATACGAACCTGCTCCGTATCCCGCAAGCTAGCCGCGTCTCATCCGTCTCATCGCTTCCGCCATCGCAGCCCTTCGCAAAACAACGGCTTGTCCCGCACAGCCGCTTTCCGATCCGTAGAGAGCGGTAGCCATTCGCGGGAAATCCGGGTACGGCCCGCTCATTATTGTAGATGTGGCTTCAAAGATCGCGGATTCGTTTACTGCTGCACTTTGAATTGAATCGTGACCGTCAGGTGCATCGGCACGGCTTTGCCGTCAAGCATCGCCGGCTGATACTTCCATTGCTTTAGGGCTTCCATGGCTGCCTGTTGCAATGGCGTCGGCCCCGAAATGACCTTCATGGTCGTGACACGCCCCTTGGCGTCGATGAGCGCATCCATGGTCACCCCTCCGGAAATGTGCTGCGCCTTCGCCATCGTCGGATACACAGGCGGCACCGACGAAATCAGCTTTGCCTGCTGGACATCTCCGCCAACCGCCACGGGGGATTCCGGCGCGGCCGGCTGGTTGCTTGTCATCCCCAAGCCCGTGCCCGCCGAATCCACGCTACTTTCCGGCTGGTCCTGGTTCAAAATCCCCTCGTCCGGTTCCGTACCCCGCTGAACGGTTCGCTTCTGAGAAACCTTGGGCGCTGCTAGGTGCACCTCTCCAAGGACAGGTTTCTTTTCCTGTACCGGCTCAGCATCTGGCGCAGTCGACGCGACACTCGCTGCCGCATTCCCTTCCTTGGAAGAATTCGCGCTGACTTGCGGGTTGCGCGCAGCTCCCGCCTGGCTTGCTGGAGCCGAACTGGAAGGATCGCTTACCGAATGAAATGGCTCATTCGAATTGCCCGCGGCCGTCTTGGCTTGCCAATCCGTTGCCCCCGAGTCTGTGCGACCTGGCACCGCTGTCTCCAGCGCCGATTCCTTAACCACGTTCGTTTGCAACTCTCCGGATGGTGCAGAAACCGCGACCGCCTGGGACGCTCCAGCGCTGGAGTGAACTCCCGCCGCCTGCTGATTCATGTACCGCCAGCCGCCGCCCGCGAGGAGCAGTATCCCCGCCGCAAGCCCCGCGAAGAGCATGCCTTTGCCGGACTTGCTCGGCGCGCTTTCCTTCACTGCCTTCGCCCCTTCGTCAAATGGCAGCGCGCTCCCGAACTGCGGAACGCGCGACCCGGCAACTTGCTTTTCTTCCACCGGGGCTGCCAGCGGCGCAAGCCACGCTGGAATCTTCATTTCCTCCTGCCCTAGGGACCCCAGCGCCGGAATGGGCGCCGCTGGCTCGACCTTCAAGGGCTCTTCCAGCTCTGGTGCTTCTGACGAAAGCGAAATTTCTTGCGATGGCTCGCCATGTTCCACAAGTCTCACCGCGCTGTCGTGAACCGACTCGGTCTGCAGTTCTGTCTTCAGCGTCGAAATCGACTGCTCGCTGAGCGGGAAAGAAGGCGTCTCCACTTCCGGCTCTTCTGGCGGGCGCTTGAGGGCCAGGTGATCCTTCTCTGCCTCCGCGGAAGTCGTCTCCGCAAACTGCATTTTCGAAAGCTCTTCCTGCAAACGCCCCGTTTGCTGTTTCAAATCTTCCGCTTCCGAATCGTCGGCCATCGGCGGCCCCGTCGCCTGCGGCGGTGCGGGAGCGTGCTCGGTGGGTGCGGTTTTCACTTCAAAGAACCGCGCAATGCTGCATAGATCGACAGCCAGCGGATTCGCGGGCTCCTCGGACGGCGCAAAAAGCGAGGCCGGCTTGTCGGACGGGCGCGTCAACTCAAAATTGCGGACGGGCGACGAAAGGTTCGCCTGCGGCTCTAGGGGACTTGCAACCGGTTCGGGAGCAGCCACTCGGGCCGGCGCGGCGGGCGGTCGCGGAGTCGGCTCGCGCTTTTTCAGCCAGGGCTCGACGAGCGGCTCATCCGCATCAAGCAAACTTACGACCGGCGCAGCTGGAACGCGGGAATCCGCCTTCGCTTTCGGGGCGCCCAGCAACGAAGCGGAATCCATCGGCGCGGGAACGATGGAAGGTGCAGGCGCCGGAGGCGCGGGCTTCGAACGAACGGGTGCGGATGGCTTCACCGAAATGCTGCTCGAAACATTCGCCACGGAAGGTTCCGTTTTTTGCGCCGCCGGCGCAGCTTGCGGGCCGGGACCACTCCGATCGCCTGGGAAACGCATCCCCCAAAAACCCACGGCCGGCTCGGTAAACTCCAATTCCACGTAACCGCTGACGCTGCGGTAGTTCTTCGACTTCACCACCTGGCAGACCACTTCCTTCTTCGTCCGTTCGTTGGTTAGGAATAGCAACTGTCCCGGCGCCATGCTCGAATTCAATCGAATGACCGCGCCCGACCCGTGGACCATCACTGTCTTTGTGGATTCGGAGAATGGCTCGCGTTTATCGCTGCCTTCGATGGTGCGGGCCCCGTTCACCGTAATGGGAACTTCCAGTGCTACGGGCTGGGGCTTTGCTGTGGAATCGCCCGGCGGGCCCGCGGTATCCGAATCCTTCGTCGTTGGAGGCATGGCTTGCACACCCGTGAAGCGGAATTTTGCGGTTTGCCCCCTCTAAAAAAACACGTTTCCCGCGCGGGGCTACCTTTTACATCTTCCTCTTCTGCGGAGAGCGCCAACCATAGTACGCGCGTACCACTTTTCGCTACGGAACACCTGTCCGCCTGTCCAGGCGCGTATTCTGCGGACCGTCTTTTCTCGTCACTCGCCTGTGCTCCCCAGCGGCGGCTTGCCTGCCGCGGAAAGCGGTGGTTTAAATCGCTCATCTACCTCCACCTGATAGCCGGTGACCAGCTTGTTCGTTTCATTGGCCATGCCGATCACCGCTTGCAGCTCCTGGAACATCGCATCCGTCATGCCTTTGCCAAATGCAGAAGCCGTGTGCGAATAAATGCAGTAGGTGCAATTGTTCGTGACGCTCACCGCGATGTAGATCAATTCTTTCGTCAGCGGGTCCAGCGCGCCCGGCGCCATCACTTGCTTGATGCTTTCCCACGTTCGTTTCAGCAGCGCCGGGTCATGCGCGATGGCTTTCCAGAAATTGTTGATCCAGTCCGTCTGGCGCGTGGCCATGATGTCGTCGTAGATGGCCCGCACCTGCGGACTCGCCTCCCGGTATTCAATCAGCCCAAACGTAGACACGGATTTCTTCTCCTCTTCTCTGCAACAAATCTCTTTGCCGTTAACTGTTTAGTCTGAGCCCTTCGAACTTCCATGTCTCTCTGTGGTCTCTGCGTCTCTGTGGCCCGCTGCTAAATTTTCCGGTCCTTTCGCGCCCAGGTCCCCGATATGTTTTGCCTGTCGCAAACCACAAAGTAGCAGATTCAGGGAGGGGCGCATAATCTCAATCGCGAAGCTTTACGCTGCTTGTCATTCCGAGCAAACCGAGGACCTCTGTACCATCACGCGTTCTTTGCGCGATGAATCGCGGCTTGATTTCTGCTCTCCACAGATCGTTGAAAAACTCTCCCCTTTCTATTTTCCTTTTTCTAATTTCCCCGAGGTTTTCCCGGACCGTACCCCTTCCAACCCAAATGCCATGCATGCAAGATTTGCGCCCCCTGCCGCGTTTCATTCTTCTTGACACTGGCCGCTGGGGCAGGTTACAAATTGTGCCAAGAAAAGCATTGGCGTTGTGGAAGGTGCAGAGATTCCTGAGGCGAGAAAGGGCGAGCTGGTCCGGGGGGCTTGTCCTGAAATGACGGATCTTGATCCCATAACCAATTGCAAATGGGTTCCCAGTCTAGTCTCCGAGTGGGCTTGATTCACCTATTTAGATTTTGCCCAGCATGCTGGGGAGAGAAGCTGCTGTTTACCCTGAGCTTAGCGAGGGGTCGATAGTTCAAGTTCGGAATCTCGAAGAGGGGGGAATTTGAATTTATGAAGCGCCTAGTCGTAGCAATTCTGATTGCATTCTCACTTGCAGTAGCGGCCAACGGCCAGACGTTCCGCGGCACCATCAACGGAACGGTGACCGACCCGTCCGGCGGCTCGGTTCCCAGCGCCACGGTAAAGGCCACGGAAACCGCCACAGGGATCGATCACACAACCACCACAACCAGTGATGGAGCCTTTGCTTTCCAGGATATCCCTCTTGGACTTTACAAAGTAACCGTGACGGCCACAGGGTTCCCCACGTATGCCGTGGACAAAGTCGAAGTCGTCGCGGGCCAGATCTACACGTTACAGGTCAAGTTGACTCTGCAGCAGCAGGCCACCACCGTGGAAGTTTCCGCGGCAGCTCTCACCCTCGACACCACAACCCAAACGCAGACGATGACCATTCCTGACGATGTGGTGCAGAACATTCCGCTCAACGGTCGCGACTTTACGCAAATGATCGCAGTCTCGCCGGGGTATGGGGGTTACTCCGTGGGGGGCTTTGGCTCACTCAACGGCACGCGCCCCAACCAGATGAACTGGCAGATAAACGGCGTGGATAACAACGATTTTTGGCACAACATTCCGGCCATCAATCAGGGTGGCGTCTCGGGCATTGCCGGCACGGTCCTGCCGATTGACGCGACAGTGGAATTCTCCGCGCAGACCTCCTCGGGTCCGGAGGGCGGACGCAACGCCGGCGGCACGGTAAACATCGTTCTCAAGTCGGGCACCAACGATCTCCATGGCTCCCTTTACTACTACAACCGCAACGAATACTTTGGTTCGCCCTCGCCTTTCTTCGTACCTTGTAAACTGGGTGCCGCCGCTTGTGCTGCGGCAGGCGAACTAACCAAAGCACCTAGAGAACGCAACGAAAACTACGGCTTCTCTGCTGGCGGTCCAATCATCAAGAACAAGACTTTTGCTTTTGTCAGTTATGAAAAGCAGGACTTTGTTTTTGGCCTCTCCGGCATAGCTACTGAACCCTCGGCAGCCTGGGTGGCTCAGGCGGGAGCTTTACTACAGGCCAATGGCGTATCTCAAATAAGTTCGGCCTCCTGCAACATTCTCGCCGGGCTTACTAGCCAGCTCCCACCCACCATGATTCCGTCCACATGCACCAACGCAGCAGGCAAGGGCTTTTGGCCAACCTCGGGGAGCAACTCGATCTCGAATTTGCCCGCGACGACGCGTAATTTCTTCAGCCCAAGTTCCGAGTTTGGCTACAGTTACAACGGTGTAGCCCGGCTGGACCATCAGCTTTCTGACAAACATCACCTTTCTCTGCACGCCATCATTGGTCAAGGGAACCAAGTGGCTCCCCTGGGTGGTAGCCCAGCGCTCGGAACGGCCAGTTCCAATTTGTCTTACTACTTCGAAGTTGCGCCTCTCCACGACGGAAACTACGGCGCAGTCTTGAACTCCGTGTTGTCATCTAGGTGGACCAATCAGTTCCTTTTTGGCTCCAGCTACTTCAACCAGCTTTTCCACGACAACAACAACAGCTTTGATACCAAAGCCCTCGGCCTGTTCCTCAGCCCGGACGCAACCAATCACGGGCAGCCCATTCTCGGAGCGCCAAACGTTAGGATATCGGGATTTGAGCAAACTGGCCTGACTCCGCCCGAGGGCCGAAGTGACCTGACTTTGCATTTTACCGACATCGTTTCCTATAGCGTCGGGAAACATCAATTCCGCTACGGAGCCGAGTATCGCCACGGGAAGCTCAATGAGTTCTATCACCGCCGCGGAACTGGAAGATTTACCTTCGATGGAACGCAGGGAGGCTGGAGTAGCAGCTCGACTTGCACTGGGGCGACCGCAAATCCTCCTCTCTGTGCCTTGGCCGACTTTCTTGCTGGCGATGTGTCTACTTCTACCATCGCCGTGGGGAACCCAGAGCGCTTCGTGCACGTTAACGCGTTCAACGCCTACATTTCGGATTCCTTTCAAATCACCAAGAAGCTCAATGTTCAATACGGCGTACGCTACGAGTATTTCGGGCCCATGCAGTCCGACAAAGGCGGCGACATCGCGAACTTTGTCCCGGGCACCGGATTCGTCCTTCAGAGCGGCAGCCATCCGCTCTTCAATCCCGGAAAGGACCATTTCGCTCCGCGTTTCGGCTTTGCCTATCAGCCGACCGCGAAGGGTGATCTGGTGGTCCGGGGTGGGTTGGGCGTCTTCTACGACCAGATTAACCTAAATCCCTTCTTGGATTTCCGCCCGACCATCACCGCTTCGCAGGGGATTCAGGGCAACGCGTTTGGCTCTTCGCCCGTTTCTACCTACGGCCGGAGTGGTTACAATTGGGACGCCGCACAAGCTGGCGGAGCCTCGATCTTTCCTGGGGTGAAAGCCTGCACCGACCCGAATTGCTCTACCGGGCCGTTTGGCCTGAGTGCCTATTCTGTCAGTCCTAACTTCCGCGTCCCTTACTTCTATAACTACAACCTGCAAGTGGAAAAGGGTTTCGGCAACGCCGTGATCTGGCAAATTGGCTATGTCGGGAGCGAGGGTCGAAAGCTGAATCTCGTGTCTAACATCAACCAGCCCCTCGTCGGCGGAGTACCGGTCCCCAATGTCAATATTCCAACTCCGTGCCCAGCCTGCCCTTACCCCAATTTCGGTAACATTCTCCAGCTCAACACCATCGGCACATCGAACTACAATTCCCTTCAGACCGTATTGAAGCTTAGAGGATGGCGTGGATTGAGCTCACAGGTCGCGTACACCTGGGCGCATGCTCTGGATGAGACCAGCTTTTACCGGGAGTTCGTTGTCGACAACAATTACAACAGCAAAACCGATTACGGCAACGGTGACTATGATACCCGTCATCTCTTCACTATTGATTTCACCTATGACGTTCCCAAAGCACCGTGGGCCTCTTCGGGCTGGTCAAAGCGCGTCTTCAACGAATGGCAGATTAGCAGCGTGATGAACTTCCACACGGGGCAGCCTTATGACGGATTCATCTCGTATTTAAGCCTGGTTGGCAAGCCGTTCGCCAGCGCCAATAGTGTCACCATCGATCATAAGTTTGTGCCTGGCACTGGCACTCTGTGGGTCAACCCCACAGCCTTCTGCGATCCGAATGCTGTCAATCCGGCAACGGGGCTAACAGATCCCCAGTGTCCAGGGGCGCCCTTCGGCAACGTTTCTCGAAACAAATACTATGGTCCCGGTTACGGAGATGTGGACCTCTCGTTCATCAAGAACATCCCGATTAAGGAGCGCGTCAAACTCCAGCTCCGCGCGGACTTCTTTAACCTCCTTAACCGCATTAATCTGTCAGGTGGCTTCCCCGGAGGCGTGGCCGCAGGTGGAACCGCTTCCCCGAATGGTGACTTCTGCGCCATGGATTTCACCACGCACCGATGCTCGGCGAATTTCGGTTCAACCGGATTCGGTATGGTTACGGACACCATCGGTGACTTCAGCGGCGCCCCGGCCATCGGCCCCGGCGAAGCTCGCAACATCCAGCTGGTGGCCAAGTTCATCTTTTAACCGCTACACAACAAGAAACCTTTAGCCAAGAAGGCCCCCGACATGGTCGGGGGCCTTCTGCTTGTACGCCGCGCATGGTCGGCAGCTACGGGTGAAAGTCTTTAGAATGAACACTTGCGAGGTACATCGGAACTGTTCATTCTTAAAGACTTACGGAAATCTAAGCTCTTTAGAATCAACCCTTACGCAAAAGGGGGAGGGCAGGCACCTGATGCGAACCGGGCGAATCAAGAATCAGCTGGAAGCCCTCTAAGGTGGCTTCCTTAAATCATTACGTCCATAGTTCCTTACCTCGGTTTCTCTTGTGGGAGGAATTCTTCGAGGAGGAGCCGCGAGAGCCGTTGGGTGTTGTGCCGAAGAACGGTGTGTTCCTCGACCAGGTCATCGAGAATGACTCGGCAGCCAAGATTCTTGAGCTTGTCGAGGTCCACGGCCACCGGCGCAGCGCCTTCCGCGCGATACCGGCGCTCCACGGCCGGCGAAACCGCCTGCCGGTTGGCGACCACGCAGTCGATCTTCAACCGCGGCACGTGCTTCAGAATGGCGCAAACGTGGTCCGCCAGCCCGTAGCCGGTCGTTTCGCCCGGCTGCGTCATCAGGTTCGCGATGTACACGCGCGGCGCTTTCGACCGGGCGATAGCCGCGGAAATCTCCGGAATCAGGAGATTCGGCAGCACGCTGGTGTACAGCGAACCGGGGCCCATCAGAATCAAGTCGGCGTTGTCGATAGCTTCGATAGCGGCCGGCAACGGGCGCACGCGGCTTGGTGACAGGCTGAGCCCCCTAATCCGTTCGCGGCTCGCGCTGATGCGCGTTTCTCCGTGCACCGCGCGGCCGTTTTCGAGGGTGGCGACCAGATGCACGTTCGAAAGCGTTGATGGAAAGATGCGGCCGCGAATCGCTAGCACTTTGCTGGTCACGCGAATGGCTTCGATGAAGTCCCCCGTGACGTGCGTCAGCGCCGCAAGGAACAGGTTTCCGAAATTGTGGCCCTTCAAACCGTGTCCCGCGTGGAACCGGTACTGAAACAGGCGGCCCATCAGCGCTTCGTCTTTGGAGAGCGCTACCATGCAGTTGCGAATGTCGCCCGGAGGAAGGATGCGATTTTCGCGGCGCAAACGCCCGGAGCTGCCGCCATCGTCCGTGACGGTCACAATGGCGGCAAGATCGGAGATGGGGCGTTCCGCGGTGGCAAGCTCGTCGGGGCGCCGCACCACGTGCTCTTTCAGCCCGCGCAGCAAAGTGGAGAGTCCGGTGCCGCCGCCCAAGGCGACAATGCGGAAACTGCGAGCAACGATTTGGGTTTTCGAGGCGCGTCTTTTCATCTTCGGCTGAGAACGGAACGCCTTGCTTATTCTACAGGAAAGGATTCAACACCGAGGGCTCAGAAGAACTCATTCGGGAACGGCGAAGTCCCGTACTCATACCAAGAAAGTGCCATCGCAGGTTCGGCAAGCGCGGGCGCGGCGTGGGCAGTTGTCATGCTGAGCGAAGCGAAGTACTCTGCGCCATCGAGCGGTTCTTGCGAGGACAAAGCTCTCTTCGTTTTTTGCGCTCGCCACTCGCCACTGTCTTTAACCGGCGAGGCCGTCCTTCTCCGGATAGAGCAATTCGGTGAAGCGCGGATCTTCCTGGAGAAAGGCGAAGTCTTCATCATTGCGTGCGTGATAGCGGTTTTCAGGGCGTAATTGAATGGCGATTTTTAGATTCTCGAGCGCGGAGTCGGCTTCGCCGGTCAGGCAATCGAGCGCGGCGAGCGCATAATGAATGTGGTCGGCTTTCGGTGCGGCTTTGCGCGCTTTGTCGAGGCTTTCGCGGGCCTCGTCCCAGCGGCCGACGTTCATCATGGCCACGCCGCGCTGGTAGTGGTCTTCGGCGCTGCGCGGATTCTGCTCCGCCGCAGGCTTCATGCGCTGCTCGACAATTTTCAGGTGCATGCGGGCGCGGTCGGCGAGTTCCTTGCTGGGGCCCTTCAGCACTTCTTCGAGTTCTTGCTTGGCGCGCGAGAACTTTTGCTGATGAAAGAGAGCCAAGGCTTCGTCGTAAAGTCTCAACTGCGCTTGCACGCGAGGATCGACCATTTCGACGCCGCCGCGTTGTGGTGGAGGAGGTGTTCCTAAGCTCTTCTTTTTCATTGCCTTAGAGGAACCGTGCCCAGCGCTCTGAGAGCGGCGGGCCGACCCTCCGGAGGCTTTTCGCACTTTTGCCATGTAACACATGCTAACAGAGGCACTTGCGTGCGTCAAACCAGGATTGTATTACTCACACGTAGATAACGCGGTGATTAATCAATGGCAAGGTGTGATCTGGCGGCGGTTACCGAACGGGAGCATGCGCAAAAATAGGCCGTGGAGATTGCGGCCGAATCGCGGAAACTGGAACAAGCCAGTGCGTGTATGAAAACGCGCGGCAGGAACGCTGGCCCGCCTGCACCGCGTATGCTAAATTTGTGGCCGCATTCTGGTCGACGACAAAGTGCCTTTCATCAATTTTCCTGCGCGCGAAATTAATTGCAAGCTGGTGTACTACGGCCCGGGTCTCGGCGGGAAAACCGCCAACCTGCAGTGGGTTTACGATCACACGGGGCAAAACCAGAAGGGCAAAATGGTGTCTTTGGCAACGGAGACCGACCGCACGCTGTTCTTCGATTTCCTTCCGCTGGACCTGGGGACGGTGCGCGGCTTCAAGACGCGCTTCCATTTATATACCGTGCCCGGCCAGGTGTTCTATGAGGCCAGCCGCAAGCTGATCCTGAAAGGGGCGGACGGGGTGGTGTTCGTGGCGGATTCCCAAGAAGAGCGGCTGGACGCGAATTTCGAGACGATGGAAAACCTGCAGGAACACCTGAAAGAACACAACCTGAATTTTGCGACTATCCCCTACGTCCTGCAGTTGAACAAGCGCGATTTGCCCAACGCCATGCCCGTGCCGGAGCTGACCAAACAGCTTCGCAAAAAAGGCGAGCCGGTTCTGGAAGCCGTGGCGGTTCAAGGCACCGGCGTCTTCGAAACGCTAAAGGAAGTCGCTAAACTGGTCCTCGCCGAACTCAAAAAAGGCGGATAGTCATTTCACCGCGGCGCGAAATCGGTTAGTTCGTATCCCGAAACGTCACCTCAACCTTGACTCTTGTTTTGACTGGTTTTCCACTCTTGAGGGTGGCTGGTTTGAACTTCCATTTCTTTACTGCAATGATTGCTTTGTCCGCAAAACCGCTGCCGGGGTCCTCGACGACGCGGATGTCACGCGGATCCGCATCGCCTTTCTCGGTTACCGTTATTTCTAGCCTCACCGAGGCGGACTCAATTTTAGCCTTCCGCGCTTCAAGAGGGTAGTCGGGATTGGGACAATATTGGCAAGCGGGCCTAGAAGACAGATCCTTCTGATCAGAGGTTTGAGTTTTGGCAGTATCTTGCGCAATGACGGTCAGGGGCAGAAATGCGGCGAGAAGCAACATCAAACGAGGGATCATGGCTACACCGGCTAACGATCAAGGATTATCATGAAGAATTCGCAATGGTCAAGAAATTTCGAGCGCTAGTCGCTGCCAGCATTGGTTGCGATCAGGCGAAGTTGGCGAGGGCGGCGGTCTCGCTTTCAAAGGTGGGGATGGCTTCGACGAGGCGAGTGACGGTGAGGGCGTCGCGGACGCGGCCGGGTCCGCAAACCAGACGAAGCACGCTGCCTTCGCGCGCGAGCTGAATGGAGATTCGAACAAGCGTGGAAAGGCCGGAGCTGTCAATCTGCGGAGTGCTGTTGAGCGCGACGATGACCTTGCGCATTCCTTTTTTGGTGACAGACTGCAACGCCGCGTAAAGCTGTTCGCTCGGTTCGCCAATGGTGAGCCTGCCATGCACCTCGAGAATGGCAACTGCGCCGGATTCGCGAACCTTAATCTCCATGGGTAGCCGTTCAATCATGTGAGTGGGCCCGGGCAAATTAATTTCAGTTGAACGAGTCCAGGCTTCGGCGAGAAGCCTCAACAAGACCCGCCACTACATCCCAACGAGCCGGGCCGCACGGCATTATACGCTGGCGGCGCGAAGAAGTGGTAAGTCGTAAGTAAAACAGTGACTCTTGATTGGTGACAAGTGGAAAGAGCGGATAAGAAAGTCCGCAGCAGAAAAAGGTGGAAGAGTTCAAGGTCCATGAGTCCAAAGAGAGAAGTCGAAGAGTCACCGGAAGAAAAGATTTAACGCCGAGGACACAGAGGACGCAGAGTGCGCAGAGACGAAAAAATCGAAAAATGGAAAATAGAAAAGGGACAGAGAGGGGAAAAGTCGAAAAGTTCAAGGTTTATGAGTCAAAGAAATCTTATGCGGCGTTTGACGTGGCGCTGCGGATGCGGCTTCGCCATGGGATGCGCGTGAAGGGCGCCGAACGCCACATAATTCCAGTCAGAGGGTCTGGCTCGCCAGAGGTCTCGATTTGATCCGCAAATCTCCCCACTTGGTTCGCGAGTCGCCAAGCATGGAACCTGTTTGATGTTTCGCAAAGAAGGTACATCAAATAAGTTATATTTATGGAAAACCATGCCGAAGCTGTTTAAGTGTGCCTCCCGCGTCGCCCTCTGCGGAATGTTTGCCCTCACCCTGTCGGTGTGGGTGCGTTCTTACCCCACAAAAAATAGTGTGCCTGCTCTTTTCTTGCTTGGCCTCGTTTTGGTGACGTACTGTTCCGGTCGAATCACAGGTTTGCTGACAGCTCTTGTTGGCGAGTTGATTTTCGCTACATTCCTATTCCCCCCATACGGAAGCCTTGCCATCGCGAAGGCTGAGGACCAAGTTGCGTTGGTAAGTTTTGCAGTAGCGTCCCTCGTCGTGGTGCGTGTTTCCCCTATTCCCCAAAAAGACCAGCCAGTAGTAGACCGCGATGGTTAGGTCCTACTTCCAAACAGAAACCACGATAGCACCAGTGACGATGAGTATCCCTCCAACCAGCACTGCGGGCGAGGGCTTCTGGTGGAAGAATACATAATTGGCGACCGCAAGGGCGGATGGCGGCGTAGCGGGCTTCTTCAAGGCTTATGCCGGCGTCCAGGTTTTCGGCGATTTGCTGTTCGGGATGGAATTGAATTTGGTCCGGTTGCAGAGAACTACGGTTGCGATGAAATAAGCTTTGCAACTTGAGCCAGAATCGGCGAGCTCACACCATGACATCACCTTCTACTTTCACTTACTCATAGCGCAGCGCCACCAGGGGATCGACGCTGGCGGCGCGGCGGGCCGGAAGATAGCCGGCCAGCGCGGCAATCGTTAGCATTAACAGAGAGCACAGTAGGATCGTCGGCGGATCGGTTGCTTTCAAGCCGTAAAGATAGCTCGAAATCAAACGCGTGGCTGCAAGCGCGGCGGGAACACCGACACAAACACCCAGAGCGACCATGACGAGGACTTTCCGCAAAACCATTCTGAAGATATCCAGCCGCTCGGCGCCAAGTGCCCTGCGAATACCGATTTCTCCTGTTTGCCGCGTTACCATATATCCCACCAAGCCATACAAGCCGATGCAGGCAAGCAGAACGGCGAGACCGCCAAAAAAGCTGGAGAGTTGCGCGAAGAGCCGTTCCTGAACGAGGGTTTCGGCAATCTGTTCTGTTTGGGTTTTGACCTCGGAGAGCGGGAGGTTGCTGTCCAAGTCGCGCACGACACGACGCACCGATGCAACCAGCGACGGCGGATCCCCGGCAGTCCGCACTTCAAAATGAATACTGCCGAGCGGCACGGGCAATTGGCTGTACGGAAGATAGACGGTCGGGCGAGGCGCATTGCGCAGGCTGGCGTACTTGGCATCCTGAACCAGGCCTGCAATTTCGTAGACTTCTTCAAATCGATTGAACCGGAACCGATGGCCAATGGGATTCTCGCCGTCGAGGAAGTGGTTCGCAAACGCTTCATTCACAACGGCGATGTTCGGAGAATTAGCGGTATCACGCCACTCGACGCCACGGCCCAAGAGCAGGCGAATTCCCATGGTCTCAAAAAAGGATGGCCCGACGTTGTTCCAGTCAACGCCCGAATCCTCTCCCGGGAGGGGCTTGCGACCCTCAACCGAAATTGGCCAATGACTCTGGCTGTTGGAAAGTAGCGTGTTCGTGGACATGGTCGCCGACATTGCTCCCGGCAGGGTCTGAAGCCGTTCGAGGAGCCGCCCATAGAAATCGATGAGCCGCTGCCCCTTGTAACCGTTCTGCGTAGGATCCACCGCAAACAGAAGCAATTGGCGTTGGTCGAAGCCGAGATTCTGATTTTGCAGATTTTGCAGCGTGCGCACGAAGAGGCCCGCGGCGATCAAAAGCAGCAAGGACAAGGCGAGTTGGGAGACGACCAGCGTTTTGCCAAGTGCTAGCCGCGTTTTCTGCGTGACAAAAGCCATCGCGCTTGCGCCAATTTTTAGAGCCGGGGTGAGTTCGACGCGCGTTGTGCCTAGCACAGGCGCCAGACCAAACAGGAGTCCCGTCAAAACGGAAACGGCTGCAGTGAATACCAGCACCTTGCTGTCCATTTGGGCTTCGAAGTTGAGCGGTTCTCCACCGCCGGACATCAACCGTAATAAAATGCGGCTTCCCCAGTTCGCGAAGAGTATGCCGAGCGCACCGCCGAAACCCGCCAGCAAGACGCTCTCGGTGAGCAGCTGACGTAGAAGGCGCGCTCGCGAGGCGCCCAACGAGAGGCGGACCGCCACTTCTTTTTGACGAGTGGCTGAGCGGCCAACAAGCAGCGTGGCCACGTTGGCGCATGCAATCAACAGGACGACAGCGACCACGGTCATAAGAATTTGGAGCGGTTTCGAAAACTCCGACCGCAAGAAAGAAAGGCCTTTACTCGCCGGCTGCAGATCGATACGAGGCGTAGTTTCCGGCCTCGCTGATGGGGCTGCGGCGGCGCTAAGACTTTGTTGGAATAACTCCTCCAACTCGCTGCTCGCTTGTTGTTCCGTTAAGCCGGGCTTCAGCCGCGCCATCATCATCAGCCACCACCAGTCTCGCGAGGTGAAGGGAGAGCGATCGCCGGGCGTGGAACTCACGCCCCACGGCAGAAGCTTAGGGTCATCAACCAGAGCAAGCCATATGTCGATGGCGTTGCCAGGTTGAATCCCAAAGAATTCAGGCGGCGCAACTCCTACGATCATAAAGGGAACAGCGTTGATGGTGATATGTTTACCGATGGCTGCGGGACTGCTCGCGAATTGGCGCGACCAGTAACCGTAGCTGATGACAGCGACGCGGGGAGCGCCGGGTTTCTCGTCGTCGGTAGTGATTGGGCGGCCCAGAATCGGCGCGACACCCAAACCGGAGAAATATTCGCCGGTTACGAGTTCTCCTTGAGCCAGGCTCGCCTGACCGTCGATGTTGATGTTCGCACGGCTGAAGGGAGTGAATCCGAAAATACTGGAAAAGGTGTGGTTATGTGCACGAAATTCCTGAAAGCTTGGATAGGCGAATGAAGGGCAGCGCCAGCGCCCTTCGGCATCATTGTCGGAATGGCCGGTCAGACTTGTCATCATGGCCGGCCTCCTCTGAGATACCCAGTTGAGAAGTACGAGGCGCTCCGGGTCTCTGACCGGCAACATTCTCAACATCACCGCATCGATAAGGCTGAAGATCGCCGTATTGGCGCCGATTCCCAGCGAAAGCGAGAGGACAACCGCAAGCGTGAAGCCGGGACTCCGGCTTAGTTGCCGGAGACCGTAGCGCAAATCTTGAGCGAATTGCTCCAGCCAAGTCCAGCCCCAGGTGTCGCGGGTTTGTTCCTTGAGGGAGGTGGGGTTGCCGAAAGTTCGCATCGCGGCGTAGCGGGCTTCTTCCGGGCTCATGCCTGCGGCGAGGTTTTCGCCGATTTGCTGGTCGAGATGGAATTGGATTTCGTTGTCCAATTGCTGAGCATTTTCGTTGCGACGGAACAAGGTTTGCAATCGAAGCCAGATTCGTTGAGCCCACACCATGACACAGCACCTTCCGAGGTCAATCCGGGCACGGCGAACAATGCCCTGCTCCAAGACTAAGGAAGACCGGATTCCTCGTCGCTGCGCTCCTCGGAATGACCTGGTCTTCTAATCTCCTTAACAAGCTACGTCGTTTCGACAACCAAGTTGATTGCGGTCGACAAGCGGCTCCAGTTGGCGGCTTCCTTTTCAAGCTGAGCGCGCCCGGCAGCGGTCAGCGAATAAAACTTGGCCTTACGGCCGGTCTCGGTTTCCTTCCATTTGGCTTTGATCCAGGCTTTTTGTTCCAGGCGGTGCAGAGCCGGGTAAAGCGAGCCCTGCTGGACTTGCAGCACTTCCTTTGAAATTTGTTGAATGCGCTTAGCGATGGCCCAACCGTGTTTGGGTTCGAGCGCAATGGTTTTGAGAATCAAGAGATCCAAAGTTCCTTGGACGAGGTCGTTCGGTTTTCCCATACTATGACTATCTACACCAAGAATTGTAGATAGTCAAGGGATGCGGCTGGGATGCGACGTTGCCGGGCTTCGGTCGACTCGGCTTGGGAATAGACCCTTGCACTGCGGACCGCCGAGCCCCCACAAGAAAACGCTTGACATGTGCTATTGTGTTATAGTCTACTACAACAGTATAGGACAGGGATGTCCCTTTGGAGATGACCCTCAGGTTTCGTGCCGCGGAACCGAGTACCTCCAAAGAACGCCCTTACCCGAAGGAGAAGGCATAAGGAGAAAGAAATATGAAATCCACTCGTTTGGTGTCACCCATTATTCTAATGTTGCTCGCTACTGTAGTTTTCGCGCAGTCTGAAGGGCATAAGGCCCCGTCCGAAGCGGAAAAGTCATTCACACTGTTGAAGACGCTCGCTGGTACGTGGCAAGCCACGGTGACCACGGAACCGCCCGTACCCGAGATGGGGAACGGGGCCACGGCAGAGGTCTCGCTTCGGGTGGCTTCACGGGGGAACTCCCTGGTGCACGAAATGTACGAGCCGGGAAAGGCAAACGATCCGGCTCGCTACGACCATCCCATCACGATGCTCTATGTGGATGCGGACCGGCTCAACCTCGTCCACTATTGCGATGCGGGAAACCGGCCGCACATGGTCGCCAGGGCGTCGGCCGACGGGAAGACCGTGGAATTCGATTTTGTCGACCTTTCGGGCGGCAATGAGCACGGACACATGGATCATGCCGTGTTCACGATCATCGACGCGAATCACCACACAGAAGATTGGGCGTATATGATGCCAGGCGACAAGCCCCTCCGCGCGCACATGGACCTGAAGCGGGGACAGTGAAGGGAGCCATCTCCGATAAGGCGATCTGGGAACCAGGATGGACCGTGAGTGGAATGACAACCAGCCGATTTACCGCCAACTGCGGGACCGCGTCGTCGCGATGATCCTCGACGGAGTCCTGAAGGAAGGCGATCCGCTACCGTCGGTGCGGAACGTGGCAGCCGAGTACCGGGTCAATCCGCTCACGGTTCTGAAGGGCTATCAGCAATTGGTGGACGAGGGGCTGGTCGAGTCGCGTCGCGGGCGCGGGATGTTTATTAACGAGGGCGCGCGCAAGCTGTTGCTCGAAGGCGAGCGGCGGAAGTTCCTGAGCGAGGAGTGGCCGAGGATTTCCGCGACGATCGAGCGGCTCGGGCTGAAAGCGGAAGAACTGCTCGACGGCGCCAACAAGCAGCAGAAGAAGGACTCCGCGAAGCCGAAGCCCAACGAATCGAAGACGCCCGAGTCCGGCAAGGAGGACCGCTGAAGCCATGGCTTGCATAGAAGCTCGTGGCCTGCGCAAGGCCTTCGGCACAACCATCGCACTGGACGGTGTGGACCTTGGCGTGGAAGAGGGGCGCATTCTCGGGCTGATTGGTCCGAACGGCGCCGGCAAGACCACCGCGCTCAACGCCATTCTCGGACTTATCCCTTATCAGGGGGAACTGCGGGTGCTAGGACGCGACCCGTGGACCGAGCGCGACCGCCTGATGCGGGATGTCTGTTTCATTTCGGACGTCGCGGTGCTGCCGCGCTGGGCGCGGGTTTCGCAACTGCTCGAATACGTAACGGGAGTGCATCCGCGCTTCGACCGCGGGAAGGCGGAAGGTTTTCTGGCGAAGACGAAAATCCGGCCCCGGAGCAAAGTGCGTGAATTGTCGAAGGGCATGGTGACGCAGCTGCACCTTGCTCTGGTAATGGCGATCGACGCGCGATTGCTGGTGCTGGACGAGCCGACGCTGGGACTCGACATCCTTTTTCGGAAGCAGTTCTACGATTCCTTGCTGAATGACTACTTCGATCGTAACCGCACCATCGTCGTGGCGACTCATCAGGTGGATGAGATTCAGCACGTGCTCACTGACGTGATGTTCATCGACGGCGGCCGCATCATTTTCAATCACAGCCTGGAGGAAGTGGAGTCGCGCTATCTGGAAGTGTCGGTCCATCCCGACAAGTTCGTCGCCGCACGAGCGCTGAGGCCGATCCAGGAACGGCAGGGGTTCGGGCGCAGCATTTTTCTTTTCGAGGGCGTGGATCGAGCGCAATTGGCGGCCCTGGGTGAAATGCGCCCGCCGAGCATCGCGGACTTGTTTGTTGCGGTGATGGGCAATCAGTCCGAGAAGGCAGAAGGAGCGGCGCAATGAACACGCCAGCGAACTCGACGCCTGAGGCTTATTCGGCCTCTAAGGTGATTGCGCCGGCGGCCATTTCCGGCGCGCAGCGCCTGTACTGGTCGCTACGCCGGGAATTATGGGAGAGCAGTCCGATCTATATCGCCCCGCTGGCAGCCGGCGGGGTCGCGATAGCCGGTTTCTTGCTCACCTTGATTCATTTTCCAGAGAGGATGCGCGCTGTTTTCGCGCTTGGGGGTGCCAAGCAGCGCGATGCGATCCTTCAGCCGTACGATGCGGCGGCGGCCCTGCTGATGGGGACTTTCCTGCTGGTGGCGCTGTTCTACTGCGTCGAAACGCTGCAGCGAGAGCGGCGTGATCGCAGCATCCTGTTCTGGAAGTCGCTGCCGGTTTCCGATCTCACCACGGTGGTCGCGAAAGCGAGCATCCCTTTCCTGGTGCTCCCGCTGTTCAGTTGCGCCGTCGCCTTTGTCACGCAGTTCCTCATGCTGCTGGTGAGCAGCGCGGTGTTGGCCGCGAGCGGATTGAGTGTCGCAAACTACTGGGTGCAAGTGTCTTTATTCCAGGCGTCCCTGCTGCTGCTCTACCACGTAATGACCGTGCATGTCTTGGGGAGCGCGCCCATCTATGGATGGTTGCTGTTGGTTTCTGCCTGGGCGCGCCGCGCGGCCTTTCTGTGGGCCGTGTTGCCGCCGCTGGCGATAGGCATCCTCGAGAAGCTGCTGTTCAACACCTCGTATTTCGCAGCCTTCCTGGGGCGATTGTTCACCGGCGGCACAGAAGGAAGCTACGCACCGGGCACGATGCCAATGGATCCGGGCACGCACCTCACGCCCACCAGGTTCCTGAGCGCTCCGGGTCTGTGGATCGGGTTCGCGGTGACCGCCGCATTCCTGGCGGCCGCGGTCCGGCTGCGGCGCCATCGAGAACCAATCTGATTCGGATGCAGACAGCGATTCCATTTGCGGCGGAAAAAGAAACGAATGGGGAGTAGCTGAATTGACCGATACCAGGGCAAGAACATCGTCCCGTCCGCGGGCCAGAATGGCGGGCGTCGTTTATTTGCTCGCCATTTTGGCGGGCGTATTTTCTGCCTTCATTTCGGGCGGGCTCCTGGCTTATGCCGACGCCGCCAACCTTGTCGCGAGCGCATGCTATGGGGCCGTGACACTGCTTTTCTATGGTTTGTTCAAGCCTGTAGACGCAAGCCTCTCTCTGATTGCTGCCGTTTTCAGTCTCGCGGGGTGCGTTCTTTCGGCTCTTGGCCTCTTTCATGTCGTCCCTTTGCCGATCAGCTCGGTCAATCCATTGGCGTTGTTCGGAGTCTATTGCGTTCTGATTGGCTATCTGATTTTCCGTTCGACTTTCCTGCCGCGAATTCTGGGTGGGCTGATGGCCATGGGAGGTTTGGGTTGGCTGACTTTTGTGTCTTCGACCCTTGCCAACTCTCTGACGCCCTACAATCTGGCGCCGGGCATTCTCGGCGAAGGCGCCCTGACCGTGTGGCTCCTCGTCAAAGGCGTGAACGGGGAGCGATGGCAGGAGCAAGCCCACGCCGTGTGCGGCTCAAGGAGTGCGAGGAAATGAATCTCTCACCGGTTTTGTTTATTCACATTTGTGCGGGGACCTTGGGACTGTTCTCCGGCGCCGCCGCTTTGACTTTCCGCAAAGGCTCGCGATGGCATGTCTTGGCGGGGAAGGTTTTTGTTGCATCCATGCTGGTCATGGCGGCAGCCGCGGCCTACCTGGGGATTACCAGGCACCAGCCCGGCAATGTTGGCGGCGGCCTTTTTACTTTCTATTTGATCCTGACGGCGTGGCTCACCGCCCGGCGGGCCGACGGTGAAACCAGCAAGCTCGATTGGACCGCGCTTCTAATTCCTTTGGTGCTCGGTATCCTTACCTGGTTTTCCGGTGTGGAAAAGCTACCGAGCCCGGAGCCGCCGAAAGACGGAGTTCCCGGCGGAATGAACTTGTTCATGGGTACGGTGATGCTGCTCGCCGCCGCGGGGGATATTCGTATGCTCGTGCGCCGAGGTGTTTTGGGAGCAAAGCGCATCCGCCGCCATCTGTGGCGCATGTGCTTTGGGCTGTTTATCGCCACAGGATCCTTTTTCCTGGGACCGGAGAACCGTCCGCGGAGACTCCTTGCAGCAGTGGGCCTCCGGCAGCCAATATTCCGGGATTTATTCCGCCAGGAGATCCTTATTTCCCTGGCCGTGCTACCACTGCTCTTGCTGATCTTCTGGCTTATCCGCGTGCGCGTCACAAAGGCGTGCAGGCAAATGTCAGTGGCAAGCAGCGGCGATCGTCGCTCGTTGCCGACTTAGCCGGCAACTCGTGTTTCTCTGATTCTAGTCTTCACAATATTTGCAGCCCTCGTTCGTCTTCACAAGTAGATGGACTATGCGCTGACAAGACCGTGGCCGATGGCAGAGCAAGACCAGCGGATCTCCGAGGTGGTGAAGCGGGAACAGGCCCGTTTGCGCAACTTCATTCGCCGGCGCGTACCCGACCCGCGCGACGCCGAGGACATCCTGCAGGATGTGTTCTACAAGCTGGTGGAGGCCAATCGGCTGCTGATGCCGATCGAGCACGTGACCGGCTGGCTGTTTCGCGTGGCGCGGAACCGCATCACGGATCTGTTCCGCAAAAAGAAGCCGGATTTTTTGGGCGATGCGAGAGTCGAAAACGAAGATGGCGAGTTGCTCGAGATCGAGGACCTGCTGCCATCGCCCGATGCGGGGCCCGAAGCGCTCTACTTCCGCAACGTGCTTCTGGACGAACTGGAACTTGCGGTGGACGGATTGCCGGGCGAGCAGCGAGAAGTATTCATCGGGCACGAACTGGAAGGGCGCAGCTTCAAGGAGATGGCGGCGGAGACGGGCGTGAGCGTGAACACGCTGCTCTCGCGCAAGCGTTATGCCCTGCTGCATCTGCGCGAGCGGCTGCGAAGCATCTACGACGAATTTATGAGTGGGAGGGACTGAACACATGAGGAAGAAATGGATTTGGATAGCTCCGCTGGCGATCCTCGGAATGATCCTATTCACTTACATGGGCGGCGAGCTGGTGATGCATCTATGGAATTGGCTGCTGCCACCGCTGTTCGGCTGGCGCCTAATTACCTTCTGGCAGGCGCTCGGACTGTTGCTGCTCTGCCGGATCCTGTTCGGGGGCTGGGGCGGTTCCGGGGGCGGAAAAGGGCGCCTGCGTCATCGCCTGAGAGAACGCATGGCGGAAAGAATGGGGGAGCGCATGAGGGAACGGTGGGAAAAGATGACGCCGGAGGAACGCGGGAAATTCCGCCAAGGCCTTGGTGGCTGCTGGGACCGCGAGGCGCCGCGCGAAGCGAAGCCGACGGCGTGAGCGCAGGGCGGGCTGGTTCATGGGACAGAATCGGATCAAAGGTCACGCTCGCGGAAAAGTGATCATAACTTTATAAGCTAGAAGGCACTTTCAAGGAGTTGATACACGCCGCGCCGGCTGGCCACCGCATCAGAAAAATCAATCGAGACCATGAAAATTTCAGACTGCGCCGTACGGGCGAGATGCGTATAATCCTGTGCGAGAAAGTGTCGCAGCCCCCGGCAGTGAATCCAGCGGAGCGGACAACCGTATGAAGTGCGCAGGGTGTCGGTGTAGTGTCAGTCTCATGGTTGTTCTTGGGACCATCCTGCTCGCCACGGTTTCGTTGGGGGCCGGATCGCTGGCAGCGGAACAAACACCCACCGCGAACGCCACGACTTCCCTGCTTTCCCGCAAAGTCTCCCCGACCGCCACCGTTCTTCTAGAGACTCCAGAGCCTGCACAGAAAGTAAGCGAAAAACTGGCACAACTCGACCAGCGCATTGCCGCCGCGCAATCTTCCGCTGACAATGCGTGGATGCTGGTCAGCGCGGCGCTGGTGTTGATGATGACCGGGCCGGGATTGGCGCTTTTCTACGGCGGGCTGGTGCGGCAGAAAAATACGCTGGCGATCATGATGCAGAGTTTCGCGCTGATGGCTCTGATTACGGTGATGTGGGCGCTGGTGGGCTATAGCTTATGCTTTGGCGGGAATGGTCCGGTGATTGGCGGATTTGAACACGCGTTTTTGCGCGGCGTGGGCGCCGAGCCGAATCCGGATTACGCGGGAACGATTCCGCAGATGACCTTCATGGTGTACCAGTTGATGTTCGCAGTGATTACGCCAGCGTTGATAACCGGCGCGACTGCGGAGCGGATGAAGTTCAGCGGAACCGTATTGTTCATGGCGCTGTGGTTCCTGGTGGTGTACGCGCCGCTGGCGCACATGGTGTGGGGCAAGGGCGGCTTGCTGAACGCTTCGCTCGGCGGAAAATTCCCAACCCTGGATTTTGCCGGCGGCACAGTAGTACACATTTCTTCGGGCGTTTCCGCGCTGGTGTGCGCGTTGTACATGGGAAAGCGTGTGGGCTATCCGAAGCAGCCGATGCCCCCGCACAACCTGGTCCTGAGTTTTATTGGCGCGTGCTTGTTGTGGGTGGGCTGGTTCGGATTCAACGCCGGCAGCGCGCTGGCGGCGGGCTCGCTGGCCTCGAGCGCGTTCGTGGCCACGCATTTTGGTGCGGCCGCAGCGGCGTTCGGCTGGAGCGCAGCGGAATGGATCAAAAACGGCCGGGCGAGCGCTCTGGGCGCAATTTCGGGCGCCGTGGCCGGGCTGGTAGCCATTACGCCCGCGGCCGGATTTGTGGGGCCGATGCCGGCGCTCGTCATTGGCGCGGTGGCCGGAGTGGTGTGCTTCGGCATGGTGACCAAAGTGAAGGCCGCATTCGGGTATGACGACGCACTCGACGCGTTTGGTGTACATGGCGCGGGCGGAACGATTGGCGCGCTCCTCACCGGCGTGTTTGCGCAGCAAATTGTGAATCCCATTTTTGGCGCTGGGAAAGCCGTTGGCGGTCTTGACGGCCACTGGGGCCAGGTGGGCAACCAGTTGGTGGGCGTGCTGATCGCGTGGGCGTTCGCGCTGGCGGGAACAATTGTTCTGCTCAAGATAGTGGATTTGCTGACCGGCATACGAGTACCGGAAGAGCACGAACTGGAAGGATTGGACATTACGCAGCACGGCGAAGAGGCTTATAACCTTGAGACCTAAAGGAAGCGAAAAGGGAAGCATCAAGCAGGGGGCCGAGGCGGAATATCCATGGTGAAACTTGAGGCAATCATTCAGCCCTCGCGGTTCGAATCGGTGAAAGACGCGCTGCGCGAGATCGGCGTTGAGGGCATGACCGTAACCGAAGTGCGCGGTCACGGCCGCCAGAAGGGCCACACCGAGGTTTATCGGGGACGCGAATACACCGTGGACCTGCTGCCGAAAATCAAGTTAGAGATGGTTCTGCCGGATAACCTGGTGAACCGCGTCGTGGACACCATTTTGAAATCCGCCAAGACAGGAAAGATAGGGGACGGTAAGATATTCCTATCGAGGGTGGACGAAGCCATCCGGATTCGAAATGAGGAGCGCGGTGAAAATGCGCTCTAAGGAATTGTTGCCAGGCCCCGGGCAGCGAGCTACCTGACCGCCCGACCTGGATTCAATGCAGGCGTCCCGCCCTCTAAGAACATGAGAGAGTCTCCTACGCCGTTGTCCGTGCTCGGTCCACAGGCCGAAGCGGAACGGCAAAAAATCCGGCAACAGTTTGAAGCGGGTACCAGTGCGCGAGAAACGCTGCTAGCCCTCTGCGACCTTGCGGACCATCACGTCCGCCAGATTTTTGACGAGGTCCTGCGGGTGCAAGACCGCGAACCGGAGGGACTTTGCCTGCTGGCACTAGGCGGCTACGGCCGGCGGATGCTCTTTCCTTATTCCGACCTCGACATTCTTTTCCTGTTTGGCAGCGAGCGGACGGAGCAGGAATTCCGACCTCTCATTTCCGAATTCTCCCGAACCTTGTGGGACCTGGGATTCCGCGTCAGCTCGGCAGGCAGAACGCTCGAAGAGTGCAAGCGCATTGAAGAAGACAATGCCGAATTTCACCTGGCGTTGCTGGACCGCCGTTTCCTGGCGGGCGATTCCACTCTTTTTGAAAAACTCGACGAAAAAGTGCTTCCCGGCTCCGAGAAGCAGGCGCGGCCCTTCCTCCTGGCACAATTGCACAAGCTAACCCGGGACCGCTTGACGCGCTATGGCAACACGATTTTTCACCTTGAGCCCAATGTAAAAGATTCGCCCGGGGGAATGCGGGACTATCAGGCGATCATTTGGTTGCGTCAGCTCTCGGAAGAGAAAAAAGGAATTCGAAATATCACCGCGGCGGAGGAAGAGCTCTGCGCTTCCGCGGTGGACTTTCTGAGCGCGACGCGATGCTTTCTGCACTACAGCAACGGGCGCAACGACAACACCCTGACCTACGAGCTGCAGGAAGCGGCCGCCGCGCGCGCCTTGGGGATCGGCGATGGTGTTGCCCGGACGGCTGCGGATTGGATGCGGCAGTATTTTCGCCAGGCGCGAACGTTGAACCGGCACCTGCTGCGTTATCTGGAACAGAAAGCGCCCGTGCCGTTGACGCTGCGGCAGCGCCTCTTCAGCGCTGCCCGGGTTTCGAAGTACGACGCCGGGGATAGCAAATACTTCCACATACGCGACGGGCTGCTGGAAGTAACCGACCTCTCCGCTCTTTCCGACCGCACGGTTACCTATTCGCTTTTTGCCGAAGCCGCGGGCACCGGCACGCCGCTGAGCCGAGAAGCGGAACGCAGTATCGGCTACGTTCTCATTCATCCAGAACTGCCGCCGAAGAACACGGAGATGTGCTGGGAAAAGCTGCGCGAAATCCTGGGTTCGGATTATCCCGGATTGGCGTTGCGGCCGATGCAGCGGCTGGGGCTGTTGACGGAAATCCTTCCGGAATTTGGGCTGATCGATTCGCTGGTGGTGCGCGACTTCTATCACCGCTATACCGTGGACGAGCATACGTTGCGCACCATCGAGCATTTGCAGGAACTGGCGGATCCCCCGGATGAACGTGGAGCGCATTTCATACAGCTCTGGAAGACCGTGGATCGTCGCGACCTGCTGATTCTCGCCCTGTTGCTGCATGATGTCGGCAAAGGCATGCCGGTCGGGAACCATGTCACGGGGAGCCTTGCGGCGCTCGACAGCGCGGCCAAGCGTTTAAGGCTTTCGCCCGAGGAAAAGGCAGAAATTCGGTCGCTCATCGAACATCATCTGGAGATGTCCGCCACGGTGCAGCGCCGCGACATTTTCGATCCCGCCACGGTCGCCGGATTCGCCGAGTCCGTCACTAACCTGGAGCGCCTTCAGAGATTGTGTTTGCTCACGTACGCCGACATTCATGCGGTCAATCCGGAAGCGTTGACGCCATGGAAAGCGGAAATGCTCTGGCAGTTGTTTGTGGCGACTTCGAATTACTTCAGCCGGACGCTGGACCGCGACCGGCTGCATGCGCACGACGAAGTTTCGCTGCTGGGGCGGATTAAAGCTTGCGCCGGGGATGGCGCTTCGAACGAAGAAATCGAGCGTTTTCTGGATGGTTTCCCGCGTCGCTATCTTGCCGCGCACTCGCCGCAAGAAATTGCCGCACACTTCAGTCTGTACCGCAAACTCAGCGAGGAGCCGGTCCAGACGCAAGTGACCCCGACGCAACATGGCTTTGCCTTGACGCTGCTTACACCGGACCGGCCGGTACTGTTTGCGACCATCTCCGGAGTGCTGGCGGGCTGGGGCATGAACATCAATAAAGCCGACGCGTTTGCGAACGCCGCGGGGATCATCTTAGATACTTTTTACTTCACGGATTTGCACCGCACTCTCGAACTGAATCCAAGCGAAATCGCGCGTTTCCGGAAGTGTCTCGAGGATGTGCTGAACGGGAAGTCGGCTCTGGAACCGCTGTTGAAGGGCCGGGTGATTCGCGGGCGCACGCCGAAGGTCACGGTTCCAACGCATATCAACTTCGATGATTCTTCTTCCGCTCATTGCACGCTGCTCGAAATCGTTACGCAGGATCATCCCGGCCTTTTGTATGAGATGGGTTCGGCGCTGGCGCGGCAGGGATGCAACATCGAAGTCGCACTGATCGATACGGAAGGCCACAAGGCCATTGATGTGTTCTACCTCACGGCGCAAGGAAAGAAACTAACCCCGCAAAAGCAGGAACTGCTTCGCGAAGTGCTTCAGGGAACCCTAGGTTAAGCTTCTTCCACAAAATGTATTTGGAAATCCTCGGGAAGCTGCGATCGACAAGGATCCGGTCGGCGCGATCGCTGGCAAACGCATCGCATCTCTGCTGGTGAGCCCAACTGCATGAAGCGTTGAGGAGTTTCCTGGCAATGCCAACTCCGCGAACCTCAGCCAGGACGTAAAGCCCTTCCACCTATCCGACGCGCTTTCCTTCGAGGCCAGCTAAATCCGCACGAATCGAGAGCTCTTCCAAGCCGACCATTCCGTTGCCTGGAGTCTAGCGCCACAAGCGCAGCGGCCAGAATTCCGGGAGAGTTCCAACCGCGAAAACAGCAAGCGATTTCGGGTCCGTGGTCCGCTCATCTGTCCGGCCAAAGCCGGCAGCCAAGCTTTTCCTAGATCGGAGCATCGGCGCGGGCGGCATGGCGAAGGCGTACCTGAACGTCTTCGACTTTGGAATGCTTCCCAGGGTGTAGCGATTGAGTGCCCAACGTCTTCATTTCTTGGGTTTGCCTTCGATGCCTGTCCAGCGCTTGACCAAACCAGCGTCGATTCCAAACAGATCAAGTACCCTCCCAATGGTAGTGTTCACCATCTCCTCGATGGTACGCGGGCGGCCGTAGAACGTGGGCGTCGGCGGGAAGACAATGACGCCTAACTGCGAAGCTTCATACAGCAGCTTGCAGTGTCCGGTGTGCAGGGGCGCTTCCCGCGGCATGGCCACGAGCCGCCGCCGCTCTTTGAGCGTGACGTCCGCGGCGCGCACTAGCAAGTTATCAGCAAGAGAATGAGTGATAGCCGAGAGAGTTCGGATCGAGCAGGGGGCAACGATCATACCCTCCGTTCGAAACGAGCCGCTGGCGATGCTTGCCGAGATGTTCATCACGTTGTGGACGATATCGGCAAGCGCCTCAACGTCTTTCACGCGCCAATCCGTTTCGACGGAAATGTTCAGCTTAGCCGCATCCGTCAAAATCAGGTGAACTTCGTGCGTGCCGAGTTTGCGGAGGACTTCAAGCAGGCGGATTCCGTAAGGCAGCCCGCTTGATCCGGAAAGGCCGACGATGAGACGCGGCTTCTGGCTGGTACTCATGCGCATGACTTCTATGACAAATTTTGCGTCCCGAAATGAAGAGATCTATGCCCTGCGTTGGGCCGAAACGAGAGCAGTTATCCTATCACTGATGGGTGAACAAGTTGCTTTAACAACAGCTGAATGAGCTGAATGCGGCGATGGATTCAAGAATTCAAGAATTCAAGAATTCAAGAATTCAAGAATTCAAGATTCTCTTACCGAAAGTCATTTGCGGCGGTAGACCACAATATCATCGCCGTAGGCTCCACTGGGCGTGAAGGGCGTAGTTCGCCGGCCGAGGTACTCAAGATCGCTGGTGTGTTGCGAAGCAAGAACATTATTCGCCATGAAAATGCCGTGGTGATTCATCATGCGGGCAATGTTGGCCATAGCTAGCGCCTGCTGAAACCGGTCGTAATACACAAGTACGTTGGTGGCCACCACCAAGTCGAAACCGGCGCTTGTAGGCAAGTCCAAAGTTTGCGCCACGATATTTACGTCGTAGACCTGCATACGGGCCGCATAGCGAGGACGTATGGCCACGGCGCGAACCACGACTCCGCCAAGAGTGGCCGGGACCGACAAAGGCTTCGCCGGAGAGCCCAGAATTTCACCAAAGCCTTTCCAGTACGCGATAGCTTCGGGGCTCCATTCCGCCCGAGTGTCGCGCGGAAGCTGAACGGTATAGACCTGACCGGCGCGTCCTCTCTCTCTAAGCTTCTGAACATGGGCGACTACCGCCGAATTCAGATCCAGGCAAACGACCTGCAGGTCTTCCGCTTTTCCAAGGCCGAGTCGCGCTACGGTTTCGAGCACGGCGAAAGGCTGGAGCGTCTGCAAGGGATAAAAATCGTAGCCATCACGCTTGTCGGTGAAATCGAGACCTGGCCCGATGACTGCAATGCGGCGCATGCTGCCGGTCGTGAGTGCGCCTTTCTGTAGCATCGCGCGCAGCGTCTGTTCGAGAGCAAGATTCGGCAGTAGTGAAGTGTCTACCGACAGGCCCCGGGTCTTGAAAAGTGTTCCGCGCGCGAGGTAAACCGCGGAAGGATCGGTGTCGTTTGCTGCGTCCTGCAGTCTGTTTTGATACCCGGCCTGCTCCGCGATGAAGCGCCGCAGGTTCTCGGTGAAATACGGTTCTTCCGTGTTTCTTCGAATCCCCTTGCGCGCCAAAAACTCTCGAACGAAGCGAACGCGCTCGTTGTTGGTGTCAGAGGACAGAGCCACCGCCAAAGCATGAATGCGGGCAATGACCGCGGGAACCAGCTCTCCGGCTTCGGATGTTGCCCGCTCGACGCTTTCCACGCGAGGTAGCGAAGTAAACGACGTGCCGTAGAGAACCAGATTGCTGACCGAATCTTCGATGCCGCGGTCAATGCGGCCGCGTACTTCGGCGTCGCGTGCGCTGATCCAGGTGTCCCACTCGGCACTCTCTTGGATGGCACTGCCGGGAAGTCCGGAAGCGGCGTTGAGCCTGAGCGTTTCCTGAACTTCTGCAAACCCAAGATAACGGACAGGGTTTTGTCCAGCGATGTTCGCCCAGGAGGAAAAAGTGAGAGACGCCATGCATGCCGTGCGCCAAAAATAAGAACGCGCACACGAAGAAGACAGCGTGCGGAACCTGACCATCATTGACCCCGCATCCTAGCTCAGGAGCGGTGAAGGTGGAAAGAGCAAACCTTGGTTAGCGCCGGGCGGAGACTGCTTCCTGAATGCGCCGAAGCTCCGGCAAATCCTTGTCGGCCTTGCTCCAGAACTTCTCGGCGGCCGCAAATTGTTCGCGCGCCTGAGCGGCGTGGCCCGCGTGCTCCGCGGCGAGACCAAGCGCAAAATACCCTCCCGCGTAAGTCTGGTCATGCTGAATCATGGCCCGCGCGATAGACTCCGACAGATTCCAGTCGTCATACTGACGTGCGGTTTTTGCCAAGGCTTCCAGTTCAAACCTCGCCGCGCTCCATGCATCCGGGCCTGGACGCGCCAAAATCATTTTTACGACGTCTTGCAGCAGCGCTTCGCCTTCTGGGGTTTTCTTGTCGCGAAGCAGGAATTCGGCGCGCAGCGTGTTTGGGAACGGCGAGGTTGCAACCAGCTTCACTGGAACTTGCTCTGTTTCCCGCTCGGCGAGATTCAATTCGTCCTGAGCGTCATCGCCCCTGTCGAGCGCCAGCAGGGCCTGCCCCGCCAGCGCGTGCCCTGCAAGCCGCGGCAGGGGCCACTCGCTTTTCGTCAACTCCTGAGAGGCCTTGAGAGCTTCTTCATGGCGGCCGCGCGCCAGCAGGAATTCCGGCCACGCCTTGCGATTAAACTCCAAGAAATCCGTATACGCAGGAACCGCGAAGGCCTCGCGAAACGCGGCTTCGGCCGCTTTCATTTGTCCTAACGACTGGTAGCTCATGGCCAGCAATTGCAAGTTGTGAGCATGGTGCCAGTCATAGCGGGAAGGAATATTTTCGGTGCGGTAGTATTCCTGTTCGAGCGCTTTGGTCTTGAGAAATTCCGCAATGGCTTCCTCGGTGCGCCCCAGCCGCATCAATTCGTGCCCATGCATGTGGTGCGCGTGGGGAATCGCCGGAGCCATGCGCAAATAAATGGCCGTTTCGTCGAGCGCTTCCTTGCTCCGCCCAAGGTTTTCCAACGTATGAGCGTAGTAGTGATGCGCCGCAAAATTGTCCGGGGCCAGCGCGAGTGCGGTTCGATAGAACGCAATCGTATCCGCGCCGCCTACTTGCCCATGCGTCAACGGCGAGCCCTCATCGGCAAGGCCGCGTTGAATCCATAACCAAGGATCGTTGGGATTCAGCTTCAGAGCGCTGCTAATCGCTTGACGATAGGCGACATACTTGTCCGAATCCCCGTTGCTTTCCAGATAGTCGAGTTCTCGGCCGCGAATCTCCAACCACATTTGCTCGCGCTTATTGAGTTTCGGCGCCAGCTCCAGCGCTCTTTGAAAGGCGGCACGGGCGGTGGCCGGGTCATGCATGCCGATATAAGCGTCGGTCAGGCCAAGAAAAGCCATGGCCAGATTGGGATCCAGACGCAACGCCTGGTGAAAAGAGCGAATCGCCTCAATCCAAACGTAGGAATGCACGTAAGCCAGCCCTTGATCGTAGAAAGCCTGCGCTTCTTGCAACGAAGTGCTGACTTTTTCGGTCAAAGCTCCGATTCCGGTTCGCAGCGCCACCGGCCGTTCCAGAATTTCGCGGGGTACGGGGCCGCCTCCTTGATGCCCCTGGTGACCCGCCTGCGGCGCGGACAGCGCTCGAACAGCAGCGCCGGCAAATAACAAAACTGTGGCAACACCGAATTTGCTCAATCCACGCACTCTTTCTCTCTCCCGGTCAACAATCTCCGGCAATTCTTCGCTCGCAACAAAGATAAGTCGTCAGACTTCCGTGATCTCGACGCTTCGAACATAGTATCCCGAATCCAGGCGGCGTGCCTCGACCGCTGGCTCCTTCACCCACAAACGAATCGCGTAGATTCCCGGCGCCTGGGGGGACCAGTTGTGAGTCCAGAATGTCCAGGGATCATTTTTTACTTGATGGAAGTTGTCGACTGGCACGTAATCTTCTTCCGGATTGAAACGAATCTCGAGCGCTTTCACCGGCTCGGACCCTCCCCACGCGATTCCCACAACCAGATATTGGATTTTGCCCGCAACGCTCCATTTCTCGATGCGAATGGGCATGGCTGCTTGTTCGATCACCGCCGGTTGAAAATCCCTTGCGAGCGCTGGCACGCCTTTCTGCATCGTTCGCGCGGCGTACTCCTGCATCTGCGAGGTTGCTTCCACGTCTTCTCGAACGAAGTTGATTTCATTCACCCACTTGATGCAGGTGCAGCCGTACCAGCCAGGAATGACCAGGCGCACCGGCGCGCCATGATCTTTCGTTAGGGGCTGGCCGTTCAGCTCGGTCGCCAGAAATGCTCCCGACTTTTCCAGCTGGTCGCGGGTAAATACCCAACTTGCCCCCGGGATGGAGGTTCGGGACTCTCTTGCATAACGATCGAACCCTGAGATCAGGATGCGCGGAGCACCAGACTTTACTTTGGCGTTGTCCAACGCTTCCGAGACCAGAACTCCCGCCCACTCTCCCACGCTGAGCAACCCAAAACGCGCCAAGCGCACATTTCCCGCGCACTCCATTAAGTGAGCGCCCATGGGTTTGGCCATCTTTCGAAGCGCTTCGATTTCCAGACGGATCGGCTGCTCGACCAGGCCTCCAATCTTCAGTTGCCACGTGGCCGGATCAGGAAGCAGCTCCGACGCTCGGGTGCGAACGTAAAAATTCTTCACCGGCGTGATCGGACTCTGCGCCTCGACGCTGCTGAGGTCCGAATTCAGCCGCCCGTCCAGTTCGGAGCCCTGCAAAGTGTTAAGCGGCGCAGAACTTTCATGGATAAAGTCCAGTGTTCCCAGGAGCGGGCCGTTGGCAAAAGGATCTTTTTGTTGAGCCCGGAGGAAACTCAGCAAGGCAATGCCGCGAGAATCGAAAAAAAAGGCGCTTCCCGAGAGCAAAGTCCGCCTTAGGAGCGACCGTCGGGTTAGGTAAGTTTTTGTTGAATGAAGCATTCCCGGCAAGCTGGACGCCTGGCTTATCCTCCGCATGGCCCACTCATTTTTCGTGAAGAGCCATTCTACACGGCCTCCGAAGTAGATTCCGAGGTTCCCAACGTGCTTGTTCGAATCATGAATCGTTGCTTCAGTGCTTCATATCACGCCAATTCCCGCATGGCATCACAATAAAGTGGTCGCGCTTCACAAGCGCAACCAAGTTATGGAAGTTTTAGAACTCGAGTCCTGTGTTTTACATAACCCGTGTCCTCAAGAATCTAAAGCCCTTCTCGCTCGCACATCAAGTTTGCGCTTGACATCCCTGCCAATTAGTAATTGAATTGCCTACATTTATACGGTGTTGCGCGGCTTTGCGTGTGGTGCAGGGTTGGTGGTGGTGATTCGGGGTTCTTGGCAAAAACTTAAGTGTAAATTTGTCTCTGAGGCTTTGGCCGAGAAGGCTTTGGACAGGGGAGAGAGTATGAGACTGCGTACTTTCGCAATGCTGGCTGCTGCTCTCTTGGTTCTCGCGAGTGGCGGAGCGGTTTGGTCACAAACCGTGCAGGGCGTCATCACCGGCACCGTGACGGATCCGACCGGCGCTGTGGTGCCAAACGCCACGGTGACCATCACCAACGTGGGCACGAATATTCCTCAGACCACGACCACCGGTAGCGACGGTTCCTACCGCTTTCCGCTCGTGCCGCCAGGGACGTATACGGTCGAGATCAAGGCGGGCAACTTCGCCACGGTCAGGGTATCGGGAATCGTGGTCGAAGCCAGCCAAGTCATTCCGCTGAGTCGGCAGCTCGAATTAGCCAAGGCCCAGCAAGTCATCGAAGTGACCGAGCAGGCGCCTCTGGTCCAGACTGCGACTTCCGACCTCTCGGTCCAGATCAACCGCACCGCAATCGAGAATGCGCCGTTAGCGGATCGCGACGTTTTCGGGTCGCTCCCGTTCATGGCTCCGCAAGTGGCGCCGGGGATGGATATGAGGCCGAGTTCTGGCGGGGCACGAGAATCGGGTACCTCGTATCTGCTCAACGGCGGGGATGACAATGATAACTTTGACGAGGGATTAAGCAATATCAATCCACCCCTGGAATCCGTACAAGATTTTTCTATCATCACGAACAGTATGAGCGCACAGTACGGTCGCGGTGGAGGTGCCGTCGTCAGCGTGAACCAAGTGACGGGCAGCAACAAGTTTCACGGTGTGCTGTTCGAGCAGAACCGGAACGCCACGCTAAATGCCAATGACTACTTTTATGACCGGCAATTGAACGATAACAGGGCCCTGCCCGCGGTCGCGCAAGCGCCCTTTCCAAGTAGACCGAAGTACATCAAAAACCAGTTTGGCGGAGAAGTAGAGGGACCGATTAAGAAGGATAAGACGTTTTTCTCGTTTGCCTATGACCGGTACAAATTGCTTGCTTCTATTACTGCTGCTAACACTTTCGTCCCCACCACGGCAGCCCGGGACTATCTCCTTGCGCATGCAAATGGGAACGGCTCGGGCAGCGCGTCCATCACCCAGCAGGTCCTTTCGGCGTTCCCGCCGGTCACTTCCAATGCACCCTGCCCCAACGTCGACACCGTAGACCAGCAGAATCCTAATGGTACTTTCACCGGGACTGGCACCGCCTCGGATGGCTTACCCGGTTACTGGGATAATGGACTTCCGAATCCGGTGGGTTGTCTTTCCTTCTCTGACCCCCAAACGAACACGCAGGACACGTACTATGGGCGAGTGGACCATAATTTCAGTTCGAAGGACCGGCTCAGCTTCGTGGCCAACATTTCCCGATTTACTCATGTGGATCAGTTCGGTGGAGGTCCGCTCACAACAAAAGGACCAATCCCCTTTACGAACACTCTTCACTCTCACAACCTGTCGCTCAGTGAGACCCACGCGTTCAACCCGCGTGTTCTGAACGAGGTGAACATCTCGCATAACCGTTTTTTTAACCCACAGATTGAAGGCGACGGAAGGGATACGATTCCGAACATCATTATCGATAATCAGACGGGGGGCTGCCTAGGTTACGACCTCGGAGGGCCATTTGAAGGGGGCCAGGTAGTCGCATTTACCCAGGATCGCTGGGGACTTGTGGACAATTTGACCTGGACCGTCGGCCGCCACAACCTGAAGATGGGCTTCGGCGCAAACTACGGAGTCCTCTACCGCAACTGGGATCTGGGAAACCCAGGACAGTACGAATTCGGAGAGCTTAGTGCCATAAATGTGGGAGGAGCCGCGGACGGGCCGGCAGGTCCCGGCTGCCCGGCGGGTGGACTCATCCTGCCTTCATGCGATCCGGGTAGCAACAGCACTGCCACGCAAAACATATCTGTGTTGCAATCCAATGGGACGATCGCGAATGTCGTGTCCGAGACCAACTCGAATTTCACGACGGATTACCCCTATTTCATGGAAACGGCGATCGATCCGGCAACCGGGGCCCACGCAAACGCCTATCGGCATTATACCAGCCACGATTACTATACGTTCTTACAGGACGACTGGAAGGTCACTCCTCGGCTGACATTGAACCTTGGGCTTCGATGGGAGCGTTTTGGCGCGCCAAGCGAGGTTCACGGCATCCTGGCGCAATTCACAAACTTTAACTGCAATCCGGCAGTTGCAAGCTGCGTTGCCGGGTTGGTGACAGGTCCGGCTGGGCAGATGTGGCCCACTCGAAACCGCGATTTCGGACCACGCGTAGGATTTGCATGGGATATCTTCGGCAATGGAAGGATGGCCGTCAGGGGCGGCTACGGAATCTACTATGACCGCATCTTCGACAACATCTGGTCCAACGGCGCGTGGAACCCGCCTTTCTACGGTCTAGCTGACTTCGAAAACGACCTAGGCGATGCCATCAGCTATGCCAACCCTGCATCTATTGGTCCGGGCTACGACCCGAGCATTCCCGGCTGCCAGATCCCGAACGCCAAAAACGCCAACTGCGCCGGGCACCGCGTCTCTGTCCGTACCATGGATGTGAACATGAAGGATGCCTCTACGCAAAACTACTACTTTGGTGTGGAGCACCAATTCTTGAACAACTTCTTGTTGCGGGTGAATTACCAGGGGTCCATGGGCCGGCATTTGCCCATGCTCGAGAACTACAACCGCGTGGATGGAATCGGGTACGGCGTGGCGTCTCGGACCAGTTTGACCCCCGTGCGTCCGAACCCTCTTTATACCGGCTTCAACTACCGGTCGGATAGCGTTAGCTCCAACTACAACTCTCTCGTTGCGGAAGTGCAGAAGCGCTTCAGCGGCGGCTTGCAGTTCCAAGCGGGATACACCTTCTCAAAATTGCTGGACGTCAACTCCGAACTTTTCGCGGGCTGCACGGCGACTAGCTTGACTGGGAATACGGCGCCTTATTATTACATCTCGAATACTTTGCCGCGCCTTTCCTATGGTCGAGCCGGGTTTGACCATCGCCATGCCTTCAAGTTCAACGTGACCTACGACCTGCCTTTTATGAAAAGCGAAAAGGGCTTCGTAGGACATGCGATTGGCGGGTGGCAGATTGGGAGTCTTTTCCAGTTCTACTCCGGCCACCCCATCGATGTCACTACTGCCCGAACACGAGTTGCAGCGAGAACTCGCGTGCCTGCAGGTGGGATAGAACCGAATGGTTCAATTTGCACTCCTACGGCGCCCGCGACGAGTTGTAACGCACTGCTTCTGGACCAGAATGGCGTTCCCTTTGACATTGGCGGAGATTACAACTTGGATGGTGTCCTTAACGACCACCCCAATTTTGTTGGGTCCAGTCTCGGCTCGGTCTACAGCGGGGGTAGTCCGGCGGACGGGATCTTTACTGACAACCACCGGCTCGCATGCGGTGAGGCGGGCCTCCCAACAGGCATTCCTGTCAGCAATCTGACCGGCGGTAGCTGCCCTCCAGGAGGAGTTGGAACAAACTCGCTCTTTGCCAACCCAGCATATCTAAGTGGGGCTACGCCGTATATGCGCTTTGGAAATCTCGGCCGTGACGTTTTCGTCGGCCCGCGATTTAACCAGCTAGACGTATCTCTCAGCAAGAACTTCAAGCTGACGGAGGCCATGAAACTCCGTTTCCAAGCCAACGCCCAGAACGTTCTCAATCATCCCAGTTTTGACTGCATTAATTCGAGCCTGAACAGCGCCACCTTCGGCAAAGCGCTGTGTCTGGCGCAAAACACCGGCGGAAGCGTGCTCGGGGCCCCAACTTCGCGCATCATGTCGCTTGCTTTGCGGTTCTCGTTCTAAGCCTCCCCGCGCCCGGCGGCTTGCCCCGCCTGCCCCGATCAACCGGGGATTCGGTCGGGACACCGGGCTTACCAATCTTGAGGTAACTGTAGAGGAAGGGCGGAGAGAGAATCTCCGCCCCTGCGTTTTTCACGGCCGCGTCATCAAGCTGACACTTTCAAGTAGTTGCTCGCGCCTCGCCGTGCAGTGGTCCGCAATGGGCCCGCTTGTTGTTTAGAAGGCCCTGGCGAGAATGCAGAACATCAAGGTTCAGGCTTTCTGGAGATGCAACCCGTCAATTCGGCAGGTCGCCCGCCCGAATGAGAATGGACCCATCCAGTTCTGTGTCACCGGCAAGATATCTACGCCGCACCTCTTGCTCGATGGGCTGGCGGTTCGCTCGGAAAACTTCGAGTCTGTCTTTGCCATCTCCATGAAAGTGATTGTCCAGAGCTTCCCCGGTGATAAGGCACCGCACCACCGCTTCGCCATCTTGCCCGTAGAAAAGGACCATGTCTCGCCCGAGAACCAAACTCTCCATGGGCGCGGGAAATGTCACGTCGTGGCGCTCCAGGCGCCATTCCACGCGGCGGACGAGGAAGGTTGTGAACGGATGGATGTCCATCTCGATGCTGGCGCGGTCCAGCGCGTTCAGATAAGCCTTGCGATCCACAACGCGAATCACGGTCCAAGGAAAGCCGCCCGAAGCCAGCATGACATTCATCAGAAAGCGCGCCATGCGGCCGTTCCCGTCGGGGTACGGGTGAACATAACCGAAAAGCCAGTGTCCCAACACTGCGCGCACCGAAGGCTCGGGCTCCTTCTCCAGAACGTCGAAGAACTCAGGCATGGCATCCCGCACCGCCTCCCACCGCGGCGGAACGTAGCGCGACCCGCGCAGAAACACGGGTACGTTCCTGTATCCGGCCAATGCTCCCGGTTCCAGCAAGCCGGCGGAAACACAGGGCTGGAACAGTTCGCGATACCAGTCGTTGTGCGCAGCGCGCGCAAGCGTGGCCGGGTTCTCACCGGCGATCACTTTCTCTACTTCTTTTTTCACGCGCTGAAATGCTTGCCAGTATCCCCGCGCCGCTAGGGCGTCGCGATTTCTGCGATCACCGGGGTCATTCTGCGGGTCCCAACCGCCCTGCCGCACTCTCTCAACCAGGGCGGGCGTGACGGAGTAGCCTTCGATGGACAACGAGTGGTAGGCGTCGGTGCGATAAATTTCGTCGACGAAGCGAAGATACGCTTCCTTGTCTGTCGGAAGTCCCGGCGCTTTCGGGAACGCCGCCAGGACCTTTCCGCGCATCGATTCCCAAAGCATCTCGACGCGGCTCACGATTGGAGCAGTGGGACGGCTCGGCTTGTGGAATATCTGTCCGGCTTCAAAGGGACTGCTCTCTCGCACATCGTATCCGGCGCCCTTCATCGCGCGGAGAATCTCCTCCGCGAGTTCGCCGCGTCCGGTTTGGCGGAAGGCTTTGGCGAGATAACCGGCTTTCGCGGAATGCCCCCCGTTCAGGAGAAGCCGAAGCAGGTCGGAGGCGTCACCGAGGCTTGCCATCACGACTTGCGCCTCAAGAGGATACATCTGAAAAAATGATTCCGGCACGCGTACCAACGCCGCCGCGGGCGTAAACAGGCGCAATCCCTCCCTCACCGTGAGAACCCCGGGCTGGGGCATCTCCGCAACTTTCAGGTCGTAAAGGGTTGTGCCGAACAGAAGCTGGATATCGTTGTTCGTTGCTTTCGGACTGTGCACAACCAGTTGATCCGGGATCACCGTTCTCTCGCCATGCAAGAAGAGCGATTGCTCGGGCGACAGATGCCATTGATCGCCAAAGCGCTCATCGCAGTAGCGCGCGCAGAATTCCCAGAACGAGGCATGCCAAGGCGTGCTCTCGCCAGCCTGTGCGTCAGGGCTTGAAGAAATCAGCCAGCCCTTCATGACTTCTTGCAGGAAGCCGTTCTCTACCAGGCGCTCGCGATGGACTCGGCTCAGGTCCTCGGAACGGAACACCCGCCGGTTGCCCTGCTGAAGCGCCTTGAGTTCGTCCAGGGATTCAGCCAGTTTTTCGTTTGGCGTAGGCATGGCGCCTCCTATCCCGGAGCAGAGGATTACAAATTTATTTACAAATCTATTCTGGTGAGGAAATACAAGTATATGATGCTGTTCGGATACAAGTCAATAGTGCTGTGTAAATACAAGTATATTGTGGCGCATTTATACAAGTAAATTGTGCCGCATAAACGCAAGTATATAATGCAGGTACATGCTAAAGTATTTTTTTTCTATCAGTTGGTGGCGACGATTCCGGGCTTCATGCAAACCGATTATTCGAGATGGCACTCTGGGGTTCAGTGAGTTGGGCGTCTTCTTTTCTAATCTCTCCCGCGACTCAACCCTTGCCTCTACAAAAATTGGCCATTGTGTAAAAACTGACTCGGGTCGCACCACTCTTATTCCTGCCTCTTTAGTTCCAGCTGTTTTTTTTACAATCTGTCGAGCCAAGGCGACTTCAAGAACCATGGAGCGGTGTTGTGCGGAGGGACTCGAAATGGCGCGGAGCGCCAATGCCATGTCGCGGGCGTCCTCCAAGGATCCAGAAGTTGGCAGGAGGCCGGGATTGTAGGCGCTTACAAAGTGTTGAGTTTTTTTTGGTGCCGGGGGTGCCAGGGATCCCGCGAGGAGCGCCTTTCGGGCTTTTCAGAAGGCCTGGATCTGCAAGCCCTTGCAAAGCGGAAGGTCCCGCTTCGCTCCGCCAGGAGAAATTCCTTGCTCGTTTTGTTCTTGTAAGCCTAAAGTAAATGCGGATCGGAATCGTTTACGGAGCCCTTGCAGGCAACCACAGGCTCACTCGGTAAAACGTGGATGCAGGTTCGGTGTGGGTAAGCCCGCACCTTTGGCCCCTAAGTTGATTCCTCAGCGAAACGATGAGCACCAGCCGCCGTGTCACACTTTTCGACATAGCCGACGCCCTCGGGATATCTACCGGCACGGTGCACCGGGCGTTGCACGACCATCCCGGCGTAAACCCCATGACCCGGATGCGTGTTCTGCAAGTGTCGAAGAACATGGGTTATCGCCCTAACGTAGCGGCCCGCCTCCTTTCGCAAAACAAGCAGTTCCGGGTTTCCGTCAACACCCTGAAGGGAACCACCTCGTTCTGGGACGAAGTCCGCGGGGGAATTCTAGAAGAAGCCCAGGCCCGCGGAACGCACGAGGCGGACATTGAATTCCGCACCTTCCCAGGTCTGGGGGAAGGCGAGGAAGAAGCCTTTGAGGCCACAATTGCTGCGGAGTCGGATGGAATTATCCTGTTCCCCAGTCGTCCGGGGAGCATGCGCACCTGGATGCGGCGGGCATCGCGATCAAAAATTCCCATCGTTTGCGTCTCGACTGACGCGCCGCACTCCAATCGGCTCGCCGCTGTTTCCGTGGACACGATGGCGAGCGGCTCTCTAGCAGCTGACCTGATGGGAAGATTCCTGAATCGCAGGGGCAAAGTCGCGGTTACTCTGAGCGTGTTGGCGATTTCCGAGCACGCGGAAAAGTTGACTGCTTTTGAGAAGACTGTGCGGACCTTGCATCCCGAGATAACTCTTCTTGATCCGATCGAGGATCATGACGTCGAATCAGAGGCCTACGACAAGTGCCGGGAGCTATTTGCCGCACATCCCGACTTGGCGGGAATCTATGTGACCACCGAGGCCTCGATGCCCGTTATTCAGGCTGCCAAGGACGCTCAGCTCCTGGAGCGTCTTACCATCATCGCTACAGATCTGTTTCCCGCGCTCATCGAACAAATTCGCGCCGGCAAAGTGAGCGCCACGATCTACCAGCGTCCCCGCACCCAGGGCAGGCTGGCGTTTCGAGTTCTGCAAGAATTCCTGGTCAATGGCCGGTATCCCGCCTTGCCTGTCAAACTTGCTCCGCACTTGGTCATGGCCGGCAATCTTGATTTCTTTCTTGAGAAGCAGGCTTCCGACAGCTCAAACGTGAGCGCCGCAAGCGACTTGCCTTCCGACCTTACCTACAACAACGACGACTAAAGCGCTTTTCCTGCGCCATGCATCTCCTGTTCCAAGATTCTCGTGGCGAAATAACTCGCGGCTAGTCGGCGATCTGGCGGTGGAGTGTCGGGAAACGTTACGGCTCCACAATACGATGGAACCGATTCGCGGACAGATCTCTCAGCACTTGGCGTGTGCCGCTCGGCCAGCGCACTTCGAGCTGCTTTACCGTCTTGCATGGGCCCAGACCGAAGTGCGGGCGCGGGTCGCGAGAAGCTCCGTAGCCCGCACTGGTCGAAACAATATCGTACTGGCTGTTGCCGTCCTCGGTCGTTACCTTCAGTTGGGCTCCGATTCCCATGCGGTTGGTCTTGGTGCCTGTCAATTGAAAGGCCACCCAGTTATTGGGGTTCGACGTCACATTGCGGAGAATCCTTGCTTTTCCATTCAAAACGGTAACCACGACGTCCATCTGGCCATCGTTGAAAAGATCACCAATCACTGCGCCGCGATACGGTTCGGCGACCTGCGCGTCGGGACCTGCTTGCGCGGTCACATCGGCAAAGGTCATCTTGCCCAGATTGCGGAAGATTGAGTTGGGCTCGGCGTAGGTGCGGTTGGAAAACTCAGCGACGTTGTCAAGCACGTTGCCGCGAGCTACGAACAGGTCTTTCAGGCCATCGTTATCAAAATCAGCCACACCGTTGGACCAGCCGGACATTTCTAAGGTAGGCCGTGCCAGCCCACTGCGGCCTGTGACATCAATAAAGATGCCCTTGCCACGATTACGAAAGAGGGGGAAGGTTTCCAGTTCCGTGGCGGTGTGCCAAATGTCAGGCAGGCCGTCATTGTCCAGATCGCGGAACTCGGCTCCCATCCCTGAGACGGCCTTGCCGTTTTCGGAATAAGCTACACCGACATCCATCGCCACCTCTTCAAAAGTTTTTCCCTTGAGGTTGTGGAAGAGCGCGTTCGGCATGTTGTCGTTGGCCACGAAAATGTCAACGAAGCCGTCGCCGTCGTAATCATTGAAACCGACTCCCATTCCCTTGCCAAATTTCTTGGAGATGCCGGTCTCGTCGGAAACGTCGGTGAAGGCGCCATCCCCGTTATTGCGATACAACGTGGACGGGAGTGGCTCGTAAAACTTAGGGTGGCAGTAGGCGCGCAAGCGACCCCCGCTTAGACATACGGGGTCCTTGTTGACTTCCCAGCGGCAGTAGTTCGAGACGAACAGATCCAGCTTGCCATCGTTGTTGTAGTCCAACCAGCCGGCAGCCGCGCTCCACATCTTCTGGCCTTTGAAAGTCGGTGAGCCAACCCCAGCTTTGTCCGTCACATCGGTGAAAGTGCCGTCGCCATTATTTCGATACAGATGATTCTTCGTCACGCTGGCTACATAAATGTCCTGCCAGCCGTCGTTGTCGAAATCGCCGATGGCGACTCCCATGTCGTAGCCATCGCCGGCAAGTCCGGCCTTCTCCGTGACGTCGGTGAATGTTCCGTCATGGTCGTTGTGGAACAAGCGATTGTAGTACTTCGGGGATTCTTTCTTTAGGGAAGGAATTGCCGCCCCGTTAATGAAGAAGATGTCCAGGTATCCATCGTTGTCGTAATCGATTAGACCAACGCCCGAGATCATCGTTTCCGGCTGGTTCTTGTTTGGAGTTGGACTGCTGTCGGCTACAAAATCCACGCCCGACCGGCTGGTGATGTCTTCAAAACGGATGCTACCGCCGCGGTCCGTTTGAACCGCCATCGTTACTACGAGCGCAGAAATCACCGCCAGGGCAAGGGAGAACCGAAACATTGCTGGAATTCAGTCTAGCACAGCAAGACTACCATCGAGCCCGTCTGCTCTCGACTATCGATCCGCCGCGTCCACCAACGCTTTCAGGCGTTCGAACTCTGCTCGCTCATGCGCAGCCTCGTGGTTCCGTCCTGCCTCGGACAATGCTTGGGAAAACGCGAAGTGGGCGTCGGGGCTACCAGGCGCAAGCTTAACTGCCGTGCGCAGCTCGTCGAGAGCACGATCATTTTTTCCGACGGCCAGCCATAGCCTGCCGCATGCTACATGCGCCACAAAGTTCCCCGGCGCCAGCGCGACCGCCTCTCTGGCATACTTCAGGCCCTGTTCGTATTCGGCGGTGCGCAGGAATTCCAGAGCGAGCTGGATCCGCGCCGCGTAGTGAGAGGGAGAGATTTCGATTTCCCGGCGGAATTCGTCAATGGCGAGCGGGGGGTGCTCCTTAAGGAGAAACACACCGTACAGGTAGTGCACGCCCGGTTCGGAGGGGTAGAGGGCCAGCAATTGTTTGAACTCTGTTTCGGCGGCCACGCGGTCCTGCAAGGCGATCAACGCCTGAGCGCGGCCCGCTTGGCGAACAAGTGGTATTTGTGCTGCCGTGAGGCTGGGAGGGAGTTTCGGGATACGCAGCCCGGCGATTCCAAAAGCGTCAAGCAGTTGGAGATCCGCGAACACCGCATCTTTGGGAGCTTCTGAGTGCTCGGCGGCGATCTCGTTGGCGGCTAAGGTCAAGCGCTGGAGCGCGACTTCGGGCTTGCCCAGCAGAGCGTTCAAGACGCCATCGTGAAATAACACAGCCGTGTTGAAAGCTTGGTCGGTCCCTAAACCTAGCTCTCTGCCTCGTTCTAGCGCTCGAAGTGCTTTAACGTAATGCTTTAATTGAAATTCGCTTAGGCCGAGCATGCCGAACCCGGGACCCGGCTGCCTCCGTTCGACCGTGACGAAGTGCGCGAAGGCATCGCGGGCCTCCGCAAAACGTCGGGCATCGAAAAAGAGCGTTCCGAGATGCCACCAGCCCTCCGACCATTTAGGCTGGAGCGTGGTAGCACGCCTATACAGCTGGATGGCCTCCGGGACACGGTCGGCATCCATTGCCGCCCGGGCGCGCTCCGCCAGCTTCTCAAACGACTCAGGATTCGCATTTCCCTCTGCCCGCTGGTTATCGGTTGTTCCGGGGAGGCCGGGAAGATAAGCGAGGCGTTCCCCTCGCTCCGCGGTCAAGTGTGGTAATGCGGCATTTAAAGGAAGCGGCATCCCGCGCGTCGCGGGCCCGTAAAACGCAAAGATGAGAACGAAGACTACTCTTTGATTCGCGATCTTCATTTTCGCAGACTGTCCGGCCTTCGTTGGGCCTTTACCCGGAACAGGACCTCTGTTCTAACATCCAACAATCGGCGAGCTACTTCAAGACGGCTCTGAAGAGACTGACAAAGAGCAACTATTTGCCTGGAAGCAACTCAACTGGAGAACTGGTGGGGGAAGAAATCCCTGGAAAAGTTGGAAAATCGTTCTTGCGGGTATTACATTTAGCGCTAAAGTAGTCCGTAAACGTTCACGCGGGAGGTCCAAGCCATGAACCAGCGGCTCATCCTTCTTCTCGGCGCATCTCTGTTCGGTGCATTCAGCTTGGCGGCCCAGCAGCAGTCCGAGCAAAACACGTCGGCACAGGCTGCCCCTCCCACCATGCGTTCGACTGCGCAGGAAGTAGTGCTCGATATGGTCTTCCGCGACAAGAAGGGCAAAACGATTCATGATATTCGACCAGAGGAAATCCATGTCTTGGAAGACGGTGTCGAGCAAAAGGTGACGTCCTTCCGGCTCGTGGAGGGCAAGACTGCCGAGTTATCGATTGCGCCCAAATCATCGGAAAGCGGGTCACTGGCATTGGACCCGATGCGAGAGGTGCGGCTGGTCACGCTGGTCTTCGAGAACATGGACCAAGAGGGGAAGCGATTCTTTCGGCAGTCGCTAAAGGATATTCTCGACATGTCGCCGGAGCAGAACCTGTACTTCTCGATCCTGACTGTGGACCACGGGTTGCACGTCATTCAACCTCTCACCTCCGATCACGCCGCGTTGCTGAGGAGTTGGGATCGCTCGATGATGTGGTCGTTTACGCAGTACGAGAACCAATCCGCTGAAGTGAAACAGGAACTCAAGCAGGTTCTGGCCGGGGACGAGCCCCAGCTGCAAAGCAGCCCGTCCGGGGGCGCAAGCCAGGCCCAGGTTCAGAGTGTGGTCAACTATCGGATGGCCAAGATGCAGTACGATATGCTTCAGGAAGCCGAGGGTGCTGACCGCGCTTACAACGCCCGCGCGACGATAGACGGACTGCTGGCGCTAGTCCGGGCACAGTCGGAGCTGCCGGGCCGCAAAGCGGTGTTGTATTTCAACCCCTGGTTGTTCATACCGGAGGCCGTCCAAGAGCAATACAACAACTTGGTCAGCATCGCCAACCGCGGTAATGTCAGTTTCTATACGGTCGATCCGAAGGGGTTGGTTACTTGGAGTCAGAACAACAACGGCCGCGAATGGCTGAGCGGGGCTGCCGCGGAAACCCGATCGCAGCAAATGAGAGGAGGGGTCGGGGAGGTGTCGACCGGGCAGGCCCGTGCTGCAGAGACGGCTGAAGGCGCGCTGCGCGCCAATCCGCTGCTCTGGCTGCGCGACCTGGCACAGCAGACAGGCGGTGCGACCATCGCCGAAACCAACGACTATAGAGCGCCGCTCAGAACAGCCATGGAAGAAGTGCGCACCTACTACGAGGCTTCTTACGCCCCGCATATTGCGGCTTATGACGGTAAGTTCCGCAAAATTGCCGTCCGCGTGGATCGTCCAGATGTCGTTGTCCACGCTCGCAGCGGCTACTTTGCTCTTCCACAGGTCAAGGGCGGAAAACCGTTGTTCGCCTACGAGATGCCGCTGCTGAATGCCTTGAATACCTCGTCGGTCCCTGCCGAGGTTACCTTTCAAGTCGCGGCAGAGCGGTTCAATGATCGCGGACCGAAAGTCGAGTACATGGTGACGCTGGAGGCCCCCCTCAGGGGATTCACTTTCCTATCGCAGCCCGATCAAAAGAACAGCGCGGTCGACGCAGCGCTGCTCGCTATCTTGAAGAATTCCAACGGTGAAATCGTTGAGAAGTTTAGCAAGGACTTCGCTGTGCAGGTCGCCCTCGATAAGGTGAATGCATACAAGGAAGGCAACCTGGTTCAAACCTTCCGAGCCGAGTTACCTCCCGGTGCGTACACCTTGGAAGCAGTGGTCATGGACCGCTACGACAACAAGACGGGAGTGGAGAAAACCTCGCTCACCGTCCCGGAACCCTCCAGCAAGCTGTCTATGAGTGACGTGGTCGTAGTGCGTCGCACCGAAGCGCTAAAAGACAGTCAGATCCTTGATGCTTTTTATTTTCCTGGAGGCAAAGTCGTACCCTCCCTCTCTCGCACGCTCAAGGGTGGTCCGGGCAATGTCTTGCCTTTCTACTTTGCTGTGTATCCGGACCGCGCCGTCAAGGACGCTCCTAAGCTCACCATGTCCTTCTACAAAGATGGACAGTATCTCGGTGCGGCGGAAGCGCCGCTGCCGGATGCGCAACGAGACGGCCGAATTCCCTACATCGCAAACTTGCCCGCGGATAAGTTCACGCCAGGCGCATATGAGATCCACGTCGACGTCACCCAAGGTAGCTCCAGGGCGGAGCAGAAGGTGGCGTTTCAGGTGGATTAATGCGCCCTAAGTGAAGCGTGCGGGCTCTTATCACGCCTCGGTTGCAAAGAATACGCAGTGGCGGTCCTCGCCGGGGATTGTCGTGCAAGGGACCGGCAATGGCGCGGATGAAGACGGGCAGCCCGCGGATAAATTTCCGGGGAGAATGCGTGCAAAATACTATCTCTCGCCGCAGATTTGCGCAGCTGGGGATGGGTGCTGCCTGGTGTCTCAGTGCGGAGTCGCTCCCGGCGCAAGGGTTATCCACACACAGCGCTAAACCATTGCCGAGACCGACTCCCTCGGGTCGTCCTTTCAATGCTCGTTTCCTAGATATCGGGCACCGCGCGGGTCTCGGTGCGCCGGTCATCTACGGTGGGGTCGAAGGAAAGAAATATATCGTCGAGGCGACCGGTTGCGGCTGCGCATTCATTGATTACGACAACGACGGGTGGATGGACATTTTCATTTTGTCGGGCACGCGTCTTGAAGGTGCGCCCGAGGGCACCACCAATCGTCTTTACAAAAACAATCGCGATGGCACTTTTACCGACGTTACGGAAAAGGCAGGATTGCACTCGGTTGGTTGGGCTTGCGGGGTTTGCGTCGGTGATTATAACAACGACGGCTTTGACGACATTTTCTGCGCCCGCTTTGGGCACAACATTCTCTATCGCAATAATGGCGATGGCACCTTCACGGACGTGACCAAGGAGGCTGGGCTTCGGAGCGAGGACCAGCACTGGGGCGCCGGCTGCAGCTTCCTGGACTACGATCGCGATGGGCACCTCGACCTGTTTGTCTCCAACTACGTGCGGTTTTCTTTTGACCAAGCCCCGATCCCGGGGCAAAACAGCAGCTGCATCTGGCTGGGGATTCCTGTTGCGTGCGGGCCGCGCGGATGGCCCACCGGCAGACATTGGCTCTATCGAAACAACGGCGACGGCACGTTCACTGACGTGAGTGAGCGCGCAGGCATAGCGCGAGCGAGTTCGAGTTACGGGATGACCGTTGCGGCAACGGATTTTGACGAAGATGGCTGGCCTGACATCTACGTCGCCTGTGACGCCACTCCGAGCCTGCTTTTCATGAACAACCACGATGGAACCTTTCGCGAAGAGGGCGTCCTGCGAGGGGTCGCTCTGAACGACGATGGCATGGCACAGGCGGGTATGGGCGTCGGAGTCGGCGATTATAATTTGGACGGCCACCTCGATATCTTCAAAACCCACTTCGCCGATGACCGGAACATTCTCTATCGCAACGATGGAAAGGCGTACTTTTTTGACGCCACCGCATCCTCGCGGCTGGGAGTCGAGACCCGTTACGTGTGCTGGGGCGCTGGGATTGTTGATCTGGACAACGACGGTTATCCGGATCTGTTCATGACCACGGGTCACGTTGACCCGAAGATTGAAAAAAAACTTCCGCGATATCCCAGCAAGACTCCGCGCGCGGTTTTCCGAAACTTGGGACAGGGCGTTTTTGAAGAGCTCGTCGAACAAGCAGGTCCTGGCATTCGAGCCCCGCATTGCAGCCGCGGCTGCGCGTTTGGAGATTTCGATAACGATGGCGACATTGACATGGTCATCGTCAACCTGAACGAACCACCGTCGCTTTTACGAAACGACCTCGCCGGCAAGGCGAACTGGATTAAGGTTAAGCTCGAAGGCACACAATCCAATCGCAGTGCCATAGGAGCTCGCGCCCTGGCACGTTACGGCGGGAAGACGCAAGCACAAGCGGTGCTCAGTCAGTCTAGCTTTTTTTCCTGTAATGACCCTCGCTTGCATTTCGGATTAGGGACGTCAGTCGCAGCAGATCTCGAGATATTTTGGCCGAGCGGACTGTGTGAAACCTATAAAGGCATGCAGGCTAATCGACTACTCACAATTCGCGAAGGAGTAGGCGTGGTGCCCAATCGTGGTTGGTCTAAATGGTGAAGGAAAATATCGCCGGATTCCTTGCGAGGCGACCGCTTATGCAAACTACGTGGAGACGCGGGCCGCGCGATGAAGGAATGGAAATGAAGGGCATTGGGCTATACCGCACTTATACTGCCTCAGGGGCGATAGCGATGTGGTGGTGGATGACGCTGTGCTTGCTCTGCGCAGGCTTCGTGTCAGCACAAGATGAGTCCGCGGAGCAGACACTGAGACGGGCGGTAGAGCTGCACCAGTCGGGTCACTACGTCGAGGCGATCAGCGAGTATCAGTCCTATTTGAAAGCCCATCCGGAAGCCGTGATGGTCCGCTCGAATTTGGGTGCGGCGTTGGCTCACGAAGGCCGTTACTCCGAAGCGATTCAGGAATACACACAGGCACTCACGGCACAGCCAACCAATTACGGAATCCGCTTTAACCTAGCCCTCGCTTACTACAAGATGAGCGAGATCGAACAAGCCGTCAAGGAATTCGAAGCGGTTTACGCAATTCAGCCCGTCGACGCCCCCGATCGCCGGCGGCTCTTGCTGTTGTTATCGGAATGTTACCTTCGCCGTGGCCAAGATACGAAAGTGATCTCCCTGCTCGACCCTCTGTCCGCCAGCGATCCAAACGACCTCGCTCTCGCTTACCTGTTGGGCACCGCCCTGCTGCACCAGGGTCAGGACGAGCGCGGCGCGCTTATGATCGAGCGCATCCTGCGAAACGGCGACACCGCCGAGGCGCACATGCTGATGGCTTTCACTCGCATGAAAGCGAACGACAAGAAGGGTGCTACAGAGGAAGTGGACCGCGCTCTCGCTCTGAATCCAAAGCTGCCGGAGGCATATAGCCTGCGCGGGAGACTGGCTTATCTCGCGGCTGACCTGGATGGAGCCGAAGCGGCGTTCCGCAAGGCTCTGGCTCTGGATCCGACCGCCTTTGAGCCGCTTCTCTGGCTGGGAACGCTGCTCCGGGAGGAAAGCAAGCTGCCCGAAGCGCGCTCCCGCTTGGAGCAAGCCAATCAGTTGCGGCCGCAGGAAATCCGCGTCCGCTATCAGCTCGCTCTCTTGCGTTCGGCCGAAGGAGACGACCAGCGCGCAGCGGCGCTGTTGGAGGCACTCATCAAGGACGCTCCGGAGTACACCGAGGCGCATCGCAGTCTATCGACGATTTACTTTCGTCTGGGACGTGCGGCAGAGGGCCGGCAAGAACGGAAAATCGCAGAAGAGATGGACGCCGCGATTCAAGCTCGGGATCAGGAGCGTGGAAGGAGGCTGCGGAAGTGCGACCAATAGGCCTTCTCCTGTTGCTCGCAGCGGCATCCGCTGCACAAAGCCCGCCTCAGACCTTCGATGAACTTTCCGCCAGAGCGCAACAAGCCTACGAGGCCAATCATCCCGAACAGGCCGCCGACCTTTACGGACGCGCGGTCAGGCTGCGTCCCGATTGGGCCCAGGGCTGGTGGGGGCTCGGAATGATCGAATACGAGCGCGACCGATATCCCGAGTGCCGCGACGCGTTGACGCGCATGGTGGCACTGGATGCCTCGGCGGCACCGGGTTGGGCGCTTCTAGGGTTGTGCGAGTTTCGCACCAAGCAATACGACGCTTCTTTCCAGCATCTGAAAAAAGCGCACATGTTAGTGCCGGTAACGCAGCCCGGCGGACAATTGCTGGATATGGCCGACTATCATTTAGCTTTGCTGCTGACTCAGCAAGGCGCATTCGAAGTGGCGCAAGAACTTCTGATGCATGTTGCGCGCAAGGTTCACACTAATCCTGACATGATGTTTGCCGCCGGCTTGCCATCGCTTCGCATGCCCATCCTCCCTTCAGATGTTGCGGCGGACCAGCGGGACGTTGTGAGCATGGCGGGCAAAGCCTTCTGGGATCTGGCTACTCAGCAACCTGAGGTAGCGGAAGCGGACTTCACCGCCCTTGTCTCCAAGTACCCGAAGTTCCCTAACGTCCGCTATTTTTATGGCACATACTTGGCGGCCCGTCATCCGGAACTGTGCGCGTCCGAGTTCCTTCAGGAGTTGAAGATCACTCCGGATAGCGTGCCGGCTCGAGTTCAGTTAACGCTGCGGTACATTCTTGACGGCAAGCTGGACGTGGCTCTGAAATTAGCTCGTGAGGCGGTGGCGCTGAGTCCTGATTCTGTGGGAGCCCAGTTGGCGCTCGCGAAGACGCTGCGAAGCCAAGGTGACGATCACGGTGCTCTTGCAGCTTACCTTGCGGCGGAGCGGCTCGATCCGGTCAGTCCTGCTATTCGCCTGTATCTTGTGAACGCTTACCGCTCCCTCGACCGTCTTGAAGATATGCGCAAGGAAATGGCCGAGTACGATCGCCTTAAGGCCGAGCAGGCGAACTGGCCCTAAACTCCCTCGTAAGTGTCAGTCTGGACGGCCTTTAGCACACTTTCGGAAACCCAAGTCGCAAAGTCATGGAGTCTGCCGCGTCTCTCGGTTCAAGAGAAGATTTCCCGCGCTCGCCTAATTGCTGACTTCCCTCCCTGCGGCTTTCTTGAATCTCGATGACACGGAAACAAGCTAGAAAATCGATATGCAGCATAAAAAAGACAAAAAAATACTTGACATCCCCAAAGCGGAGAAGTAAAAACGCAGCAACGTAAACGATTACGGTGGCGCTTTCCTTCCCCGGGAGAGCGCTGCGCTGGGTTCAGGGTACCGTGGTGGTTCTGAGGTTCAGTTAAGCTGGGGTGACATCGATGACTCGCATCGCACGATTCTCCATTTCCAATATCGATTTTCTGCGTAAAAGTTCGATGGTGGCTGTGTGGTTCTTGGCCACCGCCCTTTTCACTTTTGCCTTCCTGTGTCAACCGCCGGCGCAGGCGCAGACCACCAGTGCGACGCTGACCGGGACTGTGTTTGACGCTTCAGGTGCGGTCGTTCCCGATGCTACGGTGACCCTGAAAAACGAAGCGAGCGGCGATCTGCGGACCACGAAGAGCAACGCAGAAGGTTACTTTACTTTCGCGGCCGTACCGCCCGCCACTTACACGATTGTCGTCGAAAAGGAGAATTTTAAGACCTGGCAGGCGAAGTCCATTGTTCTCAACTCCGACGACAAGCGGAACGTGACGGGAATCAAACTGGAACCTGGCATGGCCAAGGAGACTGTGGTTGTCGAAGGCGCTGACGTCCAGATCACTCCGACAGAGTCCGGCGAGAAATCCACCCTCATCAACGAGCACATCCTGCAGAATGTCGCCATTGTGGGCCAGAATGCCGCCGAATTTATCAAGATCATGCCTGGCATGGCATTTACAGGCTCGGTGTCGAATCAAAGTTCTTACGCAGCTCAGGATGAACGCACCGACACGGGTCCCGTTGGGAGCTTCTCGGCCAACGGCACCCGCACCGGCGCTCTCGATATCACTTCGGACGGCGCCCACATCATTGACCCCGGCTGCAACTGCGGCCAGGCCATGAACACCAATGCGGACATGACCGCGGAACTGAAAGTCATGACCTCGAACTTCGGCGCGGATGAGGCCAAGGGACCAGTCGTCATCAGCGCCATCGGCAAGTCGGGTGGCCAGCAGTTCCACGGCGAGGCTTACGTTTATGGCCGCAGTTGGCATCTCAATGCCAACGACCCGCAAAACAAGGATGCTGGATTTGCGCGTCCCGAATCAAAGTACTTCTACCCTGGCTTCAATATTGGCGGCCCGCTCATCATCCCGGGCACGAACTTTAACCACAATCGCGACAAAGTGTTCTTTTTCTTCGGAACCGAGTACTACAAGCAGAACGTGGATAACGGCGTGTACCACGCGGTGGTTCCGACTGCAGCAATGCGGCAGGGTAACTTCGCTGAGCTCAAAGCGAACCCGCCCAACGGTCTTGGATGCCCTTACTACACGCAAAATGCTACTCAAACGGACTGGATTCAGCACACCGAGAACTGTTATATCAGGTCCTTCAACGGATACGCCGTCACTGGGATACCGGGCGGCCCCAGCTTCCAAACGATAACCCTTCCAACACCGGGCGACCCAAAGAACCCGACAAAAAACTACACAACGGGCGTAATTATTCCAGGCGCCGCCGACCCGAACGGCAGTATTTTGGCGAATATCTACCCCGTGCCCAACGAGGATCCAACCAAACTGCAGGGCTTTAACTACGCGAATGGCGAAACGCGGTACTCGAACATGTTGCAGTTCCGCGGGCGCGTGGACTACAACATAAGTCAATCAACGAAGCTATACGTATCGTACAATCATCAGCACGATAACGCTTTAAACAGCCTTGACGTTCTCTGGGGCCCGGGTGGCACGAATAGCTGGGCTGCGCCTACGACGCCCTATCCGACGCCTATCGTCGAATCCTCGCAATCCGATGTTGTCACTGCGAATTTGACCAGGGTCATCAACCCCAGTCTTACGAACGAAGTGATTTTTAGCTACACCTACCTGAACCTCCCCAACAGTTTTAAGGATCCGGCCAAGGTGCAACGGGGCTCCCTGGGCCTCAACTACAAGCTGCTCTTCACCCATCCGAATCAGCAAAACCTGATCTTCCCCGAGATGACGGGCTGGGGCGACGGCATCTCCAACATGCTCAATACGGGATTCGAGCTGAACGGCACCGTTTATGCCAAGAAGACTCTGCCGTCTGTGGCGGACAACTTGATCAAGGTCTGGAGAACTCACACCACGAAATTCGGATTCTACTGGGAGCGCACCTGGAACGAGCAGCCCGGCAACGGGTCCGTCAACGGTTCGATTGCTTTCGCCAGTTGGGCCGGCGGTTCCTCGGGCAATGCGTACGCAGAT